>JGI12210J13797_10381269_pt1 | contig 11669 bp, 10 predicted proteins | sample ElkSlonscriptome_3_FD_13797 | JGI IMG/M metagenome (IMG submission 13797) | reverse complement strand
CGAGGCGCTTGATGGTCGTGAACTGCCGAAAGGTGGCGACCAGATCGCCCATGCCCGCGATACGGTCAAGGAACGTTTCGTGACGGCGAATGTGCTCTTCGGCGTCGATAGCCTGATCAAGGGGGTGCTGGGGGCCATCACCGGACTGGTGCAGGGCATTGCCAACCTTTTGCCCATCAGCGGCGTCAATCAGGTCATGGGCATTGTCAGGGCCTTCCTGCGGCTTGCCGTCGGGCTGATCGACGAGGTGATCCTTGCCTACCTGATCCGCGAAAAATCCGAAAATCCATGGAAGGACGCGCAGAGCGCGCTTGTGCTCTACGGTCAAAACTACAAGCCGATGCTCAAGAACGCGTTCTGGCTGATGCTGATCGTCTACGGGCTCAGCGTGATCGTATTCCTGATCATGCTCGCGCCGGCGGCGGCGGTCGTCTACCTCATCCCCGGGGCGTGGTCTGCCGGCGGCTTCGTCTTCGCGATCCTGTTCGCATGGGCCTTCAAGGCCGCCTTGATCGAGCCCTTCGCGATCGCATGCATGTTGCAGGTCTATTTCGCCAAGATCGAAGGTCAGACGCCAGATCCGGAATGGGAGGCGAAGCTCGCGAACATGTCCACGAAATTCCAGAAACTCGGTGAAAAGGCCGCTGGCTGGACAGGCATCAAAGGCAACGCGGTCGCGCAGGCATGACCGTGACGGCCGAAAAATCGGCCGCTGCGGACATCTAGGCCTGCCGTCGCGCACGGCGGCCCGCTTCCTGTAACCGCCTTGTCGTTTTCGCACCCCAACGCGTCGGCTGGCTCTCGCATGGCCACTTCATTTCGCGCAGATTACCGCCCAAGAAGGCGAGGGAGTCGTGGGAATGAAAACTGAAGTCAAAGCTCTGGTCGTTGGCGGGGGCGCCGTCGGCACGGCGATCGCCTATCATCTGGCCAAGGCCGGCTGGAACGATGTGATGCTGCTGGAGCGCGACGAACTGACGTCGGGGTCCACGTGGCACGCGGCCGGCTTGCTGCCGCTTTTCAACATGTCCTACGCGACAACCCATATCCACAAGTACTCGGTCGATTTCTACAAGACGCTCGAAGCCGAGACCGGCCTGAACGCTGGCTTCGCCGTGGTGGGCAACCTGCGCATGGCGCAGACGCAGGAGCGCATGGACGAATACATGCTCTATGCCTCCACCGCCGAGACCTGCGATGTCCCCTACGTCTGGATGACCCCCGACGAGATCAAGGCGAAATGGCCGCTGATCAATACCGAGGACCTCAAAGGCGCGCTCTACCACCACACCGACGGTTACATTAACCCGGCAGATGTCACCCAGGCGATGGCCAAGGGCGCACGACAGCGCGGCGTGATGATCGAGCGCAAGTGGCAGGCCGACGCGTTTCACTGGAACGGGTCCGCTTGGGAAGTCACCTGCACCAAGATGGTCGAGAAGGGCGGCAACCTTGTCCCGTCCGACGAACAGATCGTCATCACCGCCGAGCATGTCGTCACCGCTTCGGGCAACCATGCGCAGACCACGGCGAGAAAGCTGGGGATCAAGATCCCCGCCATTCCTGTCGAACACCAATTCATCGTGATGGATCAGGATCCTGCGCTGGTCGCATTCCGCAAGGAAGGCAATGTTGAACACCCCGTCATCCGTGACGCGGACGCCCAATCCTATGTGCGCGAGGAACGCGGTGGCTGGATCCTCGGCGTCTATGAGAAGGGCGGCCCGGCCTGTTTCGAATATGGCGTGCCCGACAGCTTCCGGGCCGATCTCTTTCCGCTCGATCTTGAACGGATCGAGGACCAATACATGGCCATGATCCACCGGGTTCCTTCTTGCGAGGAAAGCGGGCTGAAAGACGATTTCAACGGCCCGATCTGCTATACCCCCGACGGCAATCCGCTGGTCGGACCTGCGCCGGGGCTGCGGAACATGTGGCTTGCCGAGGGCTTTTCCTTCGGCATCACCGCGGCGGGCGGCACGGGCTATTATCTTGCGCAGATGATGGTCGATGGCGAGGCCGAGATCGACATGGCCTCGCTCGATCCCAAGCGCTACGGTCAGGACTGGATGACGACCGAATGGGCGGCGCGCAAGAACGAGGAAGCTTATGCCCACGTCTACATCCTGCACCACCCCGACGAGGAACGTGAGGCCTGCCGCCCGCTGCGCACGGGTCCGGCCTATGACCGCCAGAAGGCGCTGGGCGCGCAGTTCGGCTGCGTCAACGGGTTCGAGCGGCCCAACTACTACGGCCCGCTGGATGCGCCCGACAATTTCGACCACGATGCACGATCCTTCCGCCGCGGCGGCTGGTGGCAATACGCTGTGGACGAGGCCAAGGCGATCCGCGAAGGTGTAGGCCTGATCGACGCCAGCGCCTTTGCCAAGCACCGTGTCTTCGGTCCCGGCGCGGCAGCCTTCCTCGACTGGTTCACCTGCAACCGCCTGCCGAAAGTGGGGCGGATCAATCTGACCTACGCCCTGACCAGCCACGGCACCACGCGCACCGAATACACCATTGTCCGCCTCAAAGAGGATGAGTTCTATCTTGTCTCCTCGGGCGCCTGGGAGAATTACGACAGCGATTACCTCAAGAAGGCCGAAGAAGACTGGTGGGCCGACAATGCCGAAACAGGCCAGTGGCTGGGGGTCGAGAACGTCACGACACGGTGGGGCGCCTTCGCCATCGCAGGGCCCAAGTCGCGCGACGTGCTGAATGCAGTGATCAAGGACGCCGATCCGGCCACGGCATTGTCCAACAAGCGCTTTCCATGGCTGTCGGCCCGCGACATCGAACTTGGTATGTGCCCCGTGCGTGCAATCCGCGTGGCCTACACCGGTGAGTTGGGGTGGGAATTGCACCACCCGATCGAGATGCAGAACTACCTTTGGGACCTGCTGATGAAGGCGGGCGAGCCGCATGGAATGAAACTGGTCGGCGCCCGCGCGCAGAACTGGTTGCGGCAGGAGAAATCCTACCGCGCCTTCGGTAACGAACTGGGCCGTGATGCGACCCCGCTCGAAGCCGACTTGCCGCGTTTCGTGGACCTGTCCAAGGATTTCCACGGCAAGGCCGAGATGGAGGCCAAGGGCATCCGCAGCAAATGCGTGACACTGCTGATTGACGGTCCGGGTGACGCCGATCCATGGGGGCGCGAGGCGCTTTACCACGGCGAGACCCGCGTGGGGCGTCTGACCTCCGGCGGCTATTCGGTCGCCTTCGGCAAGTCGATCGGGATGGGCTATGTCGCACCGGACCTGGCCGAGACCGGCACGAAATTGCAGGTCAGGATCCAGAACAGGCTATGGGATGCCGAAATCGTCGAAGACAGCCCCTACGATCCGAAAAACGAGAAGATCAGGGTCGATGGCTAGCATCGCCGCGCCGTTTCAGGCGCGGCGACGACACCAGATACGGCGATAGTGTTGTGCCCTGCGGCGTCCGAAGATGATGGCGCGGGTAACAGGCCCCCTGAGAAGCGGCAGATCGATCGCGAGGACCAGCAGGCCCAGCGGGATCATCCAGACGTTCAGCACCGGCAGGATCGCCAGCAGACCGCCAGTGATCAGAAGAAGGCCCACCAGGATTCTTGCGAACATCCAGCCGGGTTGACGCAAACGGTCCATCACTGGCACCCGGGCCGCGAAGTAACGGAACTGGCGCTCGAAGCGCTGTCGGTTGATCTCTTTCGCGTCGCGTTTCATGGCATCAAGACAGGCAGATCCGGTTCCGGTTGAAGAACGGCGGGAACGAGGATCGATGTTCGCCCCCGGCATCGCAATGCCGCGGGCTTTAGTGTTCGTTTGTCGCAAGGTCAAGTTGGCCGGTCCGGCATCTTGGGCCTGCGCGCCTGTGCCGTCGTCACGTAGCGGGACTAGTTGTTGCCGGGCAATGTCCGGCCGGCCGTCATCATCGCCTCCATCAGGCCGGACTCCTGCATGGCCTCGATCTGGAGGTCCGTCATGCCGCAGCGGCTGTTGATCTCGAAGGATTCATCCATTGTAAGCCCTTCGGGAAGGGTTTCCCCCGAGGATGCCATCTGGGAGAATTCGTCCATCGACATGGACCCTGCATTGTCGATCAGTGCGTCCATACGGACGATCATGTCGTCAACGGCATTCGCGCTGCTTGCGTCGATGTAGCCGTCTATCGCGCAGCCCGCTGCCGCGCGCATCTCGTCGTCCCATGGGGGGAAGGCGACGGACGCTTCGCGGATGGCCGTACCGTCCCCGCCAGCGGCCTCGATCTCGGCAATCATCATGTCGGCCATCAGCCCGTTCATACGCTGTGCCACGTCTTCGAAACGCTCAAGCCGCGTATCGGCCAGTGCGATGGTGGGGATGAGTGTCAGTGCTGCGGCGAGGGAAAATCTGGTCATGAGATCGCTTTCGTCAAAAGTGTGAATTCCCGCACGAGGGTGCAGTTCGAAACCCGGAAAACAACCCCCAAAACAGGTTTCAGCGACAAATCGCGGCGTTTCCGGCGGACCGGACGGCGTATGCGCTGCCTGTTTATCTCAGTCTTTCGGGAGACAGTGCGGCCACGGTTTCGCCCGGGAGTTCGGGTGGGTGGCCGACCACCAGATCGGCCAGTAGCCGGCTGGCGGCGGGTGAGGATTGCATCCCGTAGCCGCCTTGCCCCGCGCACCAGATGAACGTGCGTTCGCCTGGGTCGGGCCCGATGACCAGTGTGCGGTCCGGTGTGAAGGTGCGAAGCCCCGCCCACGACGACAAGAGCCGCGTGACCGGCGCGGTGACATGCGCCTCGTAGCGGGCGAGACCTTCGGCAAGGACCATATCGTCGGTATAGGCGTCGTGGGGTTCCACGGGGTCTTCCTCGGCGGGTGAGACGATCAGGGCGCCCGCGTCAGGTTTGGCATACCAGTCTTCGCCGGGGCCGAAGATCATCGGCCAACGGCTGACATCCAGATCATCCGGCGCGGGCAGCCGCGCCATCGACCGGCGGAGTGGTGTCATGCCCAGCGGCGCGATGCCTGCCATTTCAGCGATCCGGTCTGCCCAGGCCCCCGCGGCATTGACGATATTGCGTGCCGCGTAGGTTTCCGCGCCCGCCGTGACCGTCCAGCCGCCTTTGGTGCGCGCAATGGCGCTGACACCGGCCTTGGTGACGATCCTTCCGCCTTTTTCGCGCAGCATCCGGGCGAAAGTCTGCACCAGCCTGTCGGTGTCGATATCCCATGCATCGCCATTGTAGGCCGCGCGGTCGATCACGTCGCGGTTCAGAATCGGGACCATCGCGACGGCTTCGTCCACGCTCAATGGTGAAAGCTTCATTTTTGTCTGATCTGCGGCGAATGCATCGGCCAGACCGGCGCTGCCCACAAGCATCAGTCCACGCGGGCTGAGGACCTCGGAGGCGACGTGAAAATCACGGCTCGCGCGGTTGAGATCCACGGTCGATGGCTGGCCGTAGTTTTCCTCGAACAGGGCGGCCGACCGTCCCGAGGCGTGGTAGGCCAGCGCGTCCTCGGCCTCGAGCAGCGTGACGGTACCGTATGGGCACAGGCGCGCCGCAGCCGAGACACCGGCGATGCCGCCGCCGATTACCAGAAAATCGATCATGCTTCCTCCAGGCGGTCGGTGGCGGGTGGCGGGGTGACGCTCAGGGCGGTGATTTCGGCGTAGAGGGCATCATCCATCACGAAATCCGCCGCTGCCAGCGAGGGGGCCAGCTGCGCGACCGACCGGGCCGAGATGATGGGGCCGACCCCGGCGGGATGGCGGGCGGCCCAGGCCACTGCCAGTGTCGCCGGATCGATGCCACGCCGCGCAGCCAAGTCCGTCAGGTTCGCGGCACAGGCATACATCCAGTCCTGTCCGTAGCGCGCGTGATAGCGCTGATCCTCGTTCAGGCGTCCGCCTTCGCCCCCGGCGTATTTGCCTGTCAGCAAGCCGCCGCCGAGCGGTGAATAGGGAAAGATCGCGATCTGCTGGTCGGTGGCCATGGGGAATATCTCGACCTCGGCCTGCCGTTTCACAAGATTGTACATCGGCTGGATCGCGTCGATGCGGGTGTCGCATGCCGCGGCCACCGCTTGCGCCTTCATCACCTGCCATGCGGCATAATTCGACACGCCGATAAAGCGGATGGCACCGGCCTGCTGTAGCTCTGCAAGGGTGGCGAAGGTCTCTTGCAGCGGGGTCGTGTCATCGAAGCGGTGCAGATAGAGCAGGTCCACCGCGTCTTCCTGCAACTGGCGCCGGCTCTGGTCGAACTGGGCAAGAATGTTGTCGCGCCCGGCCCCGCCATGCATGCCGACCTTGGTTGCGATGAAGAGGTCGTCACGCTGGGGCTTGATCATCGTACCCAGCAATGTCTCGGATGCGCCGTCGGTATAGATCACGGCCGTGTCGAAATGGTTGATCCCCGCGGCGCGACAAGACGCGAACATCTCTGCGCTGGCTTGCGCATCGGCCTTGCCGCCGAATTGCATGGTGCCGAAGGCAAAGGCGGAGACAGGCGCGCCGTTAAGGGTGGTCAGGTGGGTCATGGCATCCTCATGCGCTTTGGGGTGGCAGGGCGAGGCGGAAGCGGCGGTTGCGCGCAAGGCGCAGGTATATTTCGACCCCGATCAGGTGTGGCAGGTAAAAGCCTACCATCATGAAAAGGTCAAATGCCCCGGTGAATTCCGGCGTCGACCACAGCCCGTCCGTCGCCATGTACCAAAGCCCGTATTGCGCACGATAGAGCCATGACCCGATGGCCAGCCAGAAAAAGCGTAACGCCCATGCACTGTGGCGTTCGAAGTCACCCCGGCGCGCAAGCCGCCACGTCATGGCGCCGGCCCACAGCATCAACACACCGTATATCGTGAAGCCCGCATCCATCGGCCAGCCGCCGATCGTGCCGCGCAGGGCTATGTAGGACAGGCCGCCGACTGCCGTAAGGAATGCGGATGTGGCGATGATCCGGCCCGACCACCGGTGAAGCGCGGGGTATCTGCGCCGCAGCGGTGTGATGAGTTGAACCGGTGCCAGAAAAGTAATGACGCCGCCGAGGATCATGTGGGTGAATATCCCCACATTGGCGGCGGTATCACCGGACAGAAGGTAGTGCGGCTCGGGCAGGGCATTGCGCAGGCCGCCCTGCCCGAAGTTCAGCGCATAAAGCGCGAAAGGCAGAACCAGCAGTGCCAGTGCGGCGAGGCTGAATGTGCGGGCCATGTCGAGGCTGCTCCGTGAAGTCCTGGCAGGAATGCCAGTGCAGGGCGTTCCGCCTGCAAAACGATAGCGCTGCGCTGATCTCACCGAAAGCGTCCGATCACGGGAAAGTCGCTTGGATTGTTGACAGTCTTCGCGTTGAAGTGGCTACTGAGGCGCAAAAGACGGCAAGGGGTGGCAACGACGTGCATGCATGGATGTGCAACATGATCGGGCAAGACACAAGGTGTACAGGATGAGCGGGTTTCCCCCCGCCCGTGCAGGTCAGGTGATCGGTCTTCTGGGCGGGTCGTTCGACCCGGCCCATGACGGGCATGTGCATATCTCGCAGGCAGCGCTCAAGCGGTTCGGGCTGCACCGGCTCTGGTGGCTCGTTTCGCCCGGTAACCCGTTGAAACGGCATGGCCCCGCCCCGCTTGCCGAGAGGATGGATGCCGCCCGCGCCATAATGCGTCACCCGCGTGTCACCGTGACCGACATCGAGGCGAGGCTGGCCACGCAGTATACCGCACAGACGATCGGAGCGTTGCGCCGCCGCTACCGCGGTGTGCGCTTTGTCTGGATCATGGGCGCGGACAACCTGGCGCAGTTCCATCGCTGGCATGACTGGCGCTGGATCATCGAAACAGTGCCGATAGGGGTCATCGCCCGCCCCGGACAGCGGCTGGCGGCACGACGGTCGCCTGCCGCGAACGCCTACCGCGATGCCCGTATCCCGGCGCGCGCGTCACATGTTCTGGGCTACATGGAGGCCCCGGCATGGTGTTTCATCAATCTGCCCATGTCCGATCAGTCTTCAAGCGCAATAAGGGCGCGGGGCGAATGGTGATGCGGGTATCCAGACGTGCATTACTTGCGGGTGCCGCCGCCGGCTTTGCCACATCCGCGTTCGGTAATGCGCCGCTGACGTCGATGCGGCCTCGCGCGCGGGTTCCTGTGGCGGATGCCGTCCGGCGTTTCGTCGCGGACGCCGACCTGAGCGGGAGAACGGGCGTGGTCGTCGCCGACCTGCGCAGTGGTGAAATCCTCGAGAATATCGCAGGCACGGCAGCCCAGCCCCCCGCCAGTGTCACCAAGGCGGTCACTGCCCTTTACGCGGTCGAGACGCTGGGGGCGGATCACCGGTTCGAAACGCGGGTGCTGACAGACGGCCGCGTCGTCGACGGAGTGGTGGAGGGAAACCTGATCCTCGCCGGGGGCGGCGACCCCGACCTGATGACCGATGATCTTGCGACCCTTGCGGCCAACCTCAAGGCGACCGGTCTGCGCGAGGTCAGGGGGGATTTTCTGGTCTGGGACGAGGCCTTGCGCAATGTCGAAGAGATCGACCCCCAGCAACTGGACCATTTCGGCTACAATCCGACGATCACGGGTCTCAACCTCAACTACAACCGGGTGCATTTCGAGTGGAAACGGGAAGAGGGCGAATACACCACCGCGATCGACGCGCGCAGCGCGAACTATCGCCCCGCGGTGACGGTGACCGAGGTTGCGCTGGTCGATCGCGACATGCCGGTCTTCGCCTATCGTGACGCAGGTGATGTCGACCGCTGGACGATCGCGCGCAGCGCGTTGAACGCGGAAGGGTCACGCTGGCTGCCCGTGCGCCATCCTGCCCTTTATGCGGGCGAAGTGTTTGCCACCTTCATGCGCAGCCACGGGGTGGTTCTGTCACGGCCGCGCGAAACACTTGCGATGCCCGGGGGCCTGATATTGGCACGGTATCGCAGCGCCCCGCTGGACGATCAGCTGCGCTTCATGCTGCGCAATTCGATCAACCTCTCGGCGGAGGTGACGGGGATGACCGCGACCGCCCGCCTTTCGGGGCAGCGTCCGGGGATGCGCGTCTCGGCGGAAGCGATGTCGGCCTGGGTCCAGAAACGGTGCGGTGGCGTGACGCCGGCTTTCGTGGATCATTCGGGGCTTGGGGATGCCTCGCGCATCAGTGCCGCCGAGATGGTCACGATCCTGTCGGCGCCGCAAGTGCGCGACAGGTTGTTCCCCATCCTGCGAGAACGGCGGATTTTCGATGATGCGGGCACGCAGATCGCGCGGCCGGGAATGCACGTGCGGGCCAAGACCGGCACGCTGAATTTCGTCTCCTCGCTGGCGGGTTACGTGCGCTCTGAAAGCGGGCGCGATCTGGCCTTCGCGATTTTCTCGGCGGATATGGACCGGCGGGAAGCGGGCAAGCGCAGCGGACAGGAGCGGCCCGCAGGCTCACGCGCCTGGGGCCGCAAAGCCCGCAACCTGCAACAGCAGATCGTCCGGCATCTGGCGTTGCGCGTTCCGTCCTAGAGCGTCATGTGCCGCGCCCGTGCACCGCGTTCGATGGCGGCGGCATGCAGGCGGTCGAGGTTCAGCTCTTCCCTGATCTCTTCCAGCATCCGCGCTTCGGGTCCCACGATCCGCCCGTCGGCAGCGGCCACGTCGCAGGACAGGGCATAGGCGGTTTCGTAGAGGCGTTCGGGCAAGGCGTCACGGATCAGGCCGAAAAGCGCATCCAGCCCGTCGACCTGTTCGAGCAGGTCGAAGACCATGCGCGACATCTGCGGCAGCCGTTCGGCATCGTAACCGGCGAAGACGGGCAGGTTGTTGATGGCATTGCTCATCTTGACAAGCTCGGCGGTGCGGATGTCTTCATCCGACGCGGAAACGGCGATCATCAGGGCGGCAAGCGCGTCCTGTGCGGTCAGTGAAGCGTCCTCGAGCATTGTCGATCCCCTTTGCATACCTGTCATTTATTGACGCTGTGCCTGTCTCGCAATAGGGAGTGCGCGTTTGGGCGAACATGGGTTCGTCATATGAAAGCGAGTTGAGAGATGACCAATCTGCGTGATGCGGCGATGACATCGAAGGCCTGGCCTTTTGAAGAGGCGCGCGCCCTTCTCAAACGCTATGAAAAGACAGAGCCTGAAAAAGGCTATGTCCTGTTCGAGACGGGCTATGGCCCTTCGGGTCTGCCGCATATCGGCACTTTCGGCGAAGTGCTGCGCACGACGATGATCCGGCGCGCGTTCGAGGTGATCTCGGACATTCCGACCAAGCTCATCTGTTTTTCGGATGATCTTGACGGAATGCGCAAGGTGCCGGGCAATGTGCCCCACCAGGAGATGCTGGCCGAGCACATGCACAAGCCGCTCACCTCGGTGCCTGATCCGTTCGGAACGCATGAAAGCTTTGGCCACCACAACAACGCGATGCTGCGGCGGTTCCTGGATACCTTCGGGTTCGACTACGAGTTCTATTCGGCCCGCGAGTTCTATCGCACCGGTCAGTTCGACACGGTGCTCCTGCGTGCCGCGGAGCGTTACGACGATATCATGACGGTGATGCTGAAATCATTGCGCGAGGAACGGCGCGAGACCTATTCGATCTTTCTGCCGATCCACCCCGAGACGGGGCGCGTTCTCTATGTGCCGATGAAACATGTGGATGCCGTGAAGGGCGAGGTTACATTCGACGATCCCGATGGCGGGGAAATGACGCTGCCGGTCACGGGCGGCAACGTCAAGCTGCAGTGGAAGCCCGATTTCGGGGCGCGCTGGGCGGCACTGGGCGTTGATTTCGAGATGTACGGCAAGGAACATGCGACGAATACTGCGATCTATGACCGGATTTGCGAGATCCTCGGCGGGCGGAAGCCGAACCACTTTTCCTACGAGCTGTTCCTGGATGAGAACGGGCAGAAGATTTCCAAATCGTCCGGCAACGGAATTTCGATCGACGAGTGGCTGACCTATGCGGCGACAGAAAGCCTGTCGTATTTCATGTATCAAAAGCCCAAGACGGCCAAGCGGATGCATTTCGACGTGATCCCCAAGGCGGTGGACGAGTATCATCAGCAGTTGCGTGCTTACGCCACGCAGGATGCTGCGGGGCGGGCCAGCAACCCGGTGTTCCACATTCACGGGGCTGATGTGCCCGCTTCGGATATGGTCGTGCCCTTCGCGATGCTTCTGAACCTCGCATCGGTCTCGGGGGCCGAGAACAAGGAGACCTTGTGGGGCTTTATCCAGCGCTATGCGCCGGACGCATCGGCCGAAAAGAACCCGCAACTGGACGAGGCGGCGGGCTTTGCGGTGCGCTACTACAATGACTTCGTCAAGCCGGCCAAGGTTTACCGGGCGCCTGACGACCAAGAGCGTGGCGCGTTGGTCGATCTGGCCGCCAGGCTGCAGGCCTGGGACGGCGGCCTCGATGCAGAAGAGCTGCAATCGATGGTCTTTGCAGTCGGGAAAGAGCATGGATTCGAGCCGCTGCGGGGCTGGTTCACGGCCCTTTACGAAGTGCTTCTGGGGGCGTCGCAGGGTCCGCGGTTCGGCGGGTTCATTGCGCTTTACGGGATCGGAGAGACGATCGCCCTGATCGAGGAAAAACTCGCCTAGCTTTGTAAAATCGAAACTGATTGGCGCCCGGCTTCGTATCTCTAGCAAGAGATCTAGGAACGAAAGGCGCCAATCATGCGTATTTTGAGCTACTTTT
>JGI12210J13797_10208698_pt1 | contig 11670 bp, 7 predicted proteins | sample ElkSlonscriptome_3_FD_13797 | JGI IMG/M metagenome (IMG submission 13797) | reverse complement strand
CGAAGGAGGTCGTGCAGCAGACCGGGATGGCCGTCGGCGCCGCCCCGCTCGCCGGGGAGATCGTGGAGCGGGCCTCCAAGGACACGCAGGAGCAAGGGCGTGAGACGGAGTTGGGGATTCCCAAGTCGGCCGTCAACCCGGCGATGCTGGCCGTGCTGTGCACGATGCTGAACCAGAAACGCCAGGAGGAGGGAGCGGCGAAGATCTCCCCATCGCACCTGGACGGGATCGGCAAGAACATCCTCAACGAGTTCTACGAGAGGCAGCTGGAGTCCCTCCCAGAGATCCCGGGGGAGGAGGCTCTCGGCCCCGGTCGGACCCGGGGCCAGGAGGTGAACGACCGGATCGGGAAGGAGTTCGTCGACGGCGATGTCAGGGTGAGCATTCCACCGAGTCGGGCGCGGACCCTCCTGGGCGATGCGGCGCTGGCCGCCCTCATTGCCGACAAGGTTCTCGGGTACACGCCCTACGGTCGGGTCGAGCTCCTCCACGACGTGTTGCCGAGGGTGGTGGAGCAGACGGGCGACACCTTCCAGCGCGATTGGATCGATGCCCTTCGCGATTCCGCGAGGTGGGCGAGGCGGGTTGCGGCCGGGGCCGGGGCCGCCGCCGTGGGGGCTGGACTGTTGGCGCTCTGGGCGATGGGTCAAGCCGCTGGGAGCGTTGATCCAGATGCACCGATCGACAACCCGGACATCGACCCCTTCGTGCTGCCGCCCTTCGAGGGCACCCCGACCACCCGGGGTGGTGCGGTGGCCATCACCGACACCATCGTCCTGGATCTCAACGAGGGGACCCGACAGCTTTACGCGATTGTCGACCAGTTGGGGACCGAGGGACGATTCCAGGAGGCCGGGATGACCCTTGGCATGCTGAGCCCCTTCCTGGGGGAGCGCGTCGAGCGGTTCTGCGTGCCGGCGCCCCGGGACACCTGGCACCGGGCGGAAGTGGACCTGGTTCTACGGCATACCTGTGCGGCGTTCCGGGCGCAGACCGATCAGTGGCGAACCCTCCAGGAGCTGTTCCTTGGAGGGGAGGATGCCCTCGTCGACCCGTCGGAGAAGGAGCGGGTGATCGGCGCCTGGCCCGGCCTTGAGCGGGACTTCAATCGACACAAGGAGGCCATCCAAGGAATCCGGTCGGTGTGGAACGACGAACCCCAGGCCGGATCATGATCACCCGGGGGGGGAGGGCCGTTCTCCTGGCGATCAGCGCGGCAATGGTCTTCGTCCCGGCCGTCCCGGCCGGCGTCGCAGCCGTCCAGGAGCCTCCCGGTGACACGATCCGGGCAAGTCTGCCCACCGAGGACGTGCAGGCCTTGTTCGGCGAGCGATCCGTCCTTGTGACCGGAGACGCCATCCAACCAACGGTGACGACTCCGGAGGTCGAGGAGATCTTTCGTAGCCGCCTCGAGATCGCCATCGCTACCGGTGGGGGAGTTCTCGATCCGAACGGCTTCTCGCTCGTGGTGACCGGTCTGGGGACGTTCCCGGACACGATGATCCAGAGGGTCTCCGGGCAGGACACGATCGTGGCGTTCGCCCTTACCGGGCCCGGGGACTACGCCGTCACCGTGGATGGCCTCGACGCACCGTGCGTGGTGCCCACGGTGCCGCCCGTCTCCTTGCAGCGCGGGATGACCGAGCGGGCCCGGGTCGAGCTGGACTGCCTGCAGCCCACCTCCCTGACTGTGGTGTCCGACCCTGCCACCTCTCCCTTCGGCTCCCCCTCGATTCGCCTGGGTGGGCAGGAGCGTGACATCGGTGTGGGAGCGGCCGTGACCTTCGACGGCCTCGAGCCGGGGCCGAACGAATTGAGGCTCTCGATTCCCGAGAGCCTGCAGGGACCCTCGTTACTCGAGGTGAGCTTCCCGCCCGATGTGCCGGAGGCCATCTCCATCACCATCGACGGTGGGCGCCCTCAGCTGGTCCTTCCGGATCAGACGGTCACCGTCCGGCGGCCAGGGGGGGAGTCGTTCGATCTGACGCTCCATGTGACGAGGCCAGCCGAGTCCGTGCCGTCATCCCCCGACGTGGCCGTGGAGGTGGCGGGTAGAGGGGCCGCTGCCCTCAGACCGGGTATGGCCACGATTCGGATCCGCGGCGGAGCCCGGTTGCCGGTCCACCCCGACTCGGTGATCAGATTCGGGCGCCTCGCCCAGGATTCCATCCGGTTGGTCCTGGAGCTCGACGAGCGCTTCCCCCCCATGCAGGACGGCTGGCACCTCTCCGCAGGTCTGGGCGCCATCGCCGTGGCTGCCACGGACCCCAAGTCCTTCATCACGCCCACCGTGGGCCTCTCCCTGGTGAAAGGTCCCGAACGGGCGGAGAACCTCTACCTCAACGCCCAGTTCGGGTACTGGCGGTCGGGCCCATCCAGCGCCGATCCGGTCCTCCCCGAGGACCCGCGGCCGCCCTTCCAGAACCGTACCATCTGGACCTGGGCCCTGGGGGCCTCCTACTTCGGCACGAGCTGGGGTGGCCTTGGCGTGTCCGCATCCTGGGTCGAGGGTCGGGAGACGGCGAGCGAGGAGGACAAGTACATCAACCGCTCTCGAGGCGTTGCCGTAGGCCCCCGGTTCCGGTTGCTCACCGATGATCCGTGGCCCTCCGTCATCTTCGGTCTCGATGCCCAGTATGGTGAGGCGGACGAGCTCCTCCTTGCCGAGCCGGACTGGCGCTGGAGCCTGACCCCCGTGCTCTCCCTGAGTTATGTGTTCCGTTAAAGGGGTCGGCCGAGCCCTCTTCGCCGCTGCGATGCTCCTGGCCACGGCCCAGTGCACCAAGCTCCCCTACGAGCCGGTCCAGATCCTGGTGCTCGACGTGGAGACCCAGGGAGATGAGATCGATGGCGACGGCTACGTCGCCACCATCGATGACGAGATGAGCCGGCCGGTGGCCGCCAACGGTTCGGCGACCTTCGAGGGGTTGGGTGCAGGAGAACGCCTCCTCACCATCAGCGGCCTGGCCGGGAACTGCGCCGTGGACGGGCCCAACCCCCGCCCCCTCTCCATCGAGGAAGACGCCGTCACCCGGGCCAGCGTGACGGTCAGCTGCAGCCCGGTGGCGGGGCTGTTGATCGTGGAGGCGGTTACGACGGGGACGGAGCTGGATCCGGACGGCTACACGGTGTCCGTGGACGGCTCGGCGACCCGAACCATCGGCACCAACGGGTCCGTGACCTTCGAAGGGCTCACCCCCGGCGAGCACGTGGTCTCGCTGGAGAACATCGCCGACAACTGCAGCCTTCTGGACGAGGAGACGAACCCCCGCGTCGTAACCCTCTCCGCCGACGCCTCCACCAACACGGCCTTTCAAGTGCAGTGCGGACCCCGAGGCGGGGACCTGGTGGTGGTCGCCGCCACGACGGGCACCGATGTGGATCCCGACGGCTACAGCATCTCCCTGAACGACTCGACGTCGGCAGCCATCGAGACGAACGGGGCCATCACCTTCACGAATCTGGCTGACGGCGACTATCAGGTCACCATCGACGGGCTGGCGAACAACTGCACCGTGACCGAGGGAAGTCGCTCCCGGATGGTCACCGTGACCTCGAATGCGTCGGCGGCGGAGACCTTCTTCGTCTTCTGCGGCCCCCCGGCCGGGGCGTTGGTGGTGGATGTGACGACGACCGGGACCGACGTGGACGACGGCTACCTGGTTTCGGTCGGTGAGGGGGTCACGAAACCGCTCACCACCAACGGGTCTGCGACCTTCGAGGGGCTGGCCGCCGGGGAGTACGAGGTGGAGCTGTCCGGAGTCGCCGGCAACTGTGCCGTCGTGATCGATGAGACGCCCAATCCCCGAACCATCGTCCTGACCGCGGGGGCCTCTTCTGCGACGAGCTTCTTCGTCCACTGTCAGCCCGTCGCCGGCGCTCTGGTGGTGGACGTATCCACGCGGGGCGCCACGGAGCCCGAGGGTTATTCGATCTCCGTGGACGGCGTTGCGTCCAAGGGCGTGGCGCCGAACGGCGCAGTCCTCTTCGAGGCGCTCCTCGCCGGTGACCGCGCCGTACGGCTCGGACTCTCGGACGACGACTGTCTCGTCGACGGGGCGAACCCCCGGACCGTCTCCATCGACCCAGGCGCCTCCACGCGAGCCTCGCTGGCGGTCTTCTGCGGTTCGTCGGCCGGCAGCGCCATTCGGGTCGAGGTCTCGACCACCGGCCCCCATCCCGACCCCGACGGCTACGAGATCTCCCTGGACGGCGCCGCCGGGGTCCCGGTGGCGACCAACGGTACCGTGAGCTTCACCGAGCTCGCGACAGGCCGGCGTTCGGTGCGGATCGGAGGGCTGTCGGAGAACTGCTCACTCGGCAACGGGACTCGGGTCCGCGAGGTCGTGGTGGGGTCCGAGGAGCCGACGGTCGTGGTTTTCGCGGTGGTCTGTCGGGGCGATGACGAGGACGACGCCGGGACGGGCACGCTGATGGTGAAGCCCCGGACCACCGGGGTACACATCGATCCTGACGGTTACATCATCTACCTCGACGAGTCCGACAGCGTGGTGGTGGCCCCGAATCGGACCGCCCTCTTCGAGGATGTCCCGGCGGGGCTCCGGGTGGTGAGGATCGACGGGATCGCATCGAACTGCACCCTGCGGGGACGACCGACTCGACGGGTCCGTGTGACGGCCGGTGAACTCAGGGTCTTTCGCTTCTTCCTGGAGTGCGAGGCGCGCTCCTGAACCCGAGCTGTCCTCGGGCCGCATTCCCGGGGGCCCGATGGCATCAGCACTCTCCATACACGTAGCTCGGACCGTTGCAACGGGACGCTAGCTAGCCAGCTCCTTCAAAACCTCGGTGAGCAGCCGGTAGAACCGCTCCACGGACTCCACGTGCACGCGCTCGCTGGGAGAGTGGGGAAACTCGATCTGGGGGCCGAAGGAGATCATCTCCATCCCCGGGACCATCTCGCCGATGATCCCGCACTCGAGGCCGGCGTGAATCGCCTCGACCCGGGGCTTCTGGCCCATGACCCGCTGGTGGACGGCCTCCACCACCTGGAGGAGCGGGGAGCTCAGGTTCGGCTTCCATCCCGGATATCCGTTCCGATGGTGGGCGGTGGCTCCCGAGAGCGCCGCCACGGCGTCGATCTTCGCCCGGACCCACCCCATCCCAGAGCCCACGGACGAGCGAGAGCTGGTCAGGACGTGCAGTTCGTTATCCTGGCACTCCACGGCGGCGAGGTTCGTGCTGGTCTCCACCAGGCCCGGGATGTCGTTGCTCATGGCCACTACGCCGTGGGGGAGAGCCACGATGAGGTCCAGAACTCGGGCACCGGTCTCCCCCGTCCACACCGCATCGGGAACCGGTCCCTCCGCGATCTCCAGGCGCATGTCGGGGTCGGGCCCGCTGAACTCGGACCGGACCCCCTCGAAGCGATCGTGGAGCGCCGCCTCGACCTCCCCGGCCGTCGCTTCGGGCATCACGAGCAAGGCTTCGGCCTCTCGAGGGATGGCGTTGTGCTTGTCCCCACCCTCCAGCCGGGTCAGGTGGCCCGNAGCTTCCGAGCCCCGGACGATCCGGGCCAGGAGCTGGACGGCGTTCCCCCGCTGGAGGTGGATGTCTACCCCGGAGTGACCTCCCTGGAGCCCACGCAGCCGCACCCGGCGAGCCACGGAGCTCGGGGAAGGCCGCTGGCTCTCGAGGGCTAGGACGAGGCGCGTATCGGCCCCGCCGGCGCACCCCACGGTAAGGGCGCCCTCCTCTTCGGTATCGAGGTTGAGGAGCCGGCGTCCCTTCAGCATGCCGGCGTCCAGACCCCGTGCCCCGGTGAGCCCCGTCTCCTCGTCCACGGTGAAGAGGAACTCGAGCGGGCCGTGCTCCAGTTCGGTGTCCGCCATCACGGCGAGCATGGCCGCCACACCGATCCCGTTGTCCGAGCCCAGCGTCGTGCCGTCGGCGGTGAGGTAGGCCCCGTCCAGGACGGGCCGGATCGCGTCGTTGGAGAAGTCGAAATCCACATCGGAGTTCTTCTCGTTGACCATGTCCAGGTGTGACTGGAGCACCGTTCCCGGCGCGGCCTCCCGTCCCGCAGAGCCTGGCTTGCGCACCACCACGTTGCCCGTGGCGTCGACGTCGTGCTCGAGGCCCGACTCCTCGGCGATGCCCAGCACCCAGGCCCGAACCCTGTCCTCCTCCTTGGAGCCTCGGGGGATGGCGAGGATCTGGTCGAAGTAACTCCAGAGAGAGGAGGGCCGGAGCTCGGAAACGAAGGTCATGGCTGCTCGGTGGGTTCGGGTGGTCCAGGCGTCGTGCTTCGAGGGTCGGCGCGGCCTTCGAGGCGGGCCCCGATCCCGAAGGGCGCCGGGACTGTCGAGGCACGGGATGGAGTGTCCGGTGCGAGCACTGGTTGGGCAAGACGTTCCGGGAATTCTGACGGCTCGGAATCAGTTTCCTTGCCGTTGAGTCCGCTCAGAGAGCCGACGCCGCATCGAGGTCCAGGATCCAGCTTCCCCGGCGAGCCCACTGCCCCGGGGTTCCAACCGGGTCCCACGCCCCGTGCAGAGCCCTGCGCACGGCGTCGGCCTTTCGTCTTCCTCGGGCGAGCATGAGGACCCCTCGGGCCGAGGCGATGACGGCGGGGGTGATGCTCACCCGCTCCAGGGGAGGCTCGGGCGAGTCCCGCACCGTGAGCGTCCGCGTTCCCGAACTCAAGTCCGTCCGCACGTCCCCGGGGAAGAGAGAGGCGGTATGCCCGTCCTCGCCGATCCCCAGCACCAGGAGGTCCAGGTTGCGGGGCAGGGCCTCCGCCAGGACTCCCGCCGTCGCTGCCAGGCTCCGCCCCTCCCGTCGCCCGAAGAAGGGCGTTTGCAGGCCCTGCTCGACCGCCGGGCGGAGGGCCCTCCGGATCATGCTGTGGTTGCTCTCCGGGTGGCCCTCGGGAACGAAGCGCTCATCGGCAGGCAGCACCACGACCCGGTTCCACTCCGTTCCTCGAGGTTCGCTCCGGGCGTGGGCGGGTGCCGGCGTCGCGGCGATCTGCTCCGCCCGAGCACCCTCCGCGAGCACCCGGTAGACCGGCTCCGGCGTTGAGCCGCCGGACAGCCCGATGTAGACCGATCCCTCCCTGGAATGCAGCGCCGTCGAAAGCGCCTCTTCGATCGCCTCCACGGCCGCGGTGACCCACCCGTCGCCCGTGGTGATCCGAACCTGGCCCGGCGCCGGCTCTCTCTTCACCGGTCCGCCTCGTCGGTCACCGGTCCGCCCCCCGTCCAGCCCCGGGTGTCGTCCGGAACCCCTCGGGGCCCCGGGCCCGCTCCATATGGGTCCGGCCGCGGGTCGCATCTCGCCATGCCGCAGCCCCCACCAACCCCGCATCGTCGCCCAGCGCCGCCACGTGCACGGAGATCGGCGGATCGAGGCGGGAGGGTCCGTGGTCCCGCAGATGCTCGCGGACCGGATCGATCAGGAGGTCACCGTTCAAGCCCACGCCCCCGCCCAGGACCACCACTTCGGGCATGAAGGCCCAGGCCAGGTTCGTCGCCCCGACCTGGACGGCTCGGACCATCTGGTCCCAGATCTCCCGGGCCCGTTCGTCCCCGGCGTGGACAAGCTCAACGATCCCCCGTCCGTCCCTCGGCAGCCCCACGGCGGCGGCGCGCCGGGCGAGGGAGGTCCCGGATCCGAGGGCCTCGAGGGTGGCGGGTTCATTCTCGCCGGCTTCCCAGTCGATGATCGTGTGGCCGATCTCTCCCAGGGAGCGCCGACCGCCCACCAGTTGACCCCCGAGAACCACCCCGGCCCCGATCCCGGTGGAGATGGTGATGTAGGCCACGTCCGATGCTCCCCGCGCGGCGCCGAAGTAAGCCTCACCGACGGCGGCCAGGTCGGCGTCGTTCGCAAGGTCGACAGGCAAGCCGATCCGGGTGCCGATCCGCTCCGCCGTCAGGTCCTCGGTCCAACCCGCCGGAAGGTTCGGAGCCCGTTCAAGCGCACCGTCGGCGTAGTCGACCCATCCTGGGACGCCGATGACAGCGTGCTCCACGACATCCCCGTGAAGAACCTCCTCGACGAGCTCCATCAGGGCGTCGGCCTCCGGGTCGTCGGGAGTGGGGGCCCGACTCCGCTGCAGGAGCGTCCCGTCCTCGTCGACGATGGCTGCACGCATGGTGGTGCCGCCGAGATCCACCGCCAGGAATCGTCGGGTCACGCTACTCCTCCGGGCCGAGGTGAGGGGCGTGCCACCCACCGTGGTCGGCGATGAGATCATCGGCGGCCTCCGGGCCCCAACTGCCGGGTTCGTACGGGAGCGGTGCGGGCCCATCCTCGAGGAGGGGATCCACGATCCGCCACGCCTCCTCCACGCCGTCGGCCCGCGCGAAGAGGCGGGCGTCTCCCTCGACGGCGTCTCCCAGCAGCCGCCCGTAGCCCGAGGCCCGGGTCCCATGCTCCCCATCGTCGTACGAAAAGGCGAGCTCCACGGCCCGAGACGAGAGGCTGTCCCCGGGCTCTTTGATCTCCAAAGAGACCGAGATCCGCTCCCCGGGCTTCATACGGAAGGTCAGATGGTTCGGGTGGGGTCGCTCGTCCCGGGCGCCGCGGAAGAACTGCTGGGGTGGAGGCTTGTACTCGATGAGCACCTCGGTAGCGGTCATCGGCAGCTCCTTCCCGGCCCGGATGTAGAAGGGCACCCCGGCCCAACGCCAGTTGTCCACCCAGGCCCGGAGTGCCACGAAGGTATCCGTGGCGGAGTCCTCAGCGATCCCGTCCTCCTCGCGGTATCCGTGGAACTGACCGAAGACGACATCTCCGCTCTCGAGGGGCCGGATCGAGCGAAGCAGCTTCACCTTCTCGTCCCTCAGACCCTCACCAGCCAGGGTGGCGGGGGCCTCCATGGCGACCAGGGCCATCACCTGGAGGAGGTGGTTCTGCACCACGTCGCGAAGCGCGCCGACCTCATCGTAGAACGACCCTCGACCCTCGATGCCGAAGTCCTCCGCCATGGTGATCTGGACGCTGTCCACGTAGTGCCGGTTCCACGTCGGCTCGAGGATGGTGTTTCCGAACCGGAAGACCAGGAGGTCCAGGACCGGTCCCTTTCCCAGGAAGTGGTCGATGCGGAAGATGCGCTCCTCGGGAAAGGTGCGAAGGAGGCACTCGTTCAACTCCCGAGCCGAATCCAGATCTCTACCGAACGGCTTCTCCACGACGACGCGAGAACGCTCGTTCAGGCCCACGCTGGCGAGTCCGTCTACCACGTCGTCGAAGAGGGAGGGAGGGATGGCGAGGTAGAAGAGGGGTCGAGCAGACTCGGACAGGGTGGAGCGAAGGCGCTCGAAGGTCTCATGCGCCTGGTAATTGCCCCGGACGTACCCGAGGACGCCGACGACCGACTCCACCAGCGCCTCGTCGGGGTCCGGGACCGCCGCGTGGATCGCCCCTCGCGCCGCCTCCCGAAGCTCAGTGTCGGTCCAGTCGGATCGGGCGACCCCGATCACCTGGTGAGGGAGCAGTTCCCGTTGGGCCAGCTCGTAGAGGGCGGGAAAGAGCTTCTTCGCCGCCAGGTCCCCGGTGGCGCCGAAGATGATCAGGGCGTCGGCGCAGTCGCTCATTCCCCGGCTTCCTCCACGTGACCCCCGTGTTTCCCCGCCTGACCCCTGTCCGTCTCTACGTGACCCCCGAACTTCGATCGCATGGCGGAGAGCACCTGACCCGAGAACCGGTCGTTGCCCCTGGATGCGAACCGGCTGTACAGCGAGGCGGTGATCACCGGGGCCGGTACCCCCTCCTCCACGGCGGAGAGGACCGTCCACCGCCCCTCGCCGGAGTCCGACACATGGCCGGAGAAGGCCTCGAGGTCCGGGTCCTCGTGGAGCGCCGAGGCCGTGAGGTCCAACAGCCACGAGCGGATCACACTCCCCCGTCGCCAGACCTCCGAGACCGCCGCCGTGTCGATCTCCATCCGGTAGTACTCCGGGGCTGCCAGGGGGGTGGTTTCCGCGTCGTCCTTCCGGTCCGTGCTGCCGATGTCGGCCCGCCGGAGGATCGCCAGACCCTCGGCGTAGGCCGCCATCATCCCGTATTCGATCCCGTTGTGCACCATCTTCACGAAGTGGCCCGACCCAGGCCCTCCGCAGTGGAGGTAGCCCTGCTCCGCCGGGAGCGCCGGTCCGGTCCGGTCGTCGGTCCTCGGCGCCGCATCGATCCCCGGGGCGAGGCTCGTAAAGACCGGCTCGACGTGAGAGACGGCTTCGGCGTCCCCGCCGATCATCAGGCAGTACCCTTCCCGGAGTCCCCACACCCCACCGCTCACCCCCACGTCGAGGTGTCGTACGCCCAGCTGCTCGAGGGCCTTGGCACGGTCCACGGCGTGGCGGTAGTAGGAGTTCCCGCCGTCGATGACGATGTCGCCTTCGGACAGGACCTCCTGGAGGGTGGTCGCCACTTCGTCCACGAAGGCCGCCGGGACCATGATCCAGACCACCCGGGGCCCTGGGAGCCGCTGGACGAGGTCCTCCAGGGACGAGGCGCCTTCCGCCCCCTCCCCAGCGAGAGCCTCGACCTGACTCTCGTCGACGTCGTACGCCACGATCTCGTGTCCGTCCCTCATGAGCCTTCGGGTCATGTTGGCGCCCATCCGGCCCAAGCCGATCATTCCGATCTTCACTGCCCGTCCTCCGCTCGTCTTTGTGCTCGCCGCGCCTCCACTCGTTCGTGGATGCACCGGATCACGAGTGCCGTCCAGCCGGTCTGATGGCTGGCGCCGAGACCGCGTCCGTCGTCGCCATGGAAATGCTCGTAGAAGAGGACCAGGTTCCTCCAGCCGGGATGCTCGCGGTAGCGGGCGTCGCCACCGTGGCAAGGCCGGTCACCGTTCTCGTCCTGAAGGAGGAGACTCCCCAGGCGCGACCATAGATCCTGGGCCACCAGGTCCAGGGTCAACTTCCGCCCCGACCCGCTGGGGTACTCCACCCGAAGCTCGTCGCCGTAGAAGCGATGGTACCGCTCCAGCGCCTCGATGAGGAGGAAGTTGGTGGGGAACCAGATCGGTCCCCGCCAGTTCGAGTTACCGCCGAAGAGCCGGGTCGTCGATTCGCCGGGGGCGTACTGCACCGAGTGGACGGCGCCGTCGAGATCGAATTGGAAGGGGTTGTCCAGGTGCCGTCGGGAGAGGGAGCGGAGTCCGTAAGGAGAGAGGAACTCCTCCTCGTCGAGGAGCGTCTCCAATACCGCCCGGAGCTGGTCCAGGGTAGGCACTGCCAGGAGTCGATGGGTGTGGCCGTCGCTGGCCTGTCTCGCCTCCACGGAGGTGATCCGGCCCGCCAGGTCCGGGCGGTTCTGCATGAACCACGCGACGCGCTTCCGGAAGGCTGGGAGACGCTGAACGAGTTCCTCCTCGAACACATCTCCTGCGATCAGCGGAAGCAAACCCACCAGCGAACGCAGCTTCAGGGGGATGGTCGAGTCGGAGGTCCGGATCACGTCGTAGTAGAAGCCGTCCTCCTCATCCCACAGCCCCTGGCCTGCCAATGAATTCATGGCGTCGGTGATGGCGATGAAGTGCTCGAAGAACTTGGTAGCAATGTCCTCGTAAGACGGGTCTTCCCTGGCGAGCTCCAACGCCATGGCCAGCATGTTCACGCAATAGAAGGCCATCCAGGCGGTCCCGTCCGCCTGCTCCAGCCGCCCATCCGTCGGGAGCGGGCGAGACCGGTCGAAGAC
>JGI12210J13797_10806941_pt1 | contig 11671 bp, 10 predicted proteins | sample ElkSlonscriptome_3_FD_13797 | JGI IMG/M metagenome (IMG submission 13797) | reverse complement strand
GTCAACGTGTCCGCAGGTCGCGACGACTCGGATTCCGCTCGACGGCCTTTGGTCCAATCCGCCGCCGGCAATTGCAGAGGCAACACGTCGCCGATCGCTCGGCCCTCTGAGTCGTGGGCGTGGGGCCAGCCGAGCTCGGCGGCTGAGGTAAAGGAGTCGCCGGTGCCGACGCCGATCCCGTCACAGAGCACACGGTCGAACCAGACTGCCCGGCCCACCATGGACCTCGCCCGATAGACACCCGCGATCCCGGTCAGGACGACGTGGCGCGGGCGGTGGCGGGCGAGGATTGCCGAGGAGCAGGCTGCCGCGGCAGCGACCCCGAAACCGCAAACTTGCAACGTCCACTCTCCGGAGCGTAGCCACGGACCGAGTTCCGCCTGCAGAACCTCGCGTTCCATTTCGGTAGGCACGAGTATCAGATTCAATCAACGACTTTCATCTACCGAGACACCGATGTCCTCATTCCACAAGCTTGGTGATCGCACGATGAAGTCTCGCATCAACGCGATGCAGCGAGGGTCGTTCAGCACCGTCAGGTCGACGCCGCGGGAGCGAACGTACGACTCCGGTCCTTGAAACGTTTGATTCTCGCCGATAACGACTCGGGGAATGCGGTACAGGAGTGCCGCACCGCTGCACATGTCACACGGCGAGAGTGTCGAGACAAGTGTGGCGCGTTGGTAAGCCCGCGACGTCAGCCGTCCCGCATTCGCCAGCGCGTCCATCTCGGCATGCAAGATGGGACTGCCCGACTGCACGCGTCGGTTGTGACCGCGTCCGACAATTTGCCCGTCAATGACCAGGACGGAGCCGATCGGGATGCCGCCTTCGTCACGTCCGGCAACAGCTTGCTCGATCGCAGCATCCATCCACTTGTTAAGCATTGGTTGCGTCATTCGCCGTGCCCCTCGGCGGGCTTTCCGGCCAGTCGCGAGGGAATGGTCCACGCCCAGACGAACAACAGGATCGCAGAGATGAGGTAGCCGGCGGCAAACTCCATGACGGCGCCGCGGTACTCCTCCGGAAGTGCCAGCGAACTGGTCTCCGGCACACCCAACGGAAGGAACATGCGGTTGCCTTCGATCGGCGAATGAATGATTCCGACGGTGGTCAGTCCGGCAGCGACCAGCATGACGACGCCGGCCAACCGGCAACGGCGATCGATCAACGCCGCCAACATCCAAGCCCATAGCAGCCCGGTGATGATGAACCCGTTGCTGAGCATTCGGAGCGTTTCGATGTCGTGGCGTAGCGGGACGCCCTGCAGCTGCTCGATCGACAAACCGGCTTCCATCAATGCCCCGTCGCCAAAAATCCGGTCGGGCAGACTGAGAGCCAAGTAGGCGAGGGCTGGCAAGCACGCGATGGCAACCGCCGCGTAGTGACGTCGCGGCGTCGCTAAAAAAGTCTGCGACGTGATCTCCAGGCCGATGAATACCAGAATCGGATAGACGGCGGGGGCGGGAATCCAGGCGTTCAGCCAAGCGAAGTACCCGAGGATGCCAGCCGACCCGATCACCAATGCTGTTGCCAAAGTGTAGCCGGTTCGGCCGCCCATCGCTTTGTAGGCCGGGTGCCCGATGTAGGGGGTGGTCTGAATGACTCCCCCGGATAAACCGGCCAAAAGCGTGGCCATCGCTTCGACGCCCAAGACCATTCTGGCGTCGTATTCGTCTCCAGCGGCCGAGGCGCTCTCGGTACAGTCGATGCCGCCGACGACGGTCGCCAGGGCAAAGGGCAACACAAACGGCAAATAAGGCAGAGCGTCCGGAAACGCCCCCACCCAGCTTCCACTCCAAGCCTCCATCCACTCGGTCGGCAACAGCGTGACCGTCGCCGGTTCTGGGAACTGATAGCCGAACCAGCCGACCGCACAGAGAAAATAGTAAACGCCTCCCGCCACGATCAGCGCCCCCAGCGTCCCGGGCGTTCGGCCGGGCAGCGGGACCCGCCCGATCAGCGTCCCCAAGACGATGATCATCGCGACCAGCCCCGGCAGCGGCGAACCGAGAATGTGAGTCAACGGAAAAAAGCTGATCAGGACCAACGCGATCGCGGCCAGTGACCCCAACAGCCCTGCCCGGGGGACCACTCGCTGGACCACTCGCCCCAGCGGAGCGAGCAGCAACTTCAAGACGCCGCTCAGGACGATGCACCAGATGCCGACGTGCCAAGTATGGTCGGCCGCCTCCTCCACACTCATTCCCGCTGCCTGGCCGGCGACGAAGGATGGCCCGAGTACCAGCAGGATCATCCCGAACGTCGACGGCGTGTCCAAACCCAACGGCATCGCTGTCACGTCCGGCCGATTTTCGCGGCGGCCGACGCGAATGGCCAAGGCGAAAAAAGCGAGATCACCCAGCAGAACCCCCAAAGCTGTGCCGGGCACCATGTGCGTGACCGAATACTCCGCCGGGACGCCGAAGCCGGCCAGCATCGCCACCATCAACAACAGTCCCGCCAAGTTGTCCAGCATCAAGCCGAAGAAGGCGTTGATATCGCCAGGCGCCAACCACCAGAACGCGTTTAGGTGGCTCTCGTGACGCTCTCTACGTCGCGATGGTGATAAGCCCTCTTCACCTGACCCCCTCTCAACTCCTCCGGAAGCGGGGCTTGAGGGTGCCGACGAGGAGGGCGCGTCGGATTCGCTGTGAGACATCTGATTTTCCGATACGATGCGTGTCAACCGCGACGAGAGAGGTTGCCGAAGGCGGGCGCGATCTTTCGTGTCGACAACGTACTCCAATGCAAGCAATTTGGCACCTACGGGCTGCTTCTTCTGGCGAAAGAACACTCGGCGATCCGCTGTCGGTCGTTGACGGGGCGGGACTGACTTAGAAAGATGACCCTCATGAAATGCCTGATCGTCATTCCCGCTCGGCTGGCGTCGTCCCGCCTGAGCGAAAAACTTTTGCTTCGCGCCGGCGGCAAGTCCGTTTTGCAACACACCTACGAAGCGGCCTCGCGAAGCGGGTTCGCCAGTGAGGTCGTGGTGGCGGTGGACGACCCGCGACTGGCGGCAGAAGTCGATTCGTTCGGCGGCCAAGCCCTGTTGACCAGTCCGAACTGTCCCAGCGGAACCGACCGGATCGCGGAGGTTGCCCTGCGACGTGATGACGTCGATATCCTGGTCAACGTCCAAGGCGACGAACCGGAAATGGATCCGGCCACCATCGACACCGTCGGTCAGCTGCTCGCCGGCCGACCCGACGCCGACATGGCCACCGCCGCCACGCCGATCCGGACCGTCCAGCGGCTGGAAGATCCAGGGGTGGTCAAAGTGGCGGTCGGCCAAAACCAGCGAGCGATTACTTTCACTCGCGCGCCGATCCCGTTCGTCCGAGACGGGGTCACCAAAACATTGCTGCAAGCGGACCCGCCAAACTTCTGGCACCACATCGGGCTTTACGCGTACCGGAGAGAGTGTTTGATGTGGTTCGCGACGCAGCCTCAGGGGAGCCTGGAAAAGCTGGAAAACCTAGAACAGCTGCGGGCGATCGAGGCGGGCAAGACTATTTTGGTGGCCCCCGTTCCCGCAGCGACCCCGGGCATCGACACGCTCAGCGACTTCCGCGAATTCACCGCCCGCGTCGAAGGCTAAGCGAACGCCTCCTACAGTGAAAACAGACGGTTGGCCGGTATGCTTGGCGCGCCGTCAAACTCGCCCCGCCCATTGAGGTCGCTGGCGAGGTTTTCCTCGATCAACCCCAGGAGCGAGCTCAGATCTTACTGACGCGGTGGCTCCGGCGGCTCGTCCGCCGCCGACGGGATCGGGCGGCCGTGCGGGTCGGTCTCCGGACGGTCGGTTTGATCGCTTAACCGCTCCTGTAACTTCGGGTCGGTGAAATGTTCCAGCTGGTGGGCGTGGTCGTGGATCCTTTCCCCCGGCACGTCTCCTTGGGTTACCAAATATTGCTCCCAGAGCCGGTGCGATCGGACCAGCGACTCCGCTTGGCGTTTGCCCGAGGGCGTCAGACGCGGCAGAGCGGACGTGTGCTTGCCCGAGGCTTCGGTCTGCGATTTACCGCCGGACGAACGATCGCCCGTGGCGACCGGCCGGATTCGTCCGCGACGCCGGTGGACGGCAAGTGCCAGTCGGACTGCGGCGGGGCGAGCCAAAAGTATCTCCGCTATCCAATCGAGCGGGGCTTGGTTTTGGGGCAGAAGTGAGGAAACAACTTCCCCTGTTTCACTCGGTCCGGCCCGCCGTTCTTCCACCCGGTAAAGCAGAGCCAGTATGTCGTCACTCAAAATCGACCAGCTCAGGCGAACGCGGCGGACCAGCACCGGCACCAAGCCTTGGCTGGGGGAAAACACCAATGCGATCAAGAAAAACAAACCCGTCGCGACCGCCATCATTCCAGCAGTCGTTGTACTGCCGAACCCGAACCACCCGGGTACGACGACCGCGGCCACGTGTCCGGCCACTGCCGCCACTGCTCCCAAAGAACAAGCCAACCCGATCAGTACACCCAATCGATCGGTCAACAGGTATGCCGTCGCGGGCGGGACTACCAACATCGCCACGACCAAGATATTGCCGACACTCTCGAAACAAGCCACGGCGGTCACCGCCACCAGGGTCATCAGGGCGTAGTGCATCAGGGTCGCCGAAAAACCGCTCGCCGTGGCCAAGGCGGGGTCAAAGGTCGCGATCTTAAGTTCTTTGAAAAAGGCGACGACGAACGCCGCATCGATCAGCGTGACGATCGCCAACACCCAGACCACTCGGGGCATCTTCGCCTCCAGACCGCCCGGCAGCGTCCACGTCCATTGGTCCAACGGGACCTGTTCGATCGCCCCGTACAGGACGCACTTGGGGTCCAGGTCGACCCGGTCGGCCGCGATGACGATCAGGACCAATCCGGCGGCGAATAGCGTGGTGAAAACGACGCCCATGGACGCCCCCTCGTCGACCCCGCCACGTCGGTGAATCCAATCGGTCAGCAGCGCCGTCCAGACGCCCACGATGACGGCGCCGACGAACATCCAGCCGCTGCTGCGGGACCCTGAAATCAGGAAGGCGGCCGCCAGTCCCGGCAGCACCGCGTGGCTGATCGCGTCCCCCAGCAAACTCATCCGTCGCAACACCAGGAACGACCCCAGCAGTGACGAGGCGACCGCGCACAGGATGCCGGCTGCGACGATCCAGCCGTCCAGCGACCAACTCCAGGATATGCTCGCGCCACCCCAGTTGGCGAAGAAGGTTCCGCCCGGCTGGACGCAACCGCCGGCCCAGCGATCCGTGCCACCGGCAACACCGGGAAGCATGGCTTCAGCGACGATCGCTGCGTTCATTCGTAGCCCTCCCGACCGGCGGCCGCATGAGGATCCTCGGGCATCCGCGCCCGACCGAGTTCGGCATCCAGAAGCGTTTCGAGTTCGGCGACCGTTTCGGCGTCCAAAACGTGTTCGATCGCGTCGGCGTCACGGTCGACCCGCTGCGGCGCCACATCGGCGTGGTGGATCAGGTACAGTTCCCACAACCGGTGGCGCCGGACCAACCGCCGGGCCTCGGCTTGGCCTCGCTGGGTCAGGGCAAACTCGCTGTGGGAGATGTTCTCGGTAATCCAACCGTCTCGGGAAGCGTGGAACAGAATCCGACGCAGCCGTGAGCTGGACCAACTGCGGGCGGCCAACAGTTCCGTCATCGACACCGAGGTGCGGCCGGGCGACTGTTCGAACAACTCATAGAGTTCGCGAAGCAAGTGCTGGCGGTCGATGCTCGCTCCCAACCGAAGCCGTCGCCACCACCGGACCAGCCATCCGGTGCGGAAACCGATTAGGAAGCTGACTGCGAATCCCGCGCTGGTCGTCAAGACGATCATCGCCCCGCTGGGCAACCGGGGCACCAGCGCGCTGCCGGCCGCCCCGAACAGACAGCCCGTCATGCCGAACAGCGAAGCGAGCACCAACATCGTCGGTAAATGGTCGGTCCAAAAGCGAGCCGAAGCGGCAGGGATGACCAGCAGCGCGATGACCAGCACCAGACCCACCGCCTGAAGGCCGATGATGGTGACCACCACCACGATCGCCATCAACGCCGCATCGAGGATCACCACGGGGTAACCCCGGGATCCCGCGAACGATTCGTCGAAGCAGAGGAGTTTCAATTCCTTAAACAGCAGCCCGCACGTGATCGCACAGCCCGCCGACGCCCATCCGATCAGCCGCGCGTCCGAAGCCACCATCGTCGCCGTCTTGCCAAAGATGAACGACTCCAAGCCCGCCGCGTTGCCCGTACTCGTCTGCTGCACGACCCCTAGCAGCGCGACGCCGGCGCCGAAGAAGACGCTTAAAACGATCCCCAACGCGGCGTCCTCCTTGATCCGTGAACCCCGGCGGATGATCAGAATCGACGCGATCCCCAGCATGCCCGACAACGTCGCACCGACCAAAAGATTGGGCAGTGCTTTCCCGTCACCCCCCGCGGCGGTCACCCACAGAAAAGCGATCGCGATGCCCGGCAGCGTGGCATGGGCGAGTGCGTCGCCGACCAACGCTCGACGGCGGAGAAGCGTGAAACAGCCGACCAAACCGGCGGCGAATCCCAACATCGCGGTGCCCAAGATGACGACGCGGGTGTTGTGATCCTGCAGGCTGATCAATCTCCACCAATGCTCGCTCAAATCGACCGCTCCCGCCGCCGCATCGCCTCGGTCGCTTCGTCCAACAGAGTCAGGCGACCGCCGTAAGTCTTCTGCAAGTTCTCCGTCGTGAACACTTCGTCGGTTTGTCCGGTCGCGACCACTCGCATATTCAACAGCACGACGTGGTCGAAATAGTCAGGCACGCTCTGCAAATCGTGGTGAATCACCAGCGCCGTCTTGCCGTCGACTTGCATCTGACGCATCAGTTCCATAATCGCGGCCTCGGTCGCCGCGTCGACCGCCGCCAACGGTTCGTCCATCAGGTAGAGGTCCGCGTCTTGGACCAGCGCGCGAGCCAGAAACGTTCGCTGCTGCTGGCCGCCCGACAATTGACTGATCTGGCGATGAGCCAAGTCGGCGATGCCCACGCGTGCCAGCGCTTCCAAGGCCGCTTCCCGGTGTCGACGTCGGACCGGCATGCACCAACCGATTTGTCGGTACAGCCCCATCGTCACGACGTCCAACGCGTCGACGGGAAAGTCCCAATCGACGCTTTCCCGCTGAGGCACGTACCCGACCCGCCGTCGCGACTTGGCATACGGCTGGCCGAACACCTCGACGCGGCCGCTGGCACGGGGAATCAAATCCATGATCGCCTTGAGCAGCGTACTCTTGCCGGCACCGTTGGGCCCGACGACTCCCACCAGTTTTCCTTGGGGAATCGAAAACTCCACGTCCCAGATCACCGGTTTGCGGTGGTACGCGACGGTGAGGTCGCTCACCCGAAGTGCCGGCGGCTGATTCTGGCTCTCAGCGCTTTGGCTCTCAGCGCTTTGGCTCTCGGGGCTTTGGCTCTCAGCGCTCCGGTCCTTCACGCTCCGGCTCTCGGAGGCCGGTCCGTCCTGTTCGGAAGGCGACGGTGCGGCGGCTCCGCCGGTCGGGCCGCTCATGGCGCCGTCCCCAATCGGCCGGACATGCCGCCGGCGGGGGCTTCCCCCCCAAGCGCGCGGGCGATGGTGGTGACGTTGTGATCGACCATCCCGATATAAGTGCTCTCATAGGTCCCGCCGGGGCCGGCGGCGTCGGAGTACAGTTCACCGCCGATCGTCACCTCGTGACCACGAGACCGGGCCCCGTCGATCAGCGCTTCGATACTCTTGCGTGACACGCTGCTTTCGATGAAGACGGCCGGCAGATCCTCCTCGACGATTCGATCGACCAACTCGTTGACCCGTCTCAAGCCGGCTTCTGAATCAGTGGAAATCCCTTGGACGCCGAGCACCCGCACGCCATAGGCGCGGCCGAAATAGCCGAAGGCGTCGTGGGATGTGATCAGGACGCGATTGGATTCCGGGATCGAATCCAGCGTTTGCCTTGCGTACTCATCCAACGCCGCCAAGTCCGCTTGGAAACGCTCGGCCGCCTCTTGAAATTCCTCGGCCGCGGCGGGCTTTTCTCGCCCGAGCACCTCGGCAACCAGGTTTGCTGTTTGACCCCATAGTCGAACGTCGAACCAGGCGTGTGGATCGGCATGCGGTGCGTCGCCGCCGGAGTCGGGTCCCCCCAATCCGCCGCCGCCGGCAGGCGACTCGGAGCGGTTCGCCGGGGACGTCGGCGGTTGCGCCGAGCTGTCCGAGCGGGTCCCGGGCAGCAACTGATCCTCGGAAATCGCGTCGGTCACGGCGTGAACGGGCTTGCTGGTCGAAAGTTTACGGAGGCTGTCGGTCATTTTGCCTTCCAGCATCAACCCGGAGTAAAACACCAGATCAGCGGCCATCAGGCGGGCGATGTCGTCACGGGTGACCAGATGGAGGTGGGGATCGACTCCCGGGCCCAGCAGGACGGTCACGTCGACGTGTTCACCGCCGACCGCGCGGACGACGTCCCCGACCATCGCCGTCGTCGCCACGACCTGCAATCTTTCACCTTCGCCACTGCCGCCAGTGCCAGTCGAATTTGGCGCGCTCTCTGGGGACGTCGTTGAGGGGCAACCGATCAGTGCCGGGAAAAGGACCGCCACGAACAAGACGGCCGCCCGCCGGGTCAATCTCTTGTCTCGGCCACGACCGGGACGACGACCCGCCTGCCGGGCCGGTGAAAAATCCCGTGTCAAAAAAAAGGGCCAACCGCGCATTATTGACCAACCTCGTCTTCTCGCCGAGACAGCCACAATTCCACCGCGATCCGGTTTGATTCGAACGCCATGTTCTCCAACTCCTCCGGGCCGGGCACACACCAGCGGTGGCCGTCGAGTTCCTCTTTCGCCAACACCAGATCCTGCGGGGCGGCGACGCGGCAACAGTAAAATAGGTCGATCACGTCCGCCGAAACCCCTTGATACGTGTAGGTGTTCGGCCCGGTGGTCAGCAGCGTCGGGTCGATAATCTCCAGTTGCGTCTCCTCGGTGACCTCCCGCCGCAACGCCTCCTCGACGGACTCGCCGCGGTCAACAAAGCCGCCCGGCAACCCCCACAGGCCCTTGCCCGGGTCGCGGGCGCGGCGGACCAGCAGCAACTCGTTGCGGGCGTTGATCACCAGCCCGCCCACCGCGGCGACCGGCCCGAAGAAGAACGCGAAGCCACACGTCGGGCATCGGAACGGCACACTCCCTGGTGAGGGATTCGCGGTCCGACACGAGGGACAATACCGGAACGCTTCTGGAAGTCGTTCGCGGGCAGCGGGCTTCTGATTCATCAGTGGGTCTCGCGGGACTCGTCTTCTTCGTCAAATGGCTCGGCGCGGAGCACGGACTCCGCGTGAAACTGTGCCGCTCGCAGCACGCCGGCGCCTGGGAATTGTTCGGCCAAGTGACTCAGTTCGTCGATCGAGTCGACGACGCCCAAGCCCCATTGTTCCACGTCTTGCCGGTCCAGTTCGCTATGGAGCCAGACGCGATGATCGCGGCAGACCTGAGCCAGCGCCCTGGCGTTTGTCGCGCCGCCGCGTCGTCCGGGCGAATGTTGTGTGGTGAGTGACGATTCCGACGACGACTCCTCGTCCGCCTCCGTCGGATCCTGCTCGGGCCCGATCGGATCCGAGTCACGTCCATCGTCAGGCCCGTCCTCGGGCCGCGTCAGTTCGCGTTGCCAAACTGGATCAGGTGCCTGTCGAACCCGCGACCAAATGACGATCGCGCCACCGGGCTGCACCCGCCGACCGGCCGCCACCGCCGCACGAGCAATGTTGTCCCAACTCTGGGCCGCCGCATCACCGTCGAGTGCGGCGACGATCAGTTCGGCGGTCAGACTCTGTTCCGACTCGTCCGACTCGACCGCATGCAATGTCGCCAGTTCGTCTCGCAGCGCGGCGGGCGTCCCCGAAACAATCCGCCCCACCCCGCCGGCCGCATCAGCCGAAACCAGCGTGGCCAACTGAATCCCCAACAGCCATCCGAAGGGCGACGGACGGCTGGAGGCCAGCGACTGCTGATATCGCCGCTGGCTCGCCAAGTCGGCGAACGTCGGATAGATGCCGGTGGGATCGGCGCCGGCGATCGCGTCTTCACGACGGGCGGCCATCACGGAGATCGCCATGTCGGCGTCGACCAGCTCCCGCGCCAAATAAATCGGTTCGGCGTCGTCGTCGGCCGCGACGTACCGCAGGTCACCACGCGAATCGGGCCGGTGGCGGACCACCTGAACGGTGAACGGCTTGTCTAAAACGGGGGCGGCGACTTGATCGCGCCAGCCGCCGGCGGCCTCGTCGAGTACCCGTTGCAGTTGGTCGACGAGCGAGTCGGAAGCCTCTTCCCAGAGCACGACCACCAGCCGACCCGCTCCGACGCTTGTCAGGGTTCGGCCCAGACCGGTCAAGACACCCGCCAGCTGCGGGACCGTCGGGTCGACCGCCAATGCGACCGTGTCACCGGGCACGATCGCCTCGCCGACCGCGGGAAAATCGATCGGGGCCAGCAGGCTTGCAGCGGCCAACTCCACGACGTGCGTCTCCGTCGGGCCGGCCGGCGCCGAGCGTCCGGCGATCGGACCGCCCACCACCACCGGCGGTCGCTCCCATACCGCCGACGTCTCTGGCCGCTGCAGCGCCGGACGATATTGCTCCGCACCGACGCGTCGCCCGGGCCCGACGGCTGGACTTGCAGGGGCCGGGGACGCCTTTTCAAGAATCGGCGACTGAGGATCGTTCGGCTGAAATTCTGGTGACTTCATGGGTTTCCAAAACGGATAAACGGGTGCCCCAAACATCCGACCCCCTCGACCGTGATGCAAGGGGGCGATCCAAGAAGACGGTGTCAAAACGCCAGTGCTGATGTACAGGCTATCGATGACGGGCTCCCCTTCCACCGATACACACGGCCACCGCCTTCAAAGTGGTACACTGGTACGTGGAAGGTTTGATGAAATCGGAACACTGCGGAAAGGACGACTGCTTCAATGCCCCCACTGCTCGCCGAACGCCCGCTGATCGTCTCGCTGTTGCTCGCTGTGCTGGCAGTGGGTTTCCTGTACGGATGGCTGCAGTCGGGCCGCAAACCGCTCGCCATCGTCGGCCTGCTGCTGTTGGCTTGCATTCCGGCCGCCTGGTGGGTGGCCGATCATTGGGTGACCGATCGGGAGCGGATCCGGTTGTTGGTCCATCAGACGGCTGATGCAGTCGAGGCGAACGATCACGCCGAGGTGCTGAAAGTCATCGGCGACCAGGCCACCCGGGAACAAGCCGCGGCGGAATTGCCACGTTATACCTTCACCCGGGCTGACGTGGGCAGCATTCGCGACATCGCCATCATCGAAACGACCTACCCGACCACGGCCGAGGTCGAGTTGACGGTCAGTGTGGAGGTCAGCGGCGGGTCGCTCCGAGACGTGCGGGTCGTCCGTCGACTCTTTTTGACCCTGGAAAAACGAGAAGGTGGCGCTCGCCAAAACGGGACGACCCCGGCCGACGAGACGGCTGACTGGGTTGTCACCGCCTACGAACACCGGCCGCTACTGGGCGACGCCGACGGCTTTACCACCCGGCCCGCGGCACGCTGAAAACCAGGTGTCAGCCGCCAGGTGTCCGCCGCCAGGTGTCCGCCGCCAGGTGCCAGCCGCCAGGTGCCAGGTGTCAGGTGTCAGGTG
>JGI12210J13797_11053409_pt1 | contig 11672 bp, 11 predicted proteins | sample ElkSlonscriptome_3_FD_13797 | JGI IMG/M metagenome (IMG submission 13797) | reverse complement strand
TTATCTTTGTGAAGTTGATTAAGCAACAGACACCAAGTTATGGCTTATCAGAATTATTTACACTGTTGCGACAGGAGAATGATCTGTATCGAGTTGTGGGAATTTTGAAGCATTTGAGGGAGTTGGTGCTGAGTGAAGATTGGCAAGCGCAGCAAGTTGGCTAGAGCGTCAGTCGGTGTAATACCAAATCCGGGTTAACTACCCCTTTTAGATTAAATCGCCAAAACCCTGTAGAGACGTTGCATGCAACGTCTGGAACAATCTGGACATAAAAGGGTTATGTATGAGGGATTCGGTATAATTACAATTAGCCGTCATGTTCCCGGCGTGCTATGGTACGTTTGTTAATTGTAGGGGCGGGTTTAGGGGCTAAATCTAACGTAAAAGCCGATAACTGAACAACAAAACCCGCCCTGATTAACTGTTATTGTCTACCCTCTTTCCACTCTTCTCCACCAGGTAGCTGAACTAAATTCTCATCAATAATTCCCGGTAACGTCTTTGCCGAATGTTCATACATTAAATTAAGCAACCTCTGAGCAGTCATAGTTATCTGTGTTCTATCCACCAACTCGGAAAGCTGAAAGGAATTATAAGCACCCTCCATAACTTCCACACTTGCCGGACGAATCGCCGCCTCAATTGCCTCTTCTAGAAAAGGCTCCCATTCATCTTGCTTGATGTAGTAAGACGTTTTATTCTCTTTAAGATTTAATTTTTGAATTTGTCGAAGAGAATCTGAAATTGAAGCCACCCAGGAATTAGTTAAACGCTGCTCAATTTGGTTTTTAATCAAGTCTACTGACGGCGATTAGAAATCGCGGCTACACAAACAAAACCCACCTACGTGGGTTTCCAACCTTTTTTGTCAGTCCGCGCAGGCGGACTTTGTTTGTATATGCCTCTCCAATTCCATTCTGAGGGCATGGTGCTAAATTTGAAATCAACTCAAGCGCTGGCGTAGCCACAACGCCAACAGAGGGAGAGCCAGTCGATAATTTTGCTCGGAGCCGTAAATTAAACCTTTGTGTTGTAATCCCGCGATCGCGCCTTGCAGACTCCCCCCTCTGGATAGGTAATGTTTGTGAATATAATCGCGACTTTGGGGCTTGTCAGTCGGATCTAACGCCAGAGATTCCAACAGATGCGCCTGATTCGCCGGAAGCAGCATCAGTAATGACTCGAAAACCATGGATAGGTCAGATAATAGCTCTTGAATTGCCTGCTGGATGTGGCGATCGCGAATTAACCCGTCAGCCACTCGCACCGACTGGAGGCGTCGCACCAGTGCCGAAGCATCGCCTAAATGTCCCTGTACCGCATTGACAAACAATTCTAAGGCTTGCGATCGCGGATCGAATGTCAGCCCTTCGACATGCAGAACCTCCTGCGCCCAAGCCGCCACCACATCATCCGCTAAGGGGGCTAGCTGCACGATTTCTAAACTATTCCCCAGTTCATCAGGATGAATGCTAATTTCCGCGATCGTTGCTACCAATACATAACTCACCTGAGTCTGACGCTCGATTTCTTGCTTCAAAAAATTTTCCCATACCCCATGACGATCCCAAGAACGAATATGGGGGAAGCTTTCCAAAATCAGCACCACCCGTTCACCTGTAGATTCGGCTAATTCTTGTAGGAGTTCCAGTAATCCCTCAAATGCTCTCCATTGTTGCTCTTGACTCTTTACCCGAATCGGTTTTAGCTGCGCTCTACCTCGTCCGTTATCATTGAGGACAAATAATTCAGCCGCCTTGTGTTCAATCCACTCTTCCATGAAAGTGTGAGCCGTTGTACTGAGAAACGTCTGATTGATGCTCTCGCACAACAATTGGACGAAGCGTTGACCATCAGTCACCCGGATACAGTCAACTTCCAGGATTTTCACGCCAACTTCCCGAGCCGCTAGCCGTACCAGACTCCGCCGTCCGCTTCCCGGTACTCCCACAATCAACAGGTTGCCCTCATGGGCTAACACCTGGATGATTCGCTGGAATTGCGCTTGCCGTCCAACCAATTGAAATGGTGTTGATACATCCAAAATGGTCACAGTTTTAGTGTCCTGATCGCAAGAGTAGAAAGGTTTCGGCGGTACACCTTCAGTCCTTCAGCCGCCAACGGTATTCGGCGACTCAGGGCTGAGGTTAAGTATTGACTTGCCACGAATCGGTTCTTTAATCCGGCTATTGCATGTTTTATCATGTCAATCCTCTGCTCAAACCAACCCGTTGGTGTGGTATGAGTCTATCGTTGGCATTGACACTTTCCAATAGTGTCAGTCTTTTATAGCACTATTAAAACGTGCTATAAATGTTTTAGCACCTTTTCACCGGAAAGCATAGCCGTGTTAGAAGCAGACATATTCGCCACCATTCTGGGCGGATTTTGCGGCATAATCTTAAAAAAGACGCTAGCACGGCATCATCCGACCTTAGAAAGCAGCGAGGTTGAGAAATACAATACTCCATGAGTACATTGACGATTGCCTGGATCGCACTACCGATGTTTGTGGGGTTCAGCATTTATCTGTTCCCCAAACTTGACCGATATCTCGCACTGGGCGTCGCCCTGGTTTCGGTTGGATATGCGTTGCAGTTATTATTTGTAGCTAAAGCGCCCTTAACCCTGCAATTATTGGATAGTTTCGGCGTTACATTAATCGCTGACCAATTGAGCGGTTTTTTTATATTGACCAATGCCCTAGTAGCAACCGCCGTTATTCTCTATTGTTGGCACACGAATAAGTCAGCTTTCTTTTATACACAGACGATTATTTTACATGGCAGTGTCAATGCCGCCTTTCTCTGTGCCGATCTGATCAGCTTATACGTCTCGTTAGAGGTTATTAGTATTGCCGCATTTCTGTTAATTGCCTATTCCCGAACCAATCGTTCGATTTGGGTGGCTTTACGTTATATGTTTGTCGGCAATGTGGCAATGCTGTTTTATCTGGTGGGTGCGGTGTTGGTGTATCAGGCGAATTATTCCTTTGCTTATGAGGGTTTAAGCAATGCACCCATCGAGGCAGTTGCCTTGATCGTTCTGGGACTGCTGAGTAAAGGGGGTATCTTTATATCGGGATTGTGGCTACCCTTAACCCACTCGGAATCCGAGACACCCGTATCCGCGTTGCTATCAGGGGTGGTGGTGAAAACGGGCGTGTTTCCCCTGGTACGCTTTGCCTTGATGGTAGAGGCGATCGATCCCATTATCAGACTATTCGGTGTGGGAACTGCACTGCTGGGAGTCGGGTATGCCGTCTTGGAAAAAGATACCAAGCGCACGCTAGCGTTTAGCACCGTTTCCCAATTAGGCTGGATACTCGCTGCACCAGAAGTTGGTGGCTTTTTTGCCCTAGCCCATGGATTGGCGAAATCAACGCTGTTTTTGATCGCGGGTAACTTACCCAGCCGAAACTTTAAGGAACTCAAAGAGCAGCCGATGAATACTGGACTCTGGATTGCCCTAGTCATGGCTAGCCTCTCGATTTCGGGCTTTCCCTTATTCGTCGGCTTTGGCGCGAAGGTATTAACGTTGAAAAACGTCCTACCTTGGCAAGAGATTGTCATGAACCTGGGGGCGGTGGGAACCGCGATGGTGTATGCCAAATTCATCTTTCTGCCCCATGGGAAAGGGAAGCCTGTTCGAGCCAGTTTCTGGACTCCAATCCTATTACTGCTCGGTGCGCTGATTGCCGCAAGTGGGATGTATTTAGATGGATACACCCTGGCAAATATAACCAAAAACCTGGCAATCATCGCCGTTGGATGGTTGGCATACGTTTTGATTTTTCAACGAGTGGTACTCAAACTACCCCGTATGCTTGAGCAATTGGAGCATCTGATTGGATTCATGGGGGTGATGAGTCTAGCGTTGATTCTTCTATTCAAGATGGTATTGGCATAAGGGAGATTAGGGAGATGAGGGAGATAGGGGAGATAGGGGAGATAGGGGAGATGGGGGAGATGTGCCATGGTGCGTCTGGAAAATTAGGAGATAGGGTCAATATGGAAGAACAGGAAAAAAGGAAAGAACTGGTTAAAAGTCATGAAGATTTAGCTGTGTATCAAATGGCATTTGACGTGGCAATGAAAATCTTTGAACTTTCTAAACGGTTTCCTGTAGAAGAACGCTATTCATTAACTGATCAGATTCGTCGTTCTTCACGTTCTGTTTGTGCTAATCTGGCAGAAGCATGGAGGAAACGTCGCTATGAGGCGGCTTTTATTGCCAAATTGAATGATAGTGAAGCTGAATCGGCTGAAACTCAAGTCTGGATAAAGTTTGCTGTCAAATGTCAGTATTTAGATTTAGAACAAGGAAGAGAACTCTATGGGACTTATAATCAAGTTCTCAGTGGTTTGGTACATTTAATTAACAATTCCCATCATTGGATTATTAACAAATCCAAATGACTCCCCATCTTCCCCATCTTCCCCATCTTCCCCATCTTCCCCATCTTCCCCATCTTCCCCATCTTCCCCAGCTCCCCCAGCTCCCCCAGCTTCCCCAGCTCCCCCAGCTCCCCCAGCTTCCCCTGCTCAAACCAATCCGTTGCTGTGGCATGAGTCTATAATTGGCATTGACACTTTCCAATAGTGTCCATCTTGGTTAGCACTATTAAAACGTGCTATATATGTTTTAGCACCTTTTTCCAGGACAGCATACCCGTGTTAGAAGCCTGCATATTTGCCACCATCCTGTGCGGATTTTTCGGCATCATCCTGAAAAAAAACCTGGTGATGAAGATCATCTCCATGGATGTAATGAGTACGGGGGTTATTGCCTATTACGTACTGATTGCATCCAGAAAAGGAGAAGCCTTGTTCACACCGATTATTCCTGTCGAAAATGGGATTATTTCCCACATCGAAAATGGTGCTTACTCTGATCCAGTTCCCCAAGCGGTGATCTTAACCGCGATTGTGATCGGCTTTTCAATTCAAGCTCTAATGCTAGTCGGTGTGATGAAGCTAGCACGGGATTATCCCACCTTAGAAAGCAGCGAGATTGAGAAGCACAACACCCCATGAGTACATTGACAATTGTCTCGATCACACTACCGCTATTTGTGGGGTTCAGCATTTATCTGTTCCCCAGACTTGACCGATATCTCGCACTGGGCGTCGCCCTGGTTTCGGCTGGATATGCGTTGCAGTTATTTGTGGCTAAATCGCCCTTAACCCTGCAATTATTGGATAGTTTCGGCGTCACCTTAATCGCTGACCAATTGAGCGGTTTTTTTATATTCACCAATGCTCTAGTCACAACCGCCGTTATCCTCTATTGTTGGCACACCAATAAGACGGCTTTTTTTTATACACAGATGATTATTTTGCATGGCTGTGTTAATGCCGCCTTTGTCTGTGCCGATTTCATCAGCTTATACGTGGCGTTAGAGGTCATTGGTATTGCCGCATTTCTGTTAATTGCCTATCCCCGAACGAATCGTTCGATTTGGGTGGCGTTGCGCTATCTGTTGATCAGCAATGTAGCAATGCTGTTTTATCTGATGGGTGCGGTGTTGGTGTATGAGGCGAATTATTCATTTGCTTATGAGGGGTTAAGCAATGCTCCCACCGAGGCAGTTGCCCTGATTTTTATGGGACTGTTGAGTAAGGGGGGTATCTTTGTATCGGGATTATGGTTACCGTTGACCCACTCTGAATCGGAGACACCCGTGTCAGCGTTACTATCAGGAGTTGTGGTAAAAGCTGGGGTGTTTCCCCTGATGCGCTTTGCTTTGATGGTGCCAGAGGTTGATCCCATTGTCCGACTCTTCGGTGTGGGAACCGCACTGCTAGGAGTCGGTTATGCCGTCTTTGAAAAAGATACCAAGCGAATGTTGGCATTTCACACGATTTCGCAGTTAGGCTTTGTCCTAGCAGCACCCGAAGTCGGTGGTTTTTATGGGCTAACCCACGGGTTAGTTAAATCAGCGCTGTTCTTAATAGCGGGAACCTTACCCAGCCGTAACTTTAAAGAACTACATCATCAGCCGATTAATACCTCGATTTGGATTGCTTTAGTTATCGCTAGTTTCTCTATCTCAGGTTTTCCCCTATTGTCTGGCTTTGGGGCGAAGGTTTTGACGATGAAAAATCTTTTGCCCTGGCAAGTGATTGGTATGAATATTGCGGCTTTGGGAACAGCAATATCCTTTGCCAAATTCATTTTTTTGCCTCACGATTCACAAGGAGAGGGAAATGTCAAGCCCAGTTTCTGGTTAGCCATGATTATATTAATCGGGGGTTTAATTTTAGCAAATGCTGTGTATTACGAGGCGTATACGGTTAAGAATATCGTGAAACCCCTAGTCACTATCGCACTTGGATGGTTGGCATATTTTTTGATTTTCAAACGACTTGCCATCAAACTCCCTCGTATGCTTGAGCAATTCGATCATCTTATTGGGCTGATGAGTTTAATGTTGCTGCTGCTGTTTGGGATGGTATTCGCTTAATCTCAAACTCTTACAAATGACCAATGACCAATGACCAATGACCAATGACGAAAAATGATTGGACATCTGAATTTGATATTGCGATTAGCCATCTGGTTTTTGCTCACCGCTAGTCTGAGTGTGCCAAATATCATTATTGGCATCGCCATCGCCCTTCTTTTGCCGGGACGCGCCAAAACTTCGGAATCATTAACGGATTGGTTACGGGTGCTGGGTGAGGTACTTGTGGCGATTCCCCAAGCGTATTTTGAGGCATTTGAAATTATGTTCCGTCCTCATAAATACGAAGATGTAATTATGGAACGAGTTAAACCCCAGCGCACACCGGGACTGATTTTTCTCGATATATTTTTAATTACGTTTACACCCAAAACTATTGTTTTAAAATACCACGAGGAAGGCTCGTATGAAGTCCATCGAATTAGCCGGAGAAAACGAACATGAATTTGATTTTAATTGGTATGATGTTGGCGTTACTTATCCCCATGTATGAGGCATGGCAGGATGATGATATTTGGCAAAAAATGTTGGCATTTGCCAGTATTGCTACCAAAACCTCAATTATGATTCTGGTTGTTTCTGTCTTACGAGACGACTGGATGATTGGAGTGGTTGGGGTAATCATCCTGAGTGTGGGAAATGCAGGATTAATGTTGTTGGCACATATCCTTAAACGAATCAATGATTTAGCGAAAGAGTCCTATTATGATCAACGTGCTTAGTTATATCTGTATTGGCGTAGGAATTGTCTTCTGGTTTTGGGGAACCTTTCCGTTGATTGGTCATAGATCTGTACTCTTTAAGCTGCATACTCTTTCGGTGGCAGATACTCTCGGTTCAATGAGTATTATCGTCGGATTGCTGCTAAAAATACCCAGTGAATGGCCCCTACTGATTCTCGCCATTATCTCCTTGGCGATTTGGAATACAGTGCTGGGGTATGTGTTGGCGTACTGTTCGAGTAGTGGGGAGGAATTTGACTATGAATCAGAGTGATCTCTATGTGATTATTGCGCTGCTGCCGTTGGCTGCCTGTATGCTGGTCTTTCAGGTGAATCCTTACCATGCTTTGGTGATTCGGGGCATTTTGGGAGCGGTGGCGGCATTGGTTTATGCAGTTTTGGGGGCGGCAGATGTGGCGTTGACCGAAGCTTTGGTGGGTACTATGCTGGCGATTACGCTGTATGCCGTGGCGGTGCGTTCATCTTTAACCCTGCGTCTTGGTGTACTGGAAGAAAGTGGCGATAAAGTGCCGACTAAGGAAGAAGTTGAGCAGCATTTTGGGGAACTGATGAATGATTTACGCCGCATTTTTAGCAAGCATTATATGCGTGTTGAGTTAGTCCCCTATACAGATCAGCAGGCGTTACATCGGGCGCTGATGGAAAAAGAAGTTCATGCCACCTGTACGCGATCGCATTCAGCAGAACTGGAGCCTCAAGACCTGACAGTATCTGAGTCTGAGACGCCATCTTATCACACCGCGACTCGGGTTCAACGTCTCTATGACATCATGCGAACCGAACTGTCGTCACCTGCGACACATTTAACCTATATCAATACACCAGATTCAGGGGAGAAACACTAATGAAATGGGTTTACATTGCAGCCGGGATCGCGCTGTACGTCATATTCCTAATCACGCCTAATATACCTAATTCGGCACCAGATTTGTCAGATATTTCTATCGTCGAAGCCGTTGTAGAAGACAGTGGCGTGTCCAATGTGGTTTCGGGTATCATTTTCCGGAATCGGTTGTATGACACGATCTTTGAAGTGGTGGTATTTACGATCGCGATTATGGGTGTGCGGTTTCTGCTGGCGGATGAAAAGCCGTTCTGCACTGTCTATCAGTTTACCGATCAACCCTCGATGATTTTGGCGCGTCTGGGAGCAACCATTTCCGCGTTGGTGGGTATCGAATTAGCGATTCGGGGACATCTTAGCCCTGGTGGTGGGTTTGCCGCTGGGGTAGCTGGGGGAACCGCGATCGGCTTGGTAGCGATTACTTCATCAACGGAGTGGATGCAGGAAATCTATAAGCGTTGGCACGCCTCTAGATGGGAGAAGGTTTCGGTTCTGGTTTTCATTGTCCTGGCAGTTATCACTCTGGCTGGAGGCGAGTTACCCCATGGAAACTTAGGCACACTGCTTAGTGGTGGGATTATCCCCCTGCTCAATATCCTTGTCGCCGTAAAAGTCGCCTTGGGTTCCTGGGCTGCTATTTTAGTTTTTGTTCATTATCGGGGATTGTTGTGATATCAAGTTCGGTAGCATCGATTGTGTAAGTGGATTTATTTCCTCAAAGCCGCCCCCAGTTTAGATGTAATCCCTGAGTCTCTGGCGGCAGTACCGGAAATGGGGTAGCATCCTTCATAAGTATGGCATCACCTTGCTCAGGGAAAATGTACCCTTGCTTCCCCAGCTTCCCCTGCTCCCCCTCACCTCACCACTTATTCAGCAAGCACTTGGAGCAGTGGTTAGATAATTAATATCGGTTTTTTATAATTCCCTATTCCCTAAAATCACAAACCTGGAGTTCCTCTCGTGCTTCGGGATGGGTTGCTAAGTAATCTTGCAACCAGATACACCCTCTGGAGAGTAATTCCCCTAACCCTTCAACGTGCCAAATCCGGGCGGTGCCATCCGATGAAGCCGTGGCAATTTGGGTTCCATCTGGACTAAAGGCAACACTAACCACAGCACCTTGATGTCCTTTAATTTCTTGTACCAGGTTTCCCTGTAAATCCCATAAACGGGCGATACCCTCGAATGAGGCGGTGGCAATCTGGGTTCCATCTGGACTAAAGGCAATATGGGTTATGCCACTGGGATGCTGGTTGAGTTCTTTGACGAGGTTTCCGTCAGTATTCCAGAGACGAATCATGCCATCAATGGAAGCCGTTGCGATATAGTCTCCATTGGGACTAAAGGCGACACTTTTAACCCATCCCTGATGTCCTTTCAATTCCTGTCGCAGATTCCCTTGCAAGTCCCAAAGGCGAACCGTGCGATCGGATGAAGCGGTGGCAATCTGCGTTCCATCGGGACTAAAGGCAAGGCTTCTTACCCACCCTTGATGTCCGATCAAGTCTTGCAGTAGATTCCCTTGAATATCCCATAAGCGGGCAATACCATCGGAAGAAGCCGTGGCAATCAGTTGTCCATCGGGGCTAAATGCCACTTGTGCCACGCCGCCGGAATGGTTGGGTAAGCGTCTGTGTAATTTACCCTGGATGTCCCATAAGTGAACAGTGCCATCAGATGAGGCAGTAGCAATCATTTGCTGATCCGGACGAAAGGTGATATGGGTGACACTCCCTTGATGTCCCTTGAATGCCAGGATGGATTTCCCTTGTCGATTCCAGAGGCGAGCTGTACCATCAGATGAAGCTGTCCCCAACAACTGCCCATCGGGGCTAAAGGTGACATGGGTAACCCCATCTTGATGTCCTTGCAACGGCTGATTTTGCGATCGCGTCCACAGGTGGGCAATGCCGTCAGATGTAGCCGTGACAATGATTTGACCATCCCGACTCATGGCGAGATCTGTCACTATACCTTGATGCCCTTTTAAGTTTTGTACCACATTTCCTTGCCAATCCCACAGGCGAGCCGTACCATCGGATGAAGCAGTCCCCAAAAACTGCCCATCGGCGCTAAACATCACCTGAGTCACTCGTCCTTGATGTCCTTTGAATTCCTGCAACAGATTGCCCTGAATATCCCATAAACGCGCCGTGTGATCCGATGACGCCGTAGCAATCAACTCTCCATCGGGACTAAAGGCAACGCTTCTCACCCATCCCTGATGTCCTTTAAATTCCTGCAACAAATTGCCCTGAATATCCCATAAACGCGCCGTGTGATCCGATGACGCTGTGGCAATCAACTGTCCATTGGGACTAAAAGCAACACGGGTTACTCCATCTTCATGCCCGGTAAATTCCTGCAACAAATTACCCTGAATATCCCACAAACGCGCCGTGTGATCCGATGACGCCGTGGCAATTAACTCTCCATCGGGACTAAAGGCAACGCTTCTCACCCAACCCTGCTGTTTTGGCAATTCTTGCATTTCATTTCTTTGGCGATGCCACAAGCGAACCGTACCATCAATTGAGGCGCTGGCAATACGTTGTCCATCTTGACTAATGGCAATACTGGTGACTCTGGCTTGATGTCCCGGCAATTGTCTGATGATTTTTCCTTGTCGGTTCCACATAAGAATAATGCCATCCAGGGAAGCCGTGACAATGGTTTGTCCATCCCGGCTAAAGGCGAGGCTTTCCACACTGGCTTGATGATGCAGTTGATTCCGTTCCTGAATATTGTTCAGAATTTCCTGCAACGCTAACACTGGACGAGTTGTGGGATAGTTGACTAAGGGACGCTCACCAAATGACGTTGCTAAGGTATGCCCCGCTTTCATGGCTTGCAATAATGCCTCAAGTTGTCCCAACTCAAACGTAAGCAAAGCCCTATCCCCTGCTTTTTTTATTTGCTCTTCCAGGGATTCGGTATAAGCCTGTTTCAGTTGTTGGCGGACGTAAAAACCAGTCCCTGTGGCAACCGCCAGAACCAAAGCCCAAGTCACGGCAAATTTAAGCCGATTTTGGCATTTTTCCCGCCGTGCTTGCTCCTGTGCCTGTTTAATTTTCTCTTGAGCAATTTGCATCTCTAAGAGGACTAATTTGCGCTCTTTCTTTTCAGCATCTAAAGCGCGTTCAATTTCCCATTTTTCCCATTGCTCACTTTTGGCTAAAAATTGATAATCCTGATCACTTAAGCATTGATTAGCCGCCCATTGTCTTGCTTCCTGTAACGCCTGACCGCGCAACAGTCGGGAATTATCCTGACTCTTGGATGCAAACCAGGCAGTTATGGCTTCTGAATAGGGTCGCAAGTTAGCGAGTTTTTCATTAACCCATTCCAGGTTAAATACAGTCTGATAAATGCGATTATAAACCCTTAAGGTTTGCTGCTGTTTAACTACTAACCCACTTAGGCGTAATTCCATCTGTTCTGGATGATCATTTACCGCCACTTTTCCCTGCTGCAAAAGGTGCTGATACAGCCCCAGCAAACGCTCTGCTCGTTGTTCATTACTCAGCAGGCGATCGCGAATCGTTCGTAAATGCTCCGGTTCATCCTGAGATTGCCAGTTTTCCAGGATATGAGTGTGGACAATTTGAGCAATATCGGG
>JGI12210J13797_10441713_pt1 | contig 11672 bp, 10 predicted proteins | sample ElkSlonscriptome_3_FD_13797 | JGI IMG/M metagenome (IMG submission 13797) | reverse complement strand
CGGCCCCGGAGGGACGGCGCGCGTCTCGGTCCCGGATGCTCCGGTGACGCCAGCCCGTGGTTCGGCGCCAAGCCTCGATGCGGTGGCTGGCCCCCCGTCCGACAGCCTCAGCATTCCGACGCGACGCACGCCCTGGGCGCTCGTCGGTGCCTGTGTGCTTCTGCTCGGCGGGGGCCTTGCCGTCGTCTTCCTCGGTGCGGCCGAGAATCCGGTCGAGCCACGGTCCACGGCGGTGCAGGAAGTGGCACCACCCACGCCCGAACCCGAGCCGGCACCGCAGCCTGCGCCCGAGCCGTCGACGGAGCCTGCGCCCGAGCCGTCGACGGAGCCCAGGCGCGCGCTCCCCTCGCCGGCCGCGGTGCCGCGACCCACCCCAGCGCCTTCGACGCCGGACCCGTCCGCCAAGAAGTCGAAAGACGACCCCTACGGTCGCCGACACTGACCTGCCGGAGGTTGAGCGCCCCGTCAGACGACGGGTACGCGGGAGACGACGAAGTAGTCGTCACTCTCTTCGAGCACCCGCTCGGGCTCTGGCGCCAGCAGCACGGCGGGACCCTCGCGGGGGGCGATACCGATGACGGTGCGGCGTTCGGCCAGGGCGGCTCGCGCGAGGGAGCTGAAGGGCCGCCCGACGTACTCGGCAGGGACGGCGACACGGTAGATCTCGGAGCCGATCTCGCTCGCGAGGAGCTCACAGATGAGATCGGAGACGCCTACGTCCTGCACGCTGCGTACGAGCAGGTTGGCGATCGTGTAGCGCTCGTTCACCATCGTCGTGGCGCCTGCGTAGGAGAGGTGCTCGCGGTTGTCGCCGTCGACCATCTCCACCACGACGGGCGCCTGATCGTTGAGACGACGAAGGTTGGTCACGATCATCGCGCTCTCGTGGTCGCAGCGCGCCTCGCGGGGGTTGGAGGCCAGGACGAGAATCGCCGTCGCGTCCTGGGCGCCGGCCCTCTTGAGGACCTCGATCTTGTTTGGCTCTCCGCGGACGTGCTCGATGTCCTCGCGGTGGGGAAGGGGGTGCTCGTACTGGTCGGCGACGATGACCACTTCGGCATCACCGAAGCGGCGGTCGGCGCGGAAGTTGTCGACGGCCCGCTCGGTTTTGCCGTTGTAGCCGAGGATGAGAAGACGCATCAGGCTTGGACCTCGTGGCTCGGCACCACGTCGGAGCCCGGGGGCATGACGGCGTAGCTCAAGGCCAGGACCTCGACGATCACGAGCCGGTAGACCCGATGCACCGCATCGACGTCGGCGTCTCCCGCATTCACGTCGAGGGCGGCCTCGATGTGCTCTTGCACGAACCGGATCGCATCGGGCTGCTCCATGGCGACGACGTCGTCCGACTCGATCCCATCGGTTGGGTCTTGGCCCCGAAGCTCTTCGTCGAGGGAGAGGGCCTCCTCGACGCTCTGGAGGGCCATGTCATCCACGAGCCCGAGCTCGCCGCCGTGCGCGCGGTCGAAGGCCATCCACACGGCGAGCGTGAGGAAGTACCCGAGAGCCATCGCCACGTCGTCGCGGGTGCGGGCGAGGCGACGGCCGATGTAGACGGAGAGATGAGGCTGAGACGTCTCGAAGGTTTGGAACGTTTCGGTGAGTCGTTCCTCGGTCAGCCCTTCGTCCTCACCGAGGAACGACTCCACTTCGCTGAGCACTTCAGCGGGGATGCGTGCTCGGGGCACGATGGGGCGAATGGCAGCACTCCGGACCCACACGCCCTGACCCTAGTCAGTGCGTGGACCGGCTGGCAAGACGCGGCGGACGGGGGTGAAGGCGTGCGCGCCGCCACCGCGTGCGGCCAGTCGTTCAACGCACCCGCAGCAGTCGCACCGACGTCGCGGGTAGCCACCCCTCCGCGGTGCCGTAGCGGACGGGCACGAGGCGACCCTGGCGGGGACCGACCTCGACCCGCGCCGCCTCGGGGATGGCCTCGCCGTCGCGGCTCGTGCCGCGGTCGTCGGTGAGGTAGGCCTCGCGCACCACCACCACGCCCGTACGGGTGTTCTGTCGGAGGTCACGTGCGCCGTGGTAGACCGGCACGAAGGCGAGCACGCCGAGAGCGCCGAGGGGTATCATCAGAACCCCGGCGAGGTGGGCGGGGCCGGTCTTGCGGAGCCACCGGAGGGCGAGTCCCGCGGCCAGGATGAACGCGCTGAGGATGGCCAGCACGGCCCAGGTCCGTTCGGAGGCGAGCCGCATCACGACGCGGTCGAGGGAGGGCCGGGCCAGAACGGCGTCCTTGCCGGCGCGTGCCCGTTGCCGGGCGACCTCGGCTTGCACCGCCTCGAGGGCGGCACGGGCCTCGGCGTCCTCGGGTCGCATGGCGAGGGTCTCCTCGAAGGCGGCGGCTGCGCGGCCGAGGTCGCCGGGCTCGGCGGCCCCGTTGTCGATCCGCATCACGAAGGCGAGCCCGCGGTTGTAGCTCGCGTCGGGGTGGCTCGGCATGCGGTCCGCGTAGGCCTCGAAATGGTCGATCGCGTTCTGGTAGCGACCCTCCTGCAGAGCCTGAGTCCCCGCGTCGAAGGCCTGCTCGGGGGGGATGGGCTCGGTCGCCGCGACCGCGTCGGGAGCCGGGGATTGCGCCCCGGCCGGCCCCACGAGCAGCACGAGGATCGTCGCCCCGAGGGCGGCGCAGGCGTAGCGAGACCTCATGGGGTGAGGGCCTTCACAAGCTTGCGCGTGGCCTCGAGCAGGGCCGCGTCGGCCTCGTCGGCGGGGGCGAAGCGCAGCTCGCCGCAGCGGCGCAACGTGGCCACGGTCTCCTCGGCGGTGGCTTCCTTCACGCCCTCCGCGGCGAGCCGTCCGGTCAGCTCGTCGAGCAGTACGCCGCGGGACTTGAGCCCGGTACCTGCCTCGATGGCAAGGTGCAGGGCCTTCTCGCATCGGGCAGCGGTCTCTTTGGCGTCGTCGGCCCGTGCGGCTTCGGTGAGCGCCGCGCGGGCGAGCACCCCCGGAGCATCTGCCCGCTCGCGGCGACGCCGTCGGAGTCCGTCGGCCCCGCGCCACACCCCACCCACGAATGCCACGCCCAGCGGCGGGACGAGGACCAGCGTCCAGAGCAGGCTCGGGGAAAACCCGGACGCCTCCTCCGGCGTGTACGCGGTCAGCTGCGAGCGCGGAGGGCCGAGCTTGGCGAAGGGGGATACGTCGTCGGAGGAGGTCCCGCTGCCGCTCGCACTCGGGGCGGGCGTCTTTCCGGGGCGCACCCGAACCGAGCCCAGCTTCGCGCGGACGACCACGTAGCGCTTGGCCTTGGGGTCCCAGTAGGGGAGGGTGACCTCTCCGAGGTCGACCGCCCCGGGCTGGTCGAGGCGTACGGCGTAGCCGAAGGTGCGCCACCCGCCGAGCTGCCCGCGGGTGCGCTGCAGCTCCCCCTTTAGCTCGGGCTGGTACCACTCCACGCCGGCGCGTTCGGGAAGCTTGAGCTTGGTGGGGAGCAGGCCGATGCCCTCCAGACGCGCCTGAACGCTCACGGTGCCGCCAGCCGTGATTTCGCGCGGCGCGACCTCAGCCGAGAGCCGGAGGTTTCGACCCACGTCGCCGATACGGTAGCCGGCGGGGCGTCCGTCGACGGGGGGCTCGACCACCTCGATGACGGCATCGTTCGACTCGCGCTCCACGGGCCGACGCCCGAGCTTGGGGATGGTGAAGGTCCCCTTGAGCACGCCCGTGTGGAGGTTGCCCGTCCGGAGGGGGAAGACGGCCTCCTGACCGGTGAGGTTGGCGTAGAAGCGACGGGCGCCGACCTGCGTGAGCACCAGCTCTCGCTCGCGCGACGGGTTGGGCAGGTCGTGGCGGATGAAGTCGTTCAGTGCCGGATTGCGATAGTCGCCGCGCCCGCGGCGCACGCGGGAGTACACGTAGTAGGCGAGGGTGATCTGCTCCCCGACGTAGGCTTTGGTCTTGGAGGGGACGATACGGATGAACACCGCGGGATCGGGGGCGCGGCGCATGCGCAGCTCGCGGCCCTCGAGCGAGAGCGGGCGGTCGTCCTCGTCGAGCAGCGAGGAGATGTCGAAGCTGCGCGAGCGGGGGCCGAAGAAGAAGCTGCCCATGCCCCCGAAGCCCTGCCGGCGACTGCGGCTACCGGGCAGGCTGCCCTTGGCCACCACCTTCAGCCGAAGCCCCTTGCTCGCGGTCACCGTCTCACCGTCGACGATCACGCTGGGCGGCGGAATGGTGAAGGTCCCCTTCCGATTGGGGGCGATGACCCAGTTGGCCGTGAACGACTGGCGCAGTGACTGTCGCCCATTGATGCGCAGGTTGAAGCTCGACAGGAAGGTGCTGGGCCGCGTGACGCTGAAGCCCTCGGGCACCTTCAGCTGTGGCTGGGCCGGCGCCACCCGGCTCTCGAAGAGCACCTTCATGGTGACGGTGACCGGCTCGTCGACCTCCACTTCTTCGGCGCTGATCCCCACCTGGACCTGCGGCTCTGCTCCGGCGGATGCCGACGCGAGCAGCAGCAGCAGGGCGATGAGCCAACCGAGGCGAGCCGCGCGTGTCACTTGTCCTCCATCACCCGCCGGCGGCGCACGTTGTTGCCCCGCTTCTTGGCCGCCTCTTCCTGGTAGGTCGGGGCAGACTCGAACTGGTCGAGCAAGGCTTCGAGCGAGGCCTGCGCGCCCTCTTCCTGACCGCTCTCGTCGATGCCCTCGTTGGCGCCCTTGTTGGACTCTTCCTCGCCGGGCTCGGGCTGCGGTTGCTCCTGCTCTTTCTCGTCACCTTCGTCGCCCTCTTCGGGCTCCTTCTGTGGGTCCTTTTCGTCGCCTTCGTCCTCGTCACCCTCGTCGCCCTTGTCTCCTTTCTTTTCCTGATCTCCCTCGTCCTCGTCGCCCCCATCGTCCTTCTTGTCGCCGTCCTCGGGCTCATTCTGGCTCTGGTTCTCGTCGTCGGGCTGAGGTTCGGGCGGCGGGGGCTGCTGGGCCTCGATCTCCTGCTGGCGCCAGAGCGCGATGGATCGGTTCCATGCCGCGTCGGCGCCGATCGTGTCCTTCGGCGTGCCCTTCTGCTCCTCGCCCTCTTGGGGCTCGGGGAAGCCCGGGAGGAGCTTGAGCGCGAGGTCGTAGCTCTTGACCGCCTCCTCGTACTTTTCCTGCATGAAGTCGAGGTTGCCTGCGAGGTAGAAGGCCCGAGCCCGCAGGTCGATGGGGATTTCGGGGTCGGACCCGATGGCGTTCACGATCGCGAGCGCGCAGGCGATGGTCTGCTCCCGCTTGGCCGCCTTCTCGTCGTCGGGCGGCGGCTCGCCGGTGGGCGGCGCGAGGGGCATGCCAGAGGCGGATGGCGCCGGCATGGGCTCGTCGCCGAAGCGATGGCCATAGGTCTCCGCCAGCTGAAAGAGCGCCAGACCGAAGTCGAAGGAGGCGTTGTACCTGTCGCGCACCGCGTCGGGGAGGCCGATCCCCTCCTCACTACAGGGCCCGGTCTGGAGGTACGCTTGCAGGAGATCGGCGGCACGCTGGGCTTCGCCACCCTCCATGGCGGCGATGGCCGCGTCGACCTCGGGCGCGTTTCGTTCGAACGGATGGCGCGGATCCCAGCTCGTACACCCGGCGAAGAAGGCGAGCCCCCCCAGCAGGAGTGCGGCGACGATTCCCATCCCCACGGCCGGGCGCCGCCAGGAGAGGCGAGGTCGCGACGGCTTCTCGTCGGGCTCGTCTCGGTCCTTCTCGTCAGCCATGCACGGTCTCCTTGTCGGGACGCAGGCGGGTGGTCCTCTGCGGCGGTTCCTTGCGGCTGAAGCGGCGCCGCGGCGACTCGCCGATGAAGACCTCGAGCACGAGGAGCAGGAGCGCGAGGCCGAGGGGGTAGAAGTAGATGTCGGCGTAGACCTGCTCGACGCGCTCGCTCAGCTCGCCCTTCATGCGCGCGCGGAGCGCCTGGGTGATCTCCTCGATCCCCGTCGTGCCCTTCTCGGCCCGGATGAGGAGCCCGTCGGGGCTGGAGCTGGCGATGTCGGCCAGTTGCTTTTCGCCCTTCGCGCTCAGCTCGGTGGTGAGAGGCTTGCCGTCGCGCCCGCGCCGGTAGCCCGCCACGCTGCCGTCGTCGCCGATCTCCGGGATGGGCTCCGGCGTACGCCCGCCGATCTGCACCACGTGGATGGTGGTGCCGCCCTTGCCGATGTTGTTGGCCACGGCGACCGGGTTGCCCTCGAGGTCCTCGCCGTCGGTGATGAGCACGATGACGCGCTCGTGGTCCTTGGCCTTGGGGTCGCGGGCCAGCAGATTGCGCGCGTACTTGAGGGCTCGCGCGATGGCCGTGCCGCCCACCGGCATGTCGTTGGGCTCGAGCTGGCGGAGGAACTGTGCAATGGCCGCACCGTCGGCGGTGAGGGGGAAGCCCATGGGCTCGCCCGCGAAGGCGACGGCGCCGAAGCGCGCGCCCCGGAGCTGCTTCACGAGCCGCGCGATTTCGACCTTGGCGCGGAAGATCCGCGAGGGCTCCACGTCGCGCGCGTACATGCTCTTGGAGAAGTCCATCACCAGGACCACGTCGAGATTGGTGGCCGGGACGAGGCGCGTACCTTTGCCGTACTGGGGGCGGGAGGCGGCAAAGAAGGCGAGCAGCACCGCCACCACCAAGAGCACCCCCTTGTAGCCTCGGCGCTTGGCCGGGTCGAACGTCCGTAGACCGCGAATGCGCTCGCCATCGCCGAACTGCGACACCGCGCGGCGGATGCGGAACCCGCCGAAGACGAGAGTGAGACCGACCACCAACGCAATGGCGAGGCCGATGGGGAGGAAGTACCAGGCGCCGAGCTTCACGGGAACCTCCGCAGTAGGAGCGAGCGCAGGAGCGCCTCGAGGCCGATGAGCACCACCCCCGGGATGAGCAGGAACGGGAAGAGGTCTTCGTAGTGGGCCACCGACGCCTCGAAGCGGGTCTTCTCCAGCCGGTCGAGAATCGAGTGCATAGACTCTCGCAGCGCATTGGCGTCGGTCGCGATGAAGGCCTCGCCCCCGGTCTTGTCGCTGATCCTCTTCAACAGCGCGGGGTCGGTGGGGTACCGCGCGCGACCGTAGATGGGCTTACCGAACGGGGAGTAGCCATTGAGCACTTCGACCTCGGCGCCGTCGCCGATCTGAATGGTGTAGACCTTGGCCCCGTGGGTGGTGGCCGCCTCGATGGCCTTGTCGGGAGAGACCCGCCCGCCGGTGTTGAAGCCATCCGTCATGAGGATGACGACTTTCGATTGGGCGTCGCTTCGGCGAAGGCGCGCGACGGCGGTGAAGAGAGCGTCGCCGAGCGCAGTCTGGCCACCGTCGATGACGTTGAGCTCGAGCTGGCTGACCAGCTTGCTCAACAGGGCGTAGTCGAGGGTCGGCGGCGACAACAGGTAGGCATTCGAGCCGAAGACGACGGCGCCGATGCGGTCGGTCTGGCGGCGAGAAATGAAGTCCTGGACCACGACTTTGGCTGTGTCGAGACGGGTGAGGCGTTGGTTCTTCTTGGGGCGTAGCTCGGGGGGCAGATCCTCGGGATCGGCGTCGAGGATGGCCTGCATCGAGCCGGAGAGGTCGAGCACGACCACGATGTCGATGCCGCGCTCCTCACCGGTGGCGTCACTGAGCACGCTCACCGGGCGGGCGAGGGCGAGGGCGAAGAAGGCGATGGCCACGGCGCGAAGGACGCCGGGCAGGTCGCGAAGTCGGACCCGCCACCCGCGGGGCGCGCGCCGGAGGGGGATGGTGGTGCCGACCTTCAGCCGCGGTCGGCGCTGATCCTGGCCGAACGTGCTCCACCACCACACGGGCGGGACCGCGATGAGTGCGAGCAGTGCCCACTTGGACTGCCACTCGGCGTAGAACCAGGCCTCGCCCCGAACCATCCACGGGTAGATGAGCGCCAGCGCGATCACGACGACGCTGAGGCCCAGCGCACCGAGGACCCGCCAGAGCTTGCGGGTGGGGGGCGCGGTGGGGGCGGGCGTTAGGGCCGGCTTGCGGCGCTTGGCCTTGCGAAGGCTCATGCGGCCCCCTTCTTGGGGCCCGGCGCCTCGGCTGGCGGGTCGTCGTTGGCGTAGGCGGGGGTCGTTTTGGCCACGATGATCTCGGCTCGATCGAGTACGTCGGCGCAGTCTTCACGGCGGGGCTGCATCTCGGTGTACTTCACGAGGTCGGTGTCGGAGAGGAACTTCTCCACGCGATCGGCGTCGGTGACGGGGGGGCGCACGCGGGACAGGAAGCTGCGGATCTCCTCGGTGGTCGATTCGAGCCCGTCGAAGCCATAGCGCTCGCCGAGGTAGCGGCGGGTGCAGTGGTCCACACGGTCGAAGAGCTCGTCGAGTCGCTCCTCGTCGTCGAGCAGGCCCGAGCGGCGCAAGGCCTCGAGCTCGCGCATGGCCGCGATCCACGGCAGCTCCCGCGGGGGCTCGGGGATCTCGCGGGGACGATTGCGCCAGCGCGTGAAGAGGAAGGCAAGCAGCGCGCCGAGGGCGAGGGAGGCGAGGAGGATCTGCGCTCCCTGCTTGGCCAGGACCCACTCTTCCCGCTGGGGTCGCGGGGGCGGGTTGGGCTTGACCTTGGGGTCGGGCTCGTTGGCGATGGGATCCTCGAGCACCACCACGTGGGGCCGGGTGCAGATGGTCATCACCTGGCCGTTGGCGCGGGCCACCGAGATGGGCACCGGCGGCAGGGTGAGCGGCTGCCGGCCCGGGTCGGGGGGCAGGCCCACGAAGTAGAGCTGCACCGTGGTCGTGGCGGTGGCGCCCTGCTTGCTCTCGGGTCGCAAGATGAGCGGAGCCGCGTGGCCCTTGAAGTCGGCCAGCGCCAGGTGCGACTCGCGCAGCGCAGGGAAGAATTGGTCGTCCTCCTTGAGCGAAAAGCCCTCGGGCATGACCGTCTCGCCCGCCCCGTGGGTGATCACCATCTCGAGCTTCAGCGCGTAGCCGCTGATCCCCGTGGCGGGGAAGCGCTCCTCCATCGTCGGGCGGGTTGCGCCCTTGGGCACATACTCCTCACACGCGGTGAAGGTGGGGTCGCCCTCGTCTTGGTCGGGTTCCGGCTCGGGAGCCGCGGCGGGCACGGGGGCGCTGCCCCCTGTCGCATCGGTGCCGCCGTCTGCTCCGCCCGCGCCTCCGCTTCCACCATCGCCCGTGGCTCCGCCATCACCCTCCGCGGCCGGGACGGCGCTGGCCGATGGGATCGCCGACGGTGCGGCAGGGCTGCTCGTGCTCGCCGTGGCCGCCGGAGGGGACGCCGAGGGGGCCGGCTCGGGTTGCGCGTGCGCCACCGAGGCGATGAGCGCCAGCACGAAGAGCAGGGGGCCGAAGCGCCTCATCGACCCATCCTCCGGGCGCGTTTGGCGAAGAGATCGCGAATGGGGTGGATGAAGCTACCGTCGGTCCGCACCACCACACGGTCGAGCGCGAGCTTGCGGAAGAGCTTGTCGCGCTCGTCGCGGATCTGCTGCATCGACTCGGCGTAGTGCTTGCGGACGGAGGGGCTCGAGGTGTCGACCAGGATCTCCTCGCCGGTCTCGAGGTCCTCGAAAGACGCGATGCCCACGTCGGGTAGCTCCTCGTCGCGCGGATCGACGAGCATGACGGGAATGACGTCGTGCTTGGCCGCGGCGAGGGCGAGGGCGCGCTCGAAGCCGTCGCCGAAGAAGTCGCTGATGACGAAGGCCACGCTGCGGCGTTTGGCCACCTTGACCAGGGTCTCGAGGGCGAGCTTGAGGTTGGTGCCGGTGTACTCCGGCTGGAAGCCCATGATCTCGGTGATGACACGCATCACGTGCTTGTCGCCCTTCTTGGGCGGCACGAGCTTCTCGATGACGTCGGTGGCGATGACGAGGCCCACGTTGTCGTTGTTCTTGATGGCCGAGAAGGCGCAGAGGGCGCTCACCTCGGCGGCGACCTGCGCCTTGGGCGCGCGGATGGTACCCCATTGCTCGCTGGCCGAGAGATCGACCACGAGCATGACGGTCATCTCTCGCTCCTCGACGAAGACCTTCACGAAGGGCTCGTCCATGCGGGCCGAGACGTTCCAGTCGATGAAGCGAACGTCGTCGCCGGGGAGGTACTCGCGCACCTCGCGGAAGGACAAGCCCTGGCCCTTGAAGACGGAGTGGTAGGTCCCGGCTAGCTGCTTGTCGGCCATGCGCTGGGTGCGGATCTCGATCTTCCGCAGCTGACGCAGCAGCTCCTTCGAAATCACCGGGGACATCCTCCGGACAACCTCACGGCACCTCGACGACTTCGAAGACGCGCTTGACCACGTCTTCGGCGGTGACTTCCTCCGCCTCGGCCTCGTAGGTGAGCACCACGCGGTGGCGCAGCACGTCGGGGCCGATGGCCTTGATGTCCTCGGGCGTGACGTAGCCCCGGTGCTTCATGAAGGCGTGGGCCCGGCCGGCGAGGGCGAGCGCGATCGATGCGCGGGGGCTGGCGCCGTACTCGATGAGGCCTTTCAGCTCGCCGAGGCCGCGTTGCTTGGGCTCGCGGGTCGCGAAGACCACGTCGACGATGTACTGCTTCACGCGATCGTCGATGTAGACGTCGCGCACCGCCTTGCCCGCGCGTACGAGCTTGTCGAGCGGGACCACTGGCTTGGCCTTCGGTGGCGTCTTGCCGATGGCGCGCTCGACGATCTCGCGCTCCTCGTCGCGGGTGGGGTAGCCGACCTTGATCATCATCATGAAGCGGTCGACCTGGGCTTCGGGCAGGCGGTAGGTCCCCTCCTGCTCGATGGGGTTCTGGGTCGCCATGACGATGAACGGGTTGGGCAGGGGGTGGGTGGTATCCCCGATGGTGACCTGCCGCTCCTGCATCGACTCGAGCAGCGCGCTCTGGACCTTGGCCGGCGCGCGGTTGATCTCGTCGGCGAGCACCAGGTTGGCGAAGATGGGCCCGAGCTTGGAGCTGAATTCGCCCTTCTGGTGATTGTAGATGACGGTGCCGATGACGTCGCCGGGCAGCAGGTCGGGGGTGAACTGCACGCGGGCGAAGTCGGCTTCGATGACGTCGCACAGGGTGCGTACGGTGAGCGTCTTCGCCAGGCCTGGCACGCCTTCGAGGAGCACGTGTCCGCCGGCGAGCAGTCCGATGAGGATTCGCTCCACCATGTAGGACTGGCCCACGATGACCTTGCCCACCTCGCCAAGCAGATCGTCGACGAAGGCGCTCTCCTCCTCCACCAATTCGTTCAGGGCTCGAACGTCCGTCATATGCCTCCAAGCTTCCTAAGCGGCCGAAAATAAAGCCGCCGTGTCGCGTCGCCGCTTCTAACAACAAACGCGAGGAGACGACAACCGGCGGGCAGGGTTTATTCCCAGCTTCCGCGGAGGCCCTAGCGGATCCGAGGCGATCGGCAAGTTGCCGAATCAGTTGAGGAGGCGGGGGGCGGAGAGGGCGAAGGTCGCCACCTCGGCGTCGAAGGTCGCGCCGTCGTCGCGCACCATCTGATAGGTGCCGCGCATGGCCCCTTCCGGGGTCTCGAGAGGGCAGAAGCTCTCGTAGGTGAACGCCTGGTCGGGGTCGAGGCGGGGCTGCTCGCCGACCACGCCGGGGCCCTTCACGTGCTGCTCTTCGCCCTTGCCGTCGGTGATGACCCAGTGCCGGCTCTCGAGCTTCGCCGGCGCGGTGCCCACGTTGTGGATCGTCACCGCGTAGGCGAAGAAGTACACGTTGCGCGCGGGGTCGGAGCGCTGCTCGACGTAGCGCGCCT
>JGI12210J13797_11221362_pt1 | contig 11680 bp, 11 predicted proteins | sample ElkSlonscriptome_3_FD_13797 | JGI IMG/M metagenome (IMG submission 13797) | reverse complement strand
CACAGTCGTGACATGTAGTCAGGGACAATAGCAGCATCGCGGGCTGCGTCCTTTGCCTTTACATACTCTGTTCCCTTGATTCGCAATGTGGATGACATATATACAAAAAGTTTGTTTGTGTACTTACTTTTTCGCCTAAACAACTTTGTTACACACAAGTATAACCTACAAAGGCACCTACCTACGGTAGTGAATGCGCAGCTACTGTGGATACGTATTATTTAGGAGATACACTAGTACTATCACCACAGACATAACAGGCGGTCGCCAGAAGTTTGATTAGGACATCGTGCACAACACAAATTTGAGCCGTACGAGCACACTGCAAAACACAAAATAGCAACCTTCATTGGTTACGACAGGCAACCCGACCAACTGCACGTGCTCTGTCACCATGACGAACTCTGTTAATGCCCACCACACAGGCAGCACCCATGTGGTGTGAGCATGCGCAAACTAACTCCTACTCATAACAACTAAAAAGTGTGGTTGAACTACGCACTGGCATGAGCAGACACTCACGCAACTCTGGTTCCGATTACTATATTGAAGTCTCAACCATCGACGCATCAGCACATAATAAAAGTAGTAAATTAGACATATCTCGGTACAGCGAGATATAAACTCTTCAAGACACGTTCAAATATCTACGTATACTTGCGCTATATTATTTACTACATGCACTATACCCTCCATACAAGGAACAGCTATGTTTTCCTCATGAGCAGACTCAACTGTTATGGTTGTATTCTCTACAAAGGTCAAAAAACTAGCGTGCATTGGTAATATATCAAATGGACCTACAGCATTCGTCGCACTTAACGAATGCGCCTCACCCTCCCACACAACATCGGTGCCGCGATTGATGCGAACATGCATGAGCTTTGGGTTAGTAAATACCATACTAAGCTAAGTTGCGAGCCGCACCCACGTACTGGAGTCGTTCGGGTGCGAGCGTGTCAAACTTGCCACTCAATATACCTCGCACATCCTGTACGGTGTCCTTGCGGGCAACTCGCACACCAGGACGCCCTGTTTGCACCTCAACACTAACGAATGGCTGCGTGAAGTAGTTGAGCAAAAGCTGTCCTCGTCGAAATCGCGTACGCTTCTCTTCTGACAACTCGTCTTCACCAACAATCGCCACAACGCGTGACAATTGCGTGTGTTCGGCTAGAAGCTCAGCAGATTCAGTAAATGCATTGTAATGCTCCTTGCCCACTGTTGCAGGATTCAGCAACGCAGAGCGACTGCGTGCAAAATCTATCGCAGGAAGCCTCCCTGCTTGTGCGATCGAGCGGTCTAACACAACAACTGAGTCAACATGGGGCAGCGTTGCTGATATTGTTGGGTCAGCAAGCTCATCTGCGGGTACATATAGCGTTTGCACCGAGGTGACGCTTGCCGTGTCTGTACTCTGTAGACGACTCTCAAATTGCGCGATGTCACTTTGAAGCTTCGCCTGATATCCATATTCAGATGGAATCTCTCCCGCAACCGTAGCAAGTTCACTTCCAGCTTGCAGAAACCGATATACGTTGTCAACAAAGAACAATACGTCTTTTTTTTCTTCGTCACGGAAGTACTCAGCGAGTGTTGTCGCCGCCCACGCCGTACGAAATCGCACTGCAGCGTTCCTGTGTATCGCACCAAGGACCATCACCACCCTATCCAGCAGCTCTCGGTCCTTCAGCCAATTCCACAGCTCATGACCTTCACGTGAGCGCTCCCCTATACCAGCAAACACCGAAACTCCTTCATGCGCTCCGAGCAGGCTTTGTAGCACTTCGGTAAGCAATACGGTCTTGCCGACACCAGCACCCCCAACCAAAAGGACTTTCCCACCCTTCTGCACTGGTGCAAAGAAGTCAATTGCCTTGATACCTGTTTCAACAAGTTCGACAGACCGATCGACCTGCACCTGCAACACTCCACTTGCTGCAGTATGTATTGAACGCCAAGCATTCGACTGTAGCGGGCCTGCTCCATCCTCAGGAACACCAAAAAGATCTATCGCACGCCCTAATATATTTTGCCCAACTGGCACAACAATCTCTTGCCCTGTCGACATGACACGCACATCCCGTACTACTTTTTGTGTTTGCGCCAGCAAAAGGCATCGCAATACTCGATCATTCTCGTACGCATACGCTTCCATACGCACGTCAGGCGCATCCTCCAGATGGAGCAATTCCCGAAGAGGAGGTCGATATTCTGAATCACAGACAATGCTTACCACTTGCCCGCGGACCTCTCGAATGCGACCTATTGGCCTAACCGCTATATGTTGCTTTTTTTCCATTGTAGAAAACCTGAAGTTGTTTCGAGTAATCGCGTATTCATAAACATGGCCTGCGCTCGTCGCACTGCACGCCCTGCCTCCTTGAGCATGTCCTGTGCGTTATGATCTGCCATGTCCATACGCACAAGCCGGGCACTGACCTGTGCCAATTGCACTTCGAGCATTAACCGATCAAACAATAGGTGTCGTACTTGTGTTTGAAAGAACGAGAGCACACGACCAAGATCCGGCTCTAGGACATATTCAGGCAACACAGCATCTGCTGCCTCATCACTTTCGTTTGCATCCTGTGGCCTGTAGGATATATCGACTATTGAGACAGATTGTTCGTACACACTGACAAACCGAGGGTATACCACATAGACATGTGCATACTGATCAGCAAGTCCAAGAAACTTTGCCGCCTCTTCTTTGTTTGGGATATCACTTCTAAAGGCGTGAAACCTCACTCGCTTTTGACTTCTGCCTTCCGCGCGCCACAACGATTTTCCTGTAGCGCCAATTATTAGCACATCATCAGCGCTAGTCATTTTTCGAACAAAAGCACTCATTACATCACTATTGAGTGCGCCGTAAAAATGCCGATTTGTCGTATACGCAACAAACAGTGCGTCTTTTTGTTTTGCCTGAGCAGTGTAACCCTCTTGTGCTGCAATGCGCCACACCGTCTGACACAGTGAGCGAAGGTTGTCGTAGTACTCTGTATTATCCGAATACTTGGCGAGCAACTGCCTAAGCTGTACTGCGCTCACATCACGCAACGCAGCGCTGATGTATTGTATCGTGCGTGTCTGCACAAGTTCGTCTTGTTGTTGCTTTACGAGTGACATATAGACTCTATGTTTGGTACAATCGTCTCTGCTGCTTCAAGAAATGCTACAAGATCTTTTGCGTGCTCTACCTGTGCCACAACCTTTTTGCACGCCGCATCTGTTTGCAAGGCTTCAACGATTGCAGAGCGGTGTATTGAAAAGAACTCGGCATCTTTCTCTGTTGCCAGTGTTGTAAACGGCAAAGCAAGCAACGCGGCTGTTACGTGCCAATCGAGCCTGTCTGCTACCTGCTGGCGCAACAACACTCGTAATATTGATCCAGTACGAACCACATCTGCTGCTGCACCAATCAACTCTGAACCGAACTGTGACACACGCTCCTGCTCACGTGCGTGACTAAGTGCCGTTACAATGGCCGTGGAAAGTTGCTTCTGTACCACAGACTGCGTGTGACGACCCACGCGTGTTACTGACTCATCATCCACAATAGACGGGAACATACCTTGCGCGTACAAACTTGTGGAAAACGCCAAGTGCCCATCTGTAGTACCCATAATGTTCGTTGTTATAAGATCCGCATATCCCTCCATATTTGTCTGGAGCATAGGCAACATCGTAATGGTTCCCGCATTCTGAAAACTACCAGCACGTTCAATCAACTGTGCTTGGCGGTAGAAAATATCACCCGGATACGACTCCCTACCAGGCAATTGCCCCTCATGCAAACTTACCTCGCGAATATACTTTGCGTGTGTATAGAGATCGTCAAGCACCAGCAGCACGTGCGAACCCGTTCGCGCAAAGTACTCGGCAAGACTTACACCTACCGCTGGCGCGATAGTATTCTGCGGTGTTCCATCGTACGCACCGCACGCGATAACAACAGAGTGCATCCCCCCATCAGACGCCACCAGCTCGCGAGCAACACGTTCAATATAAGCCGGTTGCTTCCCCACAAGCACATAAATACACACAGTACCTACTGCTGCCTGCTGCTTTACAACGTTCACCGCAAACACTTCTACACCGCTCTGCACCGGCCCCATCAACAACTGTCGCTGCCCCTTGCCTATTGGCAACACTGTATCAGTCATCGCATACCCAGTCTCTAACTGCTCCGTCACCAGTGCACGTTCAGCAACCACACCAGCACCCTGATCCAGGACAAGACGAGTATTTTTTGGAGGCAACGCCCCTTTACCATCTACAGGATCACACAAAGCATTTACAACACGACCGAGAAGCTGGGGGCCAAAATATAACTCAGACACCTGTGGCTTCAACACAAACGTCTGACCTGGTGCAACATCACTCTGGTCTAGCATCATAACTTCCACTGCATCATGTCGTAACGAAGAAACCAACGCCCTGGCACCATCATCTCTCACAACTACATCGTGCACGCGAGCAGACGGCAAGCCCTCAATAGACACAAGGTACTGTTTGACCGCCTTCACGATCCCTATTTCATAATCTAATGCTTTAGAGTCCATGTGTTTGTTTATCAAACTCTGCTATCAATTCTTCTCGATGTTGCGCAATATGATGTTTAAGCGATAAATCATGAAATACATGATCCCACACCACCCCACACCCACCTGCCATCCGCGGATCTGTTCGTACCGACAACAAAATGTTTGGTTGTACGTTCGCACGAAACCACTCTCCGAATGTGCGTAAATGCGCCTGTGAGAACTTGATAGGTAGAGACAGGGTAACTGTTGGCAAACCACCAATTTCCTGCTCAATAGAATCTAAACCTTCATACACAGTTATTGGTTGCAATCCAGCCTCGGACAACTGCTGTTGCCATAACTGGAGTGCCTGCAACGTATCGTCACTACACGACCCACTGAGCACGTCACTAAGGCTTGCCTCACGTTTTGAACCAAAGAGAACGGCACTGTAATACATGCGCAACAAAGTTACACGTTCTACTAGCTCATCCGTAGTGAACGTGTTTCGAAGCATAATACTAATAATCTGTACCAACATACATTACACAAATACACCTCGCTCTTTTGCATCCTCTAGCGACCGGTACACGAGATCTGCCTGATCCTGCATGGATAGCTTCTTCTGCAGCACTATCTCGGTTGTTTCTTCGATAAGAGAAAGTATACGCTCATCAACAAGATTCATTCTTGCTGCTCGATACTGAGACAACTCATTACTAATGCGCGTAAACTCCCCTTCAACACTATCACGCAAGACCTTATCCAACCCTCGAGCCACTTCGGTAACGGAGGCGGCAGTATCTTTTCCAATTTTCTGCATTTCACGCCGCACTATGTCTGCATTCCGATCTGCCTCATTCGCAGCAGCTTCTTGCAATGCAAGCGCGAGATGCTGAATACCACGTTCTACATTTTCTATCTCAACAGCAAGACGCTCGAAGAGTGCACTTGATTGATTGGTGAATGAATCCATACTCTGCTTTGCCTCACCCGCATTGTGTGCCACACGTTCTTCGATGCTCTGCAACCCCTCAACAAACTTGGATGTCACACGCATATGCTCCTTCTCGAGCCCATATGAAAGCTCTTGCACAACCTTGTCGAGCTTAAGCGTATACGCATCAACAAACCGTGCGGTGGCTTGTTGGTCTTCATTTAGTGCACGCACTCGTTCCTTTTCTATCTCGAGTCGCGCTTCTCGTGCTGCTGCATGCGCTTCAGCAACAATACTGCGCGCACGTTCTTCAGCGTGCTGTATTGCCTGCTTCACTTCTTCTGGTGCGAGCGAACGCTTTTGTGCACGCACTAGCACAACAAGTATTGCAACAAGTAGGCCAAAAATCGCAACAAGCACTACCGCACCTACAATAAGCGGAACAAGGTCTACACTCCAGGTTGCTACGTCTGAAACTGTTTGTGATAACTCCATAGCACTACTACAACACTATAATTAATACACCGAATACCAAACCAACCCCACTTACCGCAATAATCATGAACGTGTTCCAAATAAGGAGACTTCGAACCTGACTGTGCGCAAGCGGATTACGACCAACCGCAACAACACTTTCGTTAAAGAGTCCGCCAAACCGTCGCAGCGCAACCAATATTGATGCTATGGTGACAGCTGCACCCAAGATGTATCGAAACAAAAGAAAGAAATCGAGTCCAGTACGGTTACTCTCGTTTTCCACACTGCTTTGCATGGCTGCAGCAGACGACGCATACAATGCGCGGAGCTCATCGAACTCAGCATCATCCGTACCGTCTGAAAAAAAACCTATACGTAGCGCAACGGGCACTTGCCCTAACCGCACCGTTTCTCCATCCACTAAGACCGTCTCCCCGGTAAACGACATAGGTGAGGTGGCGATACCAAGAATGTATGTTGCGGTATCAACACCAACTCGCTGACCAACACCAATCACACGCGACGTTGTTACGAAGTCTCCTGCCTGTACCTCACCATTCAATGTCGAAACGTTCACAATCGACTCACCGTACCGCACAATCGGCCGCATGCCAGTATCGTCCTCACCGTCACCCACAAATAACACAGGATCATCCGCGACGACTCCAAACATATTTCTATCAGCGGTTTGCTGTGCCGGCACATACACACCTCGCTCAACATCATACGAAACAATATCACCATCTTGCACTTCACCATCAATCGCAAACGCACTTGCAATTGTATTGGGAACACCGTCCGTCGGCGCGTCCTGTGCAAACGCAATGGATACGCACAGCATACTGACGCCACACACCAAAACCAATGCTGCCCTCTCATACATTGATGATAGTATACCAGTACAGCACAGCACGATGCTGATCTACATGTGCATAACAAGAGACAACTATACTAAAACACCAGACTCACTACCCACACCAAGACTACAAATGTAAGAAGCGCGAGCAATGCGTACGTTCGTACCAAAAGCGTGTTGTGTGATGACGCACCACGACGTACCTTGTGAGTGCGACCTCTTGTACGCTTCACAGTATCAGCTGTGTGTGTGTAGTCATACTGTTCATCTTCTTGCTGATGAACAGCACTCGAGACGCCATCCATTCTGACAGAGTGAGCACCACGCTTCAGCACACTTCTGTCATGTAATGACCCATGAGCGACAATACCTGCAGACCGCCTTGAAATCGCAGGCTCGACAGCCTGTGTAATCTGTGACCGCTCAACACCGCTCAAGGCACTCTCAACACTGTGCGAAGGCTGTAATGTCTCTTCCTGCACGTACGGTGGTTCAGATGTATACTGAACCTCTGCGCGCGACATTTCACGTAAGGCAAACTGCCCTCCAGACACAGTCTTGCGCACATGTATTCTATTTAGCGCAGCGCCATCCACAGTATTGTCAGCGTCGTTAGACACAGTAGTGTTAGCACTCGCTGTTCGCGAAGTATCTGAATTAACTATATTTTTACTAGTCTTTTCGGATTGTTGAGCTGTTTTTTCAGCACGATTGTCAACCATATACTGACTAGCAGTCATCCGCTGCTGACTCTTTTTTGCCTTATGTGCCAACAGTTTGTGCTCACGAATCGAATCTTCAGTTACATACCAACTACGACCAACGAGCTTCGCATGCAACTTTCCAGAGCGAGCTAGTTGTCCCACATAGTCCGGCGCATAACCTACCAGCTTTGCAGCCCGTCGTGCTGGTATGAACGGTACGCCATCTATTTCTATAGAGTCAGCAGCCATTACTGCTAAGTATACGGTGTGCGGGGGTCTAGACACTTACCGCGTACCAAACGCTTGTGGAAAACTCGGCAACGCGAGCCTACTTGGCCTGCGTAGCAGTTGCAAGTGCATCACGAAGCACAGCAGGATTTGCCGCACCTTTTGAGATTTTCATGCCTTGGCCGACCAAGAACTGAAGTGCCTGTTCTTTGCCGGAACGATACTCTTCAACAACGCCCGCATGTTCAGAGATAACCTGTTCAACAATAGCCGAGAGTTGACCATCGTCAGATATTTGTCGAAGCTTAAGCTCGTCTGCAAGTGCCGAAGGGTCGCCACCAACCTGCAGCCAGCGCTCAAGTATTAACTTTGCTCCTCGCGACGAGATGTCGCCACTGTCCACCATATGCATGAGTCTGGCAAACTCTTCGGCTGACAGTTCACCCAATAACAACCCATTATACCCAGGAGCAGAGAGCGCACCCCACAAATCGCTTGTGACATAGTTTACCGCAAGCCGCTGCTGTGTGTCGGTATCTAAGAGTACACGGACTGACTCAAAGAACCCCTGCAGCGGAGTGTTTGACACAAGCAGCTCGACCGTCTGCTCTGGGAGACCCATCTCGCCATACGCAGCCCTACGTTCCCACGGCAACTCTGGCAAACTACTTTTCAACTGTGATCTATCATACTGTGATATCTCGTCTAGGCGGTATTTTGGAATGTCAGGGTCAGGAAAGTATCGATAGTCATGACTACTCTCCTTTTTACGTTGGCTGAATGTGCATTGCCGCAAATCATCCCAACCTCGCGTCTCCTGATCTACAGTCCCTCCGCCAGATACTAACTCAGCCTGCCGATCTATTTCGTACTCAATTGCGGAACGCACCGCTCGAAAAGAGTTCAGGTTCTTCACTTCAACTTTTGTTCCAAGTTCTGAGCTTCCCTCTTGAGAAACCGAGATATTAGCTTCTATACGCATTTCTCCCTTTTCAAGATTTGCGTGACTAGCTTCTAGATACCGGAGCGTAAGCATGAGATCTCGTGCAAACGAAACAGCTGTGTCCGCGTCGTGGATGCAGGGTTCGGTAACCAGCTCCATAAGTGGTACACCAGCACGGTTGAAGTCCACCAGACTGCCATCCTCAGCGTGTGATGATCGTGCTGTATCTTCCTCGAGATGAACCCGGGTGATGTCGACCGGCCCTATGGAGCCTCCAGAAACGAGCGGATGCTTGTACTGACTTATCTGATACCCCTTCGGAATATCTGGATAGAAATAGTTCTTGCGATCAAACTCTGTAAATGTAGCCAATGTGCCACCAACGGCCACACCAACACGTAGTACCTGATGGACCGCCTCTTCGTTTGGCACCGGCAACACCCCCGGATGCGCCATGCACACCGGACAGACATTTGCATTCACTTCTGTTGCATCTGGGTCATTCTTACAGCCGCAGAACATCTTACTGTGTGTATTGAGCTCAGCGTGAATCTCTAAGCCAATAGTGGGTGAAAAAGTAGTCATAGCAATTGTGTATAGTGAGGATACATTACATCTGCTGTATGTACGCTACGATACAGCAACTGCCCTGGAAGGACAAGTTCAACGGACGTGAAATTGTGTGTGCTGGATGAATGTCTAACACAAAAGAGGCTGTCTAAACAATCACAGGGAAATCATATTGAAGCCAAGCACGATACCCCTTCCGTGGCAGCACTGCCACTAATTGAAAGGGTTCAGGGCTGTCATTCTTGCGTAAGCAGGGATCCCTTTGGTCTAAACGACCTTGACTCATTTCTCCATAGGAATGACAAGATGAGACACGGTGTCATATGGTAGTGGCAGTGCTTGGCATAGGGCATCTACCCGAGATACGTCTTAAAAAAGACACGCTACTCAGAGCCTAGCTGGCTTAGTCGCTCAAGCAGTAGATTGGAGAACGTACCAATACTGTCTAAGTCGTATGCAGACATGACAAGAGCCACAGTCTGATGAGTTCGCTCCTCAAACATTTGTACAACGGCCCGAACTTCATCCGGCGTGCGTGTGTCTGACTTTGTGATAACAATCATTTCCGGAAGGGCTGCAAGTTGTTCACTGTAGGAGCTGAGTTCTGTGCGAACCGTGTTGTAGCTTTCTACAACCGTATCTTGGTCTAACGAGATACAGTGGACTAGGAGTCGAGTTCTTGAAACATGGCGAAGAAACATGTGTCCTAGCCCCTTGCCGTTGTGTGCTCCTTCAATAAGCCCCGGTATGTCGGCAATAACGTATCCAGCATATGTGCCAAGGTTAGGACTGAGTGTCGTAAAGGGATACGATCCTACACGCGCACGCGCATTCGAGATAGTGTTCAAAAGCGTACTTTTTCCTGCATTTGGCAGGCCAATGAGCCCAGCGTCCGCAATGAGCTTCAACTCAACCAAGAAGTCTGAGTTTTCTCCGGGCGTACCTTTGGTGGCCTGTTGCGGTCGCTGATTGGTAGAACTCTTAAAGTGCTCATTCCCCAACCCGCCAGTCCCACCCGATAAAATCTTAATCTCATCACCTTCTTGAGTAAGCTCAAACTGCTCACCGGTAGCCTTTTTCTCAACAACAGAGCCAACCGGTAACAAGATGGTGAGGCGCTCACCATCTTTGCCTGTACGCGAATTGTCAGCACCATCACCACCGCGTACACCGTTGTACGTGTCAGTGTGCGCAATTCGGCTTAGCTGCATAATATCTCGGACAGCAACGACATAGACGTCACCACCCCGACCACCATCACCCCCTGAGGGGCCACCTTTCGGCCGGTACTTCTCACGTCGCCAACGTACAACACCGTCACCACCATCGCCGGCGCATGCGTAAAAGGAGTATGTGTCAGTAAATCGCATATTAGTCTTCGGTTAGTTGTGCTGCAATCCAACTAATACAGGTCACAATAAGTGAGCCTAGTAGTGCTGCCATAAAGCCAGCAACGTCAAAACCATCTATGAAGGTGCCCACGAACCAAAAGAGTAGTGCGTTCAGGACAAACGTGAATAATCCAAATGTAATGATGGTTATGGGCAACGTGAGTACCCACAATACCGGTCGAACAAGTACGTTTAAAATACCCAACACAAGGGCTGTCATAATGGCGCTATAGAGACCAGACACCTCGATGCCAGACACCAGATGATGTGCAATAAAGAGTCCAAGTACTACCGCGGCAAACCGTGTAACATATCGCATACCTGCATACTACACGATATGCACAAAAACACAATATGTGCATATACGCAAGACCTTCCACTGTAAATACATAGCGTCTTGAGAAGGCCACCAAACAAGCCCCGTAACGTTAGGACGTCATACTTCGACCCTTGAGAGGTTTGGTGGACGAGGGCAGGCTTTGTCCGCCCAATTCGCCCGCATGCTTAGGCTGAGGGCGGATCCTCGGGAAACAGGTCTTTGCATTGTTACCTTCCACTATACGCTCCCCTACGAACGTACGTACACGTTCTCCGTCACTGTCTTAGTAGGTGAGGGTGAAGTACACTTACAAGACTCCTCTACTTGCGTTGCATCTGGTTCACTCACAGGCAACCATCATCTGCTAGACGGCTCTACATATCCGACCCTTTCATTGTGACATGTGCAAGGTGTTGTGGCACAGCATCATTTGACTCGAGCACTCGTGTACGACACGTTTCCTGATCTGATGTATACGCTCCACATGCATGTGACCACTCGTCGACGACGCTACCGACGTCGACATGAATTTGATACGACGTCGGTAACACACTCTTCTCTTCTACTGCAATAACAATCCGTAATCTTTTTCCATTTCATCACCGACCTCCGCCCGACACTCTCTTGTGATGCACAACAACCCGAACGCACGAGCCACACCTTGCCCACTATTGTGAGCAACTAGTCCGAACGTGCAGACAGAGAACAATCGGCATATAGATACTT
>JGI12210J13797_11104741_pt1 | contig 11680 bp, 7 predicted proteins | sample ElkSlonscriptome_3_FD_13797 | JGI IMG/M metagenome (IMG submission 13797) | reverse complement strand
TCTTCGGGGACATCACCACAATGAGGTGACCCACATGGCCTCGCGGATCTGCGGCATCTGTGCGGTCAGCCATAAATGTGCGGCACTGAAGGCCACCGAAGCGGCCCTGGGGGTGGCCATCAGCGATCAGACCCATCTATTGCGGCGGCTCGCCTATCACGGAGAGGTGTTGAGCAGCCATATCCTGCATATCTATTTTCTGGCGGGCCCCGATTTTTTCGATGTTCCCAGTGTCTTTCCCCTGGTGGATCAGGACCGGGAAATGGTCCGACGGGCCATGCGGCTCAAAAACCTGGGATATGATCTGAGCAAGGTGGTGGTGGGCCGTCACACCCATCCCATCGCCATGGTGGCGGGTGGGTTTACGTTTGTGCATCAGGCCGAAAAACTGAAGGCCATGAAGGACCGAATCGCCGAAGGTCTGGATGATCTTAAAGAAACCGTGCGAACCCTTCAGGGGATCGACCTGCCGGATCTGGAGCGGGAAACGGAGTATGTCTCTCTGACCCATCCGGACCGATACGCCTTCTATGACGGGGAGATTCTCTCCAGCGACCGGGATGAGCCGGTGGCTCCCGACCCGTACCGGGAGGTGATCGAGGAGTATGCGGTGGATTATTCCACCGCCAAGTATGCCCGCTGGAATCGGCCGGAATACATGACCGGGGCCCTGGCCCGGTTCAATAACAATTACGAACAGCTTACCGACGGCGCCAAAACCGCCGCCGAGGACCTGGGGCTGACGCACCCCTGCCACAAGCCCTTTACGAACACCATCGCCCAGGTGGTGGAATGCGTCCACTGCCTGGAGGACGCCCGGGATCTTATCGACACCCTGGTGAATGGGGGGATTCGACCCGGTCGAGAGCATGAAAATGTAAAGGATCAGGCAGGAGCGGGAGTCGGCGCGGTGGAAGCGCCCCGGGGGATTCTCTTTCACGAATACGAATATGACGATGAAGGCAAATGCCTGTCGGCCAACATGGTGATTCCCACGGCCCAGAACCTGGCCAACCTGGAGGCGGACATGCGGGCCTATGTACCGGCCATCGCCGGGGAGTCGAAAGAGACCATCACCCACCGGCTGGAAATGCTGGTTCGGGCCTACGACCCCTGCATCTCCTGCTCGACCCATGTGATCGATTTAAGGAAGTAGGAACAGTTGTGTTCAGGTTTTCTGGGCTCATTATTGCTTTAGTTGGGAAAAGGCGGATTGACTGTTAAATGGCTTGTCTTTATTCTTTGGGATGGATATAAAATCTTCAAGGCAAACAGAAGGAGGTGAGAGAATGCCATCCATAGTAAGCGCCCGATTAAACGATACCGTCGGGGAAAAACTTGAGCGATTTTCCAGGGCGACGAAACAATCCAAATCACTAATCGTTGCGGAGGCGGTTCAGGCATATTTGGAGAATCAGGAATGGCAAATGGCCGCGATCCAGGAAGGATTAGAAGCGGCCGAAAAGGGAGATTTCGCAACAGATGAAGAAATCCGCAATTTTTTCAGTAGTAGAGGAATAGATGCGGATTAGAATTTATTCTAATGAAGTACAAATACTGCGGGTGCTGCATAGCTCGCGAAGGTGGCCCTCTGAATTTGAAATAGAAGAATAACTATTCATCACCCGGTTCATTCAGGGTATCCGCATCCGCTTCGGGAAAAGACGGATTAATACAGGTCCCCGATCCGATCTGAAAACCGGCCGGTGAGATCAGCCGGGGCCGGATGTCCACGAACCAGTGGAGCCGGGGATCGTCCGGGTTGGAGCGGGCCGCGGTGTTGATGATGTAGTTGTAGTCCGGGTCGTTCAGCTTTTGGTACAAACGGGACAGAATGTTCTTGAGCGCCTCCGCCAGGTGCTTTTTTTCGATGTTCGTAATGTCTCCGAAGTCAGCCCGATGGATCTTGGGCATGATCTGCACCTGAAAGGATTCTTCCGCGGCATAGGGAACAAACCCCAGAAAATGTTCGTTTTCAAAAACCACTCGCCGCCGCTCCAGGCTTTCAAACTCCAGAATATCGCAGTAGACGCAGCGCCCCTGTTCGTCGAAATACCGATCGGCCTCGTGTTCCCGCCACCGAATATGGTTGGGAAGAACGCTGGTGAGGATGAGCTGTGAATGCGGATGAACCAGAGAGGTGCCCGCCTGTCGGCCGTGATTGCGAAAGATAAGGGTCATCAGGTTCGGGTGTTCCCGCTTGTTCTCCAGGTAACGGCGGTGGTAGGTGTCGATTACCAGCGCCACCTGATCCGGGTTCATGGTCGCCATCTGCTGGTTGTGGACCCGGCTTTCGATGATCACCTCATGGCGGCCGTAGCCGTTCATGTGCAGGTAGATGCCGGCTTCTCTGCGTTCAAGACCGCCCTCGGGCACCAGGGCCGGGAACTTGTTGATGATCGCCCGGGTTTGCCACCGGCCGGATTCCGGGTCGGTGTGCTCGAACAGAAGATCGGAGGAGAGATCCTGGGTTCCGGGACAAAAGGGGCAGGAATCATCGTGGGCCGGGGCCTCCTCCGATGCTTCGGAGGTTTTTTCAAATTCCTTGGGTTTTTGATTCCGCGCGGGGGAGAAGACCACCCATTGCCGGGTCGCCTTGTTCTGCCGAATTTCCTGTGTTGACATGGATGCGTCACCCGTCCTCTGCTTTCAGAATGAAAATCATGCGTTTTAATGACACCTTATTTTGCATTGTTTTTCGGCTTCAAGAAAATAGGGGGAAATCGGTATTTTTCCGAGAAGAGCGTGTAGTAGCATCGCCTTTGACCCTGTTTTTTTCCAAATACAGGAGTGAATGTATCTTTCGGTATCTGAATTTACCCATAAAAAGGGATCAAAATACTCGATAACCGTTATTCATGTGAGCGAATTCTTCTGTTAAAGTAAGCAGAAATAGCCGAAACAGTCTGAACGGGGGTATCCTGATCAGGTGCGATTACCCCCACGGCGGCTGCCATATCGAATCAGAGCCGATCCGAATCATCAGATGAATCCGGGTTCAGAAGGTTTTTATGAAAGGAGATGAGGCCTATGCACATTCTGATGGCGGCATCGGAAAATGACGGTATCCGAGGCGGCAAGGTCGGGGTCATCGGAGATGTCCTTCGGGATCTGCCCTCGGCCCTGGCCGAACAGGGGCACCGGGTCACGGTGGTGACACCCTCCTACGGATTTCTTCACAAAATCAACCCGATCATCGGCAATATTTCGATTCTGTTCCATTTCAAGGGCCGGCAGCACCGGACCGATATTTTCGAGGTTTCAGGGAAACGACAGCAGGAAAATGTCACCCACATGGTCTTTGATGCGCCCTATTTTGCGGACGATCCCCCGCGGATCTACAGCGCCGACCCGCCCCATCTGCCTTTTGCGGCAGATGCCATCAAATTCGCCTGTTTCAACACCGCGCTGGCGGAGGCGATCAAGTGGAAGTTGCTCGGTGAGCTCGACGTAATTCATCTTCACGACTGGCACGCGGCTTTTCTGGTGATTCTGCGGGAATACCACGCCGCCTATGCCGTGTTGAAGAACATCCGCACGGTCTATTCGATTCACAACCTGGCCTATCAGGGGGTGCGGCCGTTTTCGGACCATCCTTCCTCCCTGACCGCCTGGTATCCCGACATGGCGTATGCATATGGGAAACTGGCGGACCCCCGGTGGTCCGACTCTTTCAACCCGATGGCCGCCGGGGTCCGCCTGGCCGATGCGGTCAATACCGTGTCCCCGTCCTATGCCGAGGAGATCGCCCGCCCGAGCATCAGAGAAGAAAACCACGTCTTTTACGGCGGCGAGGGGCTGGACCGGGACATCGCGGCGGCCCAAGCGGAAGGTCGGTTTTTCGGTATTCTCAACGGATGCGATTATCCGGAAAGCCGAGAGGGGCCCCCCGGTTTTGTGGAATTTTTGCACATCCTGAAGTCACGGGTGAGGCGATGGATGGGGAGCCGGGACACGGTCCCGACGGACCATGTTCTGGCCTATACCGGATTGCAGGACCTGGAAATCGGGGGCCGGCGCCCTGATATCATTCTGACCAGCGTCGGCCGCTTATCCGAGCAGAAACTGCGGCTGATGCGCCAGGGAAGCGACCGCTACGAGTCGGGGCTTCAGGGCATTCTGGACTGCCTCGGCGATCAGGGGCTTTTCATTTTGCTGGGAACCGGGGATGACGCCTACAAGGAATTTCTGATCCGAATGGCGGCCCATTGCGATAATTTCCTGTTTTTGCGAGGGTATTCCGCCACCGCGGCCGAGGCCCTCTACCGGTCGGGGGACCTGTTTTTGATGCCCAGCTCATTTGAGCCCTGCGGAATCAGCCAGATGCTGGCCATGCGGGAGGGCCAACCCTGTCTGGCCCATGCGGTCGGGGGGCTGAAGGATACCGTTCTGGACGGGGTCGACGGCTTCACCTTCGCCGGAGAGACCACCCATGAGCAGGTCAACGGATTGGTGGATGCCTGCCGCCGGGCGGTGGACCTCAGGATGAACCATCCCGAAGAATGGAATCGCATCCGCCGCGGCGCCGGACAGGCGGTCTTCTCCTGGGCGGATACCGCCCGCAATTATACCGATCTGCTCTATCGACCCGATTCACCCTCGCCTCCACCCCGGTAACGGTCAGGATCACCCTTTCGGGGGTGGCTGCAATCATCCAGACTTGGCCGAGACGATTATCAAAGCCCTTACTTACAACCGTCCATAGGTCCAGGTGGCGGTGTGAAGCCGCTGGGCCACCTCATGCGTGAGCGCACCGGGGGCCATTCGCCACCCCCAGTTGACCCCGCCGCCGGCCGGTCGGTTCATGCGGGCTTCACCCGGCAGCCCGAGAACATCCTGTATCGGCAGAATGGCGGTATTCGCCGAAGACATCATCGCCAGCCGAATCAATTCCCAGGCCACTTCATCCGCCGAAATATGCCGCCCCAGGTATTGAAAAAGGTGGTGCTTGTCGGAATCCGAGGATTCTTCTTCATACCAGCCCCGGGCGGTGTTGTTGTCATGGGTGCCGGTGTAGACGATGCAGTTTCGCTCCAGGTTGTGGGGCAGGTAGGCGCCGCTGGGAAAATCGCCCCCGAAAGCGAACAGCAGCAGCCGCATTCCCGGCAGGTTAAACTTCTGAATTAATTCCCGCACATCTGCGGTAATGGTGCCCAGGTCCTCGGCCACAATCGGCAGAGAGGGGAATTTTCGGGCCAGCTGCTTAAAAAGGTCGTCGCCGGGACCCGGGACCCATTGGCCGTTTAAGGCGGTCTCCTCGCCGGCCGGCACCGACCAGTAGGCGGCCAGTCCCCGAAAATGATCGATTCGAACCAGATCGAACAGGATCAGGTTGTGCCGGACCCGCCGCATCCACCAGTCATAGCCGTTGTTTCGCATGGCATCCCACCGATAGAGGGGATGGCCCCAGAGCTGCCCGGTTTCGCTGAAGTAGTCGGGCGGCACCCCGGAAACCGCATACGGCTTTCGGTTCTCATCCAGTTGAAACTGATCGGGATGGGCCCAGACATCGACACTGTCGAAGGGCATGTAGATCGGCATGTCGCCGAACAGGTGAATGTTTCTTTGATTGCAGTAGGTCTTGAGCCGAATCCATTGGTCCATGAAGACAAACTGCAAAAAGATTTCCCGCTCGACGATATCCGCCAGCTCGCGCCGGGCGGCTTCCATGGCGGATGCCTCCCGATCCCGAATCGGCTGGGGCCAGTCTCGCCAGGACTGGTTCGGATACCGGGTCTTCAGGGCCTCGAACAGTGCGTAATCGTTCAGCCAGTGGGCGTGGGTTTTTCGGAACCGCTCGTATTCAGGAGGACGGGTCCGCTCCTGAAAATGACGGAAGGCACGTTCAAACAGGATTGCCCGGTAATCGAAGACCGCGTGAAAATCGACCGCCTGATCGGAGAACCGGGGCCGGTCCTTGAGGTCTTCGGCTTTCAGCAGATCCTCCTGAACCAGAAACTCCGGGCTGATGAGCACCGGGTTTCCGGCAAAGGCCGAGTGGCTGTGGTACGGGGAGCCGCTGTGAACCGGGTCCACCGGGTTGAGCGGCAGTACCTGCCAGTAGCGCTGGCCGCTCTGGGCAAGAAAATCGGCGAACCGATAGGCTTCGGGCCCCATATCCCCGATGCCGTAGGGAGAGGGCAGGGAGGTGATGTGCAGCAGAATGCCGCTGGATCGAATGGTCATAGGGTGTCCTCGCTGATGCAGAATGCCGCCGGAAAATGTTTCAACATGACGCCCGCCGGAATCGGTGCGCCGTCTTCCAGGTGTTCGTCGGTCAATACGTTTCTCCACCGCAGGGGGGAGTCGATCGGCAGGATGATTTCAGTGTCTCGCCACACCTCGGGCCCCAGGGGGAATTCCCCTTCGGCGGTCAGGTCGGTGACGAACCGCGGCGCCACCGTCATGGACCACCGGTCCGCACTGGTTCTGGCAAACGCGATGAGATGGTTTTTGAGATCGCCCCGAACTTCCAAGGGCAGGTAGCCGCCGGTTGCAAACAGCTCGGGATGGGCGTTTCGGGTCTTGAGCGCCTGATGGATGAGAAAGAGTTTCATCCTTCCGTCTCGGGGAGAGGAGAGCAGCAGCCGGATCAGGCCGAGAAGGTCGCCGTCTCCGCCGTTTTGAATTTCCTCCAGGTAGATCCGCCGCTTGGCGAAATCCACCGGCCGGCGGTTGTCCGGGTCGACCAGGCTGAGGTCCCAAAGTTCCGTGCCTTGATAAAAATCGGGAATACCCGGCGCGGAGATCTTGATCAGGGTCTGGGAGAGGCTGTTGATCATGCCGTAAAAGGCGATCTTGTTCTGAAAAGGAAGAAAATCCTCCAGGAAGGGGTTTGAATCGGATGGGTCCAGGAGTCGGGCCACGAACCCGGTGCAGGCCTGTTCGTAGGTCTCGTCCGAATCGATCCAGGAGGTATGTCGCTCCGCTTCACGCAGGGCTTTGACGAAATAGTCCTGGATTCGGGGGATATATTGGGAGACCTCCATTCCATCGAAAGGATAGGAACCGAGCAGGGTCTGGTACAGAAGATAGGATTCATTGGCGTCCGGTATTTCCCGGCCGTCCATCTCGGTTTTCAGGGGGCGGTTGATCTCACGCCACCGGTGAAGCCGTTCTTCCCACTGTCCGGGAATTTCGGACAAGACGGTGATGCGGGCACGAACGTCCTCTCCGCGTTTGGTGTCGTGGGTGGCGGTGGCGTTCATGCCGTGAGGCCAGCCCTCGATCTTACGGCGGTTGAATTCATTGAATTCGGCCGAGGTGCAGCCGAATTCGCCGGGATCGCCGCCCACATCGTTCAACGACAGCAGGCGGTTGTAGACATAGAGGGTGGTGTCTTCAAACCCCTTGGCCGCCAGAGGGGCGGTCAGTTGCTGAAACTTGGCCGCCAATGCCTGCCATTCCGGGTCCGGAGCCGACAGGGCCGGGTCGTCGAATTCCCGAAGCAGCACCCGGCGGATGAAATCGATCTCCGGCGCCAGGCCGGGCGCATCGGTCTTGGCCTTTTCCAGGGTCGAGTCGATTCGGCCCCGATCGGTGTCCCGAATCGGGCCCGGATTGAGATAACTGCGGTAAACCGGAAACCGGGCGATAATGGTGGAGAGAGCGTCCCGCAGGCGTCGATAGGAAAAGTCGCTTCCGAACCGGTTTCGTGCGGTTACCCCTTTGAAGCGAAAGGTCAGGTTGTCCACCTCGCCGGCCAGATGATCCTCGAGCACATCGATTCGGTGACGAAGGATCAGGTGGTCGAGGGGTTCTCCCATTCCGGTGAATTCACGATAGATCCGCTCAAACCGCTCCCCGTTTTCCCTGCGGCAGAGAACCCCGTTGACCCGGTTCAGAAATTCATACCCGGTGGTCCCCTGAATCGGCCAGGATTCCGGGATTTCTTCGTCGACTTCCAGGATCTTTTCCACCACCACGAATGTCTCCTCCGCTTCGGAGCGAAGCCGCCGCAGATATCCGGCCGGATCGGCCAATCCGTCCACGTGATCCACCCGCAGCCCGGTGATCTTACCTTCCCGCACCAGGCTGAGGAGCAGGGTATGGGTATGGGCGAAAACCGCTTCGTCTTCGACCCGCAGGCAGATCAGGTCGTTGATCTGGAAAAACCGGCGGTAGTTGATCTCCTCTCCGGCCCGTTTCCAGAAGGCGAGTCTGAAAAACTGACTGGAGATCAGCCGGTCCAGGCGCCGAAGGTTTTCCGGTTTTCCGGGTTCCGGGGTATGGCTTTGCACCGCCGCATCCACCGCGTCCCGGACCCCGGCATCTTCCTGGTAGTATTCCCACAGGTCCTGTTTGACCTGAAAGACCGCCCGGGCCCCGTCGGCGGACTCCCGGGCCGATTGGAGTGATTCCAGTATGTGAAGAATCGGGGAGCCTTCCGCGGCCGATTCCAGGAGATCCGGATACGAATCCAGGCGCAAGGGAAAGACCCAGTCGTAGTAGGCAATACAGAAACCGTTCTGATCATAAACCAGGCGGATCAGCCCGTCCGACAGGGTTTCACCGTAAGGCCCGCCCAGAAACGGGGTCATCACCCGGCCCTGAAAGCCGGGGTAATAATGGCTCCAGTCGATATCGAAGAAGCGGTAATAGGCGGAATCGGGGCCGCTTTCAAAGACATCCATCAGCATCCGATTGGCGGTGCTGAAGGCCATGTGATTGGGGACGATGTCCTGGAGCCATCCCATTCCCTTTTTTTGAAGATCGGAAATCAGGGACTCGAATTCGGCCTCCCCACCCAGTTCCGGATTGAGCCGGTTGGGATCGGTGACGTCATACCCGTGGGGGCTGCCGCTCCGTGCTTCGAAAATGGGGGAGGCATAGAGGTCGGTGATGCCGAGATCGGCCAAATAATCCACAATGCTTCTTGCGGCGCGAAAATCGAAACCCGGATTGAACTGGATTCGATAGGTTGCGGTGGGTGGTCTCATGGGGTGTCACTCCAATCGAAGGGTAAGCTGTTCGCACAGCGACTTGAAGGCCGCCGTCCAGTCGGCGGCTTCGGGGTCGCCGGCCTGGGCCCTGCGGCGCATTTTGTCATGGACCCGGTCCCGAACCCCGTCCATCAGGTTCTGGATCTTGCGCAGTTCGGTCCGGAACGGGAGCACCGAGGTCAGGGCCACGGTTTCCTCCAGGGTGCGGATGAGGTCGGTCTCCTCGGGAGATGTCGTAATCCGGTAGGCGGTTTCCTCCAGGTTTTTCCGGAAAATGAACTCAAGGGTCTTCTCGTCCAGGGTGAGGCCGGTGTGTCTGGCGTCGGTCAAGAGGTTTCGAATATGTTCGGCATCGATCCCCGACTCCGCCAACGACCGGCGCAGATCGGCGTTGATCGCCACCTCACCCGCGGTATACAGGGCCTTGGGAATGGGAGTGTGAGAAAGGGTCAGAAACCGCATCAGGGGCGCATTGGCGTTGTAGATCTGTCGATAGGCCGATTCGGTGGCCTCCAGGTTCGAAGACAGCACCATGTCGAGCACCTTGCGCTGCTCATCGTGAAACAGCGATGTCAGAGAAAATTTATGGGCCGGCAGGTGTTTGTCCAGGGCCCGAATCGTGGAGGGGAAATCGGCCCGTTCAAAGATCCCGAAGACCTCGTCTTTGAACTGCCGGTAGTGGTCGTCGCCCTGGTGATTGCGGATGCCGCAGCTGACATTGTGATCCCCGAAATGGAGTACCCCGAAATCGATCTGCTCCGATTCCCGGGTGATCTCCGAGGTGATGGTGACCACCCCGGCGGCCAGTTTGGCCAGCCCGGCCTCCGCGGTCTGATAGTCCTGCCGGTCGATCCGGTAGCAGAACACCTCCGGATGGTCGGCGTAATCCTCGAACAGAGAGCTGATGGCGTAATGGGCCCCTACTTTTTTCAGATCCACCGTGGCCGGTTCCACGAATTTTTCAAAGATGATCTTTCCGTTCCGGTGGTCGGGGATATTGCTTTCGGCCTTTTCCAGGATCTTCAGAAAGCCCGGTTTGAGGGCTTCACCGTAAAACTGCTCCCCCAATTGAATGGCCCGGCCCGCGTACTGAATGACCTGACCCGTCTCGATGCCGGAGATTTCATCGAAAAACCATCCGCAACTGGTGTACATGAGCAGGGTCTGTCGTTGAATCTCCAGGAGTTTAAGGATGGTGATCCTGTCCGCTTCGCTCACCTCGGCGGCGGCATGGTTTTTCAGGAACCGCTCCAGGTTTTCCGGGGACCGGTCCAGAATTACTTCGATATACCCGTTGCGGGCTTCCCACGGATCTTTCAACAGAGCTGCGGATTTCATTTCAAAACCGGCGGCCAGCACATCCCGCAGCCAGTCCAGGGCCTCTCGAAGGGGCGCCCGCCAGGCCTGGTTCCATCCCGGATTTCCGCCGGAATTGCAGCCGCAGTCGCTTCGCCAACGATCGATGCCGTGGGCGCAACTCCAGGCGGTGTTTTCATGGATTTCCACCTCGTCGGCGGGGGGATGTTTCGCCAGAAAGGCGCCGTAGTTGGTGAGGGTGGCCAGATTCTTTTCTTCGATGTGGTGGAGGGCATAGGCCAGGGCCATGTCGCCGTGGGCATGGTGATGGCCGTAGCTCTCTCCGTCGGTGGCGATATGGGCCAGCTGCGGCCCCTCCCGGTCTTCGGAAAAGCCGTCCATAATCCGTCCGGCAAAGGTTTCGCCGCTGCTCAGGATGCCTTCGAAGGCCACCGCCCGGGAGATGGGGCCGTCATAGAAAAAGATGGAGATCTCCCGTCCCGAGGGGAGTTTTTGTAAATAGGGCCGGGAAATGTCGATATCCCCGCCCTCGATGTTCCGCCATACCGCATCCGCTTCGTTGAGGGGCCGGACCCGACCGGCCTGGTAGGGGGCCAGAATGGTGTATTGAATGCCGTATTCGGCCAATACCTCGAGGCTTTCCAGGTCTACGGCGGTTTCCGGCAGCCACATCCCCTCCGGGAAGCGATTGAAGCGTTTTTCAAAGTCCCGAACCCCCCAGATCACCTGGGTCTCCTTGTCCCGGCGGTTGGCCAGGGGCATGATCATGTGGTTGTAGGCCTGGGCGATGGCCGAACCATGGCCGTCGTAGCGATCCAGGCTCTGCCGGTCCGCCTCCAGAATGGCGGCGTAGATATTGGGGGCCTTGGTCTCCATCCAGGCCAGAAGGGTGGGGCCGAAGTTGAAATTGATTTTGGCGTAGTTGTTGACGATCCGTTCGATCCACCCCTGGTCGTCCAGGATGCGGGAGTAGGCGTTGCTGGCGTAGCATTCCGCTGTGATCCGTTCATTCCAGTCGTGATAGGGATAGGCCGAATCCTGAAGTTCGATCGATTCGAGCCATGCGTTTTCGCGGGGGGGTTGATAAAAGTGCCCGTGTATACAGATGTATTTGTCCATGAAGCGTCTCTCCTTTGGCTGCGGAATCAGAGGTGAAGGAATCGTTTTTGCAGAAGCACGAAGGAGTGGGGTTGCAGAGAAACATCCACCCGTCCGGTGGAGGGGATTTCATCCGGAACATCGCTGCCCGGTCCGTTCCATGCCGTATCCGCCGAATCCAGCAGCTTGTGCCAGATGCCCACCGGCAGATCCAGAGAAGGGGCGGCCGGGGATTCCCCGAAATGAAAAATAGCCAGGATCGCTTCGTTTCCTTTCCGGCGATGCAGCGTCAGGGTGTCGGCGGTGTCGACGCACCGGACCGA
>JGI12210J13797_11096348_pt1 | contig 11680 bp, 13 predicted proteins | sample ElkSlonscriptome_3_FD_13797 | JGI IMG/M metagenome (IMG submission 13797) | reverse complement strand
TTTGCCCGAAGCGAAGGTGTCTTGAATCGCCCGGTCCAGCCCCAGCCGCCGCAGACTCGCCATGGCCGATCCGGCCGCCCCGACCCCGGGAAAAATCACCCGCTCGGCATTGCGGATCCGGGTTTCGTCTTTGGTAATGTCGCAGTCGTACCCCAGATGGGCCATGGCCCGGGCCACGCTGGTCAAATTCCCTGCGTCATAATCGACAATCGCTATCATGTATCATCCCGCTTGCTGTTCGGTTTCGATTCTTCGGTGGAAGCATCCGTGTCGGCCGCATCCACCGCCTGTTTGGCATCCGCCCACATTCGATCCATCTCTTCCCGGCCGGCCCCTTCGATAGACCGCCCCTGTTTTTCGGCGGCCGCTTCCATATACTTAAATCGCTTTTCGAACTTCCGGGTGGACCCGCTCAGGGCCGCTTCCGGATGCACCTTGGCGAACCGGGCCACATTGACCAGGGTGAAGAGGACATCCCCGAACTCCAGGGAGATCGCCTCCCGGTCGACATCGCCGTTGCCGTCTTTTCCCAGGGCCTCCTTCAGCTCCTCCCATTCCAGCTCCGCCTGGTGCATCACCCCGCTCAGGTCGTCCCAGTCGAACCCGGTGCGGGCGGCCCGTTCGGAAATCCGGTGGGCCCGCATCAGGGCCGGCAACCCCGTCGGCACCGAATCGAGAAGGGAGCCGTTGCCGCGGTCTCCCTTTTCCGCCTTCTCTTCCTGCTTGATCAGATGCCACTGCCGCCGCACATCCTCGGCGCCGTCCACATGGCCGTCGCCGAAGACATGGGGATGCCGCCGGACCATCTTCTCCAGACTGGCCGCGGCCGCATCCTCGATATTAAATTCATTTTTTTCCTGAAACAGATGGGCGATAAACAGGACCTGAAACAGCACATCCCCCAGTTCCTCCCGCACCACCTCGGGATCACCCGATTCGATGGCGTCCGCCAGTTCATAGACCTCTTCAATGAGGTAGAGGGCCATGGTTTTGGGGGTCTGCTTTTTGTCCCAGGGGCACCCGGCGTCTCCGCGCAGGGTCTCAATCAGACGCATCAGCCCGTCGATTTTTTTAAATTCCCGATTTCTGAAGTTCACATCACACCTGTCAGGTGGTTCCGGCGACCTGTCGCCACCGCTTTTTGAAGGTATCGGATTTGTCTTCGAATTTTTGTTTCATTTCCGGCGGGGCCATGTCGATGAGGGCTTCGGAGACCCGGGCCACATGGGGGGCCAGCAGGGAATTTCGAATCACCGGCACATCCTCGGGCAAAAAGGTGATCAACACCCCCAGCAGGGTGGATACGAAAAGGAGCCCCTTCACCGCTCCGAACCCGACCCCGGAGACTCGGTCGAACCAGGCCCCGAAGGCCGCCTTGATCAGGTATCGGAACAAAAACCCCAGCAGCCCGGCGGTCATCATGCACCCGCAGAAAATAGCCAGAAACCCGAGAATATGAAGGTAGGCGGGATCACTCAGCCAGCGGCTCAAAAACCCGGCGGCCTGTTCATAATAGGTGTAGCCTAAGTACAGCCCGCCGCCGACCCCGATCAGGGCGGTCACTTCCCCCACGAAGCCTCGAAAAAAACCCATGATCAGGCAGTAGCCCAGTATGATGCACATCAGAATGTCGAGCGGGTTCATGGTCCGATTCAACCGTGGGGGTCATGCGTTTTTTTTTGACATCCGGAATACATGTGGTATATTTTTAAGCATTTGAAAATGTGAAAAATACCAGAGCCGATAGGGGGGAGTCAAGCTTTTCCTTTTGGAGCCGATTCCACCGGAAACCCTCGAACCCATTTGCCGTGCAAAAGGAGTCGCCATGCCGATTTATGAATTTTATTGTCAGGACTGCCACACCATTTATAATTTTTTCTCCAAGCGGATCGATACCGACACCCTGCCCCCCTGCCCCAAGTGCGAAAACCAGGCCCTGTCCCGGCAGGTTTCCAGATTCGCCTTCACCGGAAAGGCCAAAGAAGAGGGGGATATGGACGAACTGCCCTTTGACGAGTCCAAGATGGAGCAGGCCATGCAGGTGCTGGCCAAAGAGGCCGACAACATCAACGAGGATGATCCCAAACAGGCGGCCCAGCTCATGCGAAAGCTCTCGAACATGACCGGGCTTCAGATGGGCGGCGGCATGGAAGAGGCCCTGGCCCGCATGGAACGGGGCGAAGACCCCGACCAGATCGAAGCGGAGATGGGGGACCTGCTGGAATCGGAGGACCCGTTTCTGATGCCCGGCGGCAAAAAGGGCAAGGCCGGAGGCCTCCGGCGGGTGGAGCCCTACCGGGACGAAACCCTTTACGACCTTTGAGGTCCTTCGACAAACCCGATAGAGAGCCGATGAAGATCACCGCCCTCACCTGAGCGACACCACTCCGGGCGAAGGGCCGATAAATAAGGGAGGAGACATGAACCCATCGATATTGGACCGGATGGAAGTGGTCCAGGGAGATATCACTAAAATGGAGGTGGATGCGGTCGTCAACGCGGCCAACACGTCCCTGCTGGGCGGCGGCGGGGTAGACGGCGCCATTCACCGGGCCGCGGGCCCCGAACTGCTGGCCGAGTGCAAAACCGTCGGCGGATGCCCCACCGGCGAAGCCCGCATCACCAAGGGCTATAACCTGCCCGCCAAATACGTGATCCACACCGTGGGCCCGGTCTACGGCGGACGACCTCAGGACAGCACCCTTCTGGCATCCTGTTACCAAAACAGCCTTCAACTGGCGGCGGACCACAAAGTCGAGACCATCGCCTTTCCGGCCGTCAGCTGCGGCGTCTACGGCTACCCGATCGAGGATGCCTGCCGCATCGCCGTGGATACCACGGCCCGGTTTCTGGAAGACCATCCTTCCATTGAAAAAGTCAATTTCGTTCAGTTTTCCGAGGAGAACCGACAGGTCTATGAGGATTATCTGAAACAAATCTCCTGAACTTGCCCCTCCTTGACACGGCGGGCGGTTTCAATTAATAGAATACGCTTGCCCCGGCAGGGGCTTGCACCATAGACCTATGCCGATCAGGCTGAAATAGGCACGGTGAACACCGCCGTGTCTATTCACTTTTATTTCCCAATCCAATTCAATTCAACAGACAGTGAATGCGATGAAAAAAAAGGATTCATTAGAAAATCTACGAAATATCGGCATCATCGCCCATATCGATGCCGGCAAAACCACCGTCACCGAGCGAATCCTCTACTATACCGGCCGGTCCCACAAGATCGGAGAGGTACACGACGGCGAGGCGGTGATGGACTGGATGACCGACGAGCAGGAACGGGGCATCACCATCACCTCGGCGGTGACCTTCTGCAAGTGGAAAGACCACGATTTTCAGCTCATCGACACCCCGGGCCATGTCGATTTCACCATCGAGGTGGAACGCTCCCTGCGGGTGCTGGACGGAGCCGTGGGCGTTTTCTGCGCGGTGGGCGGGGTGGAACCCCAGTCGGAGACGGTCTGGCGCCAGGCCGACAAATACCATGTCCCCAAAATGGCCTTCGTCAACAAGATGGACCGGATCGGGGCCGATTTTTTCCGGGCGATTCAGATGATTCGGGAGAGGCTGAACGCCAAGCCGGTGATTCTTCAGCTGCCGGTGGGGGTCGAGGACAGCTTCGTCGGGGTGATCGACCTGCTTCGGATGAAGCAGATAATCTGGCATGACGACGATTTAGGGGCCACCTTTTCCACCGAAGACATCCCCGGGGATCGCCTGGCGGAGGCCGAGGAATACCGGGAAAAGATGATCGAAACCTTAGCCGAGGTGGACGATGCTCTGATGGAAACCTATCTGGCCGAAGAGCCGGTCACCGAAGAGATCCTCACGGCAGCCATCCGCCGGGCCACCATCGGAATGAAGCTGGTGCCGGTTTTATGCGGGTCCGCCCTGCGGAACAAGGGGATTCAGCCCCTGCTGGATGCGGTGGCGGCCTATCTGCCCAGCCCCACCGAGGTGCGCGCCATTCAGGGGACCAATCCGGAGACCGATGAAAAGGTGACCTGCCTGCCCAAAAAGAACGACCCGCTCTCGGCGCTGATTTTCAAGGTGTCCATGTGGGAGGGTCGAAAGCTCTGTTTCGCCCGGATCTACGGCGGTAAACTGACCGCCGGCGGGGAGGTCTTCAACACCTCCCTCGGCAAAAAAGAAAAGCTCTCGCGCATCCTGCGGCTTCACGCCAACAAGCGGGAACGGCTGGACGAGGCCGGGCCGGGCAGTATCGTGGGGCTGATGGGGCTCAAGGACGCCTCCACCGGCGACACCCTGTGCACCCCGGGCAAACCGCTGATGCTGGAGCGGATCGATTTTTACGAACCGGTCATCTCCCTGGCCATCGAGCCCAAGACCCATTCGGACCAGGAAAAACTGGAGCAGGTGCTGGCCAAGTTTCTGGACGAGGACCCCACCCTCAAGGTCCGCACCGACGAGGATACCGGCCAGACCATTCTCTCGGGGATGGGGGAGCTTCACCTGGAGATCATCATCAGCCGCATGATTCGGGAGTTCAACACCAGCGTCAATGTGGGAAAACCCCAGGTGGTCTACCGGGAAACCCTGGGCAAAGCGGTGGAGGCGGATTCGGTTTTCGACAAGGATGTGGCCGGCCAGCACCAGTTCGGCCAGGTGCGCCTGCGCCTCACTCCCCGAAAACGGGGCGAGGGCAATACCTTCCGTTCCGAAGTCTCCGAGGAGACGATTCCGGCGGTCTTCATTCCGGCCATCGAGAAGGGGGTGATGGAATCCCTGGAGAGCGGCCCCAACATGGGGTATCCGGTGGTGGATGTGGAGACGGTCCTGGTGGGCGGATCATTCAAGGAGTCATTGGGGACCGAACTGGCCTTTCGGGTCAGCGCCTCCATGGCCTGCAGACAGGCCATGATGGAGGGAGAGGCCTTTCTTCTGGACCCGATCATGAAGGTGGAGATCTTCGTTCCCGAAGAGTTCGTGGGCGAGGTCATCGGCGACATCAACTCCCGAAACGGAAAGATCACCGCCATCGAGGCCGAGCGGAACATGCAGATCATTCGGGCCACCGCCCCGTTGGCCAACCTCTTCGGCTACTCCACCGCCCTTCGCTCGGCCACCCAGGGTCGGGGCACCTTCACCATGCAGTTCTCCCACTTCGATCGAAACTGAAAAACGCCGGCGGACGCGGATTTCTGGTGGGCCGGGGCCTTTGCACAGGCTCCGGCGCTTCCTTGGGCGCCTCTTCCCGAACCTCCTTCAGCAATTCTTCCGCCTCGGCCTTTTGAATCGGATCATCGGAGCGCTTCAGCACCTGCCGCAGGTGAAAAACGGCGTTCCGGACCTCTTTTTTGTAGGCGTAGTGTTTTCCGAGAAAAAAATGGGCCCTGCCCAGATCGCCCTGTTTGCCGTAGGCCTCTCCCAGGTGGAATAAGGCCCCGGGGAAATTGGGCCGCTTTTCCAGCAGCCGTTCCAGAACCTCTGCGGCCTCTGAATACTGTTTCAACTCGATCCGGCTTCGCCCCAGCAGATAGAGCGCCTCGGGATCGCCGGGATCGAGACCGACGGACCCTTCCAGGGCGCTGACCGCTTCATCGTATTGCCCGTCGATAAAATAGATCTCCCCGAGGTCCTTGAGCATCACCGGATCCAGGGGCCGGCTCTTGAGCGCCTTGCGGACCTGATCCAGGGCCTCGTCATGCCGGTCGTTCCGGGCCAGGGCGATCCCGTATCCGTGCTGATAGACCGGATCATCCGGGTGGTCCTTTACGGCGGCGGTCAACTCCCGCAGGGCCCGGTCTTTGTCTCCGTAACCGGCCACCAGACGGGTGCGCATCCGCTCGAATTCGGTCTGGTCGGCTCCCGGGGCGGGCAGGGCATCCGGGTTGGATTCGATCCAGGTGTCGAGATAGGCGATCCGCTCCTCCACCGCGGGATGGGTCATCAGATAGGTGGGGATCTCTTCGGACCCGAACCACTGTTTGTCCCGAATCTTTTTGAGCACGGTCAGCAGCCCCGCGCCGCTGTAGCCCGCGTCGGTGAGGTAGCGAATCCCCAGTTCATCCGCCTGCATTTCGTCCTGGCGGCTGTAGGAAAGCGCCGCGGACTGGCCCGCGGCCATGGAGCCGACGCTCACCGCATTGGCCGCGGCCCCGGCCCCGGCCACGCCCAGCAGAATTCCGGCCACCATGCCGGCCAAAGTGGCGAGCCCGATTTTGGAGGAGCGGTCGATTTTCTGGGAAATATGGCGGGAGGCCACATGGGTGATTTCATGGGCCAGAATGCCGGCCAGCTCATCCTCGTTTTCCATGGCCTCCATCAGGCCGCTGTGGATGAAAATATTGCCTCCGGGTCCGGCAAAGGCGTTATACACCTCATTTCTGATAATATAGAACCGATATGCAAAGGGCTGGGGCGGCATCTCGGACAAAATCTTTTTGCCGAGATCGTTGACATAGTCCACCAGCAGCGGGTCCCGAATGAACCGGAACCGCTCGGTCACCATCTTCATGAACTCCTTGCTCAGGTCCTCCTCCTCCTGAATGGTAATGCCGAATGCGGGCCCCGGCTGCGCCATTTGAAGGGGAATCAGAACCGCCAGGAATACTCCGAGGACTCTTTTCATGATATCCATTTTTTTCACTTTATCGCCTTGCTTCTATTCTTTTCAAACCGCCTGAGTTGTGGTAAGAAGTTCTTATTATGACACAGATAATATGCATAGCCAACCAGAAAGGCGGGGTCGGCAAGACCACCACCGCACTGAACCTGGCCGCGGGGCTGGCCATTTCCGGCAAAAAAACCCTTCTGGTGGACTGCGACCCTCAGGCCAACGCCACCACCGGCCTGGGCATCGACAAGGGCGACCTGAACCAAACCCTGTATCACGGCCTGATCGGGGAAGCCGAAATCGCGGATCTCATCGTCGATACCGACATCCCCCAGCTGAAGCTCATCCCTTCTCGGGTGGAATTGATCGGCTTCGAGGTGGAGATGATGGCCGAAGAAGGCCGTGAACAGGCCCTCAAGCATCTTCTGAGCGGGCTGAACACCCGATTTGAATACATCCTTCTCGACTGCCCCCCGTCCCTGAGCCTGCTGACCCTCAACGCCATGACCGCCGCCGATACCCTCCTGATTCCGCTTCAGTGCGAGTTTTACGCCCTGGAGGGCCTGGGCCAACTGCTTCAGACCAAGGAGCTGGTCAACAGCAACCTCAACCCCGATCTCAAAATCGCCGGCATCCTTCTGACCATGTTCGACGGCAGAACCAATCTTTCCCACCAGGTGGCCGAGGAGGCGGGCAGATTTTTCGAGGGGCGGGAACGGGTCTTTAAAACCGCCATTCCCCGAAACGTCCGCCTGGGCGAGGCCCCCAGCTTCGGAAAGCCGATTCTGATCTATGATCCTTCCTCGGCGGGCGCCAAAAGCTATCTTGCCCTGGCCGAGGAAATCCTATACGATTAAGCCGAAATTCAAACCCGCAACCCTTATCGGATAGTAAGGACGGAATGGACAAAGACAAGACCTCGCGAGAATCCGCCCCCGCCGCGAAACCGCGAAAAAAGATGGCCCTGGGCAAGGGGCTGGGGGCCCTGATCCCCGGCCCGAGCGCGGCCCCTGCGGTTCAACCGGAAGACCGGGAACGGGCATATCTTCTGTGCGACATCGATCTGATCCATCCCAACCGGTATCAGCCCCGTCGCAATTTCCCCGAGGAGGAGCTGGCGGAACTGAGCCGATCCATTCGAGAACAGGGGGTGATTCAGCCCCTGCTGGTGCGCAAAAACAGCCACGGGTATGACCTCGGATATGAACTGATCGCCGGCGAACGCCGGCTTCGGGCCGCCAAACTGGCCGGGCTGACCCGGGTGCCGGTGGTGGTCAAAGAACTGTCGGACACCCAGATGCTGGAGATGTCCATCGTCGAAAATGTTCAGCGGGAGGACCTCAATCCCCTGGAGGAGTCGGGGGCCTATCACCGCCTCATGTCCGAATTCGGCCTCACCCAGGAGCAGGTGGCCGAGCGGGTGGGCAAAAGCCGCTCCGCCGTCGCCAATTTTCTTCGACTGCGCCAGCTCCCGGAAGAGATCAAAGCCACCCTCATGGACGGGACCCTCAGCATGGGCCATGCCAAGGTGCTGCTGGGGGCACAGAATACCGCACAGCAGATGGAGGTCTGGCGCCAGATCGTGACCCGGGAACTCTCGGTACGGGAAACCGAAATCCTGCTGAACCGGCTCAAGAACCCGCCCCCGCCGCCGGAAAATCCGGAACCGGGCTCCGAAGAGATCTATTTTTCCGGGGTGGCCGACAACCTCGCCCATCGCTTCGGCACCAAGGTTCGAATCAACCGCCGGGGCAAAAAAGGCAAGGTGGAGATCGAGTTTTACAGCGACGACGACCTGGATCGCCTGCTCCACCTCCTGAACCCGGAGTAGGCCATGAAGATCGGGGTCATCGACGGACAGGGCGGCGGCATCGGCAGCGCCGTAATCAAGAAGCTGAAGGAGAACTTCGAAGAATCGGTCGACATCATCGCCCTGGGAACCAACGCCATCGCCACGGCCCAGATGCTCAAGGCCAAGGCCAACCGGGGGGCCTCGGGAGAAAACGCCATTGTTCAGACCGTTCCAAAGATGGAGATCATCATCGGGCCGGTGGGGATCATCATGGCCCATGCCATGATGGGCGAGGTCACCCCGAGAATGGCCGAAGCGGTCGCGGCCTGTCCGGCGCGCAAACTGTTGATCCCGCTGTCCCGGGAAAATCTGGAAATCGTGGGGATATCTCCGATTCCCCTGCCCCATCTGATCGACGAGCTGATCCAGAACAACCTGAAACCCTTGACCGAGATTCGGAACTGAGGATACCCTATGTGCGAAGCCAACGCCTATCTCATGGAGGAAGGAGAACCCCGGCTGATTATGGAGTCCGTCGACACGGTCCGGCCCGAAGCGGACGGGGACGGCATCAGCCTGGTCAATATCTACGGGGAACAGAAGTTTCTGAAAGCCCGGATCCACTCCCTGTCTCTGGTGGATCACAAGGTCTTTCTCGAAAAACTCTAAGGACGGCATGAAAATATCGGTCGCCAAAACCGCCGGGTTCTGCATGGGGGTGCAGCGGGCCGTGGACATGGCCGTGGATGCGGCCAACACCCAGCCGGCCCCCATTTACACCTACGGCCCCCTGATCCATAATCCTCAGGTGCTCGATCTTCTGAAGGAAAAAGGGATCACCGTGCTGGATGAAATCCCGGAAAAAGGCTCCGGCACCATCCTGATCCGGGCCCACGGGGTGCCCCCGGATACCCGGGGCCGCTTGGAACAGGCCGGGTTCAAGGTGATCGACGCCACCTGCCCCCGGGTGATCAAGGTCCAGGCCATCATCCGCAAGCATACCCGGGAGGGATACGCCTGCATCATCCTCGGTGATCCGGATCATCCCGAAGTGATGGGGTTGCAGGGGTTTGCCGGAGACCGGGGCCATGTGGTGGGCCGCATCCACGATCTGGATGAACTGCCCGCATTCGAAAAAGCGATCATCGTGGCCCAGACCACTCAGAACACCCTTTTCTATGATGTGGTGAAGAAATGGGCTCATCGGAATCACCCCCACTATAAAATTTTCGAGACCATCTGCGACTCCACCGAACGGCGGCAAAGCGAGGTCAAACGATTGGCCGAGCAGGTGGATGCGGTGGTGGTGGTGGGCGGCCACAACAGCGGCAACACCCAGCGGCTGGCCGAAATCGTCCGGCAGGCCGGAAAGCCGGCCTTTCATATCGAAACCGAGACGGAGCTGGACCCCACCGCCCTATCAAAGGTGCAAACCCTCGGGGTCACCGCCGGTGCGTCCACCCCCAACTGGATCATTCGACGGGTCTACCGGGCCATCGAATCCCTTCCCTTCGACGAGTCGGAGGCGGGGCGTCGGCGATTCAACCGGATTCGACGGCTGCTGTTGCTGACCAATGTCTACGTCGCGCTCGGGGCCGGGTTTCTCTGTTTCGCCTGCGCCGTGCTGCAGGGCGTTCGGAACATCCTCTCGTATATGGTGATTTCGTTTCTGTACATCCTTTCCATGCACACCCTCAACAACCTGACCGGCATGAAGGAGGACCGCTTCAACGACCCGGAACGGGCCGCCTTTTACGAATCCAACGCCCTTCTGCTGACCCTGTTTGCGCTGGCCTCGGGAGGTCTGGGCCTCTTTACGGCGGCCAGCATGGGAATGTTTCCCTTCTTATTGCTGTTCATCATGAGTTTGCTGGGGCTTTCCTACAATCTCAAACTGATTCCGGAAGCGGTTCGCGGGGTCAAATACCGCCGGATTCGGGATATTCCGGGTTCCAAAACCTTTTTGATCGCCCTGGCCTGGGGCATGGTGACGGCGCTGTTTCCGATCCTTTCCGAAACCGGAACCCTGACCCTGAGCGCTCTGATCGCGCTGGTCTGGGCCACCGCCACCGTCTTCGTGCGGACCGCCTTTTTCGATGTGCTGGATATGCAGGGAGACCGGATCGTGGGCAAGGAGACCCTGCCGATCCTGTTGGGGAAGGAAAACAGCCTGACCCTGCTGCGGATCATGCTGCTCTTTATTTTCGTGATCCTCTTTTTTTCAGCCTCCTATGAACTGATTCCGGACCTCGGCTTTTTCCTGACCCTCTGCCCGGTCTTTCTCTTCGGGATCATTACCTTTCACAGGCGGGGCCATATGCTGCCGGGGCTTCGCCTCGAATTTCTGACCGAAACCCAGTTCATCCTGGCCGGGGTCATCACCTTCATCTGGGCGCTTTTCGCCGGATAATCAGACTTTCGGTTCGGTGCCGGCCGCCAGCCGACGAAGGTTTTCCCGGTGCCGCCACCAGACCCATCCCCCGACCACCCCCGCACACACCGCCAGGGGTACGGACTCGACCGCCTTCCACACCGCCAATGGAAGAAAAGCGGTGGCCGCCAGGGAACCGACCGACACCCGGCCGGTGATGCAGACGAAAAGGATAAACACCAGGAGGCTCACGACCACCGCAACGGGGGAGACCGCCAGAAAACACCCCGCAGCCGTGGCCACCCCCTTGCCCCCGTCCCGAAACCGCATGTACACCGGGTATAGATGGCCCAGAAAAGCGCACAAAGCGACCAGGGCGATATACCCGTCCGCCGTCGACCCCCGGCCGACCCACTGAACCGCCCACCAGACCGGCGCCGCCCCCTTGAGCACATCCCCGATCAGGGTGCAGACCCCCAGCAGAGTCCCGGCCGTCCGCCGCACATTGGTGGCCCCGATATTCCCGCTGCCGGAGTTTCGAAGATCCACCGTGGTGAACATCCGGGTCAGGACCAAACCCCAGGGGATGGAGCCGAGGGCATAGGCCAGAGGAGGGATTAGAATCAGTTGAGTGAATAAAGGAAAAGCCAACGAAACACCTTCAACCATTCCCCTGCTTTTCCATCCACCTTTCGGCATCTTTCAGGTTTTCAAAATCAAAAAACTTCTCTCCAAACCGATCAAGAATATCCAGGTCCGACCTTTGGAGTTTTTGTTCCAGATTTGGTGAAATCCCACCGAACCTTTTCCTTATTAGCTTCATAAGAAGATTGATGGATTTTACTCTGCCTTCCTGAAGCCCCTCCAATTTTCCTCTCTGCCGAATCTGTTCCGCGGCTGTCATAGCCACCTCCCTGGCTTTTACGTC
>JGI12210J13797_10024745_pt1 | contig 11680 bp, 11 predicted proteins | sample ElkSlonscriptome_3_FD_13797 | JGI IMG/M metagenome (IMG submission 13797) | reverse complement strand
AGGCCATGCGCGAACGCGCGAGCGACATCCACATCGAGCCCGAGGAAAAAGAGGTCGTCGTGCGCCTCCGCATCGACGGCCAGATGTACGTGGCCAAGCGCGCGAGCAAGCAATTCGTCAGCGCCATCATCGCCCGCGTGAAGATCATGGCGCAGCTCAACATCGCGGAGAAGCGCCTCCCCCAAGACGGCCGCATCACGCTGAAGATCGCGGGCAAGAGCGTCGACGTTCGCGTCTCGACCATCCCCACCAGCCGCGGCGAGAGCATCGTCATGCGTCTGCTGCAGAAGACCGCGGTGCTGCTCGGGCTGGAGGAGCTGGGCTTCCAGAAGCGCGAGTTCCACATCATGGATGGGCTCATCCATCGTCCGGACGGGATCATCCTGGTCACCGGGCCGACGGGTAGCGGTAAGACGACCACGCTCTACGCGTGCCTCTCGCGCATCAACGAGCCGACCCGCAAGATCCTCACCGCCGAGGACCCGGTCGAGTACGAGCTCGACGGCATCCGTCAGCTCCAGGTCAAGCCGCAGATCGGGCTCACCTTCGCGGGGGGCATGCGCGCCTTTCTCCGCCAGGACCCCGACGTGATCATGGTCGGTGAGATCCGCGACCGAGAGACGGCCGAGATCGCCATCCAAGCCTCGCTCACTGGCCACATGGTGCTCTCCACCATCCACACCAACGACTCGGCCGGCGCCGTCACGCGCCTCGTCGACATGGGCGTCGAGCCCTTCCTCGTACGCTCCTCGCTGATGGGCATCCTCGCCCAGCGCCTCGTGCGCCGGCTGTGCCCCGCGTGCAAGGAGCCGTACCGACCGTCCGAGTACGAGCTGATGCAGCTAGGCCTCGACGCGCGGTCCCTCGAGTGGAAGCACAACCGCAAGGTGAGCCGCAAGTACTCCCCCTACGGCGTCGAGTACCACTTTGCCGGTCAGCTCATGGATGCCGACCCGGTCTTCTACAAGCCCGTGGGCTGCGAGGAGTGCAACGGGCACGGCTTCCAGGGCCGCCGCGGCATCTACGAGCTGATGGTCATCGACGACGCCGTCGGCAACCTCATCCTCCAGAACGCCGACGCCCAGACCATCAAACGGGTGGCCCAGGGCAACGGCCTCGACACGCTCCGCGACGACGGCGCCCGAAAGGTGCTGGCGGGAATGACGACGGTGGGCGAGGTGCTGAAAGCAAAGCAGGAGGACGTGCTCGAGGATGCGCCTCCCGAGAGCATCCCCGCCACGCAGCGGCCGCGGTCGAACACGGCCGAGATGACCTCCATCGACTCAGGAGGCGCCGCAGAGTGAGGCTTCCGAGCTGAGCCGCCTCCTCCCGAGCGAAACCACCCATGGCCGTCTACGAGTTCTCTGGCATCACCGTCGCGAGCGGAAAGTCGATTTCCGGGGTCCGCGACGCCGAGAACGTCAAGGTGCTGCGCAGCGCGCTCCGCAAAGAAGGGGTGCTGCTCACCAACGCCACCGAGGAGGCGGAGGCCAAGGAGAAGAAGGCCGGCGGCTTCAACCTCAAGGAGCTTCTCCAGCGCCCGAACACCTCCGACATCGCGATCATGACGCGGCAGCTCGCCACGCTCGTCCGCGCCAAGATCCCGCTCTACGAAGCGCTGGCTGCGCTCACCGAGCAGATCGAAAAGGAGCAGCTACGCCGAGCGCTGACCAACGTGCGCGACCAAGTGCGAGAGGGCATCAGCTTTGCCGACGCGCTGCGCGAGCACCCGAAGATCTTCTCGGACATGTACGTCAACATGATCCGGGCCGGCGAGGCCTCCGGCACCCTCGAGGCGGTGCTCACCCGGCTCACCGAGTTCATCGAGAAGCAGGCCAAGCTCAAGGGGAAGGTCACCAGCGCCATGGCCTACCCGATCTTGATGTTCCTCATCGCGACCATCCTCATCAGCGTGTTGATGGTCTCGGTGGTCCCCAAAGTGACGAGCATGTTCGCCAGCATGGGCAAGGCCCTGCCCTGGTACACGTCGCTGCTGATCACCGTCAGCAACTTCGCCGCCAACTTCTGGTGGCTCGTCATCCTCGCCATCATTGGCGGCACCATCGCGTTCCGACGCTGGCAGGCCAAACCCGAAGGCCGCATGAAGTGGGACAACATCGTCCTGCGGTTGCCGCTCTACGGCGGCCTGGTGCGTATGGTGAGCATCTCGCGCTTCGCCCGGACCCTGGCCACGCTTCTCAGCGCAGGTGTGGCCTTGCTCCCGGCGATGCAGATCGTGCGGGACGTCCTCGGCAACGCCGCCCTCGAGAAGGTCATCGACGACGCCTCGGGCAGCATCCGCGAGGGGCAGTCCATCGCCGAGCCCCTCAAGGCGAGCGGTGTATTCCCCCCGGTGGTGACCCACATGATCGCCATCGGAGAGAAGAGCGGTCAGCTCGAGGAGATGCTCGAGAACATCTCCGAAGCCTACGACTCCGAGGTCGATAACAAGGTTCAGATGCTGACCAGCCTCCTCGAGCCCCTCATCATCGTCGTGATGGGCGGTATGGTGGCCTTCATCGCCGTATCCATCCTCTTCCCGCTGATCCAGATGAGCGACTTCGTCGAATGATCCATGGCCCGCCGAAAGAAGCGAGAGCAGACGATCTTCTTCCCCTGGGAGCGCCGGGGGTCGTGGTCGCGCGTGCCCTGGCTACGGTCGCGTCCGGCCTGGGCCGCGGTCTTCATGATCGTGCTCTTGCTCATCCTCGGCAGCCGGCAGCGGCACCGGATCGGGGTGCGCTCCACGCGTGCCACCATCCTCGCCGTACGAGCGGGCCTCGACGGCTATCGCGCCGACCACAACGGTCAGTGTCCCAACTCCCTGCAGACCCTCCTCGACGAGGACTACATCCACATCGAGCCAAAGGACGCCTGGGGGCGCCCCTTGGTTCTCGCCTGCCCCGGCCGGCGCAACCCCGGCAGCTACGACTTGATGAGCTTCGGCCCCGATGGCGATCGCAGCGGCCTCGACCGCATCGAATGAACCCCGCCCCCACGGACCGATTCCCGGAGACCTTGCAATGAGCACCCGAACCGATACCACCGTCGAGACCCACGACTTCCGATCTCAGCAACTGATCACGCTGTTGAACCGGAGGCGCCGCCAACGGGGCGTGACCCTCATCGAGGTCCTCATCGTCATCGCCATCATGGCCCTCATCGCCGGTGGCGTCGGGTTCGTGGTCTTTCCCAAGATTCAGCAGGCCCGCGTCGATACGGCCAAGAACGATTGCCGGGAGATCCGCAAGATCACCGAGCAGTACATGGCCCTCAACGTGGGCGTCGAGTGCCCCACGGTGGAGATCCTCATCGACGAAAAGGAGCTGCAGCACGAGGGCGGTGGGGCCGACCCCTGGGGCACGCAGTACGAGATCACCTGCAACGGAGACGAGTTCAGCGTCGTCTCCGCCGGTCCCGATGCCCAGATGGGCACCGAGGACGACGTGTTCGCCGGCTTCGTGGGTGAGGGCTGAGTCGTAGACCATGACCTGCACGCCCCAACGACGACGCCAGCGCGGCGTCACCCTGATCGAGGTGCTCGTCACCTTGACGATCGCGGTGGTGCTCGTCGGCGGGGCCGCCATGGGGTTCGGTTCCATCAGCAGCTCGCGGCTGCGCGCCTCGAGCACGCGCGTCGCGAGCGCCATTCGCGTCGCTTATACCCACGCCAACAGCACCACGCGCGTGACGCGACTCGTCTTCGAGTTCGACGACGAGAAGGGCCACAGCATCACGGTCGAGGACTCCCCCGGGGTGCTCTATCTGCAGAGCGGCGACCTCACCGGCGGCGCCGAAGCGACCACCGAGTTCGAGAAGCTCTCCATCGAAGAGAGCCAAGCCATCGCCGAGGGGCCTCGGCCCACCCGGCCGTCCTTCTCGCCGGTAAAAAATCTGCTCGGGTTCGCCTACGACGACAACAAGAAGATCGCCGCCAAGAAGCTCGAGACCGACATCGTCTTCCGTCAGGTGGAGGTGATGCACGAGGAGGGCCCGGTCAGCGAGGGCCGAGCGTACATGTACTTCTTCCCGGGAGGTCAGGCCGAGCGGGCCAGCATCCAGGTCATGAAAAAGGGCAGCGATGACGACAGTGACATCCTCACCATCCAGGTCTCGCCACTGACCGGAAAGACCACCATCCTCGGCGGTCCGGTCGATCTGCCACGCCCGGAGACCGACGAAGAGGCCTCGGAACGGGAGGACACGCTGTGACGCGCACGCATCGCAAGCGGGGCTTCACCCTGCTCGAGGTCATGGTGGCGGTGGCCATCCTCGGCCTCGGGCTCACCGCCATCCTGTCGGCGCAGATGAGCTCTGTGCGGGCGACCGCCCACGCCAAGAACATCAGTGCCGCCACCGGCCTTTTGCGATGCAAGATGACCGAGGTCGAGCTCAGCCTCGTGCAAGACGGCTGGCCCGAGACCGAGGTCGAAGACACGGGTCTCTGCTGTGAGGGCCAAGAGGTGCCCAACATGAGCTGCAGCTGGATCGTGGAGCGGCCGACCTTCCCCGACCCCAACTTCGGGGACCTCGACCTCGACACCGACCTCGAATCGAGTCCCCTCGGCAGCCTCGCAGGACAGACGCCGACGGCCGGCGATTCGGGCAACCTGAGCGACGTCACCGAGTCCCTTCAGCAGGGCCTCGGTGCCGCCGGTGGGGTCGGCGGCATCGCGCAGATGTTCATGCCGATGATCTACCCCGATCTGAAGGCCCTGCTCGAGGCGGGGAGCCGACGGATCTCGGTGGTGCTCACCTGGACCGAGGGCGAACGCACCTACAGCATGGATCTCGTCCAGTGGGTGACCAAGCCCCAGCCCGGCATGACCGGCGACACCGACCGACTCGAAGACGCCCTCGAGCCCGAGGAGGGGACGACGGGCGGGACGACGCAGGGCACCACGGGCCGCTCCCCCCGGGGAGGACGATGAGCCGTCTTGCCGTTCGTCGCCGGAAGCTCCGCGCCTTCACTCTGCTGGAGGTGATGGTGGCCATCGCGATCGTCGGCCTCGTGGGGGTGCTCATTTACGGCGCGTTCAACGGGATGAACAAGTCGCGGAACAACATGCAGAAGGTCAACGACCGGTACCAGCAGGGCCGGCAGGCGCTCGACCGCATGTCCCGCGAGCTCTCCGGGGCCTACATCAGCCTCCACCAACCGATCGATCAGCGAAACTACGCGCGGCTCACCCAGTTCGTCGGCAAGAGCCAGAACCCCGCCGACCGCCTCGACTTCAACGCCTTCGCCCACCGCCGTCTGGAGGCCGACAGCCACGTCTCCGACCAGCTCGAGCTGAGCTACTTCGCCGCCACCGATCCCGAGACGGGTCGTCTCGACCTCGTGCGGCGCTCCGACAAGTACTTGGACATGGAGCCCGACCGCGGCGGGTTGATCCTCGTGATGGTGGAAGACATCGTCAGCTTCGATGTCCGGTACCTCGACCCCGCCACCTTCGAGTGGGTCGAAGACTGGGACACGAGCCAGGCCGCCGGTCAGCTCAACCGCATGCCTGCGCAGGTGTGGCTCGAGCTCGTGGTCAACGACCAGCGCCGAGGTGAGACCATCAAGTTCGAAACCAAGGTCTCCATCCCCATTCAGCTCCCCCTCGATTTCGCCACCAAGTAACCCCATGCGCGCCGACCAGATCCGCCGCCAGCGTCGACATCCCCGACGCCACCGCCAGAAGGAGCGGGGGGCGGCGCTCGTCATGGTTCTGCTGGCGCTGGTGGTGCTCACCGTCTTCCTCACCGAGCTGCAACAAGAGACCTCCGTCGCCTTCTCCTCGGCCATCTCGGCCCGCCAGCGCCTCAAGGCCGAGTACAACGCCCGTAGCGGGATCAACCTCGGACGGTTGCTCATCGCGGCCGAGCCGACCCTGCGAAACAACATCAAGAGCTCGCCGCTAGCGCTTCTTCTCGGCGGCCAGAAGGTCCCGCAAATCCCGCTCTGGAACTTCGCCGACCAGCTGCTCGCCCCGTATAACTGTCCGGACTCGGCGGCGGACTTCCAGAACTTCACCGGCGTGGATCTGTCGACTGCGGAGGCGATTGGCCTCGGCGAGGAGGGCGGGTGCTTCGAGCTCGTGATGGTCGACGAGAACGCCAAGCTCAACGTGAACACGGCCGCCCGCGGTGACGTCATCTCGCGCCTCACGGTGGCGCGACAGCTCATGGGTCTCATGCAGCCCCCGCAGTATGCCCCGCTGTTCCAGGAGCGCGACGGCGACGACCAATTCTCGACGGCCCAGCAGATCTGCAGCGCCATCATCGATTGGGCCGACTACGACCAGGAGGTCGAGCCGTGCGACCTCGGCGATCAGGCCACCAACGCAGGTGCCGAGGACAACTTCTACCAATCGATCGGCCTGCCCTACATTCGCAAGAACGCCGCCTTCGACTCCCTCGAAGAGCTGCGCCTGGTGCGCGGCATGAGCGATCGCTTCTGGTCGACCTTCGTCGACCCCGACCCCCGGGATCCGCAGAAGCGGGTCATCACCGTATGGGGTGAGTCGAAGCTCAACATCAACAGCGCCAACGCGCAGACCCTCTACGGCATGGCCTGCGCCTACGCGGTGGAGGGCACCCCGATGTGCACCGATCCCGAGCAGGCGCAGAAGTTCCTCACCTTCGTGACCCTCGCCAAGGGCTTCACCATGGGGGCCCCGGTGTTCAACAAGGGCTCGCAGTTCCTGGCCATGATGGAGGGCAAGGGGAGCAAGGGTGAGCTGCTCGCGAGTCAGGGCTTCATCCCGGTTCAGTTCAAGAACAAGCGGGAGTTCAAGCAGCGGGTCACGACCACGAGCAAGATCTTCAGCATCTATGCCGCGGGCGTGGTGCCGAGCGGCAAGCGCGAGACCCGGGTCGGCGTGCACGCCGTGATCGACTTCCGCAACGCCACGGAGCTCGACCAGATGAACCCCCTCAGCCAGGCGACGGCCCAGCAGGGCGGAACCCCGAACGGCGCCGCCGCCCAGACCGACGGATTGCGCCCCGGCGACACCGGAAGCGCCGACCCCATGGCCCAGCTCCAGCAGGCGCTGCAGAGCAACCCGGGCGGACAGATCATCTATTACCGCGTGCAGTAGCGCAGTGGACCTCGAGAGCTAGGACGAAGACATGGCCAAGTGGATGGGTATCGACATCACCGAGACCGCCGTCAGGGTGGCCATGGTGCGCACCAGCCTGCGCAACACCCAGCTCGAGGTGCTGCGCGAAGAGCGGCTGGTCGACCACGAGACACCCAGCGCCGCCATCCGCGCGGCGACGGCGGGTCTCAAGGCCGACCTCTGCGCCACCGCACTCGGCGGAGACCGCGGCTACGTGCGCTTCGTCGAGCTGCCCAAGGCCGCGCAGAAGGCCATCGGCGAGGTCTTGACCTTCGAGGTCGAGTCCACCCTGCCGACCGAGCTCGACGACGCGGTCATGGACCACAAGATCCTGAGGCAACCCGTCGACGAGGGACATATCGCCATCGTCGCCGGGCTCGCCGAGACCGAGCAGATCCGAGAGCGGATCGGCCTCGTCCTTCGGGGATCCGGTTCCGAGCCGCAGCGCGTGGGCCTGGGGGCGCTTCCCCTGGCCAATCTGATGACGGTCTGCTCCGACCTCTCGGTCCCGGGGCCGTTGGCCATCATCGAGCTGGGAGAGTACAAGAGCGACGTGCTCGTGCTCAAGAACGGCGAGCCTCGCATGGTGCGCACGCTGTCGCGCGGCGTGGCGGGCTTGCCCCACGACGCACACAATCTCGCCCGTGAGGTACGCCAGACGCTGGCTGCCTGGCGCGTACAGGACGGGACCGCCATCGAGCGCCTGTTCTTCGTCGGGGCGGGGCGCAACGTGGCCGGGCTCGACGCCTTTCTGCAAAGCGAGCTCACGGTGCAGATCGAAGACCTGCCGCCGCTTCAGCTCGAAGTTCCACCCGCGCTGCAGCCCCTCGTGCCCTCCTGCGCCAAGGCCCTCGGCATCGCGCTCAGCGCAGACCGCCGCGTGCGGACCCTCGACTTACGACAGGGCCCGCTCCAAGCCCAGCAGAGCTATCAATTCCTGCGTGAGAAGACGCCGCTGTTGGCCGGCCTCGCCGCAGCCATCTTCGTGAGCTTCGGATTTTCGGCCTACGCGGAGAGTCGCTCGCTGGCGCGCGAGACGGCCAGCCTCGAAGCGCAACTGGAATCGTCGACCACGGTCAACCTCGGCCAGGGCACGCCCGACTACGAGAAGGCCGATGAGCTCCTCCAGGAGATCATTTCGGGCAAGACCGACGACCCGATGCCGGAGGTCGACGGGTTCGACTTGATGGTGGAGCTGAGCGAGCGGATCCCAGCTGAGATCAAGCACGACATCACCAAGTTCGATTTCAACAAGGAGAAGCTCAACCTCCAGGGCAAGGTCGACACCATCGAGGAGGCGAACAAAGTCGCCACCGCCCTCGCGGAGCACAAGTGCTTTCGGGAGGTCAATCTGGTGCGCACATCCCAGATCAAGGGCGAGGACCGGCAGAAGTACATCCTCGAGCTCACCGTGCGCTGCGGCGCCGACCCGAAGAAGAAAAAGAAGAAGCGGCCGGCCGGGGGGGAGCAGTAGCCATGGCCATCGCCGACGCCTTCACGAACATGTCGCCCCGAGAGAAGCGCCTCCTGTCGCTGCTCGGGGCGGTGGCCGCGGTCCTCGTGTTCCTAGGCTTGCCCTTCTACTTCTACGCAGAGCTCTCTGAGACCCGGGCGAAGAACGAGGAGATCCGCAAGCTCCTGCGACGCATCGATCGCGCCGGACCGCTGCTCGTCGAGCGCCGCGGCGAGCGGGAGGCGCGTGCGCTCCGCTTCAACAAACCCGCTCCGCCCCTGGCCACCTTCATCGAAAAGCAGGCCCAGGCCTATGGTCTCGACGTGCCCGAGGCGAAGGACCTCTCAGAGCTCGACGTCGGTGGCTACAAGCAGAGAACCACGGTGGTAAAGCTGAGGAAGGTCGGTCTGCGGCCGCTGGTGAAGATGCTCGAGAAGATCGAACGCTCCGGCCACCCCATCGCCATCACGCAGCTGGTCATCAACGCCAAGGCGAGCCAACCGGACATCTACGACGTGACGCTAGCCATCAGCGCCTACGACAAGCCCAAGGTGAGCAAGAAGCCAGGGGACGGAAAAACGCCCGCCAAAGGCAAGACCGCGCCCAAGAAAGGCAGCAACTAGATGAAGCGCCGTCTCGCCCGAGTCGCCAAGTGGGTGGGCTATCCGCTCTTCTACCTCGGCTGCCTGCTGCTCTTCATCTACGCGACCTTCCCCTTCGACCAGCTCCGCGACCGCATCGTCGCGGAGTTCGACAAGCAACAGGCGAAGGCCAAGCGACGACCGGGCGAGCAGCCGATGAAGCTGCAGATCGACGAGCTCGATGGCTACTGGGTGACCGGGGTCGAGCTGACCGGAGTGCGCCTCCTCATCCCGCCCGAGCCCGAGCGACCGGGCGCGAAAAAGCCCGGTTTCGGGGGCTTCGCGGGAGGCGGGGACGAAAAGAAGGAGGAGGCGCCGCCCAAGCCCGCCGAGCTCCTCATCGACCACGCCACGGCTCGGGTACAGCTGTGGTCATTGCTCGCAGGAGACGTGAAGATCGACTTCGACGCGGAAGCCTTCGGGGGCACGCTCGAGGGGACGGTCCCCGCCGTGGCCGGCGCCGGAGCGGTCGACGTGAAGTTCGAGGGCGTTCAGCTGGGACAGATCGAGCCCCTCGAGGACATGCTCGAAGGGATCCCGGTCTTCGGGCTCGCCAGCGGCGAGGTACAGCTCACCCCGCGAGAGCAGAAGTTCTCCAAGGCCGATGGCCGCATCGACATTCAGATCGCCGGCCTGAAGCTCGGCAAGAAGATCAAGAATGACGAAGGCCAAGTCGAGGACGTCGTGGCCATCCAGGGCATGAGCGTGCCCAGCATTCAGGCCGGGACCCTCGTCATCCAGGGCGACGTGGTCAACGGGCTGCTCACCTTCAGCGAGTTCACGGGTCGCGGCCGCGACTTCGAGGTCTTGGGAGAGGGCAAGCTCAAGCTGAGCGACGTCTGGGATCGTTCGACCATCGACGCCTTCATCAAGTTCAAGTTCACCGACGCCTACCGTGGCTCGAGTGACGCCACGATCGCGCTCCTCGGCAAGCCCGGCGCGAGCGGACGTCCTCTCGTCGAGATGCCGGGGTCACCGCTCGGCCGCGCCAAGGCCGGCGAGGGCTTCTACCGGTTCCAGCTCAAGGGCCCCCTCGGGCGCCTCAAGCCGCGTCCGGCCGGGATGCCGGGCGGCAACACGAAACGGTCGACCGGGTCGTCATCGAAGCGCCCCAAGCTGCCGCGCGCTCGACCCAAGATCACCAAGCGCCCCGCCCCGCTCGTCGATCGCCGCGACAAGGATCGGGAAGAGGAAGAGGAGGAGGAGAATCGCGAGGAAGAGCGGGACGATGAGCGCCGCGCGAGCCCGACCCTCAGAACGCCCCGCGCCGCTTCGCCGGTGCAGCGCCTCCGCCGCCCCGAGCCTGCCGAGGAAGAGCAGCCCCAGGATGACGGCGACCCCGGCGCCGAAGCTGACGAAGCCGAGGGCGCAGATCCCGGTGATGCAGATGGAGACGGGGCCGCCGACGACGGATCGGACCGATGAGCGGTCTGATCGGTGTCATCCATCTCCCGCCACTGCCCGGCAGCCCTTGTTTCGAAGGGCGAGTGGAAGGGCTCGTCGACGGGGTGATGCGGGACGCCGAGGCACTGAGCGCGGCCGCCTTCGACGGGGTGATCATCGAGAACTTCGGCGATGCTCCCTTCTTTCCGCATGCGGTTCCGCCCGTGACCGTGGCCGCCATGACCCGGTGCGCCGTCGCCGTGCAGAATGCCGCCCCCCAGCTGCGGCTCGGGGTGAATGTGCTCCGCAACGACGTGCGGGCGGCCCTAGCCATCGCGGCCGCCCTCGACGGCGCCGCGATGGTCCGCGCCAACGTCCACGTGGCCGCTCGTGTCACCGACCAGGGGATCATCGAAGGGCGCGCCCACGAGACCCTGCGCCTCCGGCGCGAGCTCGGCCTCGCCAAGACCCAGCTCTGGTGCGACGTGGACGTCAAGCACTCGGCCGCCCTCGAGGGCCACCCGCGCTCGGTCTTCGAGATGACGCGTGAGACCATCGGCCGCGGCCTCGCCGACGCCGTCCTGGTCACCGGCGAGGGCACGGGCGCTTCGGTCGCCGACGAGGTCGTTGGTGCGGCGCTTCAAGCCGCCGATGGAGCGCCGGTATACGCCGCTTCGGGCGTGGTTCCCGAAGCCCTCGAGGCGCTCATGCGACCGCGCGGCGAACGCCGCCTCGCCGGTGTCATCGTGGGTTCGTGGCTCCGAGAAGGTGGCCGCGCCGGGGGCCCGATCGACCCCGACCGTGCCCTCCGCTTCGCCGCCGCCTACCGGCGGGTGCGCTGAGGGGTCTAGTTGGCCGCCTGCTCGGTGGGCGCCTTCATCTCGTGCGTCTTCGGATCGTACTTCGAAGCGCACTGGGCCATGATCTCGTTGGCCTGGAAGTGATCGGATTGGAGCTCACCGGTCACGGTGACCAGGACGCCGCCTTCCGGCACGTCGCGGAAGGCGTCGGGTACGATGCACTGCGGGAACCGGACCGAGAGACGCTTGAGCTTGGCCAGATCGGCCTTGCTCCGCTTCCCCTCTTCGACCTGCTCG
>JGI12210J13797_11173898_pt1 | contig 11685 bp, 13 predicted proteins | sample ElkSlonscriptome_3_FD_13797 | JGI IMG/M metagenome (IMG submission 13797) | reverse complement strand
GCAGGCACGGGAGCCTCTGCTAAGGGCAGGCACGGGGGCCCCTGCTAAGGGCAGGCACGGGGGCCTCTGCTAAGGGCAGGCACGGGGGCCTGCCCCTACCTAGTATGGCGTTTGAGCAGATAGACCCTTTTCTTCGAGATATTCTTTTGCCTCCCCGACCACATACAAAGATCCCGCGATGCAGATCACCTCGTCGGGTGCGGCCGAGGAGATGGCGTTGCGGACCGCCTCGGGAACCGACGGGATCATTTGAATGGCGTCCTGCTGAATGCTGTTCGGGGTGTTCTCGATCCGGTCGGAACGCCGGATTTTCCGAACCGCTTTCAGTAAGGTTTCCGGCGGCAGGGAACGGTCGATTTTGGGGCGGGTCAGGATAATTTTTCGGCAGGTCGGCAGCAGATGCGCGAGCATTTCGGGATATGGTTTGTCATCCAGAATCCCCACCACCAGGGTGACGGATCGATCCGACATTTCTTTTTTGAGAAAGCCGGCCAGGTTTTCGGCCGCGGCCAAATTGTGGGCCCCGTCCAGAATCACCAAAGGATTGTCGGAGACGATCTCCAGGCGCCCAGGCCATCGGTTTTGAAGCAATCCGTTCCGAATCGACTCGGGGGAGATGTCGATATCCGCTCGGTTCAACACCTCACAGGCGGCCAACACCAGGGCGGCATTGTCGACCTGATAATCCCCGGCCAGGCCGGTGCGCAGGTTCGACCAGACATGTTCCATCCCTCGGTAGATAAAGGTTCGGTCCGGTCCGGTTTCCACCTGAAACTGTTCCCCGAGTCGGAACAGGGGCGCCGATTTTTCCGTGGCGATCCGCCGAAGCACCTCGGCCGCTTCTTCCTGCTGAACCCCGGTGACCACCGGGGTATGCGGTTTGATGATGCCCCCTTTTTCATAGGCGATGTCGGCGATGGTATCTCCCAGATAATCCTGATGTTCCAGAGAGATGTTGGTGATGATCGACAACTGCGGCGACAGAATATTGGTGGCATCCAGGCGCCCGCCCATGCCGGTTTCGATCAGGGCCCATTCCACCCCCTGTCTTCGAAAAAGATACAGCCCCATGGCGGTGGTGAATTCGAAAAAAGTCGGCTCCCGTTCACCGGTCGGAATGGATTTGACCGCTTCGTACGCCTCCAGGACCTCGTCGTCCGAGACCGGCTGATTGTCGATGCAGATGCGCTCATTGAACCGCACCAGGTGCGGAGAGGTATAAAGGCCGACTTTGCGGTCCGCGAGTCGAAGAATGGTGGACAGCGCCGAGGCGATGGACCCTTTGCCGTTGGTCCCGGCCACATGGATACACTTGAGGCCGTCCTGGGGCTTTCCGAGCCCGGCCAACAGGGTTTGGATGGTCTCCAATCCCAGTTTGATTCCGAACCGCCGAAGCCCGTACATCGCTTCAAGGCACTGGTGATAATCGGTTTTATCCGCCATGATTCACCATAAAAAAACCCCGGCGGAACGGATTTTCCGCCGAGATCTTATTCGAAATCCGGTGATTATCTTCTATACCGGCTTCTGGCAGCTGCAATACGCTGACGCCGCAAGGCTTCACGCTGTTTGCGACGCTTGTGTTCGCTCGGCTTTTCATAGCTCTTTTTCAACTTCAATCGCTTGAACAGACCGTCGTTTTGGACTTTTTTCTTCAAAATCCGCATGGCCTTTTCAAGATCATTGTCATAGACTTTCACTTCAATCGACTTCACATTTCTCGCCCCCTTCGTTCCATCCCCTTTTGCTCATCCGATCACGTCAAATCCCCAAAGGACCATTAGTATTGTGTATTGTTGGTCATAGGGTTCAGTCCGCCGGATCAGGTGTGATTTCGGGTAATGGTTATTTTTAACTAAACATCATAAACGCTAATAGGTAAAACAATTTTCCGGGTTTTGCAAGAAGATTTTAGTGCGTGTTCTTCTTTTTTTCGGGGTTGCACAGGGATGACCCCCGTCCAAGATCCCGGCTTTGATTATCGTTTGGGCCAAGCCTGCAACGGTGATCATGGTCAAGACCCTCAAGGGGCGGTTTTGGCACAATTGTCTTGACAGGTTCGCCGCTTTGGGTCATATTCCAAGGGATACAGAGGCAAATTAACGATTTATCCAAATCCCGATTTTGAAAAGGAGGAAAGGTCTATGCGGCTGATTCTGTTGGGCGGGCCCGGTGCGGGCAAAGGAACGCAAGCGAACTATATTAAAGACAGGTACGATATTCCTCAGATTTCCACCGGAGACATGCTCCGGGCCGCCGTCAAGGCGGGCACCGATCTCGGGAAAAAAGCCAAAGAATACATGGATTCCGGCGGACTGGTTCCGGATGAAGTCATCATCGGTCTGGTCAAAGAGCGGATCAAGGAGCCGGATTGCCAGAAGGGGTTCCTTTTTGACGGGTTTCCCCGCACCATTCCTCAGGCGGAAGCCATGAAAGAAGCCGGCGTGCCCATCGACGCGGTGGTCGAGATCAGTGTGCCCGACGGAGAGATCATCAAGCGGATGAGCGGCCGACGGGTTCATCTTGCCAGCGGCCGGACCTATCATATCGTGTTCAATCCCCCCAAGGAGGATATGAAAGATGATGCCACCGGCGAGCCGCTGATCCAACGGGAAGACGATCAGGAAGCCACCGTCAAAAAACGCCTGGAGGTCTACCATGAGCAGACCGAGCCTCTGGTCGATTACTACAAAAAATGGGAAAGCTCGGGTGAACCCAACGCTCCCAAGTATATCGCCATTGAAGGTGTGGGCAAGGTGGAAGAAATTCGGGACAAGATCTTCGCCGCCCTCGACCAGGTGAAAAAATAATCGGCTCCATCACCCTGTTTTAAAAAAAACAAGGCCCCGGATGTTGATTCCGGGCCTTGTTTTTGCCTTAATCCCTGTTGTGTGTTTCCCGTATCAACCTTTCGGCCAGCCTTAATGCATCTTGCCGCTCAAAGGACGGGTCCGACAGCCGTTCCTCCTCCACTCGTGCCAGAATCCGTCCAAAGAGGGGAGAGGGATGCAGTTCGAATTCCCGGCGAAGATCATGCCCGGTGATCAGCGGTTTCAATGTTTTTCTCGGCTGAAACTGTGAAAAATAGTCTCGGAGCAGCTTCATGACAAAGGTGTGGTAGGCATCGGGCCGGTTTTCCGGGCTTGCGGCCGTTTTACCCAGGGCGTCGGCCAAGGCATGGATCAACAGCAGGGGCGTGTTCTCCTGAAGCCGCAGGAACAGGCGGGTGATTCCCCGCCGGGTCAGGGTTCCGGCCTGATCCGCATTGAACAGGTGCAGCGGCTTCAAATGGTGGCGAATCATTTCACGGGTAAAGCGGGTTTCGAGGTTGGACAACTTCAGCCTTTGGGCGATACCCTCAAAAATTTCAGCCCCGGTTTTTTCATGGCCGTAAAAATGGATATTTCCCCGATGATCCCCGGTGCGGGTGGCCGGTTTGCCGAAGTCATGAAGCAGCATCGCCAATTTCAGCAAGGCCCCCCTTTTTTGATCGATCAGCGGACGTATGTTTTCAAGAATATCCTCGGGAATGCCGGCGCCTGAATGAAGAATCGATTCCAGGTGGCCAAATGCCTGAAACGTATGATCGAGAACGTCAAATTCATGGTATCGGTTCTGGGCGCATCCCCGTAAAGCCGTCATATCCGGAAAGATGCCGAACAGAAGACCGGAGTCCGCCATTTGAATGATCCAGGGATGCGCCCGGGTACGGTTGAAAATTTTAAACAATTCCGCCCATATTCGCTCTCCGGCGGTATCCTGAATTCGGCCGGCATGGCGTTCAATCGCGTCGGCGGTATCCGGGGTGATACAGAAGTCCAGCATGGCGCCGAACCGGTAGGCCCGCACCAAGCGAATGGGGTCCTGAACAAATGCCGTTTCCGATACCATGCGGATGCGCTTTTGTTTGAGGTCATCCAGACCGCCGGTGCAATCGATAATCTGTTTGTCTGAAAGCGAAAGGGCCAGCGCATTGACGGTAAAATCCCTTCGACTCATGTCGGCTTCGATGCTCGGCCCGTCCACCGCTGTGATATCATAGGTTTGGGTTTCGGTGACCACCCGAAAAACCTGCTTCCCCGGTTTTCCGATTCGAATGGGGCGCTTTCCGACCCGCCGGGCCAGATCCGCCGCAAACGCGTCGGCATTCGAAAGAACGGCGATGTCGAGATCTTCCGGCCGGCGGTTGAGCAGCATGTCTCGAACCGATCCCCCTACGAGGTAGGCACCCGGCGTGGGGGGGGGGCCGCTCAAATCATTAAAAAAGGGTCCATTCGGTATTGATTTCATCTGCTTCGGTCTTATTTTAGGGTTCTTCAGATTAGGGTTGGAAAAAAATAATAAAAAATTTTGGAATAAACCAATTTAAATAGGCAAAGGCCGCCGAAAGCGCTTGACAGACCTACACTGATTATATAAGCAAGTCCATAGTAAATGGCATAAAGCCCGCCTATTGGAGAAATCACCTTACAAATTTCCTCTATCTTGTTTCAAAGCAAAATTTCTTGTTTTTCCGTATCTATATGAGACCAATCCGAGAATTTTCCGATTCCGAGCGTTGGGTAGCGCTTCAAAAAACAATATAAGACCGTTACGGCAGAATTGAAATCGATCGGTATTTCCCGGTGCCCCCGCTTCTGAATGTCGGAGATTGGCGCCTTTCTTGCGGCGCTTTTTGGCTTATGAGATTTGCGGGAACGCCCGAAATGGTAAAACACACCACAAATTCTTAATGGGGTTAATGATTCAATGAACATCACGGAGCTAAAAGAAAAGAAAATCAATGAGTTGAACAAATTGGCCAAGGACTTCCACATAGACGGGGCTGCCGGGATGCGGAAGCAGGAGTTGATATTCGCCCTGCTTCAGGCCCAGATCGAGAAAGACGGTCTGATCTATGGGGAGGGGACCCTCGAGATTCTGCCGGACGGATTCGGATTTTTAAGGGCGCCCAATTACAACTATTTGCCCGGCCCGGACGACATATACGTATCCCCGTCCCAGATTCGCCGGTTCAACCTGAGGACCGGAGACACCGTGTCCGGCCAGATTCGCCAGCCGAAGGAATCCGAGCGGTATTTCGCTTTGCTCAAGGTGGAGGCCATCAACTACGAAGATCCGGAGGTGGCCCGGGAAAAGATCCTTTTCGACAACCTGACGCCCCTCTACCCGAACAAGAAAATTGATATGGAGAATGATTCCGAGAATTATTCTACCCGGATTATGGATCTGATGACCCCCATCGGTTTCGGCCAGCGGGGGTTGATCGTGTCACCGCCCCGGTCCGGTAAGACCATGCTGCTTCAGTTCATCGCCAACAGCATCACCGCCAATCACAACGATATCGATCTGTTTGTTCTGCTGATCGATGAGCGCCCGGAAGAGGTGACCGATATGGAACGCTCCGTGAAAGGGGAGGTGATCAGTTCGACCTTTGACGAGCCTGCCGAGCGCCACGTACAGGTGGCCGAGATGGTGATCGATAAGGCCAAGCGGTTGGTGGAACATAAAAAGAATGTGGTGATTTTGCTCGACAGCATCACCCGTCTGGCCCGGGCCTACAACTCGGTGGTGCCGCCCAGCGGCAAGATTCTTTCCGGCGGTGTCGATTCCAACGCCCTTCAGCGTCCGAAACGGTTTTTCGGCGCGGCCCGGAACATCGAAGAGGGCGGCAGCCTCACCATCATCGCCACCGCCCTGGTGGATACCGGCAGCCGTATGGATGAGGTGATTTTCGAAGAGTTCAAGGGCACCGGCAATATGGAGCTTCAGCTCGACCGGCGACTGGCCGACAAGCGGCTCTTCCCGGCCATCGACATCAAGAAATCCGGCACCCGTAAAGAGGAATTGCTGCTGCCGCCGGAGATTTTGAACCGGGTCTGGATATTGAGAAAACTGCTGTCTTCCCTGAATCCGGTGGACAGCCTCGAATTTTTACTTGAAAAAATGAATGGAACGAAGGATAATAAACATTTTCTGGAGTCCATGAACACCTAACCTAAAATGAGAAAGAAGGGGTTGAAAATAGAATGAAAAAGGATATTCATCCTGAGTACCAACAGGCCAAGATCAAGTGTGCGTGCGGGTTCGAAATGGAGGTCGGGTCCACCAAACCGGATGTTCGGGTGGAAATCTGTTCCCAGTGTCATCCGTTTTTTACCGGAAAACAGAAGCTGGTGGATACGGCGGGTCGCATCGAACGGTTCCGCAAGAAGTATGAAAAATATCAGCAGCAACAATCCGCTAAATAATGGACCGAATTACGAAGAACAGCATGGGCCGTACACGCGATGTTTGATAAACTGGCTGGGGTCGAAAAACGCCATACCGAGCTTGAACAACTGCTGAGTGATCCGCAGGTGGTCAAGGACCTGGATGCATATCAGCAGTACGCCCGGGAGCATTCCGATGTTACCAAGATCATCACCCCGTATCGGGAATACAAATCGGTGCTGAATGAGCTTGAAGGCAGTATGGCCTTGCTTCGGGATGGTGACCCGGAGATCAAGGAGTTGGCCCGGGAAGAGGTGGACACCCTGAATGAGCGCAAGGCCGAGCTTGAAGAGGAGCTGAAAAAGCTGCTCATGCCCAAGGACCCCAATGACGCCAAAAACGTGCTGATGGAAATCCGCGCAGGCACCGGCGGGGATGAAGCGGCCCTGTTCGCCGCCGATCTCTACCGAATGTACAACCGATATGCGGAAACCCGGGGATGGAAAATCGAGGTGATGACCCACCACCCCACCGGGGTCGGGGGGCTCAAAGAGATCATCGCCATGGTCCAGGGCCGGGGGGCTTACAGCCGGTTGAAATATGAGAGCGGCACCCACCGGGTTCAACGGGTCCCGGAAACCGAAACCCAGGGCCGAATTCATACCTCCGCCGTGACGGTGGCGGTATTGCCCGAGGCCGAGGATGTCGAAATTCACATCGACCCGGGTGAGATCAAGGTCGATGTCTATCGCTCCACCGGGCCGGGCGGACAGTCGGTCAACACCACCGATTCGGCGGTGCGTCTCACCCATCTTCCCTCCGGTCTGGTGGTCACCTGCCAGGACGAAAAATCCCAGCTCAAAAACAAGAACAAGGCCATGAAGGTGCTTCGGGCCAGACTTCTGGACCAGAAAGAGCGGGAACAGAACGAAAAGCGGTCCGAGGAACGCAAAAGCCAGATCGGCACCGGCGATCGAAGCGGAAGAATCCGTACCTATAACTATCCCCAGGGGCGGGTGACGGAGCATCGCATCGGTCTGACGCTGTATAAGCTGGAGACCATCCTTCAGGGCGACCTGGATGTGGTCATCGATGAATTGACAACCTTTTACCAGACCCGGGCACTCCAACATGACGAACCGGTCACACAGCGAAGCCCCGCCGTGGACCATCCTTAAACTCCTTCGATGGACCACCGACTACTTTAAATCCCACCACATCGAGAACCCGAGAGCTTCGGCGGAAATTCTGCTCTCCCACATGCTGGGAACGGCCCGCATCGATCTGTATGTGCGCTATGATCAGCCCTTGATGGAATCGGAACTGGCTTCCTTCAAAGCCCTGATCAAGCGGCGGGTCCGGCGGGAGCCGGTGGCCTATATTGTCGGGGAGAAGGAGTTCTGGTCCATGAACCTGACCGTGACCCCCGCGGTATTGATTCCGCGGCCGGAAACCGAGTGTCTGGTGGAGGCCGCTTTACAGCGTTTGGATCCGGACGCATCCCAAAGAATTCTGGATGTGGGCACCGGCGCCGGCGCTGTTGCGCTGGCGTTGAATCGGGAGCGGCCCGGCAGTACGATCATCGCTTCGGACCGGTCCCGAGAGGCCCTGGCGGTGGCCCGAGGAAATGCGATTCGACAAGGCGGCCGAATCGATCGCCTTATTTTGCGGAGACTGGTTGGATGCGGTTCGACCCGCCGCCTCGGATTTCGACATGATCATTTCAAATCCCCCCTATATTCGGACGGCGGACCTGGCCGGGTTGCAGCCCGAGGTTCACGCCTATGAACCGGCGGGAGCACTGGACGGAGGCCCCGACGGATTAAATGCCGTTCGCCATCTGATCCACCGGTCCCCCCGGTACCTGGCCGAGGGCGGGTATCTTCTGATGGAGATCGGTCATGACCAGCGCGCCGACATTGAAGCCGTGGTTCGCGAGTGCGGGGCCTATTCCGAGGTCGGATTTCAGCAGGATTACAGCGGCCTGGACCGGGTGACCGTTCTGCGAAAAAGGCGGCCGGGGTCGACCGCCGATGCCGGGCGATAGACGAAAAAAATGTTGCCCAAACAATTCGTATTTGGTACACTTATTCGATTATAAAAACACACGTTCTTGGACCCGGTTTCGGGTGCTTTCCCGTGGAAAGTGGAGGCCGGGGTCGAAAAGGGCGGTGGAACAACCACAAGAAAGGGAGTTTTGATTTATGGCATACGTCACAATGAAAGAGTTGTTGGAGGCAGGCGTCCATTTCGGCCATCAGACCAAACGATGGAACCCCAAGATGAAGCCCTATATCTTCGGGGCGAGAAACGGTATTTACATCATCGACCTTCAGAAAACGGTCCGGATGTTTAAAACCGCCTATGATTTTATCAAAGACACCGTGGCCGGCGGTCGGTCGGTGCTCTTTGTGGGGACCAAGAAACAGGCCCGGGACAGCATCTATGAGGAGGCCAACCGGTGCGAAATGTTTTACGTGCACAATCGGTGGCTGGGCGGCATGCTGACCAATTTTCAGACCATCAAACAGAGCATCGACCGGCTCAATCATCTCAACGATGTCCTCAATGATGAGGAAACCATCAACCTGTACACCAAAAAAGAAGGGTTGATGCTGGGTAAAGAGCGGATCAAACTCGACAACAACCTGGGCGGTATTCGGGAAATGACCCGACTGCCCGGAGCGATTTTTATTGTCGATCCCAAAAATGAGGCCATCGCGGTTCGAGAGGCCAACCGGCTCGGCATTCCCATCGTGGCCGTCGTGGATACCAACTGTGATCCCGATGAAATCGATTATGTGATTCCGGGCAATGATGATGCGATTCGGGCCATTCGACTGGTCACTTCCAGAATCGCCGATGCCTGTGAAGAGGGCAAAGAACTGCTGGCCGAAAAACAACAGGCCGAGGCCGACAAGGAGACCGAGGGGGCGGAAGAGGTGACCGTCGCCAGCGCCGATCTGAAACCGGGTGAACGGAAGGTCATTTCCGACGGAACGGACGGTCCTGTCGTGGAGATCATTAAGCGGGCCACCACCGAATCCCCGGAGGCGGAAGGAGCGGCGGTGACCGAGGAAGCGGCGACTGAAGCCGAGGAAACAGGAGAATAAATAAGATGTCAGAGATTACCGCGGTAATGGTAAAAGAGCTTCGGGAGAAAACCGGGGCCGGAATAATGGATTGTAAAGAGGCGCTGGCCGAGTGCGGCGCCGATATGGATCAGGCCATCGATTTTCTGAGGAAAAAGGGGTTGGCTACGGCCCAGAAACGGGCCGGCCGGGCCATGTCCGAAGGGGTGATCGAATCCTATATCCATATGGGCGGCAAGCTCGGGGTCATGGTGGAGGTCAACTGCGAAACCGATTTTGTGGCCAAAACCGATGATTTCAAAGAATTTGCCAGAAACATCGCCATGCACATCGCCGCCACCGCTCCGGCCGGAATCGTTCCGGAGGATGTGCCGGAGGCGGTGGTGATGAAAGAAAAAGAGATCTACCGGGCCCAGGCCCTGGAACTCGGAAAGCCCGAGCAGGTGGTGGACAAAATCGTCGAAGGCAAACTCAGCAAGTTCATTAAGGATGCCTGCCTGATGAATCAGCCCTATGTCAAGAACCCCGAGGTGACCATCGCCGATTACCTCAACGAGGTGATCGCCAAGACCGGCGAGAACATCACCATTAAACGGTTTGCCCGATTCCAGCTGGGAGAATAAAAGACGGTGGCATCCCCGAAATTCAAACGGATTGTCCTGAAGCTGAGCGGCGAGGCCCTGATGGGTGATCAGGGGTTCGGGATTTCTCCGCCCGTGATCCAGTATGTGGCCGAAGAGATCCGGACCCTGCTCGCGCTCGAGGTCCAGGTGGCCATCGTGGTGGGCGGCGGCAACATCTTCAGAGGGGTTGCCGCCAGCTCCTATGACATGGACCGGGCATCCGCGGATTATATGGGGATGCTGGCCACCGTCATCAACAGCCTCGCCCTTCAGGACGCCCTGGAAAAGCGAGAGGTGAGTACCCGGGTCCAGAGCGCCATTTCCATGCATGAGGTGGCGGAGCCGTATATCATGAGACGGGCGGTTCGCCACCTGGAGAAGGGGCGGGTGGTGATTTTCGCAGCCGGAACCGGAAACCCCTATTTCACCACCGATACCGCCGCCGTGCTGCGGGCTCAGGAGATTCATGCGGAAATCCTGCTCAAGGCCACCAAGGTCGACGGGCTCTACAGTTCGGACCCGGTCGTCGATCCCGAGGCCCGGTTTATTCCTCGCATCAGCTATATGGAGGTTTTGGAGCGGCGGCTGAAGGTCATGGACATGACCGCCATTTCCCTTGCCATGGACAACAAGCTGCCCTTGGTGGTTTTCAATATGAGTGACGGGGGCAGCCTGCGGCGAGTGGTCTGCGGAGATGCGGTGGGCTCCTGGATCGGATTGTAACGGAAAACGACACCGGAACGAACACGGACGATCAGAAATGCGAAGGTGAATATATGCTGAATTCCATTTATGAGGAAAGCCGGGAACGGATGGAAAAATCCATCATCGCCCTCAAGAACGAACTCAAGCGAGTCCGTACCGGGCGCGCCTCCCTGTCGCTGCTCGACGGCATTCGGGTCGATTATTACGGCACCCAGACGCCCCTGAACCAGATGGCCTCCCTGTCGGTTCCCGAAAGCCGTCTGATCACCATTCAGCCCTGGGACACCTCGGTGATCAACAGCATCGAAAAGGCGATTCTCAAATCCGATCTGGGCCTGACCCCGGCCAGCGATGGAAAAATCATTCGAATTTCCATTCCCCCCCTGACCGAAGACCGTCGCAAAGAATTGGTGAAGCGGGTCAACAAGACCTGTGAGGAATACAAGGTGGCGGTTCGCAATATCCGGCGGGATTCCAACGACATGGTCAAGGAGCTTAAAAAAGAAGGCGAAGTCTCCGAGGACGAGGCCTTCAAGGCTCAAGACGAGATTCAAAAGATCACCGATGCCCACATCGAAAAAATAGACGCGATCTACCAGGAAAAAGAAAAGGAAATTCTTGAATTCTGATTCCGAAGCCGTTCGGAAAGCGGACCTGGACCCGGCCGGTCTGCCGGCCCATGTGGCGGTCATAATGGATGGAAACGGCCGATGGGCCGGAAAGCGGATGCTGAACCGGATCAAGGGCCATGAAAAAGGCTCGGATACGGTCCGGGAGATCGTTCGCACCGCCCGAGAGGTGGGGGTGGGGATACTGACCCTCTACGCCTTTTCCACCGAGAACTGGAACCGCCCCAAGGCGGAGGTGACCGCCCTGATGGAGCTTCTGAAGCGGTTCCTCAAATCGGAACGGCAGGAGATGCTCGACAACAATATCCGGTTCAATGTGATCGGCGACATCGAGCGGCTTCCGGAAAAGGTACAAAAGGCGATTCAGGAAACCCGCACCGCCACCACGAGAAACGACGGCATGCGCCTCAACCTGGCCTTGAG
>JGI12210J13797_10025880_pt1 | contig 11688 bp, 7 predicted proteins | sample ElkSlonscriptome_3_FD_13797 | JGI IMG/M metagenome (IMG submission 13797) | reverse complement strand
ACAGAACGTTAAACTGACTGCCAAAGCTTAATTTTGCGATCGCTCCCCGCGCTGACGAGAATATCCCCATGGGGACTAAAGGCTAGAGAACGAACGGGTTGAGAATGCCCTGACAGCTTGGTTAATCGTTGACCATTTTGAACATCCCACAATTCAATTAGCGCACCACTTCCACTGGCGAGAACTTGACTATCGGGACTAAATGCCAAAGCCGCCACGCCAGGTGACTCGGGGGCAAACGTCCGTAATACTTTACCCGTTTGGGGATTCCAGAGGGTTATGGCTCCACTGCTACCACTGGCAAGCATCAGACCATCTGGGCTAAATTCTAGGCAGGTAATGTTTGTAGACTGATTGGTAAACGTCATTAGCGGTTTACCATTATGAGGATTCCACAGTTCTAGGGTGCCATTTAAACTGCCCACGGCACAACTATGACCATCGGGGTTAAAGGCAATATGTCGGGCTGAATCGGAATTTCCAGCTAAAATACGCAGCAATTTACCTGTTCGTACTGCCCAAAGTTTAATTTCCCAATCCCCGCTACTAATTAAAATCTGACCATTGGGACTAAATACAATATCTCGCACCCGATCCGCACGACTGACTAAGGTATTGATCAATTTTCCGGTGCTAAGTGACCAGAGTTTGATCGTTTTATCAAAACTGCCACTGGCTAAAATCTGACCATTTGGACTAATTGCCACACAAGTTACACGGTGGCTATGTCCAGTTAAGTTATGCAAAGGTTTGCCGAGGCGTAATGCCCACAGCTTGATGGTTTTATCATAACTGCCACTGGCTAACGTCTTCCCATCTGGACTAATCGCAATGGCACGAATCTCATCCGTATGTCCCGAAAGCGTCCGACGCAGTTTCACCTTTTCCCAGGGATTGGGTGAGTTGGGAATAGGCAATAACTGAGTAATCAGAGACATCAGTCCTTTGGCTTTGGACTGAATTGGCGATCGCGTCTTGATCGGGATCGGTGCTGGTGGCGGTAACTCAGGCTTGGGCGCAATAATGTCTTCAATACAACGGCGAATCATAGCTGGGGTCTGCGGTCGCTGACCAGGAAATGTCGCCATGAGATAATCAATTAAATCCGCTAATTCTTTACTAACTTGCGGCGCACTCTCTCGCCATTGCAATTTGCCCGTCCGGGGATGAGACTCAAAATCGTTGGGAGATTTGCCGGTGAATAAGTAGACAAAGGTGCGACCTAGGGCAAAGAAATCCGATTGCGCCACCGCTTTGCCTTCCATTTGCTCTGGCGGTGTATACCCACTGGAGATAATCACGGTGCCGGTTTCATCTTTTTTTTGCCGTTGTAAGTAGGTTTCGGTAATCTCCCGCACCGCCCCAAAGTCAATTAATGCCAGTTGTCCATTAGGTCGCAGGATAATATTGGAGGGCTTGATATCTCGATGGATTAGCTCTTGTTGGTGCAGTTGTTCTAAAATATCGACCAATTGTTTCAACCACGCGATCGCCTGGTTTTGAGTTAGACTCAGAAGCGGTTTGTTCCGACGCGATCGCCACTGCTTTAACGTAAGCCCCTCAATTTTCTCCATGACTATGCAGTGCAGGGAGACTTCTGTCCCCTGTGACCAGACAAAATAGCCATCTGACTCAACTCTAGGAATACCGGGATGCTGAAGCCGACTCAAGACCATAGCTTCCCGCTGAAAGAGGGATATAGCTTTTTCTTTCGCATCATGGCTATAGAACCGATCCAGATTCAGAACTTTCAGGACTTTGGCAATTCCCTGATCATCGACTTCAAAGGTTTGACTAAACCCACCTTTACCGAGTGTTCGCAGGACTCGATAACGGTTTTGAAGCAACAGGTTGGGGTATATCATGAGGGGGGTTAGAAACAGTAATCTTGGCTACGTCGCAGTATCACTTATCTCTTTTTGCTTCGCCGCTTATGCCAAACCTCTAGGGTCTGCTTATAATCTGCCTTCAATCGCATCCAGTAAGTTGATCGTGTTAAGTCGTGCATATCCCACCATTTGGTCAGATGTTCCTTCTAGTATAGAAAGAATCGCTTTAAGTTGATCATCTAGGCGATCTGTGTCTTTTAACACATACAATCGATCCCTGACGCGAGTAAGAATTAGGCGAATTTGTAGCGTCTTCAGATCATCGGATACCTGTTCTTTGACTAGGGCATGACTCCTGAGTAGCCCCAGTTGACTTACGGATTTGGTTTGACAAACAGTTGAAATTTGCTGACACACCTGGTCAATAAATTGATTGGTGGCATACTTCAACAGAGCCGGCTGAATGGTAAAAATCGCTTCATTGGCTTCGGCATTGGGTTCTTTTTCCAACAGCGATCGGCGTTTGAGGGATTCCAACGCTGCCAGGAGTTTCGATAAGGATGTTACCGAAAACTTCATTGCCTCTTTTAATTCCGAAATTGAAAGCGGCTGATTTTCCAGTGCCAACCAATAAATGATTTCCTGTTCTAAAGGAGATAAACGTTGGAATTGTTGATTAAAAACATTCGGTAGAATATCACCAATAATCAATGTACTTTGCTCTAAAAATTCCGAAATATTTCCGTCAAATATTTCTTGGATAGTTGTTGCCATAATTTTTAGGGCTAACGGATTGCCGCGATAAAGCTGAATCAGGGCATCAGCACTTGACTTTAAGGAGGAAAATCCTTTCGTTTCTAAAATGCGTTTGGCATCCTCCGCACTTAAGCCTTTGAGTTTGAGTTCTCGAACAGGGAGTTTTGTACCCGCTAATGAGGCAATTTCTATCGGTTTTTCCCGACTAATCAGCAGTAAGCAACTTTGATGGCGTTCTTCAGCCATGCGCCTAATCAGTTCCCCGTAGTCTTGATACCCTTCTCGATAATGTCCGGCTAACCTGCCACTACTCATGATAGTTTCCACATCATCGAGGAGCAACAAACAGCGATGGCGTTGGCAGTAATCCATCAGTCGCGAAATTTGACCGTTAGCGGTATCGGGTAACTCTTGTTCCTTACCCTCCGATAAAAAGTCGATTACCTCAGTGAGGAGATCACCCAGGGGTGAAGCATGACGTAGCGATCGCCAGATCACATATTCAAAGGAAGATTGTACCTGTTCAGCTACCTTCGCTGCCAGGGCGGTTTTACCGATTCCCCCCATTCCCAGGAGTGCTACGATACGACAGCGTTCTTTGACAATCCATTGGTCTAGCTGTTTCAGTTCCGACGTGCGACCGTAAAAGATGGAGATGTCAATGGTTTCTCCCCAATCTTGGCGACTACCACTATTGGAGGGTGTCGTCTTGCCTTGATCGACAATTTCTTCCCAGTTGAGTCCTAAAACGTGACAATATGCTTTAAAGGCATGAGCGCTAATGGGTTGTCTTCCGGCTAAAAACCGCTTCCATGTCCCTTGGGAGAGTCCACTGGCATAAGGTCCGCCAGTATACCACGGTTTATCCGGTTCTAGTATTCGACTAGCCTCAAGCAAGCAGGTGTCGTCATCGTCAAGACTCCAACTCCACCCCTTTTCGTTTCTGGCTTGCTTGATTTTAGCGAGTCCCCCTTGAGAGGCTTTAAGAGTCGGCACTGTCTCACCTTAGTTTTGCCATTTGTCAAGATCGATTTTAGTGCAATTTATAACGTTATGGATAAAAGCACACATTCAAAGGTGTCATGACCCAAATAATGGAGTCACGCTCATTATGCCCTGAACTAAAGTAATCTTCCAGAAGGCTGGCGTTTATTGTGACAATTGTATCATATATACTGTTGAGCTAAAGAGCAATTACCTGGTACTGTCCAATATCAAATCGGGCAAAGCCAGTTAATTGTAGGGGCGGGTTTAGCCATTCAAGCTAGCTTTTTATTAATAACTGAGCAACAAAACCCGCCCTTATTCAAAGGTAATGGTCATTGGTATTATTTCATGGGTCATTCGTCAAGTCGTTCTCAGCTTTAATACAGACGCGCCGAGTTAAGTTAGGGGTTTTATCCTGAACGTTATTGGTAAAATCTGTCCCGACAAACGTAAGTAAAGGGCGGGTTTTGTAGCCAAGCTAGGGAAAACAATCAACATTAGTTCCTAAACCCGCCCCTACAAACAGATTCCCTTGACAGAAGCGAAGGGTCAACACTCGATCTGGGCGGGTTTAGTCGCATCTGGGTTAGGCAAGAAACGATAATAGTGAATCAATCTAGAGAACCCGGAACTCTTACTCCTCTAATTCAGGTGGTGAATCAGGGAGAGACTCAGGCTGTTCTATCGGTTGGGGAGGCGAAAAGCGATCGCGCATTTGTTTGAATGCTTGGGGATTGAGTAACCACTGGGCAATAAACACAGCAGCGCCCGCCGAGAGGATAATCAACAGTATGCCAAAAACTCCGATGATGATCTTGAACCAATCCTGACTAGAGGATGCGACTTCAACGTCTATGGGTTCGGACATTTCCTCGTCCTCCTCACCAACAGGTTCCTCTGCGCTTGGCAATTGAGTCTCTAACTCGATAGTCTGGGCATTATTTTCCAGTTGTAATCCTTCCAGATTCAGCACCACCGGATATTGTGGAGAAACACCACAATAGGTGAGAACAACGGAAGCATTATCATAACCATTCCGTTGATTTGCCTGATCAACCAGAAACCGTACCCCTGCTTCTAGAGATAGCTTGCCACTGAACACATCTTTGGCAAAATCCGCATAAACAGACTCGATCAAATTGTTATCACTTACCCCATCTGAACAGAGCAACAATAAACCATCTTCCTCTATAATCAAACGGCTTACATGGGGAGAAAGAGACTCCGCATCCTTGGTTCCTACGGCTTGGGTCAATGCGCCAGAATCGGGGCGCTGTAAGGCATGACGGTACAAACTTCGACCCACCCTGACTTCCCGCGTTGCCACATCATCATCGACAGTAAGCTGTTGGCAGTAGTCGGGAGTGATCCAGTAGGCACGACTATCCCCGACACTGGCAATGTAGAGTTCATGACTATTGCCTTCGCTATCCGATTGAATCACCATTTGCGGTAATTGTAGGGCTAGGGTTAAAGTTGTACCCATACGCCGCCGGGATTCTCGCTCTTGTTGATCGTTGCAGGAAGCAATTAAATTATTCACCACGCGAATAATTGCTGCTAGCTGTTGGGCGACTAAACTCGGACTCATCAGTTCCGGATCTTCAAGTAACTCAGCTAGCAATGCCCGCACCTGGATTTTCACCGATTGGATTGCCATGTGGCTGGCAACTTCACCGCCTTCATGTCCACCAATTCCATCACAGACAATGGAAAGGTGGGGGATCAGGGGATCGGGTTCTGGAGTCAGATCCGATCGCAGGGGATAGCAACTATCTTCATTGTGGTCATGTAAAGGACCTGTATCCGTGAGTCCAGCGACTTCTAAACGTAAGGGTTGTTGCGAAGATTGAGCCAACAGAAGCTGATTAAGCTGAACGGCAATTGCCTCAAAGGAGGGATTAGGCGTTTGCATTTGCTGAGCGATATCTCGCAGTTGATCCGCCACCGCCACGGATGCTGTGCGACACCAGGATTCCCAACATTTTCCAAGCTGTTGCAGACTTGCCTGAGTTCGGGAGTGGGGTAGGGTTGTTGTACCTCCGGATGTACCTGTTGATGAGTCTTTTTTGTCACGGTTAATTGACGCTGAGACCGATACGGGATCAGAATCCGTCGTTCCATTCCTCACCAGTTCCCGCAGTCGCACCCGCCAGCCTTCGACTCGCACCTGTTCGGGATCAACCAGGGTAGCGGCTACACCTAATTCAGCGAAGGGTTGCCATAACTCTAGAATTTGCCATAACCAATAGATCTGACGCACCGGGGACGCTTTTGACCAAGCTGTGGTGATTGCTGGATAAAGTTCGCCGTTGTTGTCAATCGGGACATTTTCCAGCAAAATAATCGGCGTAGTCGATTTAGAGTCTGCCCCGGAACAAACGCCATAAACCTCTGGAACGTGGAGACGATGGGGATACAGGCGTAGATAGGGGAGAAACATGCCACTTATGCGATCGGGCGTATCAGGTAACTCCTCTGGGTGCAGATCCAGCCAAATTTGGGGCGCGACGACTTGATACCGTTCGGCAACCATTTCCCCCACGGGGATCGATGCAGCCGTTGCACCCACTGCCCACAGATAACGATTCGTTTGCGGCTGATCAGTACTCATAAATCTTAAAAAATAATTTTGGAATGAATTGGCAACTGGAGTGTTTTAATACCAAGCGTCCCGATTCAGAGTTGAATTCTGTGTCATTCCCCTAGAATTAATAAGCATAATCAAAACACGGCGCTGTGTCTATAGTTTGTCCGTTGTTGTTGACCAATTTTCAGAAGTTGTTGCTTCCCCAGCTTCCCCAGCTTCCCCAGCTTCCCCAGCTCCCCCAGCTTCCCCAGCTTCCCCAGCTCCCCCAGCTCCCCCAGCTCCCCCTGCTTCCCAAGAAGGGCGGACTGGCAAACTAAACTAGAAGAAAATTCTTTCAACCCAGGATACACTGGATTTTTATATGTCACTCAATCCTTCCTTACTTTGGCTCCTGGCAGGATCAATGCTTTGTCTGGTGGAGCTATTCGTCCCGACGGCGTTTGTTGCCTTTACCATGGGAATTAGCGCGTTAGTCGTGGCGCTGGTGGCGTTAATGATTCCCCTGTTTCCGGTACAAGTTGTGCTATGGTTGGCGCTATCGACGGCGCTGGTTATTGCATCTCGTCGCATTCTCCCAGCCGCCAAGGTAGCTAAACGTCTCGATGCCGTGGAAGCTCGCACCCTGACCGAAATTCCCCCTGGAGAAACGGGACGCATCCTCTATGAAGGCAATTCCTGGCAAGCGCGTTGTGATGATGAAACGGCGGCGATCGCACCCAACCAAAAGGTTTATGTTGTCCGCCGTCAAGGGAACACACTCATTGTCGTTCCCCAGGATCTCTTACATTAAATTTTCCGTTTGAAAACTCTGGCTATTTTTTGTCGGTGGCATATTATCAAAATTCTAGGAGGTAATACCATGAATCCATTCGCTTGGCTCATTATTTTGGTGCTTGGCGGTTCCACGATGGCTAGCTCCATTAAGATTGTCAATCAAGGAAATGAAGCGTTAGTGGAACGATTGGGGAAATACAGTGGAAAAAAACTGGAACCCGGTTTGAATATTATGGTTCCGGTTTTGGATCGCGTCGTATTCAAGGAAACGATTCGGGAAAAAGTCCTTGACATTCCTCCCCAAAAGTGCATCACTTGCGATAATGTTTCCATCAGCGTGGACGCCGTGGTCTATTGGCGGATCATGGATATGGAAAAAGCTTACTACAAGGTCGAAGATCTGCAAGCCGCCATGGTGAATTTAGTGCTGACGCAGATTCGTTCAGAAATGGGCAAACTGGAACTGGATCAAACCTTTACGGCGCGATCTGAAGTGAATGAAACCTTGCTGCGGGAATTGGATATTGCTACTGATCCCTGGGGCGTGAAAGTGACACGGGTGGAATTGCGGGATATTGTGCCATCCAAGGCGGTACAAGACTCGATGGAGTTGCAGATGTCAGCCGAACGGCGCAAACGGGCGGCAATTCTCACGTCAGAAGGGGAACGGGAATCGGCAGTGAATAGTGCCAGAGGGAACGCGGAAGCCCAGGTGCTAGATGCAGAAGCGCGACAAAAGGCGGCGATTTTAGACGCAGAGGCGCAACAAAAGGCGATTGTCCTCAAAGCTCAAGCCGAACGCCAGCAGTCCGTTCTCAAGGCGCAAGCTACCTCTGAGGCGCTGCAAATTGTGGCGAAGACACTCAAGAGTGATCCCGTTGCTCGTGATGCTCTACAGTTCTTACTGGCACAGAATTATCTGGATATGGGTAAAGAGATTGGCAGTAGCGATAGTAGCAAGGTGATGTTTATGGACCCCCGGGCGATTCCGGCTACGATTGAAGGGATTCGATCCATGGTTGGCGATCGCGAATCGTTGGATTCTGAAGCGTTCAATTTTGAGTCGCACAATAACCGTTAAGCTGGGAAGAGATCATTTGTTATTTGTCATCGTTTTAGGGTGGGCTATGCCCACCTTTTTTTGCTGTCTCAAGTGGGGAGGAATTGTTCATGGAAACCCGCCAATCTCAAGTCCTCGCCGGACTCCTGGGAGTCTGTGTGGGCGATGCGTTGGGGGTACCTGTGGAATTTACCACCAGAGAAGAACGGATGCGATCGCCTGTCACCTCTATGCAGGGCTATGGTACCTACAATCAGCCGCCAGGAACTTGGTCAGATGACAGTTCTCTCACCTTCTGTTTAGCCGAAAGCCTCTGTCAGGGATTTTCCCTTGACGCGATCGCCCAATCGTTTTGTCGTTGGCATGATCAAGCCTATTGGACGCCTCACGGAAAGGTTTTCGATATTGGGATGACGACAGCTACAGCCATTCGTCGCCTGCGTTGGGATCAGGTGTCACCCTTAGAATCCGGGAGTACGGATGAAATGAGTAATGGCAATGGCTCACTGATGCGAATTTTGCCCATGGCTTTTTATTATAAATCCCTAAAATTTCCTGAATTGATTCAAAAAACCCATCAAGTTTCTAGCATTACTCATGCCCATCTCCGTTCTCAGATGGCATGTAGTATTTATATCAGTATCGCGATTCGATTACTAGAGGGTGATGATCCAGCGACGGCTTATTTTAAAGGAATTCAACAGATTCAAAAACTCTACAATCAACCCCCCTACACCTCAGAACTGGATCAATTCACTAGAGTATTCGATGGAGAAATTGCCCAGTTGCCCATGGAGGAGATTCAATCGAGTGGTTATGTTATTCATAGTTTAGAAGCGGCATTGTGGTGTTTGTTAACCAGTACATCTTATGCCCAATCCGTCTTAAAAGCGGTTAATTTAGGTGGCGATACAGATACCACGGCGGCAATTACAGGCGGATTAGCTGGACTGTATTACGGTGTCGAACAAATTCCCCAAGAATGGTGCGACCAAATTGCCCGAAAGGACGATATTATTGACCTAGCTAATCGTTTAGCGTCAGCTCTAGCCTCGGAAAACGCAACAAAGGACAAATAACCAATGACAGGGAGAAGGGTAGAAGGAGGCAAAAGTTATATCGTATTGTAGGGGCGGGGCGGGTTTAGCCGTTTAATTGATGGGTATACCGATAACTTATTAACAAAACCCGCCCTCTTGTCGTTTAGATTTGAGACGAATAACCAATAACTTGCTTCTCGCGAAGCGAGTAAGCTGTCATGCATTTAAATTGGGTATTAGTAGCGAGCAAGATAGGCGCAGGATCAAAGTAATAATCAACGGGTGGCGATCAAAAAAATGTCCTTGCGCCGGATTCCAGATTTAGATTTAGAAGAGAAGCCGCTTCGCCTTATTTATGTTGCCCTAGATCACCGTAAGTAGCACCCAGATTGTTTAGAGAACTTGTGGTCTCGCCATCGCCAAGTCAAACCCTGTCAGAAAGTTAGGGGAATCCCCTAACTTTAGCAACATTCCCTAACTGTCTATCGCTTATTGTAGAAAACTTCTAGCGTTCAGTGTAAGTAGCTGGTTTGAAGGCAATTCCCCCAACTAATCTGAGTTCAGGAGTCAAATGACTGCCAAGCACCGCCAGCACGATGAAGATTGTGATGTGAGTGTGAACAGCAGTCTTGATTCGTTGTGAACTTTAGTTTGCCAAAACCATGTATTACTTTGCACTCATCGGTAACTCTATGTCTACTCGCTCTCTCCAGGATGAGGATGATGAAGATGATGAAAATGATGTGCCAATTGTTCCTAATCCTTGATTCCGACCAGTCTAGACGTTGTTGAAGTTTCAGCTTAATTGCCTGAAGGTTTTAGGCGTTCGCGTGCCTGAAACTGCCAGAAGTCTAATTCCGGAGATCTCCAAGCGACTTCTTTTCGTCTCCTGTCTCTGGTATCATAGGTAAGGCAGTTTGCCCATGATGCCAGAGCGCTTTTTTCGTCCCCTTGAATGTCTTGCACTTGTGCCAGTAAACAGTAACTAGCCGCACGTTCGCTATCTAATTCAATTGCCTTTTGCAGGTGATACTGAGCGTCAGAATATTGCTTTTGCAGCAGATACGCCCAACCCAAATTTTTGTGTACAGAGGATTTTACAGAAGTATCCTTAACCTGGTTTATTCTTGGCAAGAGCCGCTCAATCGCTGTAGCGCTGTTTCCTGCCAAAATGTCCAAACGAGCCAGGTTACTCAGGGCAGCATCGGCGGCGCGTCCCTTGGAGTTGGCTGCTGTTTGGTAATGGTTGTAGGCACCCTCACTATCTTCCAACTTTTCATAGGTTGAACCCAGATTGTAGTGAGCGCCGCCTAGGTTGGGATTAAATTCAATTGCCCACTGCAAGTAAAAGGCAGCACGTTGAAAGTCCCCCTCTAGGTAGCGTTCATAGCCAATTTTGTTGAGATTTTTAGCCATTTGCTTCCGTTTGGGTTCCTCGTTAATCAGTTGGCTGAACGTTTTGAGGAGCTGCTCGCGGACAGGTGGGCTCATTGCGGGTAACTGCCAGATGACATCAGGTTCATCTTGAGGGTGTTCCGCTAATTTTGTCGGCTCAGGGGTTTGGGTATCCCCTCTCTCAGCATCACTGGTGTCTTTGGCATTAGCTGTTTCGGGTGTCACCTGATTAGCAGTGACAGGGGTGGAGTCTGTGAGTAGTTCAGGTTTGTACTTTGCCACGAGCTTAGCGACTTCCAAGCGTTTGTAGCGGCGCTCATCGGCATGGTCATTGTCTAACCCTAATGTTTGACAAATCCGCTCAATATGTTTTCTGACTGTCGCTTCTCCAATCTCCAGAGACTTGGCGATCGCTCCATCGGTTTCACCCGCCAATACTCGTCGTAACACCTGCTTGCGTCGGGGTGTTAGCCGATTAAATGCTTCCTCGAACTCCTTTTGATTCATTCTGTTTCATCGCTGGCTAGTCCATCCACACTTGTGACTGTTACTTAAGCGAGTTGGCTGTGACTTTTAATTCTCCACAATTCTAGCCGATATGCCTTCCCCTGTCTTTAGGGGGGTTCGTCTATTGCCGCAACTAGATTGACAACTTGCGAAATAATTGTCACAATAGTGACCTATAAGTCACAAGAGTGACAAATGCGACCAACTTGTGACTGTATCGGCAAGGGGAAATCATCACTCTGATGGTTGACGCTCAGTGATTCGCCATAACTGAAATTCCATAAGGAGAGATGACGGTGAAAACATCAGGTCAGTATCTAACACCGTTTCAGCGCAAACTACTGCAAAAAAGTCTGCAAGAGGATTTACCGGAAAAGTACCGCCAGCGGATTGAAATCATGTTGCTGGCAGATGAAGGGATATCTCAAGCCAAAATTTGTCAAACCTTAGGGTGTTGTCCAGCAACCGCACGGCATTGGATACACGTCGCCCGTGCGGGAATGGCACACCAATGGCAAGAGAGTCGGATTGGTCGCCCGAAGACGGTGAATGATCAGTATTTAGAGCGGTTGAAAGAACTGGTGAGCCATAGTCCGCGTGATTATGGTTATTCCTTTGGGCGCTGGACCGGGCAATGGTTAAGTAAGCATCTGGCAAAAGAATTGGGGATTGAGGTGAGCGATCGCAATGTTAACCTTTTGCTCAAGAAGATGGGACTCTCCACTCGACCCAAATCTGATTCAGCACCAG
>JGI12210J13797_10245711_pt1 | contig 11689 bp, 9 predicted proteins | sample ElkSlonscriptome_3_FD_13797 | JGI IMG/M metagenome (IMG submission 13797) | reverse complement strand
CGTCGAGGTCCGTGACGAAGCGGGCTCGCTCCTGTGGTCCAACCGCGACGTCGTGCACCGAGGGGGCCGGCAGGAGGTCCCGGCCGAAGCGTTCGAGCGAGCCGCCGAGGTCCTGGTGTGCGCGGTCGAGGTGCTGACCGCCGCGTCCACGCCTACCGCCGAGCCCGCCCATGCCGTGCCCGAGGACGGGGTGGAGGGCCAGCTCGGCCACCGCAGCACGCTCATCGTGGGTCGCTGCGACGGCCTCGCGCCCTAGCGAAGCGGGGTTTGCGCAGGTCGGGGGTGGGGGCTACCTTCGCGCGCCATGAACGCCTTCGTCTCCCGATCCCGATGCTCGACGTTCGGTCTGCTGCTGATCTTCGCCCTGGTGTGGCTCGTCGGCTGTGGCCCCGAGGTCGTGTCCGAGACGCCGGCCGGGGTGTCGTTCACGGACTATCGAACCATCGCCTACGGCGGAGCCGTGGCCCCGCCCGCCGGCTACGACCGAGCATCGCTCGACCCGCCCGCACGCAAGGCCGCCCTCGATGCCGCCAAGGAGACCCTGGCCGGCAAGGGCTGGGTCGAGGCGCCCGTGGAAGAAGCCGACGTGGTCGTCTTCGCGGCCCTGGGACGGCGCAAGGCGACGGAGCGCTACGCGTCGGTGACGGGGCAGAACTACGAGCTGCGGGTGGACAAGGGGTCCATCGTTCTGGACGCTTACGATCGACGGACCCAGAAGCCCGTCTGGAAGGGGCAGGTCGAAGGCACCATCCGGCCTCCCATCGACGACCTCGTCGCCCTCCGCAACGCCGTCTCCGCCCTGCTGGAAGAGTTTCCCGCTGCGGGGGGCGAAACCGCCCCCAACCCGTGAGACGCCCAATCGCTCACTCGGCAGCGGCGTGCTCGTACTGGGCCGCCGAGGGCCCGAGCGTAGATGAGGATCCGCCAGGTCCCTCGCCCGCGTAGGCCTCGACGCCGCACTCGGCCAAATCGAGGCCCTCCATCTCGTGCTCCGGGTCGACGCGGACGCCGTCGGGAAGCCGCTTGAGCGCCCCCCACACCGCGGCCCCAGAGAGCATGGCGAAGCCCGCGCCGGCCACGGCCCCGAGGATCTGCGTGCCGAGCAGCTCGACGCCGCCGCCGTGGAAGAGGCCCCCCTCGGCCGCGAAGAAGCCGACGGCGATGGTGCCGAAGACCCCGCACCCGAGATGGACCGGGATGGCGCCGACGGGGTCGTCGATCTTGCGCCGCTCGAGAAGGAACACCCCCTCGACCACGAGGACGCCGGCGAGCATGCCCACGAGCATCGACTCGCCCGGACCGATCACGTCGCAGCCAGCGGTGATCCCGACCAGGCCCGCCAGTGCTCCGTTGAGACCCATCGATAGGTCGAGCAGCCCGGTGCGCAACCGCACGTGGACGAGCGCCGCGATGAAGCCGGCCGCCGCCGAGAGGTTGGTGACGAGGATGACGGGACCGATGGCCGCGGGGTCGGCGGCCAGGGTGCTGCCCCCGTTGAAGCCGAACCACCCCAACCAGAGCACGAGCACGCCAAGGGCAGCGAGCGGAAAGTTGTGCGCAGGCATCGGTCGCACCGACCCGTCGGACCGGTACTTCCCGTGGCGGGGCCCCACGATGGCCGCACCGGCCAAGGCCATACCGCCCCCCACGCCGTGGACCACCGTGCTGCCGGCGAAATCGTGAAAGCCGCGGGCCGCGAGCCACCCGCCGCCCCAGACCCAATGGCCGACCATGGGGTAGACGACGGTCACCGCGACGGCCGTGAACACCATGAAAGGAATGAGGCGGGCACGCTCGGCCACCGCACCGCTGACGATGGTGGCCGCCGTGGCGGCGAAGACGAGCTGGAAGAACAAGAAGACGTAGAGCGGCAGGTTGTCGGGGGCCGCGCTCATGGTCGCGTCGGGGTTGGGCCAGAAGCCGCTGAGCCCGACCACACCATTGCCGTCACCGAACATGAGACCGAAGCCGAGCGCGTAGAACAGAATCGAGCTCAGCGAGACGACGGACACGTTCTTGAGCAGAACCATGACCGCGTTCTTTCGGCGGCAGAACCCGCTCTCCACGAGGGCGAAACCCGCGTGCATGAAGAAGACGAGAAACGCGCAGAACAGAACCCAGATGCTGTCGATGACGGGTGACGACAAACTAATCCTCCGTTTCGAAGGACCTTGATCGGGCACTGTTTCGCCCGTGTTTCACACCGGCGTCGAGCGGGCGACGTCAGCCCCGGGCCCGCGTCAACCAGCGACGCATTCGCACCGGCGCCTCGGCGATGGCGTCGTGGTCGAGCGGCGGCAGCGGCGCGCTCGACTTGGTCGACCACAGCAGGATGGGGCCGCGCGGAGCGGTCCGCGCAAAGTCGACGAAGGCGGCCGCTCCTTTGCCCGAGTAGGTCGTCTCGAGGTCGTGGTCCGTCCCTTCGGCCCAGCGGGCCACGGCAGAGCGGCCCGCCGCAGTGGGGAGACCGTAGCCGGCTCCGAGGTAGCGGCCGTCGATGTGCAGACCGGTGGAGAGCACGGCCGCCTTCCGAACGAGGGAGCCATCGCCGGTGCGCTCGGCGAGAAGCGCCGAGGCCTGGGCGGCGAGGCGGGTGATACGGAAGCGCGTGGTCACCGGCCACGGCGTCACGCGCACGGCCCAGAGCACGGGCGGCGCGGGGGCGCCGTCGTCCACGAAGCCCACCCTCGCCTCGGCGGCGTAGCGCAGCCCCAGAAGCAACCCCGCCGTGGTGCAGTTCGACCCGGCCGGGACGACAAGGACACGCGGTCGCGGCAACACGCCCGCCTCCACTTGATGGGCCAGCTCCCAGGCGGCCGATACGTAGCCCAGCGCGCCGAGCGGGACCGCCCCCCCGGGCTCCATGATGTAGGGACGCTCACCTCGCGCCCGCGCCTCCTGCGGCAGCTGCAACCAGCCGAAGGGTAAAGCCGTGTAGTGCGGCAGGTCCCTCACGACCGGCCGCCGTGAGAGCATCACGGCCAGGTTGTCGGCCGCGGTCCGCGAGGGCGGCTGAGGATAGAGCATGATCCCCGGCACCAGGTCCGAGCGCGGCGCGTGGAGTACCGTCGCCGCCCCGTGATTGCTCCCGTAGGCGCCCGTCGAGTAGACGTGGGTCGCCCCTCGGGTGACGGCGTCCCCGAAGAGCACCTCGAGCGTGCGCACCTTGTTGCCGCCGTAAACGGGGCTGGTGAGGTCGTCGCGCTTCTCCCAGAGGACGCCCGGGTCCAAGCCGAGCCCCTCGGCCACGCCGTCGAGCGGACGCACCGGCGTCGGGAAGTCTCCCAGACGAACCCACGGCAGCCGAGCGGCCAAGACCGGGTGCCGAGCCAGAAGCGCGCGGTCGTCCCCCATCGCACCCTCAGAAGAGCCGGTCGAGCAGCCAGGTCTTCAGGTCCGCGATGACCTCGTCCCGGTTGATCTCGTTGAGCATCTCGTGGCGCCCGCCATCGTAGAGGCGGCAGGTCACATGGGTGAGCCAGGTGGCGCGGTAGAGGTCGACCAGCTGTTGCACGCTCTTGCCCATCTCCCCCACGGGGTCGTGGCCGCCAGAGAAGATGTAGATGGGCTTGTCCTTGGGGATGTTGTCGACCGCCTGCGGCTGCGTGAGCTGGGGAAGGTTGTCGAGCAGGCTCAACCACGTGCCCACGGTACCGGCGGCACCGCACATCGGATCGGCGACGTAAGCGTCGACCTCGCGCTCGTCGCGACTGAGCCAGTCCGCCTCGGTGCGATTGGGGCGGAAGCGCCGATTGAAGTCGTCGAAGGACAGCTTGCGGAGGATGGGGCTCTCCCCCCGCAGTCCGAGCCGCAGCTTTTCGAGGCGCACCACCCCGCGACCCAGCGCCGCGATGGGCGGCGGCGGGCCGCTCGTGCCCGAGAGCACGCAGGCCTCGAAGAGGTGCGGCGCCTGAGCCAGGAGGCGCTGACTCATCATCGAGCCGGCCGAGTGCCCGAAGAGCGCACGCGGCAGCCCTGGGTGCTCCTCGGTGTGGCGTTCGAGGAGTCCGCGGATGTCGCCACAGCACGCCTCGAAGCCGTCCCCGTCGCTCCAGTGCCCGTAGGGCTCGTCCTGGCGGGACAGGCCGTGACCGCGCTGGTCGTGCGCGTAGACCACGAAGCCATCCGCGGCGAGCGCTTCGCCGAGCCGCGCGTAGCGCGCCCCGTGCTCACCGAGTCCGTGGGCGATGTGCATCACGGCCCGCGGCGCCCCCTCCGGAGACCATTGATGCACGTGGAGTTGACCGCCGTCGGCGCGCTCGAAGGACCAGCTGGTGCTCATGGGGCGCGGAGCGTCGCACGCCCCACCGCCCGTGACCAGACTCCGTCACGAGCGACGCTACAGTGCGATGCCGAGGGCCTCGAGCTCGGCTTCGGCCTGCGGGGCCCAGCCGCGGTTGGCCTTGGGGCTCGCCGGGCTCGGGTGAAGCACCTGACCGAAGGTGGCGTCGACGCCATCGCACACCCGCTTGGCCTGCTTGGCCGCGTAGGCCCCTACCCCGACCACGAACGTGGGAGACAACAGCTCGACCGCCGCCCGCAGGGCCACGTCGCAGGCCTCGGCGAGCGCCACCCGCTCGGCCTTGGCCAGCTTGTCGGGGGTGCGGTTGCGCCCCGATTCCTCCAGGAACACCAGCGGGCAGTAGTTGAGCACGAAGAACCGGTCGAAGAAGGCCTCGGCCGTGCCGAAGCGGTCCTTCGCCCAGCCCCACAGGCGCGCGCCACTCACCTCCGACCGCGTGCACGCAAAGCCGAGGATGGGGCGCTTGGGGTGCTCATCGGCCGGCTTGCCGATCGTTCCCTCGATGCCCATCCAATCGCGGACGTGGGCGATCTCGCCGAAGGGTACGCCGTTCTGCGCCATCCCCCACGGCCCCGGGTTCATGCCGATGAGCACCGCCTCCTTGGTTCTCTGGCCGAAGCGCCGAAGGTAGTCCTCGTGCGGGGCCCAGGCGTAGTCGAGCGGGTTGTAGACGTGGGTGACGGGGGGACCGAAACCCAGCCCATCCACCGCCTCGGCGAGGGCGCGATCGATGTCCACCAGTGACATGGTCCCTCGGGGCTAGGGCATTCCCGCTCCGGTGTCGACGTCGCACCCTTTCGCACCCTGGTGACCCGGCTTTGCGCGGCCCCTTCTTTCCTGGACGGATCGGAGCTAGCTTTGAGGCATGAGTGAGGGGCCTGCGGGCGCCTATCCCGCACCGGGAGAGGTTCTCGAAGAAAAGTACGAGATCCAAGACGTTCTCGGCGCGGGCGCGATGGGCGCGGTGGTGCGGGCGCGCCATCGGCTGAGGCAGGCCCCCGTCGCGCTCAAGTTCATGAGCCCCGACGTCTTGCACAAGCGCGATGTCGTGGAGCGCTTCCTCAACGAGGGGGTGGCGGCATCGAAGATCGACAGCGAGCACGTCGTGAAGGTGTACGACGTGAGCAAGCTGCCCACGGGCCAGCCCTACCTCGTGATGGAGTTCCTCGAGGGGGCCGATCTCGCGGCGATCCTCAAGAAGGACGGCAAGCGCGGCTTCGATGACGTGAGCCGCGCCATCCACTTCGCCCTCCAGATGCTGCGGGGACTCCAGGTCGCCCACCGCGCCGGCATCGTCCACCGAGACATGAAGCCGGCCAACTGCTTCGTCATCGGCAAGGAGGGCGACCTCGACTTCCTCAAGATCGTCGACTTCGGCATCAGCAAGGTGAAGAAGGAAGAGGACGAGGGCATCGGGCTCACGCAGGCCGGCTCGGCCCTCGGCACGCCGCTCTACATGTCGCCCGAGCAGGCCCGCAGCCCCAAGGACGTCGACCCGCGAAGCGACCTCTGGGGCGTCGCTGCGATCACCTACGAGATGCTGTGCGGCAAGCCGCCCTTCATCCCCGAGTCCGGCACCCTCAGCGAGCTGTTCGTCATGCTCGGCGTCGAGGACCCGCCCGACCTCGAAGCGCGCCGCGAGGGCCTCCCCGGGGGGCTTTGGGATGCCATCCGCCAGGGACTCGAGAAGAAGCCGGACGACCGCTACCAGTCCGCCGAGGCCTTCGCCGAGGCGCTCGCCCCCTACGCGGACGCCCGCAGCGACTACGTCACCGCGAAGCTGCTGCGCACCACCAACCACGGCATTCGGCTCACCTCGACCGCCCGGCGCACCAACGCCGACGGCGCCAAGACCCTCGATCGCAACGTCGGCGGCCTCCAGCAGGTGAGCATGCAGGGCACCCTCCTCATGGACGGCGAGGACCCCAACGCGGTGCGGCAGGAGACCATCAATCGCGCCCCGGTCACGCTGCCCCCGAGCGCCCCCGAGCTGTCCGGCCGCGCGGGCGACACGGCCCAAGGCACCGTCCGTGAGACCCTCTCCGAGACCCAGAGCCAGAAGTCGACGCCCCTCGTCTACGCCATCGCCGTGGTGGCCGTCGCCGCCACCGCGGCCGCCGCTTGGGCGCTCGGCCAGGCCACGGCTCCGTCTGCCGCCAACCCCACGCCCGTCCCGCAACCGGCGACGTCCGGCCCCGCGGACGGCTCCGGGAGCGAAGCCACCTCGAGCCTCGCCCCCGACCCCGCGCCGGAGGCCACGAGCGAAGCATCTGATTCTTCCACCGCGGCGGCCCCCGACCCGGGGACCCCCGCTCCGCCCACGCCCACGCCCACGCCGGCGTCGCCCCATCCGGCGACCCCGACCCCTCAGCCGAGCACCGCTCCGCCCTCCCCCACGCCTCAGCCGTTGAAGGGTCGGTCCGACAGCGGCATCGACATGTGAAGGACCATGCGCAAGCTCCTCCTCATCGTTCTCCTCGTCGTCATGAACCTCGTCCCCGCGGTGGCTACGGCCCAGCCGACGGGCAGCATTCGTGACAGCCTCCCCTCCAAGCCCCTCAAGGATAAATGGGACCAGGGGGTCGACTCGTTCAAGGACGGCACGTTCGACGCCGCCCTCGTGGAGTTCGAGGCCGTCTACGAGGCGACCAAGAACCCCCGTATCCTCTACAACATCTCGGTCTGCCACCGGAAGCTGTCGCAGTTCAGCCAGGCCATCACCGCCCTCGAGCGTCAGCTGACCTTCCGCGACGAGCTCTCCAAGAAAGAGGTCGAGCGGGCCGAGAAGCTCCTCGAGCTGCTGAAGCCGACGGTGACGCCGCTGGAGGTCGACGTCGACCAAGAAGGGGCCATGGTGGTGCTCAACGGCGTCGAGCTCGGACAGACGCCGCTGCTCGGTCCCGTGACCGCCCACGTGGGCGACAACGTCATCGAGATCACCAAGCCCGGATTTCGGACCCTGGAGCGAAAGTTCCAGCTCTCCCGCTCCGCCAAGCCCCGAACGCTGGAGCTGAAGCTCGAGCCGGAGACACGCACGGCCCGCGTCACCGTGGCCGTCAACGGCCCTCCCGGCGCCGTCATCTTCATCGACGGCACCGAGATGGGCAGCTCGCCCTACTCGGGCGATCTCGCCGTGGGGCGCCACACCATCGAGGCCCGTGCCCCGGGATTCGTGACCGCACGCCAGACCAGCGTGCTGAAGTACGGCCAGCCGCTGCGCGTGACGCTCACGCTCACCGAGGCCACGAAGCAGGGCAAGCTGCGCGTCGTCACCGATCACGACGATGCCGTCATCGTGCTCGACGACAAGATCGTCGGCACCGGCGCCTGGGAGGGCGTGGTCAGCAGCGGCGGCCACGTCCTGATGGTCACCAAGGACGGCTACCTCGACTACAGCACCGAGGTCGCGCTCGATGAGGACCAGGAGCGCACACTGCGGGTCACCATGGAGGAAGACCCCACCAGCGCCTACATCTTCTGGTCCGTCAGCGGGGTCGCGGTCGCGGCCGGCATCGCGGTGGGCGCGTACTTCGTGTTTCGCCCCCAAACCACCAGCCCCGTGGATGGCACGTTCGACCCGGGAACGGTGCCCACCTTGTTCCGGTTCTGATCCGTTCTTACGATGGAAGGCTACATGGCTCATTCAAACCCCACCGCTCGCCCCGCGCTCCGCCGAGGGCTCTTCCATCGCTCCATCGCCGCCTCCCTCCTCGTGGGTATGGCAGGCATGGGCTTCGGCGGCTGCTCCGAAGACCCCACCGAGCTTGTGGCCGGCATGACCACCCAGATCAACGTCGGCAAGGACCTCAACGTGGTCGGCGTCACGGTGCGCCTCGGCGGCCGATTCGTCTTCTGCCAGGGCTACGACGTGGTCGACGGCACGGTCACGCTGCCCAGCACCCTGGGCGTGGTGCCCAACGAGGACCGCGACACCGTTCCGGCCGAGCCGGTCACGGTGGAGGTGGTCGGCTTCCGCGGCGACCTCACCACGGCCGAGAACTTCTCGCTCGACTGCTCGGTGTCGCAGTACGACCCCGGCGTGGGCGACGTGCGCGTGCTGCGTCGCCGCCGCATGCCCTACTTCGCGGGCGAGATCCTCTACCTGCCGATGCCGCTCAAAGAGAGCTGCATGGACGTGAGCTGCGCCGAGGGCGAGACCTGCATCGGCGGCCTCTGCGAGACGGCCGACATCGACAACGGCAGCCTCGAGGCCTACGCCGACGAGCTCATCTTCGGCAACACCAACACCTGCTTCAGCCCCGAGCAGTGCATCCCGCTCCAGGCCACGGTCCCGGCGGTCCCCGTCGGTGACCCCACGTCTCCCGACTGGGATTGCACCTACACCTTCCCTCAGGACCCCAACGCCGATCCCATCCCCACCACGCCGGGCGCGCTGAACGTCGAGGTCATCTACCAGTCCTTCAACACCGAGATCCTCGACCTCGACGACAAGGAGGGCTTCGTCTTCCCCGATCCGAACGATCCGCTCACCTTCCGGCTCGCCGAAAACCTCTGCACCTCGCAGATCAAGGTCGCCGACCCCCGCATCATCGGGATTCGCGCCGCCCCCCTGTGCCCCGCCAAGCGTGCGCTCCAGCCCATCTGCGACGACGAGCTGAAGGCCATCCAGGAGGGCGGCCGCAGCCCGGTGAGCAACCTCACCAACCTCAATTCGCTGTGCACGGTGAGCCTCCCCCTCACCCCGGCCGACAGCGCGCTCTACGTGCTGCTCGACAAGTCCGACAGCATGCGCGAGTTCTTCAGTCCCGACGCGCTGCAGTTCGCCCTGAGCCTGTCGCTGCGCAACCCCATTGCAGCCAAGACCCAAATCGCCTTCGACTTCCTCACGGGCAATCAGTCCGGAGGGGACTTCTGCACCGAGACCCCCAACCCGTACCTCACCCCGCTCGTGCCCTTTGGCGAGGCCGAGGCCGTACAGCCGTTGATCGCGGCCGAGCTCGCGAGCCCCACCGGCGGCATCGACACGACGGACGGCGACCTCGACATCGAGATCGGTCTCCAGGGCGCCTACGGAGCGCTCGGTCCTGAAATGAACAGCACCGAGAACTTCAACCGCCGCGCGGCGGTGCTCGTCGGCAACCGGCAGATGCAAGCCACGTGCGGCGGCGCTGACGACCTCCCCGCGATCGCCGCCGATGCCCTCGTCGACGAAGGGCTCTACACCTACGTGGCGGTGCTCGAGCCAGGCCAGAACACGATGGACATGACCAACCCGGTCGCCGACGGCGCCGCGATCGCGACAGCCGGTGGTACGAGCGCTTTCGACGGCGTGAACGACCCGGCCGAGGGGGCCATCGCGGTGCAGAAGGTGCTGAGCGACCTCGGCAGCTGTGTCTACGACCTGCAATCCGAGGACAACGGGCCGACCAACTTCGTCGAGATCTTCAACTACATCGACGACGGCATCGAGGCCCAGCTGTCCTACCTCGACCCGGTAGACTTCGGACGCGTCGACATTCCGCGAGACCCGGACTGCAATGCGAGCTCCACCGACACGGCGAGTGGGTGGCACCGCGACGGCCCGCTGGTACGCATTTGTGGCCAGCCCTGTGACGCCCTCCGCGACACCCTCAACGACACGGCCGCCTTCTACGCGACCCAGGGGCAACCGGCGCCGGAGATCCCCATTCGCATCACCGTGCCCTGTTCCGTCGTGGCCGACATCGAGGGGCAGGTCGACGTCGTGCAGAACTGAGGGCGGCCTTCAGGGTCCGAAGTGAAAGCCCAGGAAGGGCATCAGGAAGAACTGCGTGTTGAGGGCCGCGTCGTAGGGCGGCGTGGCCTGGGCGGACGGGATGAGATCGTTGCCGACGAGGCGGATGTCGTTCTTCCGTGCGGTCTTCACGTTGGTCGCGTTCTCTAGCCACAGGTTGAGGCCGAAGGCGAAGGAGGCCGACTCCGAGATGGCCACGTGCCCTGCGAGCTCGAAGGAGAAAGCAGCGGAGAGGTCGTCGATGGCCTCCTCGTCGAAGACGGTGCGGCTCTCGCGGCCGTCGTCGGCGACCGTGTCGCGGGTGCCGAAGTACTGGCGGTAGACGAGCCCCGCGCCCACCGCCGTGGTGAGCCGGAAGATCCCAAAGGGCCACAGGAAGCGCACGCGCACCGCGCCGCCTCCGCCGACCCGCGCGAAGAGGAAGTCCTCCTGGCGGGCGGGCGTGGCGAGCAGGGGATTGACCTCGGACTGGCTCACGCCGTCGAAACCTGCGCTCGGCTCGTAGACGTCGCCCGAGCCGAGCAGGTAGAGCTCGAGTCCGATGGGGGCGAAGCCGTAGCCGATGTAGCCGGTCAGTGCGCCCCCGAGCGGGGTACCGCCCTCGCAGGTCACCGCGCCGACGGTTCCGCAGGCGTCTTGCAGGGTGTTGCCCGAGCCGGTGGGTGAGACCATGGCGTTGAGGGCGAAGCCGCCGTAGAGCCCGTCGAAGCTCCATGGCTTCTCGACGTCGGCGGCCTTCAGGTCGCCCTTGGCGGCCTTGGTGAGCTTGACGCTCTCGGAGCGCACATCGCCGGCCACGATCATCACCTCGCGCTCGACCGGGTCGTAGCCTTCTCTCTCGACACGAAGCACGTGGGTGCCGGCGCTCAGGTCGCCCGACCACTTGCCCGCGCCCACCTCATCGCCGTCGATGAGCACGCGCCCCTCACCGCCGTCGATGCGGACCTCGAGGGTGCCCATGGCCTGTCCGGGCTTCAGCTTCACGGTGATGGCCTCGCCCGCCTTCACCTCGACCTTGCGGGCCGGCGCCTTCACGCCGTCGCCCACCCCCGCGATCTCGTACGTGCCGGCGTCGAGCTCGCCCGTGAATGGGGCGGGTCCGACGTCCTTGCCGTCGATGAGCACACGCAGGCTCGCGTCACCGTCGACCTCGACCTGCACCTCGCCCTTGGCCGAGACCAACTTGATGTCGACGGAAACGGTCTTGCCCGCCTCGATCGTCACCTTCTGCTTGACGGTCTGAAAGCCCGCCTTGCGGGCCTCGACCTCATGCTCCCCCGGCGGCAGCGACACCGCTTGGGGGAGAGGTGACGAGCCCTTGCTCTCGCCGTCGATGACGATGGCTGCGCCCGCCTCACTGACGCGCACCTTCAGGGATCCGGACTCATCCTCGGCATCGCCGTCCTCGGCATCGCCGTCCTCGGCATCGCCGTCCTCGGCATCGCCGTCCTCGGCATCGCCCTTCAGCGTCTCCGGCCGGTCGAGCGCGGGCTGCGCCACCGCCGCGCCGCTCGTGAAAAGCAAGCCAAGCGCGAGCAAGAGCCGCGTCACGAGCTTCGGGCCTCGAGTGCTGGCCCACGCCCAACGGATCGATGATCCCCACCGCATGTTCGTTTCGAGCGTGCCTCAGGATCGTCCCGGCGTCACCCGTG
>JGI12210J13797_10106439_pt1 | contig 11690 bp, 9 predicted proteins | sample ElkSlonscriptome_3_FD_13797 | JGI IMG/M metagenome (IMG submission 13797) | reverse complement strand
GTCGCTATTCATAACCTCGAAAACATCGACACCACCGAGACCGGCCGAATGATTGGGATCGACCTGACTGCCACTCCGGAACCTGCCGAGGCGGGCACACCGGTTCTGCCGCCTAGCGCCCAGCTTTGGCAGAACGATCTCTCGGCCCTCAGCAGTTCTCCCGTTGCTGGCAAGGATGTCGTCTATCAGGTCACTCAGACTGGCGAACTCTGCGCGGTTGACCCCCTGACCGGCGAAATCCGCTGGCGCCGCAAGCTTGGCCACGAACAACTGCACGCCTCCCCGCTGCTCGCCGGGGACATCCTTTATGTGCCGCTGATCGGCGGTGCACTTCACGTATTCGATGTGAGTGAAGGAGAACCTCAGGAGCTCGGCGAATATGAATTCGAAGGGAACCTCCTGGCCGCCCCCGTTCTCTGGGCTGGCCGTCTCTATGTCTCGACTACCAAAGGGCTCTACGCCTTTGGAGAAATCGGTGAAGCACCTGAAACCGTCGGGCTCGCCGAGGGCCCTGCACCGGGTGAAGCCGTCGAATTGTGGGCCTTGCCGGCAGAAGTCATCATTCAACCGGCCAACAGCGCTACGTTCCGCGTCTTCAAAGTCGACGCCCAAGGCAATCGTCTGGAGGAAGTCGAGGAGGCTAAATGGGAAAAATTCATCCCACCCACGGCGAAAGTGCAATCGACCATGGACGCCGCTTTCGGTGAGGAAAACACTATGGTGGCCAAACCCGACGCCGAACCCTCCGCTGGCGCTTGGAAGCTGACGGCCGATGGTTTGACTGGTTACATCCGGGGCCGCGTGCTGGCCGATGCCGATTTCACCGAAGATTTCGAGGCATTTGAAATCACCGAAACCCATCCTTCAGAAGAGGGAGTCCAATTTGCTTACCCCCCACTGCCTTGGATTGGCGGCCGGTTCAAATGGGAGGTGCGCGAGCTGGAAGGTGAAAAAGTGCTGGCCAAGACGATGGACCGCGCGCTCTTCCAACGGGCCACCACCTTCATTGGAGCGCCGGGATTGACTGATTACACCGTCGAAGCGGATGTCATGTCGGATGGGAAACGGCGGCAGATGTCGACGGTGGGCGTGATCAATCAACGTTACGTCTTCGCGCTCGACGGCAATAAACAAAAAATGACCGTGGTATCCAATTACGACCGGTTTCGGGCTGATGCGCCGTTCCAATGGAAACCGAATGTCTGGTATCGGTTCAAAACCATGGTCGAAAAGAATGACGACGGCTCGGGCGTAGTGAAAGCCAAAGCCTGGCCGCGGGACGAAGAAGAACCGGCAGGCTGGAATCTCGAGGCGCCCGCCATTCATGTCCACGACGAAGGGGCGCCCGGCATTTACGGGTTCACCCCGCAGAACCGTTTCCGTGTCTATATTGATAACCTCGTTGTAAAGCCTGTGACCTCCAACCCTTGATCCTTATGAAAATCCTCTCCACTGCTACCGTTCTCGCGCTCTGCGCGACCTCTATTCCCATGGCGCTCGCCGATGACGCCGCCAGCGATTGGCCCATGTGGGGCCGCACCCCGCAACGCAATATGGTCGGCGTCGCCGAAGGCATTCCCTTTTCCATCAAGCCGGGTGAAATCAATGAAGAAACCGGTGAAGTCGATATGGCCACAACGGAAAACGTGAAGTGGGTCGCCAAACTCGGCAGCCAAACCTATGGCAACCCCGTGGTTGGTGGCGGCCGGGTTTATATCGGCACCAATAACGAGTCGATACCTGACCAAGGACTCGGCGGCGATCGCAGCTTGGTCATTGCCCTCGATGAAACGAACGGCGAACTCATCTGGAGCCTGCCGATTCCCAAGCTCGGCACCGGCAAAGTAAGCGACTGGGAGTATCTCGGCATCTGTTCCTCGCCCCTGTATGAAAACGAAGTCATTTACTTCCTCACCAACCGATGCGAGGTCATGGCCGCCGACGCCGCTGGCATGGCCAATGGCAATCAAGGCGATGATGACGAACTCACCTATCTCGCGCAGGAAGGCGAAGAAAAGGTCGAGCCAGCGAAACCTGAACTCCTGGGTGATGTCCTCTGGCGGTTCGATATGATCGATGAGAACGGGGTCTTCCCTCATAACGTGACCAGCAGTTCTGTGTTGAAAGTCGACGATAAACTTTATGCAACCACTTCCAACGGAATGGATTGGTCGCATGTGAATATCCCGGCACCACTTGCGCCCTCACTGATTTGTCTCAGCAAAGATGGCGAATTCCTTGCGGAAGAAGCCGCGGGTATTTCCGGTCGGCTCTTGCACGCCAACTGGTCCTCACCGGCCTATGCTTCTTTTGATAACAAACCCCAGGTCATTTTCGGTGCCGGCGATGGGTTCTGTTACGGCTTTGATCCTGAACCAGTTGAAGGCCCGGATGGCTGGCCGATTCTAAAGGAAATCTGGCGGTTCGACGCGAATCCTCCGGAATATCGGAAAGACGAAGATGGCGAACCGATTCGTTATATTAATTATGAAGGCCCGAGCGAGATCATCGCCACCCCAGTCGTGTATGACGGCTTGATCTACATCAGCATCGGACAAGACCCTGAGCATGGCGAAGGTCTCGGCCATCTCGTCTGCATCGATCCGAAAGGCGGGGAAGGGGACATCAGTAGCACCCACATGAAGTGGAGTTACAAAGAAGTTGGCCGGAGTATCTCCACGGTGAGTGTGCATGACGGGCTTGTTTACATCGGCGAATACAACGGCAACCTTCATTGTCTCGATGCCAAAACGGGTGAAGTCCAATGGGTCTATGATACTGCCAGCGTGATCTGGGGCTCGAGCCTGGTGGCCGACGGCAAAGTTTTCATTGGCAACGAAGCCGGTGACCTGGTGATTCTCGAGGCTGGTCGCGAGAAAAAAATGCTCGCGACGATCAACTTCGGTGCACCAATTTACTCTTCACCCATCGTAGATGATAATGTGCTCTATGTTGCCACCCAAACTCATCTCTACGCCATCGCCGACGATAAAACGACCAGCGAATAAACGTCTCAGCCTTCTTTCAGCCGACCTTGGTAGAACCTGTGAGCGAAAACCCTGCACCCGCGGGAGCGAGTCCCTTTTCGCTCACCGGTTTCCAGTCTGATCGTCACGCCTAACCGATGCTGCTCCTTCCAAGTTGACCAGAAACCCTTGGGGATCTAGCACTCCGCCGCACCTCATGAATGCCCTCACCGAAACTCCGCTCGATTCCGAGTCCGCCACCCTCCGCCGCGACGCGCATCTGCGTGAGATGATCGAGTGGCATTTTGATCCGGAAACCGGCACCCCATTCTGGCTCGATTGGGCGGAATCAGTCGGGTGGGATCCGCGGCATGAAATCAGTGGTTTCGCGGATATCGCGAAATTCCCGACTTTCGACGATGAAGTGCTTCGGCGCGACCCGCATGCGCGCTGGATTCCCAAAGCTTATCTCGGTCGTCCTTTTCACATCTTCGAAACCGGTGGCACAACCGGTATGCCGAAACAACGGCTCAGCTGGGAAGATCACCTCCTCGATTACAAAGAATTTGCCGATGCGCTCGACCCCGCTTTTTTCCCGCCGGAAGCCAATTGGCTCATGGCTGGCCCGACCGGTCCTCGTCGGCTTCGATTAACCATCGAATACGTCGCCAACCTCCGTGGCGGCAGTTGTTATTTCGTCGATCTCGATCCCCGCTGGGTGAAACGCTTGATCAATGCCAAAGAGATCGAGATGGCCAACCGATACAAGGAACATGTGGTCGACCAGGCTGTCACCCTCCTGCGGCACCGCAATATTCAATGTCTTTTCACCACGCCGAAGCTTTTAGAAGCGATCAGCGAACGAATGTCCCTCGTCGACGCCGGTATCCGAGGAGTCTTCTGCGGCGGAACCTCGATGAGCCCGCAGGTGATACGCTTTTTGATCGAAGAAGTCCTCGAAAACCAAGCCCAGCTCGTGCCAACCTACGGGAACACCCTCATGGGCCTCGCTCGCAGCCGCAAGCTGACGCCGGAAGATGGCTGGAGTATCACCTATTACGCCCCGGAACCACGCGCTGTTCTCCGGGTGGTCGATGGTGATGATCCTTCCCGGCTCGTGGATTACGGCGAATGGGGGCGGGTCGAACTTACCACTTTGACCCGTGAATTCTTCATGCCCCGCTTTCTGGAAAGGGACGAAGCCATTCGTCGGCCGCCAGCGGGCGGGTTTGCCTGGGACGGCGTCGGTGATGTCCGACCCTTCCGCGCTGCGAGCAGCAATATTACCGAAGGAGTTTACTAACATGTCGGCTACCGCCACCGCTGCTGGCCATATCCCGATCTGGCGTATCAACGGCGCTTACCGTTCCGCCGATGTCATCGAACTCGCTCATGTCCATAGCGGCGAGGAACTGGCGACTGTCAGCAAAGCCAATATCGGTTTGATCCGGCGAGACGGTCTCAACTGGCCCGATCGTGATACTATTTTCGACGGTTACGATTCCCAACGCATGATCGCCATCTGCCGTGAGGCCGCTCGCGCGTTCATGCAGGACGATCTACCTTGCGACGCGGAAGGCGGTCGAATGGACTTCGAAGGCTACCTCGCGGCGCTCTCCTCCAGCACGGGTATGCCCGTCGCGCTTTGCCGGATGAATGCTGAAAAAATCGAGCACGCCATGCTCGAGATGGACGCGATTCTGCGGGGGCTCACCCGGGGTTTGCCCACCAGCATTTTCGATGGACTCAGCCAGAGCGACCAGGGGCCACTCAGTTTCTTCGCTCACACCAGTAAACTGACGGTTGTGCTTCCCAGCAATTCGCCCGGGGTCAATTCGCTTTGGCTGCCGGCGTTGGCTATGCGCATGCCGGTCTTGCTGAAACCGGGTCGCGAAGATCCGTGGACTCCATTTCGACTGTTGCAGGCGTTTCTCGCCGCTGGCGGACCGCGCCATGCAATCGGGTTTTATCCGTCTGATCATGATGGCGCCAATGCTTTGGTCGAAGTCGGCGGCCGGGTGATCCTGTTTGGGGATCAAACTGTCTCGGACCGATACGCTGGACGGCCTGACGTCGAAGTGCACGGCCCGGGCCGAAGCAAGATTGTGATTGGAGCGGATGCCGCCGATGATTGGCCGCAATTTGTCGATGTCATCGTCGAATCGATCGCGCGAAACGGCGGCCGCAGTTGTGTCAATGCTTCTGCTATTCACATTCCGAAACATGGCGAAGCACTCGCTGAGGCGTTAGCGGAGAAGCTGGCCAAGATTGAACCTCTCCCGCTCGACGATCCTAACGCGCGTCTAGCCGGGTTTGCGCGTCCCGTTGTCGCCGACTGGACCGCCGCGCAAATCGGGGAAGCGGTTGAAGTTCCCGGAGCCCGCTTTGTTTCCAGCCGTTGGCAACCCGACGGTATGATCGCGCAATGTGAAGGAATCACGTATTTGCGGCCTGGGATTGTTTACTGCGATTCGCCGGCCCACCCACTGGCCAACCGTGAATTTCTCTTTCCATTTGCCTCGGTGGTTCATACGCCGGAAGCGGAGTTGGCGGAATCCGTCGGCCCTAGCCTCGTGGTGAGCGCTATTACGCATGATGCTTCCTTGATCCGGGCGCTCGAAAAATCTCAGCAGATCCAGCGACTCAACGTCGGGCCGCTTCCAACGACTCGCATCGACTGGACGCAACCTCATGAAGGGAACCTCTTCGAATTTTTATTCCAACGGCGTGCGGCGGCCATGGCGGAAGGGTGGGCGTTGTAAGGCTCATGTGGGAAGCGCAACCGATTATCTTTTCAGGTAAACCTCGCCTCCTGGGCGGCGCTGGCAGCAGTCGCGAGACCGGGACCCTACTGACGGACCTCAATGTCGAGCGGGTCTTGTTCGTCACCGATGCCGGCGTTGCGGAGGCCGGTCTGCACAACCCGGCTTTGGAAAGCGCCCGTGATGCCGGGATCCATACCGAGTTGTTTCAGGAGGTCGTGGAAAGTCCGACTGACCTCACCGTGCAAGCTTGTGTCGAGGCCGCGCGTTCTTTTGGCGCCGACGGCCTGGTCGCGGTCGGTGGAGGCAGTAGCCTCGATACCGCCAAGGCCACGAATTTTCTGCTGACCAGCGGGGGGCGAATTCAAGATTATTGGGGGAAAAATAAGGCGACCCAGTCGATGTTGCCTTTCCTGGCCATTCCAACCACCACCGGCACCGGCAGCGAATGCCAGTCATTCGCCATCATTCAAGATTCTGAGACCCACCAGAAAATGGCCTGTGGCGATGATCGCGCGTTTGCTTCCATGGCGATTCTCGATCCGGAACTCTGCCTTTCCCAACCGCCGGGCGTTCGCGCTGCGACCGGCATTGACGCTTTGTCTCATGCGCTGGAATCGATGGTCTCTCGCCATGCGAATCCCTTTTCTCAATCCCTTTCAAGAGAAGCTTTCCGTCTGATCGCAGGCAGCCTTCGAGAAGCGATGCGGTTTCCGGCTGATATCGACGCCCATCGCCGCTTACAACTCGGCGCTGCCCTGGCAGGCATGGCGATCGAGGCCAGTATGCTAGGCGCCGCCCACGCCATGGCCAATTCGTTAACCGCGAAACACGGCGTGATTCATGGCCGCGCCATTGCCGTCGTGTTGCCAGTCGTCCTTCGCCACAATGCATCGCAACCGGAAGTCGCGCGGGCTTATCGCGAACTCGCCACGTTGGCCAGACTCTGTTCAACCGAAGCTTCCGATGAGGAAGCGCTCGGCCATTTGCTCGAATACATCGATGAACTCCGCAAAATCGGGAAACTTCCCCGCACCCTCGCAGATGTGGGCGCAGAAAAACTTGGAGCCCGCGAGCTGGCGAGTATGGCGTCCGAGCAATGGACCCAAGGCTTCAATCCCGTCTCCATTTCGGAACCGACCTTTCAAGGACTGTTCGAGGCGATCGAGTAAGACGGGCGGAAACTGAACGCGCAATGGGGATCGGCCAACGCTAACGTTAGCGACCCGAAGCGGTTGACCCGTGGCGCCAGTCGGGACTTCCCTGGCTTCACGCAGCTCAGGCTCGAAACCACCGCCCTCGCCGTCACCGGCAAAATTGACGTGCGCCCGGAAACCGTTAGGGTCGACGAATGATCCTGCTGAGCCATCTCCGAGATGGATGGGAGCGACCCGAAGACGCTGGTGAGGAGGATGTATTCCTCATGATAAGCTGCATGGAAACATGGTTTTTGGCCGATCGTGAGTCGCTACGGCTCTTTTTTGGAGCCGATTGGAAAGACAACGCGATCCCGAGATGGCCTGACCTCGAAAAGGTTGAGAAGACTCGCGTGTTCGAGGCTTTGGTTGAGGCCACAAAACAGTGTGGAAAGAAGCGTTACAGGAAAGGCAGGATTTCGTTCGATCTGATTTCGGCTATTGAACCCGCACGAGTGCGAGAGCGGTGCGCGTCTGCCGACAAGCTGCTCAATCGGCTGTCTGAACTTTGGGGGTGAGCTTCCACCACGACTCCCGCCTCCGGATTTGGTTGAAAGTGGGTGCGCATTATATCGCAGCCGTAGAGGAACTTGGAACAAGTTTCTGAGTGCGCTACCGGATACCGGCAGCTAAGGGATTTGAGCAGAACGCCCTCGCTCGTGTCCTATAACGAATCGGGTGCCGCGAGCAGTTCAGCCACCCGCTGCAGGAGACGACCCGCTCCTCCGCCGTCGAGGACTCGATGATCGAAGCTGAGGGTGAATTGCGCTTGGCGCACCGGTTCAAATATCGACTTCTCCGCGTTCCACATCGGTAAAGGACGTCCGACACCCATTCCGAGAACCAGCGTCTGTTCCGGCAACGGAATCGGGGTGGCCCAATCGAGCCCAAACGTGCCGTAGTTCGTCACGGTCGCAATGCCGCCGCCGTAATTGTCCCGGGTAAGCCGTGAGGTGCGGGCTTGTTCGACCAGTTTCAGGTATTCCTCGACCAAGGTCCAAAGCGGGCGTTCCTCGATGTTGCGCATCACGGGGACCAGCACGCCGTCCGGGACTTCGACAGCAAATCCGATATCAATACTCTTGGGGTGAACGACTTTCTCACCGACCAATCTTCCAGCCGGTTTACTATCTTCGGCGAGAGCAGTGGCTAGCGCTCGCATGGCGTAGAGGGCCGGGCCCGGTTTGGGGTCGGCGGTTTTCCGGTGCCGCAACATCGGCTCGATGTTGACCATCAATCCCACAGTTGCCAGCGGTCGGGTCCAACTGCGGCGCATCGCATCGGCGACGGCCACGCGCATGGAAGAAGCGGAACTCGTTTTATTCCGCTCGATATCGGCGAGGTAACGTTCGAAGTCTTCAATAGTGACACGACCGCCCGCGCCACTCCCTGCGACTCCCGCGATATCGGCGGCATGCAACCCGAGTTCTTCGATGCGGGCACGCATGCGGGGAGAGAGAAATGAGGCGCCTCGCCCAAGCACAGCGGGGACCGGCAGATTGTCGATGATCGGTTTGACCTCATGCGATCTCGCTGGAATGGCCGAGACGGTTTCGGGGTTGACCGCATCGTTATCGGGGGTGACCGGCATGGAGCTGGAGGGTTCGGCTGGTGCGGTCTCCTCGTTCGGGTGGTCGGGTAGGTAATAGGCGACGGTTGCCCCGACCGCGGCGCTTTGACCTTCTTCCACGGCGATTTCGAGAATTTCACCGGCATCGGGGGCGACGACATTGAGGACGGCTTTGTTGGTCTCGACTTCCAGAATGTCCTGACCGCCCTCCACCCGGTCGCCTGGGGCGACGAGGATGCGGACAATCGTGGCTTCGGCGATCGATTCGCCGAGTTGCGGCATGGGAATTGTTGAACGGGATGAAGTAGCCATGATCAGTTGCGAACCAATTTGCGCAGGGAATCAGCAATCAGGGGAGCGGTAGGGCGGTGGGTGCCCCAGAGGTTGGGGTGAAATGGAATGGGGGTGTCTTTAGCATTGACGCGCATCGGCGGCGCATCGAGGAGACCGAATCCGTCGGAGGCGGCTCGGGCGACCACCTCAGCCGTCACGCCGCCCCAAGGCCATGCTTCGCCGACGCAGAGAAGTCGGCCGGTCCTGGCGATGCTGCCGAGAATGGTGTCGGTATCGATCGGTTTGACGCAGCGAAGATCGACGACTTCGATTTCGAAACCTTCTTTGGAGAATTCTTTCGCAACTTCAAGGGCTTCATGGACCATCGCGCTGTAAGTGACCACCGTGGCATGACGGCCCGGACGGGCGATGCGGGCTTTGTTAGCCGGCAACGCTTCGGTGGGGAGTGCGTCGGCTTTCAGATGGTAATAAAGAAACTTGTGCTCACAGAAAATGACCGGGTCGGGGAGGGTGATCGCCTCCAGAAGCATGGTGTAGACATCTTCGACGGTCGCCGGCGTCATCACGACCAGGCCGGGGTAATGCGAGTAAATGGCTTCCATCGATTGGCTATGGAAGGGGCCGCTGCCGGGGGTGCCACCAAAGGGGAGCCGCACGGTAATGGGGCAGGGGCGGCCGGTGCGCCAGAAGCAGGTGGCGGCATGATTGACGATCTGATTGAACCCGACCGTGGAGAAATCGGCGAACTGCATTTCAATCACCGGAAACATCCCTTCCATCGCAGCGCCAATGGCGAGACCGATCATGGCATCTTCGCTGATGGGCGAATCGATGACGCGGTTCGGATATTCCTTGGCCAGGTTTTTGGTCGCTTTGAACGCGCCGCCGAACGCGCCGACGTCTTGGCCATAGATAAAGACCCGGGGATTTTGTTGGAGAGCGGAAGCTTGCGCTTCACGGATAGCTTCGAGGTAGGTGACCGCCATGTTGGGAACCGATACGAAAAAACGATTACTGAAACTTGTCGAGCCCGCTTGCAAGTGCTTGCCAGATTTCTTGATCGGCATCAGGCGCTGGTTCGCGCAGGACTTCGTTGGCGGTCCGCTCGATTTGGGCGGTGATCTCTGCCCGCCATTGTGTGAGTTGATGGGCGGGCACTAGCTGTTGGGTCTGTAAAAACTCTTCAGCGTAGGTGAGACAATCCCGGCCCATTTGCGATTCTTTGAGATCGGCACTGACGTAAGAGGCGTCATCGTGTTCGCCATGCCCGGCGAGGCGTAACAGAGAAGCGACGATCATTTGGGGGCCATCACCTGCTCTCGCGCGGTCGACCGACTCCTGCATCACTTGACTGCAAGCGGCGAAATCGGTGCCGTCGACTGTGACGCCCCGCACGCCGTAACCGATGGCGCGGTCGACCAGATCGTCACAGGCAAATTGCAGGTTGGTCGGGGTGGAGTAAGCATATTGATTATTGACGATCACCACCACGATGGGAGCGCGTTCGACCGCGGCAAGGTTCAGGCCTTCATGAAACGCCCCGGTGGACGTGCCGCCATCCCCGATGCAGGTGGCGCCGACCATTCCGGTTTCACCTTGCATGCGGCGAGCCACCAGTGAACCGACCACCACAGATGTCATCGCGCCGAGATGGCTGATCATCGGCACCAGGCGCTTATCCCAATTGCCTCGGTGGACATTGCCGTCCCGGCCTCGCATCGGGCCTTTGATCGAGCCGAGGTAGGTGCGAAAAACTTCATGCATCGTCTCACCAAAGGCCAATCGCCCTGCGGTATCCCGGATCAGGGGCGCAAACACATCCCCTTTTTGCAGGCTGTTGCCAATGGCCGCACTGACGGCTTCCTGGCCTTTACTGCGGTAAACACCGCCAAAAATCTTCCCGCTCCGATAAAGCGCGGCGATTTTATCTTCCAAAAGACGGGCGGAAAGCATCCAGCGATAGACGGTTTTCAAATCGGCAGCCTTGACTTCGGTGGAGACCGGCTGCGTCGCGGTGGTGGTCATTGCCTTGACCGTAGGGGGCGCTCTCGGATCGCGCAACGGTTTCTTGCCTGTCGAAAACTTACCCTCCATCGATCCGACCCCATCTCCAACCCGGTTGGTGCAGTAAATAGCGTTGCAGCAGAAACTTGCTGAGCGCATGATTGGGCTTATGCGGCGCCTGCCTCTTGATTCCGCCCTCAAACACCCCCCCCGGTCCGTGCTGGTGGTGGATGACGACATCATGATCGTCCATTTGCTGAAAAAAGCGTTGGGCCAGCGATTTCCGTTGTTCGAAGTGATGGGCTGCCAGCATTCGCGCAATGCTCGCGAACTGTTGCGGCAGCGGCCATTCGATTTGTTGGTGACCGATCTATGCATGCCGGAGATGGATGGTTTGGATCTTGTGGAGTTAGCCCGCGCACAATGGCCGGCCCTTCCTGTGATTGTGGTCACGGGCGTCGATGTCCCGCTCGTGCCTGAGCCAGTCGTGACCATTCCAAATTCGGTGACAGTGAAAAAGCCGGTGCCTTTCGAACAATTTTATACCCTGATCGAAGCGATTCTTCTCCGGGCGTCGGAAGGAGAGGAGGCTCAGGTCTGTCCCGACCGCATCATCAAGGCGCTCAACCGCACCAAATCCTCGGCTCACGTTCGGGTTTTGCAAACAAGCGAAAATGTGGCATTCCGAATCGAGGAAGGGGAATGGATCACTTTTGACGACGAAAGTAACAGCACGGAGAAGGTGGAAGCCATGCTGGCCCGGGCAGGAGCGGAAATCCAATTGATATTTGAATAGACTGGATCCAGGAGAGTTCCCGTGATCCCGTAGGGTCTGATTAAAGGTGGGTGCGCGTCATCGCAGAAGGATCAGAGGGAATCGAGCGGGACGGCCGGTATT
>JGI12210J13797_10062847_pt1 | contig 11690 bp, 4 predicted proteins | sample ElkSlonscriptome_3_FD_13797 | JGI IMG/M metagenome (IMG submission 13797) | reverse complement strand
TTTGCATAGACTTGATTGGCGTCGCGATACCAAATTGCGTCGTAGAACGCTTGACGCACCAACGCGACAGCACCCATTGGAGAATTTGGATATTTGTCTCGACGTTTTCCGCGAGGAACGGTGAGCGTCAAATGTTGGGATACATCACTGCGGATTAAATGTTGTGGATGGCCCCTATCGAGTGCCAACACAACGCAGCTTGTGCCTTTGATGATCCCGTTTTTCGGAGCCAGTAATTGTGCCGTGATGCCTTGGCTGCGAAGCTTGCGAAGTTCTGCCTCACGATCTTGATCGAACCAAACCGCTCGGGTCTCGGGCGTGACGTTTTGGTTCCAATGCCCGTTTGGCTCTGTCGGTAACTCGTCGGGCAATTCAACTTCGTGCATCGCATCAATGAAGCCCGCATAAATCCGCATCCCAGTGACATCGCGTCGCTCCGTCCCAGGCGGTGGCTTGATTTCTTCAGCGACTTGGACAATTCGGTTGCCGTCGATCAGAATGGACATTGACTTCGGCGTCGAACCGGGGCTGCCTATGACCTCGGCACCCTCCAGTAGAACGGGCGACGGATCCGCGTCGCGCAGCCCTTCTACCGGCTGAGTCGTTGTCGATCGCTGTGCCAAACAGTCTGGCAAGAAGCACATCGAAACGCAGAAGAGAATGAGAAAGGTAGACTTCATGAGCAAGGTCGCATCGGTCGAGAGAGTTGAAGGAAGTTGATACAGCACGACAACTTAAAAGCGGCACGACTCTTAATCGATGGGGAAGCCTCGTTTGCGAAGCAATGCACTGGTGTCGACATCTCGGCCTCGGAAACGACGGAAACCTTCCGCAGGATCGATCGTGTCACCGACGCTCATGATGTTGTCGTGCAAACTTTTCGCAATCTCGGGATCATAATACGTACCCGCTTCTTCGAACACTTCGGCTGCGTCCGCAGTTAACGCGTCGGACCACAAGTAGCTGTAGTAGCCAGCCGAGTACGCATCACTGCTAAAGATATGCGAGAAATGAGGCGTGCGATGACGCATTGGAATTTGCGGTGGCATGCCGATTTCCGCCAACGTTTCTTTTTCAAACTGATCGGGATCGATCCGGTCTTGCTCGGAGGTATGCAACTTCATATCCACAATCGCACTGGCCAAATACTCGACCGTTTCAAAGCCTTGATTGAACTTCGACGCGTTCTTGATTTTCTGTAACAACTCCGCAGGCATCGGTTCGCCCGTTTCATAATGAACGCAGTACTTGCTGAGCACCTCGGGTGTGTCGAGCCAGTGTTCCATCAATTGAGACGGGAATTCCACGTAGTCGCGAGCGACGCTGGTGCCTGCCTGCGCCGGATACGTGACCTTCGAATTGAGTCCATGGAGGGCATGACCGAATTCGTGAAACAACGTCACAGCATCATCCCATGAAATCAGCACTGGCTCACCCTCGGCTCCTTCGATAAAGTTCGAGTTGTTCGATACGATCGGCGTGATGGGTTCGTCGATGTTTTGTTGCAACCGATAGGCGGTCATCCATGCTCCGCTGCGTTTTCCTTCGCGAGCGTAGGGATCGAGGTACCAAAGTCCAATCCGTTCGCCGGCTTCGTTATCGACTCGCCAAACGCGGACGTCTGGATGGAAAACGGGAACGTCTTTGACTTCGGTGAACTGCATGCCGTACAACTCGCCTGCCGCCCACATCATCGCTTCGCGCAATTTGTCAAGCTGCATGTACGGTTTGACTTCGTTGAAATCGAGGTCGTATTTGTCTTTGCGGACCTTTTCGGCATAGTAGCGATAGTCCCATGGCTTGATTTCGATATCCGCATTTTCTTTATCAGCAATCGCCTGCATATCGGCGACTTCCTCTTCGACGCGAGCGACCGCTTTCGGCCAGACTTTCATCATCAGGTCCATCGTCGCAGCAGGCGTTTTTGCCATCGTCGGTTCGAGTCGCCACTCGGCGTGGTTGGCATAACCGAGAAGTTTCGCCCGGGCGTCTCGTAGACTGAGGATTTCGCTGATAATTGCGTTGTTATCGTGTTGGTCCCCGTTATCGCCTCGATTGTAATAGTTCCGCCAAACCGTTTCTCGCAAATTGCGGTTGTCGGCATAGGTCAAAACGGGGTCCATCGACGAGCGAGTGTTGGTGACGGCCCATTGCTCTGGCTTACCTCGATCCGCAGCGGCTGATTTCATGGCTGCTTTGACGCTTGCTGGTAAACCCGCCAAATCGTCTTCGTCGTCAATCCAAGTGACGAACCCTTTCTCGTCTTCCAGGACGTTTTGGCTAAAATCGGTGAACAAGCGAGCCAAGCGGGTATTGATTTGCGATAATTTTGCTTTGTCGCTTTGGTCAAGTTTGGCACCCTGGCGGACGAACGTTTTGTACAAATCGTCGACCAGCCGCTTTTGGGCAACCGAAAACGATTCCATTGCCTCACTTTGATAGATCGTTTCGATCCGTTTGAACAGAGCCGAATTTTGGTAAATGCTATCACTGTACTTCGACAACTCGGGGGCGACTTTCCGCTCGATATCGGGAATCGGGCCGACGTTCAGGTTCGAACTATGGACGCCGAACAACGCCTCGAGGCGAGTGAGCATTTCACCGGCCTTTTCCATTGCGACGATCGTGTTTTCAAACGTCGGAGGTTCCGATTGGTTGGCGATTTCGTCCATCTCTTTGCTGGCGGCCGCGATGGCGGTCTCAAACGCTGGCAAAAACTCTTCGGTGCGGACAAGGTTCCACGGCGGGACACCGCCATGCGGTCCCGTCCATGGCTCTAACATTGGTGAACTCATATCCTTTTTCACTTCGTTTTGTGGTGTTTCGGTGTTGGAGGTGTCCGCAGAAACGGTCGCGGAAAGCATCCAAAAACTCAAAAAGGCAAACAGTGGAAAGCGTGGCATCTTCATTGGCATCACAGTCATTTGCATCGTGGTAGACAGTTAATTGGCACGGTCGATTGTACTTCTTCGTAAACGGAACCGCGTCGGTTCAGGCTCTGCGGGACGATTATACACAATTGGCCGCTTTTTTGCGGTCATCGACGCATTGGCCGAAGGAATGCTAAGATACTCGAAACTCCGAACCTTTGAATTCAGGAAAGCGATTTTATGGGTCTTCATGACCGCGATTATGGACGCCGCGATACTCGGACGCCGTGGGATCGGATCGAGAATCCACGTAGCATGACGATCACTCTAATCGTCATCAATGTCGTCGTGTTCGTTGTTAATATGATTTTTAGGGGTGAGTTGACCGCATGGCTGGCTGCCGAAGGGGCCACCTTGTATCAACCATGGATGTGGTGGAAATGGCTGACTTACGGCTTTGCCCACGACCCAAGTGGTATCAATCATATCCTGTTCAACATGATCGGTTTGTTCTTTTTTGGCCGGATTGTGGAGCAGCGTTTGGGACAGCAAGAATTTCTCAAGTTCTATCTGCTGGCGATTCTGGTGGGCGGAATCATCGGTTCGCTGGGGTTTTTACTCATGAACGTCCCGCAAGGCAGCGTGATTGGGGCCAGCGGTGCGGTGGTGGCAACAGTGATTTTGTTCGCTTGTTACTATCCCAACAACGAAGTCTATTTGATGTTCGTGTTCCCTGTGAAAGCTTGGGTGCTTGCCACCTTTTTCGTTGCCGCCGATTTTGCGGGTGCTTTGGGGATTATGTCTTTGTCGGGCCCCAACACGGCGTTCACGGTCCACTTGGCGGGTGCCGGTTTTGCGTTGGCTTACTATTTCCAGAATTGGAGTTTTCGACGACTCGATTTTGATGTGCTCACCGATTTGCCCCATCGAATGCGGCAGCGATCGAGGCGGATGAAGTTAAAAATTCACGATCCCGATAAGAAGTTGCGAGCCGAATCGGAAGAGGCAGATCGCATTTTGGCAAAGATTCACGAGTCGGGCGAAGAGAGTTTGACCAAGTCCGAACGAAAAACACTCGAACGCTATAGTCGCCGAAAACGTGAACAACGCGGCGGCTAGTAACGGCTACAAAGGAATACTCATGACTGATCGAATTCAAATTGTTGGCATCGGCGACGATGGACTTGATGGTCTCACCGGACAGGCGCGGCAAATTATCGATTCCGCTGCGGTGATCATCGGTCCAAAACCCCTGCTGGATAAGCTTCCTAAAACGGACGCAAGTCATATTGCGGTCGGTAGCAACTTGGAACAATTGCAACAGGCGATACGTGGCATCGGCGATTCGCCTGCGGTCGTGTTGGCAGGCGGTGATCCGCTCTTTTACGGAATCGCACGCTATCTCACCGACACGTTTGGGAAAGACAAGTTTGATGTGATTCCGCACGTCAGTACGATGCAGTTGGCTTTCGCGCGGGTCAAAGAGAGTTGGGACGATGCCTACTTGACCAACTTGGCCACTCAGCCGCTCGACCGAGTCGTCGACAACGTTCGCACGTCCGAGTTGGTGGGCCTGTTCACGACCAAGTCGATTGCGCCGTCGGTCGTTGCCGAGGCGCTGCTGGACCGTCGGATCGATTACTTTACGGCCTACGTTTGCGAGAATCTGGGGACGCCCGATGAAACGGTAACGCAAGGCGATTTGCCATCGATTCGCGGACAATCATTCGGCGAAATGAATGTGATGATCTTGGTTCGAAAGCATGGTGCCTCGGACCGGCCGAGCGGCCGTCAGCAACGTCGATTGTTCGGCAACCCCGACGATCTGTTTTTACAATCGCGACCCAAACGAGGTCTGCTAACTCCTTGCGAAGTTCGTTGCATTGCATTGGCGGAACTTGATCTGACGCCGACCAGTATTGTTTGGGATGTCGGAGCCGGTAGTGGCTCGTTGGCGATCGAAGCGGCATCGATCGCCAACCGAGGCAAGGTGTTTGCGATTGAGATGGATGCGGAAGATTACGCCTTGATGATTGAAAACGCGAAAATGTTCGATGTGCCTGCGCTGGTTCCCGTGCATGGACAAGCACCTGATGCGTTCGCCGACTTGCCCAATGCCGATGCAATCTTTGTTGGTGGCAGCGGCCGGTTTGTCCCCGATCTCGTCTCTGCTGCGATCGCTCGATTGTCGCCCCGCGGCCGAGTGGTGGTGAATGTTTCAAGTCCAGACAACTTGGTGGCTGTTCAGGCTGTACTCTCTAAGGCCAACATGCAACAAGATGTGCGGATGATCAACATCGCTCGCAGTCAATATCAACTCGACCGAGTCCGCTTTGCTGCGTTGAATCCGACGTTTCTGATTTTGGGGAGTCGATAAGGCGCCTCGATTGTCTCTCTGCTCTCCGGGCGGCACGCGTCTTCGGTCTTGGGAAGGCCAGTTGAGACGAGCCAGTCGGTGGACGCCATCCGCTCGGAGAGCTAAGCGACACTGGGCTTTAAGCTATTGTTTCCGAACCGCCAGGATGAGATCGGCTGACAACGTGACGCAACGGTTTGTCACCGATCCGAGGCGTGCGTTTTGAGAGTGGCGAACGCCTCGGTAAGTCATCGCCATCGCGTCGGCGATGGCGTCGGTGTCGAGAGCGATTTGGGTTTGCCACGTCATTTGCTGCTTCAATTCCACTCCCACCGCTGTCAACTCGTCGACGATCGTTTGCCACCGACTACGACGATGGCCAGCTTGTTGGACGTGCCGACGAAGTTCGATCAGGTCGTCTTCACCCGGAACGGCGATGATGCAAGTACCGCCGGGTACGAGCACGCGTGCGATTTCCAAAACGGGTCGCCGGCCAAAGAGGGAAAGTACACGGTGGACCGATGCGTCACTCGCTGGCAACGTGCGGTCGGCGTTCGCCAAGACCCATGTCGCATCGGGCCAGCGGCGGGTAGCCAATTTGATCGCTCGCTTTGACAGATCGATCCCGCAATATCCATCCGCTTCGTCCGAAAAGAGGGCTGGACCAAAATAGCCTTCGCCACAACCGAGATCCAACGTCTGCGGATGCTCGAATGACGCAGTCGAGCGTAAAACGGGATCGGGAACTATCCAGGCCCGTAGCGTCTGAATCAATCCATCCGCATGACCACGTTCCAACCAGCGATGGCGGGCGAGTACGGCGGCGTCGGTGTCACCCGGATGCTTCGATTTGCGGTCTTGAGGTTGAAGCAGATTGAAGTAGCCTTCCTTGGAACGGTCGAAGCAATGACCCACCGCACAACGTAGACCGAAGTCGGTGGGGTTCAGCGGTTCAGAACAATTTCGGACGGTGCAGCGAAGAGCAAACATCATGATATATTAAAAGCATGGATCGCAATCGAAAAGGTGCAACTTATTCGGATCGTGATGCATGTGCCGAATTTTTCGTTGTTGATACTGCGAACAAGCAAACATTTTCGCGTATTGTTTGCTCGCGAATAGTCTCTTAGAGGTAAAGATTGGCACCAACGTTCGTGAGGGGACGGCGGAGAGCCCAAGCATAAACCGCTAGGCTATCTAATTCGATCGAGACATCATGAGTGGCGTACTACTGGCGATTTTCGTTTCCTGGTTGATCATCACACTGGTGGGGCACGCCAGTTGGGTAATGATTGCAGCAATTTGGCGTGCCGTTATCGGCCCAGGGGATGAAGGACCAAGGGATGCGGGCCACCGATCAAGCGGGCAACCCAAAAAAGCCGGCAATCGCTTTCAAGACGATTATCACGCTTGCCTGCGTGTCACCGATTATTTGTTGTATCGCAGACTGATCGATTCACAAGAACTTGACTCGTTTCGTCGAAAATTGGCTGAGCTGCAGCGTTTGGAAACGACGCTGCCCAACCTCGTCACGAAGCCATCGGAAACCATAAAGCAACCCGTAGAGACGGCAGCCGAAACGGCAGCTGAAACAACGGAAGTGCCAATCATGGCACATCCGATTGCCGCATCCACTGCGGTTCCCACCGCCGCTGAGCCGGTTTTGGAAGCGGAACCAGGCCCGGCTTTGTCGAAGGCCGAGATCATCCGTTCGTTCTTGGCCACCCACAATATTCGCTGGGGGGAATTGGTCGCTGGTCTGTTGATCGTCATTTGTTCAATCGGACTGGTCATCAGTTTGTGGAACACGCTCATTGCCAGGCATCGAGTGGTGCCTTCGCTCGTTTTCCTCGCTGGAAATGCTGCCATCTTTGCTGCGGGTCTCTACACGTTATCGCGTTGGAAACTGCGGCATACCAGTCGTGCGGTTCTGGTCATCGCGACGCTGCTCGTCCCCCTCAGTGTTCTGGCGGGCTTGGCGGCAATCGGAAACCCGACCGAATCGGTACAGCTAAACGATCCTGTGACTCTCGTTACTTTGTTTGCAGCAGCGGCAATCTACTTGCTCATGCTAATGAAGGGCGCAAGAGCGTTGGTTGGCAAACACAATGCCGGAGCGATGGCGTTGTCAGTCGCTGGTCCGACTGCACTGCTTCCGATACTGCCAACGGCTTGGCGGATGCTTGAATCGCATGTTGGTTGGAGCATTTTACTCGGAAGTATTTCGATAGGGGTCGCGATGCTTTGGCTAGTCTACCGACGAGCCGAAAAATCACGATTGATAGGCATGACGACGAGTCGCAACAGTTTGTTGACCATGTTTGTGGGGGCGTTTTCGATGGCGATTTCGGTCGGCTACACGGTGTTCTTTGTCGGTGCATCGTTTGGCAAATTGATGCCGATTGCAATCGCCACGATTCCGGCTTTGATTGGATTAGTCGGCAGCGGTGAAGTGCTTGCGAATCAAGCGAGGCGGGCCACCCATGCGATGATCGGCAGAATCGTTTCGATTCTGGCCTTGGCAGCTTGTTGGACCATGTTGCCAGCAGCGATCGGCAGTGAGCCTTGGACGTGGACCTGGGCGATTGTGCTTTCGATTTGCACGTTGGTCGTCGGTTGGTTGCTTCGAGGTCCGCGGTGGATCGCGGTGTCGACGTTCCCGATTGGTACCAGCATCGTGATGGCAAGCCCCGTTTGGATCCGGCAAATAGCTTGGTCTGAGTTACCGCTATGGATGAAGCTTATCAGTGGCGAAGCGATGGTGGCTTCGGCCGTTGTCGCACTGAGCATCTTTGCGATTCGCAGGTGGATTCGCTGCGAGGCGGTTGCTCGATGGATCATGGTCGCATCGGCTGTTTGGACCGGCTTGACACTACTGATCGCAGCCTGCTTGGCAATCGCTCCGATCCCTTTACTTGGAACGGTCCCCGGCGGGATCGTCACGGCTGCACTGACCCTTGGGGTCATGTTCGCCGCATTTCTGGCGCCCAAGCCAATTGCAAAACATTCCATCGTTTCCATTGCAGCGATCGGTTTCGTCGCGTTGGCTTGGGCATCGATCTTGAAACCGCTTGTCCTGTTCGCAGCCGATCCGATCGCGGGGATTCAAACGTGGCTGCTGTTTGGATTGGGGGTCTCGGCAACGATACTCGTGTTGGTGGAGGTCTCTCGGCTGGCGAATCGGCAACGGGGGAACGTCGACAAGACGTGGGGTCTTGCCGGTGCCGCGATTGCTACACTGACCGCCGTCGCTGCTTGCTTTGCAGCGACTTCCGATTGGCGGACCGCGACCTGGACGCTTGCGGGCGTCACCGCGTTGATCTTTTGGGCGTCGACTATGTTTTCGGCGTCCAAGCCGGTTCGATCCGCCGTGTTACTGCGTCTATCCCAGTTGGCTTCCGTTGCCGGTTCGATCGTGTTTGGATATGGGGCGTATCGCAGCGAGCTGTTTGCCGCTACATCATGGACCAGTGGCCAAGCTTGGTGGTGCTGGAGCATGTTGTTCGCGACCGTCTCGATCATCTGGCTCGTCATTCGTCGACTTGCAGTCTTCCATCCACGTTCTGCGTCGGTGTTCGCGGATTCGAAGGCATCGCCCGCCTTGATGATCGATGGAGCGGCGATGGTGATGGGCGTTGTCAGCTTGGCGATTGGTGCTACCGTCTGTTACGTGGGCGTCTTGGCGGATGTATTCGGGGCCAATCTTTTTTCAGTAGCCTATTCGGTATCGGTTCCGCTATTAGGCTTCGTCATGGTCGGTATCGCGGGAATCGGCAACGACCGAGTTAAGGGCAGTGGTAAACTGCTTTCGATGACTGGCACCGCTCGTCATTTGTTGTTTAGTTCGATTGTCGTGTGGTGCTCGATCCAGTTGGTCAGCCATTTTGCCACCGACTCAGTCGTTCGATTGATTTTAACGACGACCCTTGCTGCCGTTCTTGCTCAGCTTCCCACTCTGCCGTTGCCGAGACGGAATTCGATTGCTGATTTTGAATCGGCATCGTGGTGGCCATTCGCCACGGCATCGGCGTTGATAGCCGTTGCTTCGGTCGTCTTGCTAACCGAGCACTGGATGACGCCGCTTATCGATGGCCAAATTGCCGATCGGCTACCCACGCTATCGGTTGCGTCGTGGTGGATCGCTATCGCGGCATCCTTGTGGTGGATGGGGCAACGGATGCAGCCGAACAGCCAGCGCGGTCGGTTCGCTTCGGGTGTCTCGGCTTTTCTGACGCCTGCGGCCGCATTGATTAGCACCGCCGCCGTGTCGATGTCTCATCCAATTGTCTGGTTGCAAGTTGCTGCTATTTTCTCGTTCGTGTGGGTTGCGATCAATCGGTTGTTATGCCGACGACCGCCATTTACAGTGTCTCGTCATGCCGAGAACGGATCGCTCCAGGTCATCTTCTGCGTCGGTGCGGTATCGGGGATCGCTGCGATCATGAGGATCGTGCTGGACATTCCCGAATTTTCGGTTGGCCTTGGACTGGCTAGTTTCGTCCTTTCGGGGATAGCTGTTTGTCTGGCCGGGGTGCCCTGGCGTGCTGTGCGACTACCGTGGCCTTTGGGTGTTAGTTTATTCGCAGGCCAATTGGCTTGGCTGGCCAATTCAGTGGGAGTCTTGCCGCCTGTTTGGCAGATCCATTTTGTTGTGGCCATATGGTTGCTCGGTTGTGTTGCCTCACTGGTGGATTATTCGAAAACAGCGTCATCGATTCATCTGTTTCATTGTTTGGCCACCTGTTTTTCAGCCGTGTCGATCGCGATTTTGCTTCAGCCGAGTGATCCAGTGGTAATCGAGAGCTTTGGTGTGATTGCTTGTGTTCTCGTCGGAATGTTGGTTGCGATTCACAGCCAGAGTATAAACGTGGCAGGTCGACAACGACGACTCGCTCGCGGGTTACCCTGGTTCACCATTCTCGCAGGTGGTTATCTGGTGGTACGACTCGCTTCGCAGCGTTTTGGGTTTGGCAACGTCGAAGGGACGGTCGCGGTGCTTTGGTTATCGGGCTGGATTGTCGCTTGGCGGTGGTTGTGCGTGCCACGCACTGGATCGAAAGCTTTGCTTGTGGACCCGATGGAAGGCAGGCTACCGCCTGCCGAAGCAGAGTCGCGCGAGGCGGGAACCTCGCAAGCAGTGCGTTCCCCGGCGGGAGCCTGGGAACGAGTTGCAACTTACCCGGCGGGCGGCTGGGAACGAGGGTTCACTGCCGATCCCGAAGTCTTTGTGCTGTTGGCCTTGATTGTTATTTGCGAATCGGTTTTCCTTGTTTTGTTTCAAGACCGATCGCTACGACCGCTCGTAAGCGACTCTCTGTTGTGGGTGCGTCTGTCCGCATACATGGTGGCTGCTGCATCCACGGTCCTTCGCGGTGATCGTCGCATCGTATGGCAGGCCGCATTTGCCATTGTTCTGGCAGCCTTGGCTTCAGCGGCTACACGAATTGCCGAACTTTTTGATGTTGGCGATGAGCGCCGCGTTATGTTCGCCGTATTGGCGATCAGCTTTACGCTCTCGGCTATCATTTACCAACTCAAAACGTTGTTAAAAGCTGCATTCTTCATCTCGCGTGCCCTTCGCATCGCCCGTCCCGTTCGAATGACCACATTGACTCGGGGCGGCGAACATTTATCAGCCGCCGTTGCTGCGGTTAGTATTGCCGTTTCCGTTCTGATGATCTTTATGGGAATGGATACGGCGACCGTTCGCATGACAATCATGGGGGTTGCAATGGTTGGGATTGCCTACTTTGAATTGTCTGAGTTGACATCTCAATTACGGCTACGTCATTATGCCGTCCAGATCGGTTTGTTAGCGATCGGGCTTTGGGCCAGCGTCGTCGATTCCGCTCAAGATTTTCCGTGGCTAGTCGGTTCGATGCAGTGGCTTGTCGCTGGTGTGATTTCAACAGCAACCCTCTTGATTGCTATGCCGAAATTCTTAGGTGAAACGATCAACGAACGTTGGCGGCCTGCGTTTCGCTTTGGAGCGATCGTCAGCGGAACGGCGACCATCATCAGTTTATTGGCGATGTTAGTCATGGAAGCCGTGGTTCGCCGTGACGGTGGCATTGACGAGATTTCACGACCGCTGATTATCGGCATCGGTATGATGTTGGTTGTTCTTAGCTTGTTGACCGCTTGGGTTGCCATTGCAACTGGGCCACGATTCTCGTTACGGCGTACGTTGTTATTGTCAGACCGCCAGCGTCAAATTTTGATTGTCGCGGCCCAGGCGATTGCTGCGACCGCGTGGTTGCACTTATTTCTTTGCAATGTGGACTTTGCCTTCTTTGGATTGCGAGCGTATTGGCCTTACATCGTCATGCTGATTGCGTTCGTCGGCGTTGGTGCGACTGAGTGGGCGAAGCGACGAGGCGATGACGTGTTGTCCCGAGCACTCGCTCCGACTGCACTGTATTTGCCATTGATCCCTGCGATTGGTTTTTGGCTCAGTGGGGGAC
>JGI12210J13797_10342042_pt1 | contig 11692 bp, 8 predicted proteins | sample ElkSlonscriptome_3_FD_13797 | JGI IMG/M metagenome (IMG submission 13797) | reverse complement strand
CCGGTCCAGATCGATATCCAGCATCGCAACCTTCGCGCTCTCCTCGAGCAGCGCGGTACAGAGTGCCCGGCCGAGGTTGCCGGCCGCACCGGTGACCACCGCGACCTGATCGTTGAACTGGCCCATAGGAATGCTCCTGCGAGATCGCTGGATAGAATTTGGATCGAGGGTTCGCCAAGCAATACCGCTCTCGCATAGCGGAAGACCAGCGGCAGCGCCCTCAGCGTCTGCTCGCAACAACTTAAGGGCAGCGCAACTCGCTGTAAATGGCGCATCCTAGCGCAGGATCGGCTCAAAAGGCACCGCGGTCGCAATGCGACCCCATGCGGTTCCCTGTATCATTGGCGGTTGTTGGAGGCAGCGTTGAGACTCTTGGCATTGCAGCGTAGACCGACAGCGACGACGAGCCCCGGTCGCAAGCACTCATGGCGCCTGCGATTTGCCGCTTTGACCGAAGACATCGCGGCCGAGGTGCCGCGCCGCTACGGGCGTCCGCCGGCAGAGGTACCGCCGCAAGGTCGGTGGGGCGACGCTGCGCAATTGGTCGGCACCTGATGCAATGGCTCTTTCTCCTGTTACCGCTCGCGGCCGCTTCCGGTTGGCTCCTGGCCCGGCGAGGCAGCCAGTGCCGGGGCGGACACGGGAATCCGGCTAACCCGGACCCGGTCTTCTTCCGCGGCCTCAACTATCTCCTCAATGAGCAGCCCGACAAGGCCATTGACGTATTCCTGGAGCTGGCCGAGGTCGACGGCGAGACCGCCGAGACGCACCTCGCGCTCGGCGCCCTGTTTCGCCGCCGCGGTGAGGTCGACCGCGCCATTCGCATCCATCAGAACCTGGTTGCACGCGAGACGCTGAGCCACGCACAGCGCGGTTACGCGCTCTACGAGCTCGGGCGCGACTACATGCTGGCCGGACTGTTCGACCGCGCCGAGAGCCTATTCCAAGAACTCGCTGAACAGGGGCTACAGGACCGTCGCGCCCTGCGCAGCCTGATCGAGATCTACCAGGCGGAGAAGGATTGGCGTCGCTGCCTGGAGACCGCCGAGCAACTCCAGCGCCGCTCCGGCCGGCCGCTGCCGACCGAGATCGCACACTACTATTGCGAGCTCGCCGACGAGTGCTTGCGGCACGATGACCGCGATCAGGCTCGCGTCCACCTGCTGGATGCACAAGCAGTCGACCCGAGCTGCATCCGCGCGACCATGATCCAGGCCCAGATGGAGATGGAAGGCGGCGACCCAGCCTCCGCCCTGCTGCTCTACCGCCACCTGGTACGCCGCGGCCCCGATTACTTACCCGCGATGCTGCCGCACCTGCTGCATTGCTGCGAGCGCCTCGGCCGCAACGCCGTCGTCAAGGAGCTTCGCGACCTCTTTGACGCACACCCGTCACCACCGCTGATGCTCGAGCTGTCGCGTGCGATCGAGCGCGAATCCGGCGCGGACGCGGCCCGCCGTTTCCTCCTCGATTACCTCGGCGCATACGCCGATCTGGTCGGCGCCGAACGGTTGCTCGCGCTTAGGCTCTCACGCCAGCCGACGGCCGCCGCCGATGGCGATGACCAGCTGCTCGCAGTGATTCGTCACCTGGTCAGCGGCCAACCCGGCTATCGTTGCGATCAATGCGGCTTCGAGGCACGCGCCTTACATTGGCAATGCCCAAGCTGCAAGCACTGGGGCAGCGTCAAGGCGGTGGCGCCGCCGCCACTCAATCAAGCCGGCGGCGGCCCTGCGCTGCACCGGGCCGTGTGCATCACGGGCTAACGCATTCGCCGCAGGTCGGATTCCGCGCTGCTCTTCACAGGATCATCATGTCGGCATCTCCACAGACACGCACCATCGTCGCGCTCGATTTTCCCTCGGCCAGTGCTGCCCTGGACCTCGCCGATCGACTCGACCCGAGCGCGTGCCGCGTCAAGGTCGGCAAGGAATTATTCACCCGCGCGGGCCCGGCCATAGTGGAGACGCTCGCGACTCGCGGCTTCGACATCTTCCTCGACCTCAAGTACCACGACATTCCGAACACCGTGGCCGGCGCCTGTGCCGCTGCCGCGGACCTCGGCGTATGGATGCTCAACGTGCACGCCGCCGGGGGTTCGGCGATGATGCGCGCGGCGCATGAACGCGTGTCGCAGGCACCAGCACGGCCGCTGTTGATCGCGGTGACCGTGCTGACCAGCCTCGACGCCGGCGACCTCGCCGCCATCGGCTGCGCAGGAGAGCCGGGCGAGCGCGTGCTGACACTCGCGCAGCTCGCGCTGCAGGCTGGGCTCGACGGGGTGGTCTGCTCACCGCAAGAGGCCGCGACGTTGCGCGCGCAACTGGGCCCCGCGCCGCTCCTGGTGACCCCCGGCGTGCGACCGGCGACCAGCGAGGGCGGCGACCAAAAGCGCACGATGACCCCGGCAGAGGCGCTCGCCGCCGGGGCGGATCACCTTGTGATCGGGCGCCCGATCACGGCCGCCGCCGATCCGATGCAGGTCCTCGACGAGATTCAGTCCGCGCTGAGCGCCGCGCGGGCCGGAACCGCCTGAAAGGCCGCAGAACACCCCACCCAGAATCCAACCAACACAACGACAGGAGCTCCCATGGCCAAGATCAATAAGGCCGTCTTCCCCGTTGCCGGGCTCGGCACGCGCTTCCTTCCGGTGACCAAAGCCAGCCCCAAGGAGATGCTGCCCGTCGTCGACAAACCCTTGATCCAATATGCCGCCGAAGAGGCCGAGCAGGCCGGCGCGACGCAGCTGGTATTCATCACAGGTCGGCACAAACGCTCGATCGAGGATCACTTCGACAAGGCTCCCGAGCTCGAGGCCGAGCTCAAGTCTGCCGGCAAGGACAAGCTGCTCGAGATCGTGCAGACAATCCTGCCGGAGCACGTCAACTGCATCTACCTGCGCCAGCCCGAGGCGCTCGGGCTCGGTCACGCGGTGCTCTGTGCAAAGCCCGTCGTCGGCCAAGAACCCTTCGCGATCCTACTGGCCGACGACCTCATCGCCAACGACGGTGACGGCGTCTGCCAGCAGATGGCCGACCTGCATGCCCGCACCGGCGCCAGCATCCTCAGCGTGGAAGAGGTCCCGGCGAACGAGACCCACAAGTACGGTATCGTCGAGACCGAGGAGCAGCCCGATGGCACGCTGCGCATCACCTCGATCGTCGAAAAGCCGAAGCCGGCCGATGCGCCGTCCAACCTCGCGGTTGTGGGCCGCTACCTGCTCACGCCGACGATCTTCGACAAGCTCGAGCAGACCCAGGCCGGCGCCGGCGGCGAGATCCAGCTCACCGACGCGATCGCGGCGCTGCTCAACGAAGAAACCGTCCTCGCCCACCCATTCCAGGGCAAGCGCTACGACTGCGGCAGCAAAGAGGGCTACCTCGAGGCCACGGTCGAGCTCGCGCTCCACCACCCCGAGCTCGGCGAGTCGTTCCGCCAGTACCTGAAATCAATGGAGTTCTGAGGCGAGCAGGACGCGGCGGGGCCAGACGCCAGCGGACGTTCCGCCTCGACTAGCCTCGGACATGGAGATTCAGAGCGGCGGGATGCGATTGGGACGGGGACGTGGCTGGCCGATCCCAGCTAAGGTTCAGCCGGCTGCGCTCCGCGGTCTCTTTGACCAGCAGGGCGCGTCAGCCGCAGCGTCAGCGCCAGCATCGCCGGCATGAACGTCAGCGTCACGAGCGTGCTGAACAGCAGGCCGAACAGCACGATCGCGCCCAGTCCGCGGTAGAGCTCGGTCCCGGCGCCAGGGTTGAAGACGAGCGGCGAGAGCCCGGCCACGGTCGTCACCATCGACATCATGATCGGGCGCAGGCGCACCCGGACCGCGTCGGTGATCGCCTCCCGCACCCGCATGCCCCCCACCCGCACGTTGGCGACCGCGCGCTCCGTGATCAGGATCGGGTTGTTCACCACCGTGCCGATCAGCACCAGAAAGCCGAGCATCGTGATCATGTCGAACGGCTGTTGAATCGGATAGAGCCCGATCTTATCGAGCTGGCTGCCGGCTAGGTTCAGCAGCGCCAACCCGGCGATGCCGCCGCTGACGCCGACCGGGACGCTGGTCATGATCAGTATCGGCCAGCCCCAGTGGCTGAACACTGCCACCATCAGCAGGTAGGCGATCACCAACGCCACAAAGAAGAAGCCGGCGAGCGCATCACGAGTCGCCTCGAGCCGATCGCTCGCACCGCTCAACGTCAGCCTAATCTCTGGCGGCAGCTCGCCGCTCGCGGGCATCCCCTCAATAATGCGCTCGCGCACCAGACGGACCCCTTCTTCCAGCGGCACCGAGCGCGGTGGGATGATGCTCATCGTGACGGTGCGGTCTGCATCCACCCGGCGGATGGTCTCGGTGTTGACCGTCTCCTCGAGCCGCGCGACCGCCGACAGCGGCACCACGCCGCCGGCGGGGGCGGCCAGCAAGAGCTGCTCCAGATCCTGCGGCCGCTCGATGTTGCCTTCAGTGCTGTAGAGGAACAGGTCGATCTCGTCGTCGCCGACGAACACCTCGTCGACGAAAGCGCCGTCGGAAAACGCCCAAATCGTATAGCCGAGATCACCTGGAGTCAGACCGAGCTCGGCTGCGCGTTCCCAGTCCGGGCGCACTTCGAGCATCGGCTGACCCAGGACCAGGCTCGACGGCTCGGACTTGATGCGCGGCCCATCGAACAGACCGCGCGCCGTCGCCTTGACCTGCCGCGCAGCGTCGAACAGGGTTGGCAAGTCCGGCCCGCTGATCTCGATGTTGATCGAGCGCGTGCCGCCGAAGTTACTCGAGAAGATCGAACCGCGGCTGGAGAAACTGCGCAGGCCGGGAAGCTGCCGGGTCTTCTCACGGGCGACGTCCATCAGCGCCTCGGTGTCGCGCCGGTGCGTTGCCTCGCGTACGACGAACACCAACCGCTCGCTCGCAAAGCCGATGGTAAAGTTCAGGGGCGGCACGTCGCTCTCAGCGGCCGCAAACGCGGCGCGATCCCGACCGACCGCCGGATAGAAATCGGCATCCACGCGCTGGAAGGCCTCTCGCATCATGTCGATGTTGTACCCGGGCGGCGCGAACATCAGCGTGAACACCTTGGCCTCTTCGCCTTCCGGCAGGTACTCCGCCGGTGGTGTCAGCCAGAGAATGATCGCAGCGGCGCCGGCCAGCACGGCGCCCGCGACGGCGAGCGGCCGGACCGTCCCGAGCGTGATCCAGCCGACACCTGCGAGCAGCGCCCGCGCAAAGGCGCCGCCGAAACGACCGAGCAGCGGCTGCCGCTCACGCGCCTTCTGCAGCCGCAGAAAGCGGCCCGACGCGGCCGGCACCAAGGTGACCGCGATCAGCATCGACATCAGGATCGACGCCGATACCGCCACCGCGATGTCGGAGTAGAGCTGACCCGCCTCCTCCTCGACGAAGATCACGGGCAGAAACACTGCAACCGTCGTCAGCGTAGAGGCGAGCACCGCCGGCCAGACCTCGCGCACGCCATCCACCGCCGCTGTCATCCGGTCCTTGCCCTTGGCCAGATGGCGGACGATGTTCTCGAGCACGACGATGTTGTTGTCGAGTGTCATCCCAAGCGCGAACGCGACCCCGGCGAGCGAGATCACATTGATCGTGCGCCCGGTAATCAAGATGCCGAGGAAGGCGGCGATGGTGCAGATCGGGATGCCGAGCGCGCCAATCAGCGTCGCCGGCAACGAGCGCAGGAACAGGAACAGCACCAGCACGGCCAGGAACGCGCCGATCGCCAGATTACGCTCGACGACGTCGATCGCGTCAGTCACATAGACGACGTCGTCGGCGGTGCGCACGAGCTTAAGCCCGCGCGGGTTGAGCACGCGGCGGTTGAGTTCGCCGACCGTCTCGAGCATCGCCTCCTTGATCTCGATGACGTTGCTGCCGATCTGGCGATTCACCGCGAACGACAGGATCGGGCGGCCCTCGGAATAGGCATAGCTGCGCACCTCGGCGTAGCCGAGCTCGGCATGGCCAACGTCCTCGAGACGCACGTAGGCGCCGTCGCGCTCGGCGATCACCAACCGCTCGAGATCGTCGGGACCGTCGAAGCGCCCGAGCGTGCGCAGCAGATAGCGGCGCTTACCGCTGTCGAGATCCCCGCCGGACACGTCCTGGTTGCGCGAGCGGATCGCCTCACGCACTTGGCTCAGCGTAATCTCGCGCTCGGCGAGGCGCACCGGATCGACGAAGACCTGCATCTGCCGCGGCGCGCCGCCGCGCAAGGCGACGCTGGAGACCCCGGAAACCCGCTCCATTGGCGTCAGCACATATTCCTCGACCCAATCGCGCAGGGCGACGATCTCTTCCTCGGTGAACTGCCCGGACTCCGGCATCAGGCGAAAAAACATGAACGAATTGGCCGAGAACGCCTCGGCGCGGATGCTTGGCTGATCGACGTTCTCCGGGTACGCCGGCACCTGCGAGAGGGCGTTATTGACGTTGAGCAGCGCCTCCTCGAGGCTGATCGAGTACGGGAACTCGAGCTCGATATCGGCGCTCCCGGTGCTCGCCGTCGCCACCATGCGCTCGAGGCCCGGGATGCGCCCCAGGTACTTCTCCTGCTCGACGACGATCTCCTTCTCGACGTCCTGCGGCGAGGCGCCGGACCATTGGGTGCTGACCGTGACCACACGGGCATCCAGATCCGGGATCATCTGGACGGGGACATTGAAGATGGCCAGGATGCCGAACAGCGTCAGGATCAGGATGCCGACGGTCAGGATGACCGGACGCTCGATCACGAAGCGAAACATGGACGGAGTCGGCCTCGCTCGCTATTGGGGCGCGACCGACTGGCCGGCCTCGAGCTGCTCGTTGCCGAGCAGTACCACTTCATCGCCCGGCCGCAGCCCTGCGGCGTTCACCTCGACCCGCCCCCCATCAGCCCGTCCGAGGGCAACGGCTACCGGCAGCACCGTCGATTCACCGTCGACCGTCTGCACGCGCCAGACCCGGCGCTCACCGCCGACCTCGGAGACCACGGCGTCGCGCGGCACCGTCAGCACCGCCTCGGCGCCGGGACCGGCCTCGATCCTTACCCGAGCGGACATCCCAGGCGCCAGCCGGTGGCCGGCATTGGGCAAGTCGATCAGGACCGGAAAGATGCGCGTGCGCGCGTCTCCGGCCGCGACCTTCGCGACGACCTCGCCGTCGAAGACCTCGCCGGGCAGCGCATCGAAGCGCAGCCGCGCCGGTGCGCCGGGCTCGATGCGGGCATAGTCACGCTGCGGCAGCGACGCCCTGACCCGAAGACGGTCCATTGCGATCAACTCGAGCGCCGCCTGATCACGCTGTAGCCACTCGCCCCGCTCGGTCAGCTTCGCGGCGATCACCCCGGCAAACGGCGCCCTGAGCTCGTGTCGGGTGAGCAGCTCGTCAGCGCGCTCCACCTCGGCGCGGGCCGCTGCCAGCGATGCCGCCGCAATCTCGACCTGCGCGATCGCCGACGCGATATCGGTCTCGGACGCGTGCCGGCCTTGTTTCAGGAGCAGCAGCTCGTCGCGCACCCGGATCGCATCACGATGACGCGCCTCGGCTTCGGCGAGCCGCGCGGCGGCCACGGCCCGATCGATCTCGGCAAGTTGCGCGTCCAAGCGCAGCAGCAGCTCTCCTTCGTCTACCGCAGAGCCCTCGTCGACCGCCAGCGCTATCACGCGGCCCTCGACTGCGGACGATAGCGACGAGCGCCGCAACGCGGTGAGGTTGCCGGTCAGCTCCACTTGCGCGCGCCATGTCTCCGCGCGCACTTGCGCCAGCGTTACCGGGATCGCCCCCGCCTCAGCCTGCACGCCGCCGGGCCAGCCCGCAAGCGCCGGCGCAACGATTACTGCAACGACGAGCAATACAGACGAGGGTCTACAAGAGCGGCGAAAGCGCATCCCATTCAACGGGTTTCTGCGCGCCATCGACGCCCGAGAACGTCTCGAGGAAAACCTGCAGCGATCATCAAGAAATTGTCGATTGCTAAGTGCGACAGAGCAGCTACGATAGCCCCGCAAGCGGCAGCTCGCACCGAATAAGAATCAGTAGTCGCCCTTCAGACGCGGAGAGAAAGCACGGTGAAAAACTGCAAGCTCTGCAAACTGAGCCGCCACTGCAATGACCTTCCGGGAATCTGTATGCTGCTCCCGTACCTCACGGTCGCCGTTGTGACTGTGACCATCGGCTATCTCTTCGTGACGCAGGAACTGCTCCCGTAAAACGAGCACCGCAGCGCTAGCGCCCCCTCGACGTGGCGCAGGCGGGCGCCATCCCGTCGCAGGTCTCGTCGCCCCGCTCGCAGAAGTCAAAGCAGGTAATCAGCCGCCCCTCGAAGGTCGCGTCGACGTCGATCCCTTCGCGGGTACGATCGACGCGAAAGCCCTGCTGCGTCTCCGGCGTCTGCCCGACAAGGCGTAAACGCTCGGCCGGATAGTCGATCCGCAGTGCGACCCGCATCGGGTAGTAACCGTCGAGAAAACGGCGCATGTAGGGACCGTTTCGCAAACGGTACATGCCGTCCCCGAGCGACTGCAGTGCGCGGCTTTCGGCACGGATGCAAAGCGCGGCGTCGGGCTCGACATCCTCCAACTGGACGCTATGGCCCTCAACCCAGGCCCGGCCGATGTTCTCGCTGCGGTCAATGGCAAGGGCGCGAATCCCCTCAGCGCGAAACAGGATCTGAGCCGCGGGGACCGGATCGATGTTCTCGTGACATTGCTCGAGTTCGACCCAGCCGCGCTCGAGGCTCGCCGCGGTGATCGCGATCCGGTTCTGATGGTAATGCGCGCCCTCTGCCGCGGCATTCGAGATGAACTCGAGATCACCCTCGTTCACCCGGGCGACCCGGGAGGCCAGATCGGCCTCGTCCGGCCAGGCGCTCGACCAATCATCGGCGGCACCCAGGACCGGGGCCGCGGTGATAACGCCGAGCACGAGGCCCGCAAGGTAAAGCGAAGATGTGAGCCTGGCGCGACGACACCGCCGACCGAGAAATGGGGATTCAGCGCGACCGCAACGAGTCATAAGCAGGCATCTCCGAAGGATCAATCAACCGCGGGCGAGTCGTGCGCACGGCGCCGAGCGCTCTCTTCGACGCGATCCAGCCGCTCGCGGCAGGGCATTGCAGGCCGCCATCTCCTCAGCCGGCCGCCTTGCGTTTCGGGCAACTCTTACAGCGTTTACCCTCTTTATACTTCTTGCAACATTTGCCGTTTTTCTTTGGCATTCAGAACGCCTCGCTGGGCTAGGCTGCGGGCGCCGGAGACGCGGCCGCAACCTTTGTCGCCGCCGCCGCGAGCTCATTGTCGATCATCAGCAGTCCCTGTCCCTGGTCTCCAAAGAGCCGCAGCCGTCCAAGGATGTCGTTCACGGTCGCCTCTTCTTCGATCTGCTCGGTGACGAACCACTGAAGGAAGATGTGCGTCGCATGATCCTTCTCCTGGGACGCATGGTCGACCAGATCGTTGATCGCGCGCGTCACCGACCGCTCGTGACTGAGCGTGCGCTCGAACATGTCCGTGATCCCAGCCGTCTTTGCCGGTGGCGCTTCGACCGAATCAAGCGCCACGGCAGCATCCTGGTCGAGCAAGTAACGGTACATCTTGAGCGCGTGTGTCATCTCCTCGCTGTGCTTGGCCATAAACCAGGCGGCGGTCCCCTTCAGATTTGTGCTCTCGGCCTGTGCGGAAAGCCCGAGATAGAAGTAGGCGGAAAAAAGCTCTCGATTGATCTGGGCATTGATGCGAGCTGCCATATCTGTAGAAATCATTTGCCGGGGTCCCCCATCAGGTCTTGAGAATGGAACTGCTGCGGTGCTTCATCACGCTGCTCGGTCTTCGCCGACGCGCGCCTGTATCAAACGCGACAGCCTTCGCGTAGCCGTCACTATAAGCAAAAGCTGCACCGAGCGCGGGAGTCTCCGGCTCGCAACGCAGAGTCGCGCGATTCGCCAGGGGCCTTGTCGAGCAGGCCGGCACCTGGCACTCAGGCCGCCTGACGGCACCTGATGTCGGTAAAGGTCGCCAGCCGCTGAGGTTGCGAACCTCCGTCGATTTTCAACCTGATAACCGTCGTTGGATCACGACCGCGGCCGGGGCCGACCGCTCTCAGGCTCCAACGGGGTTCGGTTTCCAGCAATTGCGAGTCCTCGCATCGGCAAGCAAGCCCGCGCAGCGGGAACGACAGGATCGCCGGCCAGCGTCTTCTTCGGCGAGCTTCTCCGGCAGCGGCGAGAGGCCACGCGCATCCGCAGGCTGTAGAATCGGCGGTGCTCTATGCATTCATAGCCTTCCGCCGACCATGTCGCCGATCTCCACGCCGCACTCATGCTCGATCAATGAGCATCCTGCCCGATGACTGCACCCAATCGAGGCCGGCCAAGGGTCGCGGTTGCCGGCGCAAGCGGCTTCATCGGCACCGCGCTCCGCCAGTTGCTCGCCGAGCGCTTCAAGATAATCGCGTTGACGCGCTCGCCGGCGCGCGCTCGCACGCCCGATCCGGCCGGCCAGGTGGACTGGCGACACTGCGACCTCTTTGACGCGCCGGCGGTAACAGCAACGCTCAGCGATATCGATTACGCCGTTTACCTCGTCCATTCGCTAGCGCCGTCCTCTCGCCTCACCCAGGCCCAGCCGCGCGACATGGACCTGGTGTTGGCGGACAACTTCGCGCGCGCCGCCGCCGCAAACGGTCTCAAGCAGATCGTCTTCGTCAGTGCCGTGATGCCCGAGAGTTTCCGCTTCTCGCCGCTGCTCTGGAGCCGGCGTGAAGTCGAGATGGTCCTTGGGTCCCGCGGCACGCCGGTCACGGCGCTGCGAGCGAGCCTAGTCTTGGGGCCCGGCGGCACTGGACCCGGCCTCCTGCTGGACCTGGTCCGCCGTCTGCCCGTGCTGCTACTTCCCGCCGCTGCCGCCTCGGCGACACGCCCGATCGCGCTCGCCGACCTGGTCCGCGCCATCATGCTGTGCCTCGGCCGACCGCGAGCATTTTCCGGCGCGTTCGATATCGGCGGCGCCGAGACGCTCAGCTATGAGTCGATGTTGCGACAGACCGCGCAGGTGCTCGGTCTGCGGCGCCACTTCGTCAAGGTGCCGGCGCTACCGGTCTCTCTCGCATCGGCGACGGCCCGCGCGGTGAGCGCCGCACCACGGGCGATGGTCGGCGCCATTGTCGAGAGCCTTCCTCAGGACTCGGTGATGCGCGCCAATCCGGTCCAGCGCGCCATCGAGCCCGGCGCACTCGATTTCCGCACGGCCCTCGTAGCGAGCATCGATCCCGCGACCGGCCGCCTGCGCCCGAGTCCGCGCCAGCGTCTTCAAGAAGAAGACCGCGAGCTCATGCGGGAACAGTCTCTGGTGCGGTCGATCCAGCGTGCGCTGCTGCCACCCGGCCAGGATGCCGCTTGGCTCGCCGGCAACTACTTCCGCTGGCTCGGCCAATGCTGCTGGCCGCTGGTACGAACCGAGATCGCGCCGCACGGGGACATCGAGGTCTGGTCGCGGCTTCCGCGAATGCGCATGTTGGCGTTGCGGCATGTCGGCGGCGAGAGTACGCCGGAACGACAAGTCTACGAGATCGCCGGAGGTCGCCTGGCACGCTCCGGCCCGGGGCGTGCCCGTTTTGAGTTCCAGACGCTGCTCGACGGACGCTACACGATGACCGCGATCCACGATTATGCGCCGGCAATCCCGTGGTATCTCT
>JGI12210J13797_10692039_pt1 | contig 11699 bp, 10 predicted proteins | sample ElkSlonscriptome_3_FD_13797 | JGI IMG/M metagenome (IMG submission 13797) | reverse complement strand
GTCAGGCTGATCAAACCGCCGACAACCATGATCAAAGTGCCACCCCACATCCACGCCACCAGCGGGTTAAAATAGATCCGCGTCACAAACGCACCGTCGGTTCCCCGTGGATCGCCGATGACGGCGTAGAGATCGCCCCAGAACGTGGTGTAGATCGCGGCCTCGGTGGTTTGGCGCCGTTCCACCGAATAGGTGCGCTTTTCCGGAGTAAGCGTCGCCACCAATCGTCCGTCATGGTGCACGTCGAAGGTGCCGCCAATGGCGCGGTAATTGGGTCCGGTAATGGCGCGCGCCCCTTTGAAGGTGTACTCATAACCGGCGACGTTTACCGTCTCGCCGGGTGCCATTACCTGAATCTTTTCCACTTTCCAGACGCCGGCACCGGTCATCCCAGCAATCACCACGGCCAGGCCGGCATGGGCCAGGGTCATGCCCCAGGCCGCGCGAGGCAAACCAGCAAGGCGGCGCAGGCTCTCGCTTGCAGGCGCGCGGAACAGCCGAATGCGGCCGGCGAATTCCACCAGCGTTCCCACCAGCAGCCAGGCCGACATCCCGATCCCGAGAAGCCCCAGCCAGCCTTCGTCTCCCATCACGGCCCAGGTGAGCCCCACCGCCGCGACGGCCAAAACAGCCGCGACCCACAGGCGCTGCAGGGCGGCACCCAATTCTCCCCGTTTCCAAGGAAGGAGAGCGCCCACGGTCATGGTCACCACCAGCGGAATCGCTAACGGCACGAACACGGCATTAAAGAACGGCGGCCCCACCGACACCTTGCCGCCGTCCACCGCCTCCAGCATGAGCGGATAGAGCGTGCCCAGCAGCACGGTGGCCGTCGCCGTGGTCAGCAACAGGTTATTGAGCAGCAAGCCGCCCTCACGTGAGATGGGCTGAAAAAGGCCGCCGCCGCGCAGGCTCGGCCCGCGCCAGGCGAACAGCGCAAAAGACCCACCGATGATCAGGATCAACAACAGGAGTATGAACACGCCGCGGGTGGGGTCGGTTGCGAACGCGTGCACCGAGGTCAGCACACCCGAGCGCACCAGGAACGTGCCCAACAGGCTCAGTCCGAAAGCGAGGATGGCCAGGAAGATGGTCCAGCCCTTGAGCGTATCGCGTTTTTCCACCACCACGGCGGAGTGCAACAGCGCCGTCCCCGCCAGCCACGGCATCAGCGAGGCGTTCTCTACCGGGTCCCAGAACCACCAGCCGCCCCAGCCCAACTCGTAATACGCCCACCACGACCCCAGCGCGATGCCGATGGTCAGGAAAATCCAGGCGGCCAGAGTCCACGGTCGCACCCAGCGCGCCCAGGCGGCGTCCACGCGCCCTTCCAGCAAGGCGGCGATGGAGAACGAAAAGGCCATGGAGAAGCCCACGTACCCGAGATACAGAAACGGCGGATGAAAGGCGAGGCCGGGGTCCTGCAGCAGCGGGTTAAGCCCCAATCCGTCGGGCGCCGGCGGTAACTGCCGTTCGAACGGGTTGGAGGTCAACAGAATGAACAGGTAGAAGCCGATACCGATCCACGCCTGAACGCCGAGCGCGCGCGCGCGGAGCGCCGGCGGAAGATTGCTTCCGAACAGTGCCGCCGCCGCGCCGAAGACCGTCAAAATCAGCACCCACAGCAGCATGGACCCTTCGTGGTTACCCCAGGTGCCCGAGATCTTGTAGAGCATGGGTTTCGATGAGTGGGAGTTATTGACCACGTTGAGGACAGAGAAATCCGACGTTACGTAGGCCAGCATCAGGCAGCCGAAAGCGAGCGCGACCAGTAGAAACTGGGCCACGGCCGAGGTTCGCGCCACTTCCATCCAGGCACCGTTACCGCGGGCCGCGCCGATCATCGGCAAGGTGCCCTGAACGAGGGCGACCACCAGGGCGAGAACGAGAGCGAAATGGCCGAGTTCGACGGTCATTGGTATCTGCTCCCCTCTATTTGGCCGGCTTCCTGCATTTTTTCCTGCATTTCTTGCCAATGTCCGGACCGCTTGAGGGCGTCGGCCACTTCGGGCGGCATGTAATTCTCGTCGTGCTTAGCCAGCACCTGATCGGCGACGAACACGCCGTTCTCGAGGTGGCCTTCCGCCACCACTCCCTGACCCTCGCGGAACAGATCGGGGAGCACGCCATCGAAGCTGACCGGAATGGTGTTCGCCATGTCGGTGACGCGGAACCGGACGACCGTATCGCCGCCGCGCTCGACGCTGCCGTCCTCCACCAAACCGCCAACCCTAAGCCGGCGGTCGTCGGCCGGCGGATCCTCGATGACGTCGGTGGGGCTATGGAAAAAGACGATGGCTTCCTCGAACGCCGACAATACCAATGTCGCGGCAACGCCGAGCAAACCCAGACCGATCAGGACAAAGGTGAGACGCCGGTGCTTAAGCTTCATCTTCGGCCCCTCCCGGGCCTGTCGGTCTTCCACCCTCCCGCAACGCGGACAGAGTGGTTTCGCGAACCTTGAGCGATCTGAGACTGGCAACGAGCAGAACCGCCATTACAATAAAGGTAGCGGCGAATGCCGGCCAAACGAACCTGCCGTACCCGTCCAGATGAAAAAAAATTTGAATGGACTCCACAACCAGTCCCCTTATCCGTGCACTTGGCGCAAACGCAGCACCCTGATCTTGTTGGCGACGATTTCGCCGCGGATCCGCAGCAGCATGACCCAGAGATAGTAGGTGGTGAACCCGGCCATCATCAGCCCGAGCGGCCAGAGCATGCTGGAATGGATGCTCGGCCCGTCCATCCGCACGATGCTCGCCGGCTGATGCAGCGTGTACCACCAATCCACCGAAAACTTGATGATCGGCACATTGACGACCCCAACCAAAGCCAGGATCGATGACGCCCGAACGCCGCGCGCCGGGTCGTCGAAGGCATTGTGAAGCGCCATGTAGCCGAGATAGAGGAAAAACAGCACCAGCATCGACGTCAGCCGCGCATCCCATACCCACCAAGTACCCCACATCGGCTTGCCCCAAAGCGAGCCCGTAAGCAGCGCAAGGAACGTAAAACACGCGCCGATGGGGGCGGTGGCCTTTGCCCCCAGGTCGGCGAGCGGATGTTTCCAGATCAGGCCGACGGCCGCGGCGATGGCCATGCTGGTGTAGCAAAACAGCGCCATCCACGCGGCCGGAACATGCACATACATGATCCGCACGCTCTCGCCCTGCTGGTAGTCCGGCGGCGACGCAAACAGGCCGAGATACAGACCGGCGCCTAGAAGTGTGGCGGTCAGCCCGGCGAGCCAGGGCTCGAATAGGCGGCTCAGACGAACGAAACGACTTGGATTGGCGAAACGATGCATGTCACTTCCGGCCCCCGCGCTCCCCGATTGGGCTGGGCTCTTTTCGGCCGATCCTCTCTTCATCTCTACTTATACAGAATTGTGAAGGGAGCAAACCGGCGATATCCAAAAGTTGAACCTTTCGTGTCATTCCACCGCCTGTCTCAGCGCCGCCGCGGCCGCCCACGGCGTCAGCACCAACGCTCCCAGCAACAGGCCCCCAAGCATGAGCAGATGGGGGCGCACGGCGAAGCCGAAGGCGGCGGCGTCGACGGCGGCGACACCGAAAATCAGCACCGGAATGAACAGCGGCAATACCAACAGACTCAGCAAGACCCCGCCGCGCCGTGAGCCGAGGATCAATGCGGCGCCAACCGCGCCAATAAGGCTGAGCAAGGGCGTGCCCAGCGCCAGCGCACCGATCAGCGCTAGAAAGCCGCGTTCTTCCATATTTAGAAAAATAGCCAACAGCGGCGCGGCGGCAATCAAAGGCAGCCCGGTGGTCAACCAGTGGGCGATCACCTTGGCCAGGACCACCGCCTCCATCGGCACCGGCGCAAGGGATAACAGTTCCAAGCTACCGTCCTCGTAATCAGTCTGAAACAAGCGCTCGAGCGCGAGCATGGACGCCAGCAGCGCGGCCACCCAGATCACCCCCGGCGCGATCCGTGTCAGCATGTCCGGCTCGGGACCCACGCCGAACGGAAACAAAACGACGGCGAGAACAAAAAATACCACGGCCATCAGACTGTCCATGCCGTGACGCAACGCCAACCGGAGGTCGCGCTGAATCAGCACGAAGGCGGATTTCAGCATGGTGGCTCCCGGGTTTGCGGCGCGAAGTCGGCCAGATCGAGGGTATCGGCGCCATCGGGGAGCCGGCCGCCATGCATGGAAACCACTACCATGCCGCCGTCGCCGCGATGACGGGCAATGGCCGCGTCCACTCGGGTGGCGGCGTCGGCGTCAAGCGCCGTCTTGGGCTCATCCAGCAGCCACAGCGGCACTGGCGCGCTGAGGACGCGGGCGAGCGCCAGCCGGCGCTTCTGTCCGGCGGAGAGATAGCGCCCGGGGACATCGGCGAGACGGCCGATGCCGAATGCATCGAGCGCCGCTCGGGTGCGTGAGATCGCGTCGCCGCTGGAACCGCCGCCCCGGTAGCGGGCCCAGAATCCCAGGTTTTCCTCCACCGTCAACGCCGGCTTGATGGCGTCCGCGTGACCCACATAGTGCAGGCGGGATCGGTGCTCTTCCGGATCTTCGGAGACTGTTGCTCCATCCCATGCCAGTATGCCGGCGGCGGGCCGCGCCAGGCCGGCCATGAGCCGGAGTAGGGTGGACTTACCGCTGCCGTTGGGTCCGACGAGCACCAGCGCGCCACCGGCTCTGACCCGGAAGGCAAGCCGCGCGAAAACGGCGCGCTCTCCGCGTATGCACGCAAGCTCGCTGCCCGAGAATTCGGTCATTGATCCTCTCATATCCAGTTGGCGGGCACGCTATCGCAAAAAGCGGCGCGCACCAAATCGGGAACACGAAATCCAGGTTCGCGCGACCGAAACCATCCACCAGTGGGGCAGCGGCAGTCAGCGATCGAGTTTTTTGCGGAGACCTAAAAAAAGGTTAGGCGGCCGGTGAGGGGTCCGGCCGCCTAGTCCGGCTTGTATGCCGATTGGGGATACCAGAGATTGGGGGGTCTCTGGCCCTGTCTCGTAGGAGGTCTGTTTGTAAGTACCTATAATAAGGTCGAATATGTCAAATTTGTGTTCTTATTGCACTGCGATGGCTGTTTTGGGTCAAATTTTTTTATTTATGTATTTCAATCTACTAAGGCTTAAATTCGCTATCGAAATGAGACGTCGCCAATGTCCGAGAGCAAAAAAACTCGGAGTTTTCCACACCTTTTGTTCCTTTTCGCTGAACTTTGGGGGTCGACAGTACCCTGGAAAATCATCCCAACAGCACAGCACGATCAAAAAAACAATCGTTTTCCATGTCCACCCCCTCTATCTCGACGGCAGGGATAAAAGGATACGGGATGCCTATGCTCAACATCGCCTTCCTTGGCCTTCCACCGATGGCGCTACTGGTTGGAATCAGCGCCGGCAAAAGGTGGGTGAAAACGTGCGACAACGTGCGTCATGCAGGGTTCGGTAATGAACGATAAAATATTCGCATACTGCGAGCGCGGATTGGACCCGGACCTGCTGGCGGAACCCGTCAACGCGGTGACCAACGCCGCTTTCATCGTTGCCGGCCTCGCCGCGCTCGTTCTGATCCGCCGGCAACCACCACAGGGGCGCCGCTTGGTGCACATCGTGCTGGCGATCCTGGTTATCGCTATCGGTATCGGCAGTTTCCTCTTTCACACCCACGCGACCCGCTGGGCGGCGATCGCCGACGTGGCGCCCATCGGCGTGTTCATGTTGCTCTACTTCGGCGTGGCCATGCGGTCCTTGCTGCGCCTGCCGCTCGGCTGGGCGGTGGCGCTGACGGCAGCGTTCGCCGTTTGCCTCTGGGCGGCAGGGCGCATCACCTGCGGTCCCGGCGGCGTGGTGGAATTCGCCGGCGACGGCGGGCGCTGCCTCAACGGTTCGGTGGGGTATCTGCCGGCATTGGTGGCGATGGTGGCGATCGGCGCGGTGCTGGCGCTCAAGCGCCACCCGGCGGCCCGCTCGCTATTCCTCGCCGGTGGCATCTTCGCGGTCTCAGTCACCTTCCGATCGCTGGACCAGGTGCTGTGCCCCCAAACCAACATCGCCGGCTATTTCCTCGGCACCCACTTCCTGTGGCACACGCTTAATGGGCTCATGCTATTCGTGCTGGTGCGGGCGTTGATTGCAAACGCCTCGGCCCGCCCGGCGGCATCGGCTTAATCGGATTAAAGACGACGGCGGTTACCCTTTGTCGCCATAGGGTGTTGGATCCTTCAGTTCGCCAACCCCCCTTGAAAACCGGCCGAAACATGGCTAGGTGATGCGGCATCGGGCCGCGTTGGCGGCCGGTCCCTTTGGAGATGATTGTCATGGGTTACAGGGTCGCGGTGGTGGGCGCCACCGGCAACGTCGGTCGGGAAATGCTGCAAACCTTGTCGGAACGGAAGTTTCCGGTGGACGAAGTGTTTGCGCTGGCATCGGCGCGTTCGGTCGGCAAAGAGGTGTCGTTCGGCGAAGACCAGACGTTGAAGATTCACAACCTGGCGGACTTCGACTTCAACGGCATCGATATCGTGCTGTCGTCCCCGGGTGCAAAGATCTCGGCCGAATTCGCGCCTAAGGCGGCCGCGGCGGGCGCCGTGGTGATCGACAACACGTCGCATTTCCGCATGGATCCCGACGTGCCCCTGGTGGTGCCCGAGGTCAACCCGCAGGCGATCGCCGGCTACACCAAGAAGGGCATCATCGCCAACCCGAACTGCTCGACCATTCAGATGGTGGTGGCGCTTCAGCCGTTGCATGCTTTGGCCGGCATTAAGCGCGTGGTGGTGTCCAGCTATCAGTCGGTGTCGGGCAGCGGCAAGGATGCCATGGACGAGCTGTTCGCGCAGACCCGAGGCATCTACGTCAACGAGCCGGTGCATCAGCACCAGAAGAAGTTCACCAAGCAGATCGCGTTTAATGTGATCCCGCACATCGACAGCTTCATGGACGACGGCTCCACCAAGGAAGAGTGGAAGATGGCGGTGGAAACCCGCAAGATCATGGGCGCCGACATCAGCGTCAACGCCACCTGCGTTCGGGTACCGGTGTTCATTGGCCATGCGGAGGCGGTCAATATCGAGTGTAAGCGGCCCATCGGCGAGGACGAGGCGCGTTCGGCGCTGCGTGGCGCGCCCGGCGTGGTCGTGGTCGATCACCGGGCCGACGAAGGCTATGTGACACCGGCCGAATGCGCCGGCGAGGACGCGGTATACGTCAGCCGGATCCGTAACGATCCCACCGTCAAAAACGGCCTCAACCTTTGGGTGGTCTCCGACAACCTGCGCAAGGGCGCCGCCCTCAATACCATTCAGATCGCCGAGACATTGATCCGCGAGCACATCCAAAGGGCCGCCTGACCGGCGGAGTTGTGACGACGTTGCCGTACTGCTAGTGATGGTTAGGGCGTGCTACAGATCGAGGTGGATCTCCCGCGATGCGGCGGCCCAGCGGTTTTGGTTCCGTGCCCGTTGCGATGACAGATAGCGGAGTTCGCGCCTTTCGGGACCATCGTGGTCGCGCTGGGCGCGTCGGCGGTCGGGGCCGAAGTAAGAATCGCATATTGTATACGGGCGAGGGTTGTCGATCACCGACTGGATGGCGCCAAGCAGGCCGGCGCGGGAGATCGGCTTGGTTACGAACGCGTCGACGCCGGCGTCCCGGGCAACCAGTGCCCGGCGGCACTTGCGGTGCGACGACATGATAATGATGCTCACATAAGGATCCGGACTGACCTTCAGGTCGCGGACGTGCTTTACGAAGGTGAGCCCGTCGACGGGTCGCATCTCCCAGTCCACCAGAACGATGTCGGGCGAAAACGACTTGAACACCGTCTGAGCATGGGCGCCGTCAGCGGCTTCACTGATTTCGCGGGCGTGGCAGGACTTCAAGAGCCACTTGATGACGTTCCGTACGACAATGCTGTCGTCCGCCACCAGGAACGAAAAATCGTCCAGGCGCGGGGTCGCTTTCATCGGCTGAATGATCATAAAGGGCGCTACCGGCTGTTGGATCCTCGAGCGAGCAAATTACACCTTTAACGAGCATAAAAACAAATTATAGCTCGTTTAGGTAGTTTTATCCACTCTAATTTTCGGATTGCGCTAACGCACCTTACGCGCCAGAAACCGCCGGGGCGGTTCGGCAATGGCATCCTGCGCCTCGATCAGGCGCAATTCGGAGGCATGGTGGGACGCCTTGATCACCGCGAAAACCGAGGAGACCGCCCGTGACAAGGCGCCCCCGGCATTTCCCTCTTGCAGGTAATAGCCTAGGAAAAGCGCGGCTAAGGCGTCGCCCGCCCCCTTCGCGGCCAGCGGAAGCCTGGGCGTGCTCACCATCCAGGCACCCTCTTTGGTGGCAACGAGGTTGGCGATGGTGTCGGGGGTCATATTGGGCGTGTGCAGCGACGTGACCACCACCAGGCGGGCGCCGCGCGACAGCAGCAGATCGGTGGCCGAGAGCACCTCGGTGGCGGTTTCGACCGAGTGCTCAACCAGCACCTCGAGCTCGAAATGATTGGGCATGAGGATATCAGCGGCGGAAACCGCTCTGGTTCTAAAAAACCCGGAAAGACCGGCGGAAACGTAGAGCCCCGAGTCACTGTCGCCCATCACCGGATCGCAACAGAATAGGGCATCCGGGTTTAGTTCTTTCACCCGCTCCGCTGCCCGCAGCACGGCCTCGCCGGTTTCCTTCGACCCCAGGTAGCCGGAAATCACCGCCCGGCACGTTTTCAAGACACCCAGTTCGTCGAGGCCCTCGACGACCTCGACAATATCCGCTGTATCCCTCGGCCGCCCGCGGAAACTTGGGTAGCCGGGATGATTGCTGAACATCACCGTGTCCACCGGCCAGACCTCGAAACCGGCGCGGCGGAGACAGAACACCGCAGCCGCGTTGCCCACATGGCCGTAAGCCACGGAAGATTGGAATGAGAGGATGGTCAAAGTCGTTGCGGCCCACCACCGGAAGAAAAAATGTCTGCGTAACTTGCCATGAGGGGCCATCCAATAGTACGTTTTCGCATATGCGAAAAGCAATTCCGCAAGCGATTTCGTTGAAACGCTCGCGATAGCCCGCGAGGAGGAGAAAACACCATGGCCGCCACCGCAAGACCGCGCCGGAGCGTACTCTATATGCCGGGATCGAACGCCCGGGCGCTGGAAAAAGCTAAAACCATCATGGCCGACAGCCTTATCCTCGACCTCGAGGACGCCGTTTCCCCCGACGCCAAAGACCAAGCGCGCCTGCAGGTTTGCAATGCCGTCAAGGACGGCGGCTACGGCATGCGCGAGATCGCCATCCGCGTCAATGGCCTGGCGACGCCGTGGGGATACGAGGACATCGCCGCAGCGTCGCGGTCCGGCGCCGACGCCATCGTTCTTCCGAAAGTGGAGAGCGCCGACGCCATCCGTCATATGGAGGCGATCATGATCGCCAATGGCGCCCCCGACGACATGGCCATTTGGGCGATGATGGAAACACCGAGGAGCGTGCTTTCGGCCGAGCGCATCTCCGGAGCGTCGCACCGCATGGCCTGTCTGGTCATGGGAACCTCGGATTTGGCCAAGGAGCTGGACTGCACCCACACCCGCGAGCGCCTGCCGATGATCACGTCGCTGGGGATTTGCATGCTGGCGGCCCGGGCTTCCGGCCTGGTCATTCTCGACGGCGTCTATCTGGACCTGGACGATGCCGACGGGTTCAGGTTCGCCTGCGAGCAGGGCGGAGACCTCGGCTTCGACGGCAAGACGCTCATTCATCCCAAGCAGGTGGCGCCCTGCAACGAGGTGTTCACCCCGAGGCCGGATTTCGTGGACTGGTCGCGCAAGATCATCGCCGCCCATGCCGCCGCAGCCGACCGGGGCGAAGGCGTGGCCGTGGTCGATGGCAAGCTGATCGAAAACCTGCACGTGGAAAGCGCCAAGCGGGTGGTCGCCATGGCCGACGCCATCGACAAAATGGAGTCCGCCGCGGCGGCCTGAACTCGGCAGACCAGACCTCGATCTTCGCGTCGCCCGCTCGGTGACCGGAAAGGGTAATGTTGCTCCATTGAAGGTTTGGTCCCCGCGCTCGTACCAAATCGGTCTCGGAGATAAGATCGTTCGTGGCCTGTCGGCGAAGTATCAGTGAAACTCGCGTCCCCGGTTAAGTTCACTTGACATCAGTTCGTGAAGGTCGGCCGACAAATCCTGGGAATGCCTGAAATGTCGGTAGATTTTGATACCGAACTGTTGGGGATTGAGCTGATAGTACAACAATGAAACCTGGGAGAGATCGTCGTAGGCTGGGATCCGTGATTCGGATAAGATTTTTTCTCTTAACTCCGCATCCATGGTCTCGAACTGGACGACATAAGCGATCATCTCGTGAACCAGTAAGGATGGCGGCGCCCGTCTGTAGGTTCTATCGATAATGATGTGCGCAACCTCATGGACGATAAAGCTACGATAAAGCGCACGGTCTAAGGTGATGCCGAATATCGAGTTGTGAGCCAATTGCCGCTCGCAGGCACTGAAAGACAGAATGTCGATCCGTTCCCCGTCGCGACGATACAGTCCAACGATTTCACCGCTGTCCGGCAGGCGCAGTTGGCTCCTCATGTGAATTTCCACAGGAGCATGGGTGTGGAAATCATGCTTCGACATGAAATCGATCGCGTGCTTCGCCGCCTCGCAAGCGAGTTCCGCGTCTTCCTTGCTCTCGAACTCTACGATGACCTGAGTGGCATCGCACAACATAACGTCGCCGAAAGCTGTTGCGACCCCGACCCATACCCCGAAAATCCAGGCCAAGCCAAACGCGCGCATGGCTTCGCTTCCCACCCAATGCCTTGACGCAAAGACTGTTGAGGCAAGGTATCGTTTTGCGATCGAAATGTTACAATCAATTGAACATTTCGTCAAAACTTAACGCATCAGGTTTTGTTTCGCCAACGGACTGGTGGCTAGCTGAACCGCTCGCTTGCCCTGTTCCTTGCGAGCATAAAGTTAAAACGATCATGCTAGCGCAATGGGCCAGTGATCAGACGTTGAAACGGAACAGGATGACGTCGCCGTCCTTGACCGTGTAGTCGCGGCCTTCGGAGCGCATCTTGCCGGCTTCCTTCGCCGCTTGCTCACCGCCCAGCTCGACGAAGTCTTCGTAGGCGATGGTTTCGGCACGGATGAAGCCGCGTTCGAAGTCGGTATGGATGGCACCCGCCGCTTCCGGCGCGGTGGCACCGCGCTTTACCGTCCAGGCGCGAGTTTCCTTCGGCCCGGCAGTAAAAAATGTGATCTGATCGAGCAGCCTATAGCCGGCGTGGATCACCTTGGCCAACCCGGTTTCTTCGAGACCCAGACTCTCAAGGTAGGAGCCCCGCTCCTCCGGATCCTCCAACTCGGCGACTTCGGCCTCGATGCGCGCCGAGATGACTGCAGTTTCTGCGCCCGTCTCCGCCGCACGCACGGCCACCGCCTCGCTCAGCGCGTTGCCGGTGGCGGCGGAGTCTTCTTCCACGTTACAGACGTACAGCAGCGGTTTGGACGTCAGTAATTGCAGTCCGCGGAAGGCTTTCCGCTCGTCGGCGGAGACCTCGGTCTCGCGGGCCGGGCGTCCCTCGCGCAACCCGGCCAGAACGCGTTCCATCAGCGGCAGCAGATCTTTGGCTTCACGGTCACCGCCCCGCGCCTTTTTTTCCAGCGAGGGCACACGGCGCTCCAGGCTGTCCA
>JGI12210J13797_10956374_pt1 | contig 11700 bp, 7 predicted proteins | sample ElkSlonscriptome_3_FD_13797 | JGI IMG/M metagenome (IMG submission 13797) | reverse complement strand
TGAGGCAACATTTTTTCGCCTTTTGTCAATTGTTCAACCAACTCGGGATCATCATCCTTGTTGATAACCGCAACGCTCACTTCATCCAACTCGCCGGTAGCGGCCATTGGCATGATCGTCGAGTTCTTCAAAACCGTGCAAGCTGGGCACCACGGTGCGCCCACCACGACCATCAACGGCTTATTCTGTTCGACGGACTTCTTGTATGCGAGTGTATAGTCCTGTTCAACAGCTTGTCCGCTTGGAACGCTGGACAAAACTAAAGCTAGCAGCAACGAAACCATTCCTTAACTCCTAAGGTTGTTCGGTTGAACATCTTCGCGGGATCGGCACGACACCGATGAGGTCGATCCGTCAGTTACGAAAAGGGAGGATCGAGAAGTGAAATTGGAGACCACGAAAATGTCAGATAAGACTTCCTGTCAAGTCACCCAAGCTGGCTCCATCAACGATTCACATCGATACGAATCGAAACGGTGACATCCACCGTTGTAAAGCTCGATTCTTTCGAGACGAATGCCGGGTGACACAACACCCGATCGTTCGAGCAACGTGCTAAAACCGACCGGGGTACTTCTCACCTAGACATAAACTAGAAAAGCTAGCAAGCTTATCTGGCTCAGGTCGTTCGGGCGAGTTGCGAGGATTCTAGGGTTCGATTTGGACTCCACAAGGGTCAACACAAAGAATTTTGATATTTGTCTCGTCCTAGATCTTTGGCGAATTTCCGATTAACTTGCTCGACGATAGGTCGTTAAACGCTAACTGGTTGTGAAGAAACGATTTGCATCGGACCAAAAAGACGCGGCATTTTGCAGCATCCCCCTCGGCTGGGCCAGTTGCCACCGAAAAAAAAACATCTATTTTTTGTTGAGTCTTGATGCGGTTCTCCTAGTGGAATCACGCTCTTTGAGCCAATCGAGTACATTGGGGCCACAAGATCCATCTGATTTGGAAATGAACCACTTTTGCTTGGCGAAAGATCACTTGTTTCCAAGTCCTTTTCCGGGCATTAGAGCAGTCGATTATGAAACTTCGTATTGGTTTGATTGGTTTGGGCGACAGTTGGCAAACTCGTCATCGCCCGGCCATTCGCATGTTGCAGGACCGCTTTGATGTCCGCGCGGTTTACAGTCCGGTGGCGAAATTAGCGGAAAACGTAGCTGCCGAATTCCAAGCCGATCCGGTCGACGGGTATCGAGCGATGGTAGCCCGCTATGACATCGACGCAGTCATGGTTTTGCAGAACTCTTGGCTCGGTTGGCTACCGATGCTGGCCGCTTGTGAAGCCGGCAAAGCGATTTACTGGGCGGGCGATTTGGACTTTGATCCTGCCGAGGCGAAAACGATTCGTGAAGCGATCGATCGTAGCGGAATCGCATTCATGACCGAACTACCCAAACGTTTTGCTCCCGCAACCCTGCGTTTGAAAGAGCTAATTGCAACACGTCTCGGACCGCCACAGTTGGTGTTCTGTCATCGCCGCATCCAACACGAGCCCAGCGACTCAAAACCGAAATGTGTTTCCGACAACCCGCTCCATCAGGAACTCTTGGAGCTCATTGATTTGTGCCGCTATGTGGTTGGCCGAGAACCGGCAACGGTTGTCGCAACGGGTGTCAGCCAAACCATTCCGGCTGACTACGAAAGCATGAGTTTGCGTTTCGCAGCCCACGAATCTCAGCCCGCCGTCACGGCCCAAATCAGTTGCGGCAGTTACATTCGGCCGACTTGGCACGAAGCCATTGGTTTCCGCCCCCCTTCGGCAATGCAGATTTGTTGTGAGCGAGGGGTTGCGTTTCTCGATTTGCCATCCACATTGGTCTGGTTTGATGACGCGGGCCGACATTTGGAATCGCTTGAAACCGAGTTGTCAGTCGGCCAACAATTGTTGACACAGTTTTATCGTGCGGTGACGAGTCTGGTAAGAAACATGAGCGATTTGGATGACGTATGCCGATCCGCAGCGATCCTGGCCGCCGCTCGTCATAGTAGCCATTGCGGACGTCGAATCGATCTGGCCTAACCCTCTTGCTCATCTAAACGTCAAGCCAATCTTTTTCCCGCATCATTACCATCCCACACAAAGGCCTCCGGTGCTACAGGTTGAATCCCTCATGAAGACGTTTTCGGTGGAAGGCGAAGACGTCCATGCCGTCAACGAACTTTCCTTTCATGTCACCGGCGGTGAAGTCTACGGACTACTCGGTCCCAACGGTGCTGGCAAGACAACGACTCTACGAATCATTCTCGGCTTGCTTGAGCCCGATAGCGGGCATACCAAAGTCGATGGCTACCGGACAGCCGAACATCCAATCGAAGTCAAATCGCGACTCGGTTTTGTTTCGGCAAGTGATGGCGTTTACCCATGGCTGAGCGTCCGAGAAATGCTGCTCTACTTTGCCGACCTCTATCGTGTCGATCCCGACTTGGCGTCAGATCGAGCCGAGGAATTGTCGCGTGTGATGGATATCGAAAAACTACTCGATCGACGCGCTGGAACACTGAGCACTGGCCAACGACAGCGCGTTACATTGGTTCGAGGTTTGATTCATGATCCGCCCGTCATGCTTCTCGATGAACCGACGCGTGGTCTCGATGTGGTGGGAGTCCAAACCATTTTCCAATATATCGATCATTTACGTCAGATGGGCAAAGCCGTCGTCGTTTGCACTCACCGACTCGATGAAGCCGAACGTTTGTGTGATCGCTTTGGCTTGCTGCTCGAAGGCAAACTTCACCACGAAGGAACGATGAGCCAGTTACAAACGGCAACGAGCCGCGAACACTTGGTCGATATGTTTGTCGATATGATGACGGGAGGTGCAGTATGAGCCTTAACGAAACGCCCAATCCCGTCGAGCCCAATAGCGTCGAGCCCGACACCCGCCAGCCCAGCGATTTCCAGAAGCGGCCCCACCTCAAAGGACGGCTGCTTCGGCTTTGCCAAAAAGAACTTCGTGAAACGATTCGTGACCGACGCACGGTTTTTACGTTACTGTTGATGCCGCTACTGCTCTATCCCTTACTGAGCATGGCTCTGAACCGGTTTTTGCTGACTTCGGATATCAACCAAAACGGTGGTTACCTCGTCGGATTGGCAAGCGAAGAAGAAGGTGAATTGCTTGGTTCCTACCTGAATGATCCACGCAGTCATCCTCCCGATTCGATTTTGGAAGCGAATAACGGTGAGTTGGCCGAGTTCAAATTGGGGCTGACCCCTGACGCCGACGCTGTCGAAGCTTTGAGGAAGAACGAAATTGATGTGGCGGTATCGGTCGAACAAGGCGAACAAGAGGGCCCCCCCACGTTCACGATCACCGCATTCAAAGGAGATGCCGCCAGTGAAACGGCACGTCGGATCTTGGTGGAACGTTTGCAGTGGCTCGAGTCGAGCGTGGCACAACAGGTCGCCAAAGAGGCGACATCCGACTATCAATCGGTTGCCAAAGTCCGCGTTGCTGAAATCGGTGCTGCGGATCAATTGCCGCTATTGGCCACCATTGTTCCACTCGTCTTGGTTTTGATGACGATTACGGGAGCGGTTTATCCTGCAATCGACTTGACGGCGGGCGAGCGAGAACGGGGGACGATGGAGGCATTGATGGCTTCGCCCGCCTCCCGCTTCGATCTGTTGTTCGCAAAGTATGTCGCTGTGGTGATCGTTGCACTCTTGACCGCAATGATCAACCTGTTCGCCATGTTCACGACGCTATGGGCATCGGGCCTTTTGAAATTGTTAACGGGTAATGACGTTTTTCCGTGGTTGTCGGTTTTACAAATTCTTGGTCTGCTAATTCTGTTCAGCGGATTCTTTTCCGCTCTTCTTCTATCGCTGACAAGTTTTGCGAAGTCGTTTAAAGAGGCACAGGCCTATCTGATCCCAGTGATGTTACTAGCCCTTGCACCGGCGATGCTGTCTTTGCTACCTGGCGTCAAACTATCGGGTCCACTGGCGATCGCACCTTTAATCAGCATTGTGATTTTAGCCCGAGACATCTTGGCGGGACATTTTGAAGCCGCCGGTGCTTTGGCGGCGATCCTCAGCACGATTGCCTATGCCGCAGCAGCCTTGGCGGTCGCTTCCCGGCTATTTGGAAACGATGCGGTCATGCGGACGAGCGATCAATCGATTGCCTCGTTCTTTCATCGCCCGAAAAAACCGAGTCTCGTTCCAAGTGTCGAATCGTCGGCTTTGATGCTGGCATTACTCGTGCCGTTCTACTTTCTGGTCTCCAACGGGCTGATTCGCTTAGTCGAAATCCCTCGCGATCAACTTTCGTTATCGATGTTGTTCGCATTTAATTTACTCGCGTTAGTGCTTACCTTTGGGCTGGTGCCATTCTTCGTCGCCACGATTGGCCGCAATCGCTATTCGAGTACCTTTCGTTTGACCTGCTCGGCGGCATCGGGACTCTCCACAATGGCATTTGTGGGATGCCTAGTCGGATCGGTGCTGATCGGATTGGGAGCCTGGGCACTGGCCCACGAGTCATTTGTGATTGGAGAGTCCCTGGGAATCGGCGGGCTTAGCGAAGAACGAATCCGCCAAACCTTGGAAGCAATCGAAGCCCAGAAAGAGGTGCCGTTTTGGTTGGTCCTATTGACCTTTGCGGTAGCCCCGGCGATTATTGAAGAGTTGTGTTTTCGTGGTTTCTTGTTTTCGTCTTTGTCGGCAGTCCTCACTCCTGCTCGAGTTGTTTTGCTGACGGCCGTCTTGTTTGGCATGTTTCACGTTTTGACAGGCAACGCTCTGCTGATCGAACGGTTCTTGCCGACAACACTGCTAGGACTCATTCTCGGCTGGATCGCGTATCGGAGTGGCAGCGTATTTCCCGGCATGGTGATGCACTTTGTTCACAATGCACTTCTTAAAAGCGTGGCTCGCTATCACGAGTCGTTTCACTTGTTTGGAAGCGAATTAAATGACCAAGCCCACCTACCAGCGATCTGGCTGGTAGGAACAACAGCGATCACTTGTGCGGGTGCCATCTTGATTGGGTTCAGTACGCGGCGGCGGTTTCGTTCCAATCAATAGATCGTCTCTCTGCTCTCATCAACCAAGTTGGTGAATTTGGATGCAATGGATGTACTCGGAGCACTTCTTGGCCGCAAAGGCTCAGCGAATCGTGGCGGTGGAGGACGTGCGGATATTCTAAAAGAGATGAGGGCTCGGCAAAAGATCTTCAACAAGAAGTCGCCTAGCATTGAGCGGCAAAAGATGTAAGGCAAGACATGAAAAACAAATCACACGCCCGATCTTTTGCCTACCGTTATTTACATAATGCTTCGCCCCACCCACCACTTTTTGTGGAACGCTCCGAACCGGTTTAAGATTTGATCCCGACGGTTCGCAGGTAGAGTTCACCTAGCTGCGTGGCGTCGACGTTGCCTGGTGCTTCGGTCATTAAGTCAGCTGCCTTTTGGGTTTTCGGAAATGCGATCACTTCGCGAATGTTATCGAGTCCAGCGAACAGCATGACCCAGCGGTCGACGCCGAGCGCGATTCCGCCGTGCGGTGGTGCTCCATACCGCAACGCATTGAGCAAGAATCCGAACCGGTCTTCTGCCGTGGCTTCATCAATTCCCAATAGCCCGAATACCTGCGATTGAATCTTGGAATCGTGAATTCGGATCGTTCCACCACCCGCTTCACTACCGTTAATCACCAGGTCATAAGCTTGAGCACGGCAACGGCTGGGATCTTCGCCAAGTTTCGGTAAATCCTTTGCAAGTGGTGCCGTGAACGGATGGTGCATCGCGGTCCAATTCCCGGTCTCTTCGTCCTTTTCGAACATGGGGAACTCGGTAATCCAACTGCAACTGAGTTGGTCAGGCCCGTACAACTTCAATTCGGCTCCGAGCCGTTTGCGAAGAGCATAGAGACCTTTGCAGGTAACTTCCCAAGTATCCGCTAAGAACATCAACAAATCACCTGGCTCACCCTTCATCATTTCCTTGATCTCGGCCAGATGAGCGTCATCGAGATTCTTACTGATCGGACTCCACAGCGTTCCATCATCTTCGACGCGGAACCACGCCAATCCCTTCGCACCGAACTCTTTGACATAGTTGGTCAAATCATCAATTTGGCGGCGTGAATACTTCGTCGCGGAGTTCTTGACGTTCATTCCACGAACGAAGTTGCCTGCGTCGGCTGTCCCCCGAAAAACGCGGAATTCGGTTTTGGCAGCAACCGAGGTGATGTCGACAATTTCCATATCGAACCGCAAATCGGGCGCATCGTGACCATACCGGCGCATCGCTTCGTCGTAGGTCATTCGCGGCAACGGCGTTTTGACATCTTTGCCGAGCACTTCTTTGGCCGTAATCGCGACCAAGCCGTCGATCAATCCCATAATGTCATCGGCATCGACGAACGACATTTCGAGGTCGAGCTGAGTAAATTCAGGTTGGCGATCGGCACGCAAATCCTCGTCCCGGAAACACTTTGCTACCTGGACGTAGCGATCAAAGCCCGCGACCATCAAAATTTGCTTGTAAAGCTGAGGCGATTGAGGGAGTGCGTAAAACTTGCCAGCATGGACGCGGCTTGGAACGAGATAGTCCCGAGCACCCTCGGGTGTACTGCGACCGAGAATCGGCGTTTCAACATCAATGAAATCATGCTTCGCAAAGTAATCACGCATCGTCTTAATGATCTTGCTGCGTAGGATCAAGCTTTGCTGCATCTCTTTGCGGCGAAGATCCAAAAAACGATACTTCAGTCGTAAATCTTCTCCCGGTAAATCGCTTTGTCCCGGCGTGAAGGGAGGCGTTGCACAGGCATTGAGAACCTCCACGTGATCACTGCGCAGTTCGATTTCGCCCGTTGCCAATTTCTCATTGGTTTTGCCCTCCAGTCGCTCGGCGACCTTGCCCTTAACTAGAATCACACTTTCGGTAGGGATTTTGCCTGCATTCTCGATCTGGTCAGCGTTGGCTTCGGGAGGACCGACCACGACTTGAGTCAATCCGTAACGGTCGCGAAGGTCGATGAAAACCGCTCCACCGTGGTCGCGCTTACTTTCAACCCATCCACAAAGGGTAACTTCAGATCCGATATCAGTTTTGCGGAGCTGGCCGCAGGTATGGGTTCGTAGCAAGGCTCGTTAGGGGGCTATTAAGTGAGAAGATGTAAGAGAATTAAAACGACAGGGCCAGATTCTAGCGATAAATCGGTTCGTTGCTTAGAGGGGAGTCGTTTAGGGAACGACAATTGTTTGTACAATGCGGAGGTAGCGTCAGATCTTCTCTCCTATTGAGATCTATTTAGGGAATCGAGATCTATTTAGGGAAATCGAGATCTAATGAGGGAAACGTGAATGGCCAATGGATCGCGACGCAGATGGACGTCCCCGTTTAGCGGTCGTTTTGGACGATCGAAACGCAAGTTTCCGCTTTTCTGGCTTTATTTTCTATTTTCCTGATGGTTAGCCATTTCGCTACAATAGCCAAAATATAAAATTTCGGTAAGTTTCCTAGTCGGAATGATCGATACAAACGCTACAACGTTTCTTGAAATCGTCGTTAATTTCCACCCAAATCCAAACGAGCTGCGATTGATCGCGGCTTTTAAATAGAGATATATGACCGTTCCTCCTACTCCATCAAACGTAGTTCCTCCCGAATTGACCACTTCTAAGCGTGTTAAAACGGTTTCCGGCATCACCGTTCGTCTGGCTGGCGATTCGGGGGATGGGATGCAGCTACTTGGTACCCAGTTAACAAACACTTCCGCTCTGGCGGGAAACGACGTCGCGACGTTCCCCGATTTTCCGGCAGAGATCCGCGCGCCGCGCGGCACGCGAGCGGGGGTGAGCGGTTTCCAAGTTCAATTTGCCAGTGAGGAAATTTTTACCCCCGGCGATACACTTGACGCCTTGGTCGTGATGAATCCTGCGGCAATGGTCACCAATTTGGCAGACTTGCGCAAAGGTGGCATTTTGATTGCCAACGTTGACGGCTTCAACGAGAAAGAATTCAAGCTGGCAAAGGTCGAATCCGATCCACTCGAAGCTAGTGTGATCGAAGAGACCTATCGGATTTTCAAAGTGTCCATGACCAAGTTGACTCGGGATGCGGTTGCTGATTTTGGCCTTAGTCCCAAAGTCGCCGATCGCTGCAAGAACTTCTTTGCGATGGGCCTTGTTTATTGGTTGTTCGGTCGTTCGCTCGACACGACCCTCCGATTTATCGAGGCAAAATTTGGCAAAAAACCCGATGTGGCTGCCGCCAACGTTGCCGCGCTGCGGGCGGGTTGGGCCTATGGCGAGACCACTGAAGCGTTCGGCGAAAGTTTCCAAGTCGAAGCCGCTACACTGGTTCCCGGCACCTACCGAAATATGATGGGCAACCAAGCACTCGCTTGGGGGCTAATCACCGCGTCGAAGTTGAGCGACAAGGATCTGTTTTACGGTACGTATCCGATCACCCCGGCAAGTGACATTTTGCATGAGTTGTCGAAGTACAAGAACTTTGGTGTGCGAACGTTTCAAGCCGAAGATGAAATCGCAGCGGTTTGTGCAACGATCGGGGCCGCGTTCGGTGGCACGATGGGGGTGACCGCCAGCAGTGGTCCTGGGATCGCATTGAAGGCCGAAGGGATGGGGCTCGGGATGATCTTGGAACTGCCGATGATCGTCATCAACGTCCAACGCGGTGGCCCAAGTACCGGATTGCCGACCAAGACCGAGCAGAGTGATTTGTTGCAGTGTATGTTTGGCCGAAACGGTGAAGCTCCGCTGCCTATCCTTGCACCTCGATCGCCAGGTGATTGTTTTGACATTGCCGTCGAAGCCTGGAGAATCGCGACCGAGTGCATGTGTCCGGTCATGATTTTGTCGGACGGATACATCGCGAACGGTTCCGAACCCTGGAAAATTCCCGATGTTGCGTCGATGCAACCGATTACCGTGAACCATCCGGAAGGAACCGACGTTGACGAACCGTTCATGCCCTACGCCCGCGATGAGTACTTGGCACGTCCGTGGGCGATCCCCGGAACACCTGGATTAATGCACCGGGTCGGTGGCCTTGAAAAGCAGGATGGGACCGGCAACGTTAGTTACGATCCGGCCAACCATCAGCACATGACCGATACCCGTGCGGCTAAGGTCGATCGAATTGCCGAACGGATTCCCGATCAAGACGTCTTTGGTGATTCCACCGGCGATGTGCTCGTCGTTTCCTGGGGTGGGACCTACGGTTCATGTCACACGGCGGTCAAGCAGTGCCAGCAAGCCGGACATAAGGTCAGTCACGCTCATTTGCGTTACATCAATCCAATGCCAAAGAATGTGGGTGAATTGCTGCGGGCTTTCAAAACCGTCGTCGTGCCTGAACTAAACAAGGGACAATTACGAATGCTGCTTCGGGCCAAGTATTTGGTCGATTGCATCGGCATCAATAAAGTTCAAGGCAAACCGTTTAGCGTTAGTGAATTGATCGAAGCGATTGAGGAGCATGTCGCTCAATCGATTCCCGCAAACGTCGACTCCCGTGCCTCTGCCAACGGAAAGCCGACCGCCAAATCGAAAGCAAGTTAGCTTTGTTTTTCATTCGATGACGCTCGACTTCACAATTCCAACCCTTACATAAATTAGAGACCAGATAGAAATATGCTTCCCGTATTGAAAGCTGCTGACTTTGCGTCCGATCAAGATGTTCGTTGGTGCCCCGGCTGTGGTGACTATTCGATCTTGGCACAAATGAAGAAGATACTGCCCGATCTAGGGGTGCCTCGTGAAAAGACGGTATTCATTAGTGGAATCGGTTGCAGTAGCCGGTTTCCGTACTACATGAACACGTACGGAATGCACAGCATCCATGGTCGAGCACCGACTTTTGCGACGGGGTTGAAATCAACGCGGCCTGACTTGATGGTTTGGGTGATCACCGGCGATGGCGACGCTTTGTCGATCGGTGGTAATCACTTTATTCATTTGCTTCGTCGAAATGTCGACTTGAATATTGTTCTCTTCAACAACCGGATCTACGGTTTGACGAAAGGGCAGTACAGTCCGACCAGTACCGAGGGACAAGTGACCAAGAGTACGCCAATGGGGTCGATCGATCACCCGCTCAACCCGTTGTCGATTGCGTTAGCTGCAGAAGGCACGTTCGTGGCTCGAAGCATCGACGCCCATGTGAAGCATCTCGGCGATACGCTCAAACGGGCAGCCGAGCATAAGGGCACTTCGCTGGTGGAAGTCTATCAAAACTGTAACGTTTTCAATGACGGTGCGATGGCTTATGCACAAGAGAAGAAACAGCGTGCCGATAACGTGGTCGAACTCGAACATGGCAAGCCACTGATTTTCGGTGCAAAGAGTGACAAGGGGGTCCGTTTGGTCGGCAGTCGTTTAGAAGTGGTCAACCTGGCCGACGTTGCTGTCGATGACTTGTTGATTCACGACGAGAAAGAACCCAATCCAGCCATACAGATGATGTTGGCGCGAATGCGATATCCTGATATGCCGGAGCCGATCGGCGTGCTTCGCAGCGTCGAAGGGGTCGCAACCTACAACGAACAGATCAACGAACAGGTTGAATTGGCCAAGCAGAAAAACGGCGTCGGAGATTTGCAGAAACTGTTTTCGGCCGGCGACACCTGGCAAGTCGCGTAGCCGTTTGCCCGCACCCGTAGCGGAAGTCGTCAAGACTTTCGTCCGTACTAGAATCACGTGTTAGTCAAAACGATCAACTGATAATTGGGAACGAAGCTATGCCTCGTGGAAAAATCTTTTCAGACGTTTCGAAAGCTATCGGCGATACGCCGATGATTCAAATCAACCGGCTCGTTCCGAGTGGCGGCGGTGTGGTGTTGGCAAAGTGCGAGTTTTTCCAGCCGCTCAACAGCGTCAAGGACCGCATCGGCGTTGCCATGATTGAAGCAGGTGAACGTGATGGCAAGATCAACAAGCAAACTCATATTGTCGAGCCCACGTCCGGTAACACTGGCATCGCCTTGGCATTTGTGTGTGCAGCGAAGGGGTACAAACTGACGCTGACGATGCCTGAATCGATGTCGGTCGAACGTCGGGCGTTGTTACGAGCGATGGGTGCGACCTTGGTTTTGACACCGGCTGCCGAGGGCATGAAGGGAGCGATCAACAAAGCCAGCGAAATGGTCACCGAGGATCAGAACGCTTTCATGCCCCAGCAATTTGAAAACCCGGCGAATCCAGCAATCCATGAAGCGACGACTGGCCCCGAAATTTGGGCCGACAGTGACCAGAACATCGACGCCATTGTCGCTGGCGTCGGTACCGGCGGCACCATCACCGGAGTTGCCCGATTCATCAAGAAGCAAAACCCCAACTTCAAAGTCATCGCCGTCGAACCGGTCCATTCGCCTGTGATCAGTGGTGGCGAGCCGGGTAAACACCGAATCCAGGGCATCGGTGCTGGTTTCATCCCTGGCAATTTGGATATGTCGCTGATTGACGATGTGATCAAGGTCGATGACGAACAAGCATTCGAATGGGGCCGACGGTTAGCGAAAGAAGAAGGGATTGTTGCAGGCATTAGCAGCGGAGCGAATATCTGGGCAGCCGCTCAAGTGGCCGCTCGGCCCGAGATGAAGGGCAAACGCATTGCAACGATTATGTGCAGTCTCGGCGAACGGTACCTCAGCACCCCGCTCTTCGGCGATTTGGGTTTGTAGCAATCGTAGCCGCGTCTCTCCGAGACGCGAAA
>JGI12210J13797_10505625_pt1 | contig 11700 bp, 10 predicted proteins | sample ElkSlonscriptome_3_FD_13797 | JGI IMG/M metagenome (IMG submission 13797) | reverse complement strand
CTTCAGGGCTTCGTCCCACGGATGGCCCACCCGGAAGGGCATGATGGCGCCCTGGTTGCCCGCAAGCTCGGCGAGCTGCCGGGTGAACGAGGGGTCGAGCTCGAGCACGCGTTCGCGGTCGCGCCGCTCGCACAGCTGGTTGAGCGGCTGCATCCCGAGGCCGACCGTCGTGGCCCAGAGGTGCATGCGCTGATAGGTCCGGCCCACCCGCATCTGCAAGGCGTGATCGTAGGGGTCGGACACGGCCAAGATCCCGACGGCGGAGCCGGTACGCGACCGCCCCTCTTGGGCGCCGAGCCAGTAGCCGGCCGCGGTGTCGGCGTCGGGACGGCTCTGCGACTTACCCGCGCGCCGAATGAAAGCGTTGGCGCCGGTCGCATCGAGCGTGGTCCCGTCGCGGAACTGCTCGATGTCCTCCTCGCTGTGGCGGTACCAGGCGTGGCTCGCCTCGTTCATCTCCCGGTCGTCGATGATGGCCTCGGTGGCCGCGACGGTGGCATCCATGAACGCGTCGAAGCGGCCACGGGCGCTCAGATAGGTGAGGGAGACCTCGGGGTCGGTGAGGAGCTGCGTGAGCGGCGCTTCGATCTCCGGGGCGGGCGCGTCGAGGTAGCGGCCGCGGTTGGTATGGCGGCGCGGGATCGCCTCGAAGAGCGCCGCATCGGCCACGGGCCCATCCTCGAGGCGAACCTCGGCGACCCGGTCCCCGTCGGCCCCGTCGGGCAAGAGCGTGACCTCGGTTTGACGACCCGCCGCCCGCGCCGCGACCACGAGGTTCTCGACCGCACAGCCGAGGCCGATGAACATCTCGCGCGAGAACGGATCCATCGCGCCGAGCGCCTTGCTGCGGTCGACCACGACGTCGACGACCTCGGGCGTGACCCGAAAACGCCACGGCTGGGTGTTGTGGGGGCTGCTCGCGAGGATGGCCGCCCCGACGGCCAGCCACTCGGGCCGCGTCTCCCCGCCAGGGTAGTTCCAGGGGGCGTAGGCCACCCCCTGCTCGGCGTCGTAGCCGCAGCCGGTGAGCGCGATCCAAGCGCCACCCGCGGTTGCTGCCTTCAAAACCGACCTGCGGCCAAGCCGCGCCTCGAAGCTCTGGGGTTCGTTTCGCATCTGCTCCTCCAAGTCACCACCCGGTGACGTCACTGCACAGTGACTAAGCCGTGCCTGGGCCGCCGTCAACCCTTTGTCACTCGGTGGTGACTTTCTTGAATGGGACGCGGTCATGGGCGGGGAAACATCCGCTCGCCTCGGCCATCGAACCTCCGGGGACGCGGGGCCGGTCTAGCCGTCACACCTCATCTCGTGTTCGCTTACAGCAGACCCATGGCCCTCGAAGAAATCACGCTCGGCATCCCCGACCACGAGCCCCCACCTGACGTACGAGCGCTCATCGAGGAGTCCGATCGAAGGATCGACGCGCTCTTCGCCAGTGGCGACAACCGGCAGGCCCCTCGGTACATGCCGAGCGATCCGGAACTCTTCTTCCGTGTGTTGAAGGACCTGACCGACCGGGACTTACCGCTGGGTCGCGTGTTCTGCGAGTGGGGCGGTGGCTACGGCGTCTGTGCCTGCATCGCGGCGCAGCTAGGGTACGAGGCCTATTGCATCGAATTGAATCCATCGATGGTAGAGCGAGCGCAACGCCTGGCGGATGACCTTGGGATCCCGGTCGAGATCGTGGAGACGAGCTACCTGCCCGACGGCTACGACAGCTACTCCGGGATGGGCGGAGAGGTGCTCGTCAAGGATGCCACCATCCCGTCGGAGGAGGACTACGCATTCTCGGACTTGAAGTACGCGGGCATGGAACGCGAGATCGCCGACATCGACGTCTTCTTCGCCTATCCGTGGCCGCTCGAACAAGACTTCATACGGGAGTTGTTTGACGAGGTGGCCGTCGAGGGTGCGATCCTGATAGTGTTCCAACAGTCGACGGAGATCTTGACCTTCCGCAAGGTCGTCTGACCAACGTCAATCGGTTCTGCCGGGTACCGCCACTACGGTCGTCGTCGCCTCCGAGGGCCATACCCCCTCCTGGTCGTGAAGCATGACGGCGGACGTGAAACGCGCGTTGCACCACTTACTTGCCGCGCGGCCGAGCACCTAGCGTAGGCTCCACGCCACCATGGGGGCCACGACGCGATACGAGGTGAAGTCCGGCGACTGGTTGGCCAAAATCGCCCAGGAGCACGGCACCACCGTCGGCGCGATCTGGAGCCACCCCGAGAACGCCGGCCACCGTGCCAAGCGAGGTTCTCCGGACGTGCTTTACCCGGGGGACATCCTCTTCATCCCCACATCGCCACCGAGCGAGGTCCCGCCGCCGTCGAAGCCGCCCGTTCCGCCACGGGCCACGCCCCCCGAGTTGCCGCCGTGGCCGTTTCCCCCTCCAGAGCTACCCAAGCCGGCTTCGATGCCCACCTGGACCTGCCCCGGCGGTACGTGTGTCTGCCACCCTCAGACCAGCGAAGCGGAGACCACCACCCACACCATCGTTTTCCACGATCCGTATGGGGTGCGAATGCCCGGGGCCCGCTGCATGATCTACGACCGAGGGCGTGCGCTCACCACCGAGACCACCGCCGCTGACGCGCTTGGTGAGCTCACGGTCGAGCTGCCTCCCACCACCCGGACCTTGGCCGTGGCCTGGACCGCGCCCGACCTCGCCCAATCGACCCCCTTCGAAAAGCGCTACTACGTGGATGTCGACGAACACCCCGTACGCTCGCGACTCGTCAACCTAGGCTTTTCCGCCAATCAGACCCTGGCGGACAACGCTCGTGACTACCAACGCGCGCACGGCCAGGACGTGACCGGTCGCGAGGAAGATATCTACGAGGACCTTCGGAGCCGCCACGACGAAGGCCGGCTGACGCCTTTTGCACGACCTCCGGCGGTGGAGCGTCCGCCAGCGACCGGTGACGACTCCCTCGCATCCTTCTTCGAGCGCCCGGAGCGGGTGGAAGGGTTGTCCATGGAGGGGGGCACGCTCATGGGATTTGCGGAGAGCAAGGCCAAGAGCGCGCCCGAGGGAGGCAAGCGTTCGGGCGCCGACACGCAGGGCGCCGTCGTCCCCGACGTCGGGCATCTTCTGCTGGTGGTCGGGCTCGAGCCGACCGGCGGACCGCTGAAGGTCGACGACATCACGGTGAGGCTCTTACCCCAGGTGGTTCCGGGGCTCCCCGCCGACGAGCAACGCGCGCTCACCAACCCGCGGTTCAGTGGAATCACCTGGGAGGGCCTCCCCGCAACCTACGCCGTGTTCTTCTTCGAGGGCGTGCGCGCTGGGAGCTACACCGCCATCGCCCACCTCGACAACCTTCAGGGCGTATCGCGGCACTACGCCCTCGGGCACGTCGACGTGGGCATCAAGGTCGGTCTGGGAAGCCTTTCGTACCTTCCGCTTCTGCGCGAGCGACCCATACTGCACGTGAACGACCCGCTGCTGGAGCTGGACGTGGAGGTGATGCAGCGCCGCCGCAAGGTATTGGCCACCGTGTTCGACTACCTCCCTCAGTCGGCCGCGAGGACCACGGCGCCCGCGAACATGCCCCCCTACCAACAAGGGGCCTACAAGGACATGCTTCTCGGTCTCGACCAGACCAACACCTGCGCCCCCATCAACGTACTGCTCATGAATCGAGCTGGCGCCATCGGCTCGAACTTCGGCTTCAACCAGGTGCGTGTCACCAAACGAGCCGACGGCACGCTGAAACAGACGGTTCCCAGTCGCTTCACCGAGTTTGTCCCGGGGCTCGCGCCCAGCGTGGGTGACTGCTTCCTCCTCGTGGAGGGCAACGGCCAGTTCCACCATTGTGGCGTGGTGGTGAAGAGCTCCCCTCGGTTCGACGACCTATGGCTGACCGCCGACGGCGGCCAACCCGACCGCACGTCTCCCTTCGAGCGACGAGGCGACGAGTGGCGTCGTTTCTACGAACCACCGCCGAGCCGCGAGGGCGCCTACATCGTGGCGCGCAGCTTCTATCAATACGAGGGCGCTCCACGCTTGGGCAACCGCTTCATCGTCCCCACCGCGGCCCTCTCCGGCGGCAAGAACATCGTCCGGGGCTGGACCGACATCACCCACCCGACGGTGTTCTTCAAACAATCCGGGTACACCGGCGACGTCACCGAAGAGGACTTTCGTGGCCTTCAGAAGCGACTTCCGGCCGTGTACCAACGAGTGCTCGAGGATATCGAGGCCTGCAATGCGGAGGAGATCTACAGTGAAGTTTGATGTTGGCTTCCGGTGGCTGCCTTTGCCCCTCCTCTTGGGGTGCCAGCCGGGTTCCGCCGCGCCACCGCCGCCCCCCACGCCCCCCACGCCCCCTCGGCCCGTCGTCGTGACGGCCAGAGCCTCGGCAGCGCCGGCCGCTCCCGCTCTCGTCGAGACACCGACCGCCATGCCGTCGGCGTCTGCGTCAGCGTCTGCTCCGCCCGAGCCCGCGCCGTTGTGGGCCGACCTGCCGGCCGCGCGCTTTCCCAGCCCGACCGTCAAGGTGCCCGCGGGTCGCTTCGTGATGGGTTGCACGTCATCGATGCCCTGCAAAGACGACGAGCGACCGGCCCATTCGGTGCTCGTATCCGCCTTCGCCATCGACGAGCACGAGGTCACCGTGGCGCAGTACGCAGCCTGCATGGCGGCCGGAAAGTGCCACGCCAAGCTCGACGTCGTCGGCTCTTCGCCGAGCGAAGCCACCGCCGAGGCCTGCCATGGCCAGTTCGTCGTCGACCGCGCGCGTCACCCGGTGACCTGCGTAACCCACTTCGAGGCGGAGACCTACTGCACGTGGCGCGGCAAGCGACTCCCCACCGAGGCCGAGTGGGAGCGGGCCGCACGGGGAACGGGCCAGCACCACAACCCCTGGGGCAACGCAGCGCCCACCGCCGACCAAGCCTGTGTAGACACCACGGGAACCTGTGAGGTCGGCACCCATCCCCAGGGGGCTTCTCCATTCGGCGCGCACGACATGATTGGCAACGCGGCCGAGTGGATATGGGACGCCTACCACCCCACGTACTACGGAACGTCACCCAAGAGGGACCCCGATGGGTTCCACGGTCTGCTGCCCATCCAGCTTCAGCGCTGCCGGAGCAGTCGCTGCCGTATTCTCCGGGGCGGCTCCTGGGCTTCTCCTCCCGATGACCAAACCGCAACCCGCCGCGGGCTCGTGCCGGACGGCGATTGGTCGGCCAAGATCTGGCGGCAGGTCGGCTTCAGGTGCCTCGAAGGCGGCGTGAAGTTGTTCCGAAGCCCCTTGGGCTGACGCAGGCCGGGGGAAGCCCCGCCCTCGCCAAGTGCAAGACTTGGCAGCTTGAAGAGCCCGAGCAACGTGGATGCTTCAGCGTGAGAGTCACACGTCGCGTCGCTCCCAACCTCCTTGCTCGGAGCTTCGTGACAGACGCGCCGAACCAGGTTTGGGTAACGGATGTCACGGCCATCAGGACCCTGACGGGTTGGGCCTACCTGGCCGTCATCCTCGACCTTGTCGCCCGCCGTGTCGTCGGATGGGGGATGAGTGAGAACAACGACACCGACCTCGCGCTCTCCGCCCCTCAGCACGCCCTGGCGGCTCGCCAGCCGTCGCCGGGGCTCATTCATCATTCCGACCGGGCAGTCCGTATGCCTCCGACCAGTACATCGATGTCCTTGGCCTCGCGGGCGCCGTGCGCAGCATGAGCCGCAAGGGCGACTGCTGGGACAACGCCGTCGCCGAGAGCTTCTTCACGACGCTCGAGCACGAGTGCCTCAAGGGCAAGCCACCCGCAGAGTTCGCCCTCACCAGACGCTTGGTCGGCGACGCCATCGATGCTTTCTACAACTGCGAGCGACTCCATTGGACCATTGACTACCTCTGCCCCGTGGAGCTCGAACTGGCTACCATTACCCGCCGAAATACAGCATGGTCGACCCGTCCGCTGAAACGGGGGAAGTTCAGGAGCCGGCTTGGTAGGCGCGCTGGATTAGGGCACGTCGTTTCTGGTGATCGTCAGTTCCTCGCGGAGGCCCGACGCGACGGCGGTGACCTCGACCGTGCAGGCGCCCGGACTCGTGAGCTCGATGAGCTCAGGGCTCGCTCCCGGGGGGACCAGGGCGTTCGGATCGACGACGACGGCACAGCGCTCAGGTGTAAGCGAGACGAGTCCGAACTCGAGCTCGGGATGGCACACCTGTGGCAAGCCCGCCCAGGCGCGCTCGGCGAGCATCGCGAGACGGACAATGCCGCCTACGGATGCGTCGATTGAGCCGCTCAGGGAACGAGGCGCCTTCCCGACCGTGCTGAACGTGGGGACGAACCGGGTGATGTCACTCTGCGCCACGACGTCGAGGATGAACACGTCTCCGTATTCGGAGGTGATCTCGAGGGAGCCAGGGCGGGGGTCGCTGGCGAGGTGGAGAGTCGCATCTGGCCCGAAGGCAAGCGACCGGATCACGTCCTTCTCCCACGCGAGGGTCAGCGCGATCTGCTGGCTGAAGTTCACCGCGTCGTGCACCACGTCGCCCGAGGCGCTGAACGCGACGGCTTGGAGCTCGAGGTCGGCCCCGGTGAGCATCGCCGCCCGGGGAGGCTCATCGCGTGGGTAGGTGTCGGAGGGTTCGAACTCGATCTCGGTGCATGCGAACGGCTTCTGTAACTGGACCTCGTCGACGGTGTCGACCACGATGGTCGTGGTGTGGCGATAGGGGAGGCCGATCGCCGCCGTGGCACTCGCGTGGCATTCGTCGTCGTCGCGGTCATGGTCCCACCGGGCGAGGGTCCCGGTAACCACGACGTCGGCCGTGCCGAGGCTCTCCGCCGTGAGCAGGACGTTGCCCCCGTTCGGCCGCGCCTCGACCACGGCGGGGTCGCCCGATCGAACGTCGTCGACGGTGAACTCCCATTGCGATTCATAGCCGCTGCTGCAGGGGTACGAGGGCCAGGGGAAGGATTCGGTGGAGACGGGCTCGAGGAAAACTTGGTCCAATCTCAAGTCTCCGTCGCTCGCACGGTCGAGCACGATGCGCATCGTCGAGTCTCCGACCAGCATACCGTCCTCTTCGCGCAACGCACCGAAGTTGCGTCGGGGGTTGAGCACATCGCGACCCGGTGACACGAGGGTGATCTCCCCCGGGAGGGCCTGCGTGTTGTCGATCACCCGTTCCTCCGTCGTGGTGTTGCCGCAGCCCGGAGCGATGACCATAAGAAAAGCCATCTTCATGAGATTGAGTCGCAGATTCGACATGTATTTGCCCACTTCGGGCAAAATGTATCATGCCCGCGCGAGAATGTACCTGCGGTTGCACCCCGGCCGGGCTGCATGTGGGCCATTAAGAGGCGGCGGACAGGATCTCCGGGACGGCTTCGCCTGGCGCACGGACAGACGGTTGGAGGCAGAGCACGAAGGTCGCGGTATCCGTCCTTCCCACTCGTGGCAAGGCGGAGGCAGCCAGGCCAGATCGTCGTTCAGGCCGAGCTGACCACCGCGGAAACTAGTTCTGCCGTGCTGACGAGCTACTCTTCGGGCCAGGCGACGTCGTCCCACAGGGCGCCGAGGTCGAGCTCGATCACCTCGAAGGGGCGCGCGCGGACGGGCTCGCTGCCGGTGTGGGTCTCGGTGATGCTCCAGGCGCCGTCTCTCAGCTCGTGCACGACCAGGAGCTTGGCCGGGGGCTCGGTCACCCAGCACCCCTCCACCCCAGCGCCCCTCAGCTGGTGGTCGGATTCTGAGGCGACCGCGCCGTCTCGGACGGCACAACCTGGCCCAGGGTACAAGCGCGGCAGGGTTCGCCAAGTACCCGGAATGCCGCGGCGGAGATGGTGGGGGGAGGTCGGCACGACGCTTGTAACGGTGGTGGACATGCTTCATGTCTCGCGCGCTTCCGCCGTTCACGCTGACGCTCCCGGTCCCATCCGACTCTCTCGTCGGGACGAACGCCGCCGCCTCGACCGTCACTTCCACCGCGTGCTCCGCCGGCTGCGGGCTCACACACCATCGGGCCTGAGCCGCAGTGCGCGTCGCCGTCGCGCAGCGCACATCGTCGAGCTCGAGCGCTACCGACGCCGGGGGAAGTTCCCGACGAACGAGCGCCATCGGGGTCAACGCCTGCCGATCTTCGTCGACGCCCACGGGACGCGGTGCGCCATGGGTCACCTCATCGACCATGCGGGTGGCGGCGCGATCGTCGACTTCGTCGCTGCGAACCACAACCTCGCCCGCGTTCACGACCTGGCCGCCTTGCCCGCCTTCGTGGCCTGGCTTACCCACAATGGGCTCACGGTCGACGAAGCGGCGCTCATCCAGCCCGCCTACTGCGAGGCTCCGGCCAGCTGTACGTGCAGCGACATCCAGGGCAAGAGCTTCGCCGCCGGAACGGTATCCAACGCAATGACCGGCGCCGGCGGAAGCGGCGGCGCCTCGAGCGACCTCGTCCTCACTGTCACCGACGTGTACGGCAATACCGACATCGAGGTCGGGGACGAGCTCGAGCTTCCCCCATGGGACGACATCGAGGCGGGTGACCAGATCATCTCCGACCTGGGCAGCTTCGGCACGATGCTGGGCTACCCGAGAAAGATCACCGACGGCCAGGTGGCGATGAGCACCTGCGGCTTGCAGGCCAGCCCGCCGGGACCATTGCCAGTAGATGTGTTCGCGGACGCCGCGCTCAGCGCCGACGGAGCCGCCTGCGCGTCCGTCCTCAGCGCACACGACCCGGCCTGGGTCGAAGCTACGGGTCAGGCCTGCGACGGCAACCAGAACGGGTCCGGCGAGGAGGACCAGGAGGACGGTGCAGCAACGGTCACCACGAATGACGGCTGCTCCTTTCACCCAGCGGTACCCGACGTCTCTTCGGGAGGGCTGTGGCTGCTCGGCGCGGCGGGTTTGATCCTGCTCCGCCGCCGGAGGTCGTCTGGATCGGTCTCCTGACGGTGGGTTGTTTCGCGCGCGCCAGTGAGTGGTCGCCCCCCGCCGGCAACACCCCTAACTAAGGCGTCTTGCGGCCGGCGCGCTTGGCCGCAGCGGTGGCTCGCGCCTCGGCCTCCTCTAACACGTCGTGGTCGACCTCGGGCGACGCTTTGCGCTCGCTCTCGTGAGCCTTGCGAATGTCGCCGATGATGCCGCGCACCTCCGCCACCGGTGCGGGCCACTGGTGGTAGCAATAGACGTCCTTCGCCCGATCGCCGAGCGCGACGGTGAAGGTTTGGGTGGTACCGTCTTCGATCCCCGGATGCATGTACCTCGCCTCGAGGGTCCAGAAGGCGTCGGCCGAGAGGGCGCCGCGGAGCCGCGACGCTTCACGCTTCGAGAGCGGGTAGCGAGCCCGACGGTGAAACACCTCGGTGTAGCGCTCGCCCTTGGCGTCGACCTTCATGCGATGATCGCTGAAGATCTCCGTCACCTGTGCCCCGTCGACCTCCATCACCGAGGTGCCCACCTCGAAGTGAAAGTCCGTCCATACGAACCGCAGCGGCGCTGTCGTAGGCAAGGGCTTGGCCGACGACGAGGCGACGGGCGCCCCGCTCGCCGTGAGCGCGACCGCAGGAATGTCGGCCGTGGCGGGCTGAATCGGCGCCGACCCACCATTGGACGAGCAAGCCGTCAGTCCGAGCGCGATGAGTAGTGTAGCTCTCATGGGCGAGACGATGGCAGGGGCGGCACGGCGCTGCAGGATGAGCAGCATCGCGTCAGGCATCTTCTCCGGCGTAGGAGTCGTGAAACGTGACGTGGGCGCCCGCGACCTCGATGAAGCCGAGCTGCCGCGCCACCGGGGCCGAGGTGTCGGGGTTGGCCCAGATGACCGCCGTATCCCGCCCGTTGGCGGCGCAGTGGGCGAGGCGCCGCCGCATCAGCGCCGTGTAGATCCCTCGGCCGCGGTACGCGGGCAAGACGGCGGCGCCGCGCATATAAGCGAGCTCGTTCGGAAACATGAGCAGCGAGGCCGTACCGACGGGCTCGTCGTCGCAATAGGCGACGAAATGCACCGAGCCGAGCTCCGGCTGCTCGATCGACTTGCGCACCCAGGCGCCGACCTCCGCCGCAAAGGAGCGGGGGCGGGGCCAGGCCCGGCAGACGAGGTTGGTGAACACCTCCACATGGGAGAGCCCCGCCTCTTCGATGCGCACGCTAGCGGGGAGGCCGTCATCGGCGATGCCCGTGTCGCGGTACATGCCCAGCCCCTCCCCGAGCCGGGGCAACCCCGCCGCCAACAAGCGGGCCGAAAAATCCCGAGGTTGCGACACGCCGTCCACGTGCCACACGAGGGCCGCGCCGCGCTCGGCGTGATCGGCGAGCACCTCCGCCACCACCCGCTCGGCGTCGCGCTCCGCGATCACCGCGCGCAGCACCTTGTTGTGTTGCACCAACGGCGAGGAGGGCGTGCGCAGCTGGATCCAGTCCGGTCGGTCGATGACTTCGGTGTCCGGCTTGCGCTCGGCGGCGTCGAAGAGCACGCGGTAGAGGACGTCGAGGATCACCCCTCTCATGCTACTCCACGCGGTAGGGTCGGGACATGGCCCGTCGTTGTCGCTGGTGGATGTCAGCTGCGTGCGCTTGCTCTCCACGCCCGCTGAAGCGCCCCCGCTGCTCGCCAGCGGTCACCTACTCCGTGGAGGGCCGAGGGTGGGTCGTGGTCGCGAACCCGAGCCTCCACCGGGCGCACGAGAAGGACCACCTCGCGGCCGTTGGAAGCGGTCGCCGCCGCGCTTGCCGAAGCGGCCGTACTCCGGCTTCGGCATCGGGAGCATCGTCTCGGGCCTACAGGCCAACGAGGCGGGTGACGACCTCGACAACCTCGGGCGGACGCGCGAGCTTTACGACGACGCCAACCGCCTCGAGACGACGACTTCGGCGCGTGCGGCGAGCCCGAGCCCCTTACCGGTACGGAGGGCTTATTCACCATCCAGGTCTTCGCGGGTGAGCGGTACACCATCAACGCCAAACCGCTCGACGACGAGACTGACCTCTCCCTACGTGCGACTTTCGCACGTGCGATGTAGCCGCCAACAATTGCGGTCCCGGCGCGGCCGAGCAGCTGACCGTCATCGCTCGGGAGGACGGCGTCCGCTTCGTGGGCGTCGACGCCGTCAACCCGGGGCCGGTCAACTTTACCGTTCGCAAGACCGTCTGTGGCAACGACGAGTTCGAGATCGGCGAGGCTTGTGACGATGGCGCCGCCAATGCCCTCGACGGCGACTGCTCTCCCGCCTGCCGCCTCATCGGCCGCGATGGCGACAACGAACGGGATCCGAACGACGCCAAGAACGCCGAGAACCAGCTCATCGTCTCGGTGCCGGGCCAGACCGAAGTCGGAGGGCGACTCACCGGCGGCTGCGACGTCGACCGGTTTAGCTTCGAGGTTCCCGAGGGCACCTCTCTCTCCCCGCCAAGCTCTTCGCGATCGGTGTCGACTGCACCGCCGAGCCGCTGGCCGCACTCGAGTTCGTCGATCTCGAAGACCTCGTCCGCAACTCCCTAGGTGAGGCCCCTCTCGCTGAAGAGGGGGAGTCCTGTCTCGAGCTCTCGGGCGTCGGCCAGATGCAGTCCTTGCCCGCCGGCTCCTACCAGATCGTCGTCCGCACCCCACGGGGACAGGCAGGACCGCTTTTCACCTACCGTCTCCTACTGGAAGCCGATTGACCGTCAACATCAATCCCGAGGAACTCATGACGCGCTTAGCCCTTCTACTCACCGCCGCTGTGGCGCTCACCACCG
>JGI12210J13797_10143694_pt1 | contig 11701 bp, 9 predicted proteins | sample ElkSlonscriptome_3_FD_13797 | JGI IMG/M metagenome (IMG submission 13797) | reverse complement strand
GTTACCGGGCCAACAAACTCATCGGCGCCGAGGCTTCCGGTAAATTCGGCGAGGACACGGCGCATCGATTGCTCCCGATCGCCATGCTCACTCGCGAACCCGGATCGCGGCGTGCGGCCTCGCCCATGCCCGCAGCGCTTCGCAAGGAAGCGGAACGGAACGGGTTCGCCATTGAGTGCATCGACACTCTGCAGCACCCCGATCCACAACAACTGAGCCGGAGGCTTTATGAACAAGGGGTGCAGGGACTGCTGCTTCACCGGAATCTCGTGGATGACGATTTCTGGACCCGCTTCGATTTCCGTCCATTCGCTGTGGTCAATCTCGATCATCTGCTCCATCGCCGCCTCCCCTGCTTCCATCATGTCCGTCTCTCCCGATTCGACCACTTCCAGAAAGCATGGCGCCGATGCGAACAAGCCGGGTATCGGCGGATCGGCACAATTTTTTATGCACACCCTGGCGGACGCCCGGATAACGACCGCTTACTGGCCTCCCAGCTGCTGGCCCGAGAACGGACCCAATCACGCGATCGCGTCCCTGCGTTGACCTTCCGCAGTTTCCACGAGATCGGCACGGCAAGGTTCGAAAAGCGTGTGCAAGTCTATGTGGAGAAAAAGCGTCCGGACTGTCTGCTGGTGCAGAACTCGCAAATCGCTAGGCTGGTCCGCGACTTTCCAGTCGTCACCCTGACGGGCGCGGCCGGGAATCTCACGGGCTTTCGGAACCTGGCGGCGCGGCAGCATCATCATGAGCTGACTTTGTTGCTGCGACTCATCCGCACTCAGCAACTCGGCAAACAACCTCATCCACACCAAGTGATCGTCCCCGGTGAGTGGCACGCAGGGAGATCGCTCCCGAAATGCAACGAGCGATCCGCCTCATGAAGCGCCGTCCAACCATCCACGATGTGGCGCGGGCGTCCGGCTTTAGCATCGCTTCCGTCTCGAATGCTCTCAACGAAGGGAGCAAAGTCGCGCCCGGCACTCGTCAGCATATTCTCAAGGTCGCCGAACAACTCGGCTATCGGCCCAACCAGCTCCGCGCCGCTTTTGCCCTGGCGCGAACGCACAAGCAAAGAACCGACGACAACCTCATCACTGTAGCCGTCCTGACGCGGGAACGCGGCGCCCGATTACACCGCCCAGACTCTCGCACTGCTGCCGATGCGGGCTTTACGCTGGAGTTCGTCGATACCCTTCAGCACCCCGACCCACGGAAGTTGAGCCGGCAGCTCTACCATCGGGGCGTGAAGGCGCTCGTTTTGAATCGTATCCTTCAGGAGGACGACTATTTCGATCGCTTTCCGTTCGAAAATTTTACCGTCGTGAATCAGGACATGGCGTTTCAGACACGGCTGCCGTGCTTTCCGCTCATTCGTCAGGCGCGTTTCGATGCGATGCAATTGCTCTGGGAGACGTGTCTCGAACGAGGTTACCGGCGAATCGGCGCCATTCTCTATCGCACCCCCGGCGGAAGGGCCGACAACGATCAGTTGATCGGTTCTTTCCTCCTCTGCCAGAGCCGCCGCCCCGCCCATCAGCGGGTGCCTCCGCATTATTACACGGAATTCGCGGATACCCGAAAGGCGGAATTTAACACCACCATCGACGCCTGGGTCGACGAGCACCGGCCCGATTGTCTCATCGCCTTCAACCGAGCCATCGATTTAGCCCGTTGGGAACTTCCCCATGCCTTCCTGATCGGCGCGCGAGGCGAATCGACCGGTTTCTCCAATGTCGACCGGGAATTCGAACTGGAACAATTCACCCTGCTCGACCAGCTCATCCATTCCCGCACCGTCGGCCCGCAAGAGCATCCGTTCGAAGTGATCGTGGAGCCGAGCTGGAATGAAGGCAGCACGTTGCCGACGATTGCGATCGCCTGAGGCGCGGCATCGGCAGCCAGCTCAATTGAGATCAGGAAGTCTCTTCAGCCCTACCGACCGCACCGCGACCGGCGCAATGCCAGCCCTCCGAGCCCCAGCAAAAAGAGAAGGTTGGTCGCGGGTTCCGGCACGGTCGCGAGGTATTTCTGCGCCATCGCGTTGCCGAGATCGATCTGACCGGTCGAACTGAAGTGCAGTTCGTCGTCGTTTAATTCGAATGAATCGGTGTCCACCCACGTGGAGGAAGCGATGGTTGTCGCCGCCATCTCCTGCGCGGTCCGGACCGTTTCGACAAACGCATATTTGTTTCCATGGGTTGCACTCGGATAAAGTGTCCCGTTCACCCGTCCCAGCACCACTTGCATTTCGCTATTCCCGAAATCGGTCCGCGTCTTTTCGATGAATGCTTCGAAGTTCGCGAGGTAAGCATCGGCGTCGGCCTCCGATTTGGAGTCGGCCTCGCCTTGCATCCAGAAGAATCCGTCCACCGAGGCGGCAGGCCCCAGATTCGTCAGGGCGCTCGAAACTTGCGTCGCGAGATCTCCATAAAGCGAACCGCTGTCCGGATCCCAGCTCTTGTCGGGACGGCTCGGATTCGCCGCCAAACTACTGGCGCCTTCAGCCCTTTTTACAAGGTAAATGGTTTCTCCATAGTGATCGGCAAGAGAGCGCCCCAGGGAAAGTTCCGGGCCATGATCACTGCCGACTCCCGTGCCGGGCGCCANGTTGGACCAGCCCGACCCATTCCAAATCTGCACATCGGTCTGCGGCGAATCGTAGGGTGCCACCAAGTCGATACTGTCGCCCCGCCCCAGGGCGTTCGATTGACCAGCCAAAACGAACACGCGTTGCGCCTCCGCCGTTGCAGTGCCGGCGGGAAAGAGGCACCCCAGGAACCCAATCGAAATTGCCATTCGAACAACTGACGCGTAATCCAATGGTAGTTGCATGTTTTAAAGAGGATAATGAACGCGAATGAAATGTGCATCCGAATCGCCGGACAGCGGCACACTGAAACGGATGCGCTCGTGCGTTCCCTCGCCGCCGATGTTCGCATCCAGAACTTCCATGGCGCCTTCGATGCCGTCGAGAGCGACTTCATGCCATTCCCCCGGTTGCAGGCTCCCTGTCCGTTTCAGCCTCCACGGCCCGGGATGACCCAGGCGGCGATTCATCGCGCAAGCAAGCCACATGGTCTCGTTTACTTCCAATAGCCCGGTTTCGATGTTCGACACTGGTGACCGTGGGATCAGCTCCGCGATCCCGATCGCTTCTTCCCCGGCTCCGCTATAAAAAAGGTAGATGCGTCCCTCCTCCTCGTAAATGAACGGATCCCGCAGCTGCCGGACACCCGTGGCACTCCCATTCTCAGAAGGTTCCAGAGGATAGTTGACACCTTCCCATTCCAACTCCGGCGCCAGGATGGTTTCCGGCGGATGCGACGCCTGCCATTGCTCCGGACCGTCCTCACCCAGATCGATGATTGATAGCATGATCGACTCAGGCAGGTCGTCACGCCGGGAGAAAAACAGATGCAAGTGGTCGCCCACCCGTCGCGTGCCGAAATGCCGCGGATTATCTGCGGCTTCCTCCGGATCACTCGCATGATTCTCCCGGATTGGACCTTGATACTCCCGCCAAAGATCATCCCGATAATCATGCCCGGCTGGCGCGGTCCAGAGGCCATTATTAGCCAGGGTCGCCCCGGCTGGCGCTTGAAATAGATACCCTTTGTTGCTCCAAGCGTAATAACGTCCCTCCCGTTCCCAGATATCGAAGTAGAAATCCCCGAGCCTGACCGGTTCGATCTGTCCGTTGAAATCGAGACCGTCTATCGACAAAGCCACATGCGTTTTCTGGCCTTTCATGCCGTACGTGCCGGAACCGTCGTTACGGCGAACGCCCGAAAACGTGTGGAAAAACAGGAGGATCCGCTGGTTCTCGTGATCGACAAAAACCCGCGGCGATGCGAACTCCTGCCACAAACGGATTTCCCCATCCCTCAGAAATAGCTCGTCCGATGGCTGCGGCAAGCCGAGCACCCCACGCTGACCCTCGGGGGTCGAAGGGTTCGCATTAAACAGCTGATAAGGCCCCTCAACCGCCGGAGCCCATGCCATTCTAATATAGTTCCCCCGGTGATTCGCAAAATAGAGATAGTAATTCGCCGAAGGGTCCGCACGCTGTTCGGGCGGAATCCAATCGGGCACTTTGATCAGGGAAGGTCCATTGATGTTCCTGCCATCGCCGGCAATCCCCGCCGCCTCGAACATCGCCCGATCGATCAGCGGCTCCCCCTGGTTCAGCCGTTTCACTTCATAATATCCCTGCCCGGCGCACCAATCGAACCCTGTCAACAGGAGAACTCCCCGAAACATCCAGACACGTATGAAAACCAGCATAGGGAAGGTAGGTTCTTATTCGGTTTCCTCAGCCCCGGTCACGCCGACGCGAGATAAGCAATCCAACTCCTGCCATCAGGAGTAATGCAGGAGCGGCTGGCTCGGGAATCTGAGATATCTGAACGTTATCGATGTAAGGATAGGCTCCTGTCGGGCTTTGATTGCCCCCGACCGTAACGGCCTGGGCGCTGAACCCGATCGCCACATAACTGGTGGTGTCGAAAGTCACGCTCGTGAAGCCGCTGCCAGCGGTGTTCGGATCGGTCAGACTCACATCCAGCAACAAATCGAGATCGCCAGCACTCCCTTCGATTTGGCTCCAGTCGCCCTTGATGTTGTCCGTCGCGGTTTCGCTGGTGAATCCCCAGACTTTAAAGGTCATCGAGGCCCATTGTGTCCCATCCACCGAACCGAAGTTATGGTCGAGTGACAGCTGCGCCTGACTGAAATTGGGCGAATCGAAGAGAAACCCCGAGCCACGATCGAGGTCCTCCTGAGTCGGGCCGCGCTGAAACACATGGTTCCCACCGACATCGACCACATTCCACCAGTCCCCATTGTTATCGGCGAACCGGGCCTGGTTTCGAATACCGCCGGTCGGTGTGCCGGAGTTCTGCGTCGAATTCACGAAGATATCACCGGCGCCGTCGACCTTCGTGAGACCATCCATATCGCCGACCCAATCCGGATCGGACCCACCCACAACGAGAGTCGCGGCGTTTGAAGAAACCATCATCGCCCCGAGACCTGCGACGGCGCTGAGGGAGAAGACCAAATTTCGGGGAGAAACAGAGAAGAATGTGCTCATGCATTACCTTTTATTAGCGATTGCACCGGCACTCAACCCGAGCAAATTTAATACATATGCACAATCCAAGCCAGCGCCCGGATCAAAAGGCCATCGCCGGGCTGCTCGGCATCAGTCAGGCCACGGTGTCACGGGCGTTGCGCAATGATCATCGGATTGCGAAAACGACCCGGGACCGCGTCTGGTCCACCGCACGCGAGGCAGGCTATCGCCCCAATCTCCTCATGGCTTCGCGCTCATCCAAAACGCATTCCGGCAGTCTGGAACATCAGGGCTGTCCCATCGCCGTTCTCTTTCATCCCGGGCCGCACACGCTCCGGGCCCGCGAAGCATTCACTCACTTCCAGCGACATGCAGAAAGTCGGGGTTTTGTCGTTGAGCGGTTCGAGATCGATGACCAGACCAATATCCAAAGACTCCAACGCCAGCTCTATACACGCGGCTTTCAAGGCATCTACATTCTCCTGGCCGAAGGTGAGCGGCAGTGGTTCGGTTCTTTCGATTTCAGTCCCTTCGTCACCATCTCCTCCTCGCCTCTTTTCGAGCGCGAACCCATTCTCACCATCCGTCCCCTCCAGCGGAGGACCGCCTCAGAAGCCGTCGCCATGGCGTTCGAACGCGGATACCATCGAGCCGGCGCCATTCTCTGGAAGCCTGGAACGTTTCACGATGACAGCGCACGAGCCGCCGGATTCATTACCGGACAAATGGAACAATCCGGCCGCTTCGATCCCGCCTCCCTTTTCGCGGTGGAGCACCCGGGAAGACGTTCTACGAACAGCGATCGCTCATTGAGAACCTGGCTGAGAAAATTCCGCCCCGAGATGATAATCTGCAGTTCACAGGCCGAAATGCACTGGCTGCGGGCCTTGCAATTCGATTTGCCGGGTTTGATCCTTTTTGGAGCGAACGCCAAGAAGGCGCCTTATTTTTCAGGATTTTCAACGAACTGGGACTCCATCGCAAGCCTTGCGGTGCAGATGTTCGAACAAGGAATTCGCCTCCGGCACTATGGTCTCCGGGACGAACCGATCCTGCTTACCACACCGGCGCGTTGGGTGGAAGGTTGCACGCTGCCTCCAGCGCACTTGGCGTCAAGAACAGGCAGCACAACAGCTGCTCCTGGCAGACGGCAAACTGGATGATTTCATGACGACGCCCCACTCCCCGCTTTGTTCCGGCAAGCACCCGGCTTGAGAATGAGTCGCCCGCCATCAGCTGACGATCCGTTGCGGCAAGCTGGCGGCGTCCTTCCATCGTCCTGGGATACTGACCAGCATCGGACTCTCCTCCAGTCCATAACGCCGCAACCGGATCAATTGCTCCAGCCACTGGACAAGCAACCGGGCCAGAAGCTGGTGATTGTTTACAAAGCCCGCGAGTCTTTCCTGCTCGACTTCGGCTTCCGAAGTTGCGCCGAGCGCTCGCGCGAACCCGATCCGATCGGTGCCGTAACCATGGCCTTCTAACAGACCCATGTAATTGGCGTTCGGAACGATCATGGCATCCAGACGACGCCGGGCCGCCCAATCCGCCAGCTTCGCTCCCAGCTTTTGTCCGGGAATCTTGGCATCGAGAATAAAAAAATCTCGCATGCTGGCCCGGCCCATCTTCCCGGCTTGCGCTGCGAGAAACCCCGCCACCCGGCTGTTGTGGCCGGGATGACTCCCTGGCCCCCACAACGCGGCGCCGATTCGGCGGTATCCCCGCTCCCAGATCCGATAATAGGTCGCCTCGATTTGCCGCCGGTGTTGAAAGAAAAAACTGGCGACCGGCTCGTCCTCATACCGCATCCCCGCCGAGACCACCGCGAACCGGCTGAAGTCGAATTCATGAAACCAGCCGGGATCCTCGCGGATCGCGGAAATCACCACCCCCTGGACGCCCTGATGGTAGAGCCGTTCCGCCACACGGCCGATCTCTTTTTCTCCATGCAGATTGACTCGAACCGGACGAAAACCGCGCCGCTGCAGCTCCGACTCGATGGCCACTGTGGCAACCGAATTCAGCCTCTTTCCCGGAGCCAGGCTGGCCTGGTAAATGACAGCTACCGGACAATCCCGCATCTCTCTGGCAGTCCAATGCGCTTTGGACGCGAAGGAAGCGAGTGCCACCGAGGGTCGGTATCCCAACGCTTCGGCGGTCTCCCATACCTTGCGACGGGTCTCCTCATGGATGTTATGATCGTTTCGCAACGCCCGCGAGACCGTCGCCTGGGAAAGTCCCAGCCGCTCCGCCAGCGTCTTCTGCGAAATACCAGCCATTCAGTGAACGATAGCGTCTGGCATCATGCGGGGCAACCGCGGGTGTAATTGAAAGTGACGGCGATTGGGTCGCCCGGCCGGGGCGATGGGATGAGTTGGAGCGGCTGCGTCCTCGCTGCCGCCCCTTTCAATGCGGAGCATCACTATCCAGGTTGCCGCTTCGCGGTATGGTTTTCGTCGGCAGCGAGGACGCAGCCGCTCCAGGCTCTGGCCTGGCTTCAGACGCGGGCATCCTGCTGGCGCGAGATGGGCATGCCGGTGGTCTGATACCAGGTCAGCAGGCGTTCGCGAAGCGAGTGAAGAATTTTCCAGTGTGCCGGGTCGCACGGGGTCCCTTGTGAATCGAGCAAGTTGCGCAGTTCACTGGCATCGTTCTCCAGGTCGTAAAGTTCGTCGGGGGTGGAAGACCGCCTAATATATTTCCAGCGCCGCGTCCGGCACATCGCGGCAAGGTCGTTGACGAACGGGGCTTCGCTGCGGTGCGCCACATCCTTCGGATAATAATGGTTTTTCGGATTCGGCTTTCCTTTTGCCATGGCGCCTGTCGCATGAATCTCCCCCGGCAGCCGTCCGCCTTCGCAGAAAACGGCCTCGCGATGTTCATCGGTCTCACCCGCGGCCAATGGCAGGAGGCTTTTGCCGAAATGATCATAACCGGGGTCGATTTCCAGCAAATCGTAGATCGTGGCGGGCAGGTCGACCAGTTCCACGAGCGCATCGGTCACCCGCGGCTTGAGCGGAGTCGTTCGCGGCGGTTTGAAGAGAAATGGGACCCGGGTCAAGGCGTCTTCGAAGGTGTTGTCATTCTTTTCCACCAGACCGTAATCCCCGGCATAATCGCCGTGATCCGAGAAGACGAACGCCGCCGTGTCGTCCCACAACCCTTTATCGCGAAGCGCCTGCACGATCCGTCCGAACTGGTGGTCCACCCACCGGATCATCGCCCGGTAAACCGCCCGGATTTCCACCCAGCTCGATTCCGGCAATCCCGCCAGGCGGTTTTCCTTCCGGATCAGATCGAGAATGGGCGCTTTCCCTGCTCCCGCCGACGCAATCCGGTCACCGCAGAGATTTCGGTCGATGGCGCTGAAGAACGGTTCGATCATCGCATAACTCACATGCGGATTGGAAAGCGGAAGATAGATGCAAAGCGGGGCACCGCCATCATAGGCCTCGATCTGCAGGAGCGCGTTCTCAACCGAGAACCAGTCGTTGTTCATCAACTGCATCTGCTGCCAATCTTCCGTGCGTTCCGCTTCGACCAGTTTGCCAACCAGAAACGAATAATAGGACGGATCGCCAGGCTCGCCTCGCCATTGGGGGTTCTCGGGAACGAGCCACGGCGTGCGATCCAGCAATTTCTCCCATCGTCCCGCCGGCAACCGGGGTGGATCGAAAAAACAGAGATGCTCGTCGGCGTAACCGTCGAACGGATCGAACCCGGTCCTCCCGCCACGCCCCGGGATGACGTCATTCTTCCCGCTCCAGCAGATGCGGTAACCCTGATCGCGCAGAATTTTTAACAGAAACGGATCTCCCTTTTCCGGATGAAGCATGTGATACATCGTGCGCGTCCCGCGCGTGTGCGGATACCAGCCGGTCATGAAACTGCATCGGCTCGCGACACACTGCGGGTTTTGGCAGAACGCTTGCCGAAAGGCGATCCCTTCCTGCTCGGCGAGCCGGTCGAGATGGGGAGTCGGATTCGTCGGATCCCCGGCGAATCCGGTAAAATCGCCGCGAAATTCGTCCGGATTGAATAATAGAAGATGGGGGCGTGCTGCAGGCATGGCTTACGCCTTGTTCAATGAATCAAGTTCCAGCGCAAGAGAAAGCGCACCAAGCGAGCGGCTGGGCACCGTCACATAACGGCTGTTTCCGATCTCACGGATGCCATATCGAGTTGCCTCACCATTGAGAACCAGCCGCTTGGGCGAAGCGCCCTCGGGCAGAAGCAATTCAACAAGACGCTCCTCGCCGCTGGCGGCGATCTCGAGCGTGATCCGCCCCGCTTCCCGCCGATAATGGTAACGGACATAAGTGCCGTTCTCCTCGTATTTGATGCAGGCCGTGGCCTCATCGACGCCGGCCGCCAGCCAGCCCGGCTTGATCCGGACCGATTGCAAGGCGCGGTCGCGGTCGGAGATCCCGGCAAGACCTTCTCCCATGGCGCAGGCCACCGCGCTTGCACTCCAATATTGGTTCGGCCCTTCGAATGCATCCCGCGGCGGCAGCCAGACCGGCGCATCGCTGAGGGTGACCCCCACAACGGCCCATTTCGCGGCGTTTTCCCGTGAGGCCAACAATTTCAACCGCGCGATTCGCTTCTCCGGCTGTGGATTATTCCAACCCCAGAGGGTCAGTCCGACCCGCGAGAAGACTTTCGTTTCACCGACCCACCCAAGCGTCACATCCGGGATACTGCGGCGCGGACGGGGATCCTCGGGATTCCAGGCACTCAACACATGGCGTCCGCGTTGAATGTAGACGTGTGAGGTGGTGCCATCCAAATATTCTACCATCAATTCCCCCATGACAGTGGCGCTGCCTGCCGATGCGTGAAGCAAATAGATCGCGCTGGCCGTGGCATTCACCGGAATAGCAGCCTCCTTCACATAACCCTCGAGGTTGTTGGCAAGCCGGACACAAGCCCGGTTTTCATTGGTTTCTGGCGGGATCACCTCGAACGGGATCGTCTCGAAGGTCTGTTGGCCAACCGGCAATTCTCGCATGTCATTTCCCGGCTCGCCCATCCAACCATCCTGCGCCTCATCGCAACGGAGATTCGCATTGGCATGAGGCCGCAAGTCGACCGGGCCAAACTCGCGTGCAGGAGGCTGATGTTCGAACGCACGCAGCCCCCCCTGGATGTAAGGAGCGAACGGTTCGACCAGCTCCCAGTATCGCCGCAACACATCCGCGCCGTAACATTCATAGCCATATTCAAACGACGCGCGGGCCAGCTCGCCCGCAACCAGCCCGGAAACCGCTCCGTTCACATAAAAGCCCGGGCCGATATGAAAACCGCGCGGAAAATGCGGCCACATGGTCATGAATTCCGCACGGTAATTCGATGGTAATTCCTTCCGGATACGCTGGTAAGTCTCGATAATCCCACGCGCCTTCTCCTCGCCGATGTTGTAATTGGCAGCCATGGTATTGGAGAGCGAAACCACGTCCTCCGCATCGATTCCGAAATCGCGCTCGAAAGCGGGATTCTCGGGAACGTGCATCTGGTAGAACCGGCCGTTCCAGCAGAGCGCATCAGTCCGCTGTTGTAATCCTTCCCCGAACAGCTCGATCTCGCCGGCTTCATCGGCCCGCCCCGCAACCCGCAGCATTCGCGCAAGATTCCGGCAGGCAAACGCCATGCTCAAATTGTCTCCATAGAAAACACCGAACTGGCTGACGCCGGGAATTGCCTGCATGTGGTCGCCCCCCACCAGCGCCGAATCGAAGTCGCTTTGAAAATCCCAGAGATCCAGCGTGAACGGACGATGGATCAGCTGGAATTTTTCGGACCAGGTGTAGGGATTGTTCCGGGTATAGGTGACCGCCGCGAGCGCCGTATCGAGGTGGCGCGCCATCCATGCGTCATCGCCGCTCACCTGCCAGGCCAGAAAGAGGCCGTTAATATACTGGTGCTCCACATCGTTCATGATTGGCTGACGGGCAAAAATTTCAGCACCCCCTGCGACACGTTTCGAAAACTCCCGCCCCCACCGCCACTCGAAATGGTAGGGCCGCTCCTTCTCAACTGGACAACCGAAGTCCCAGACCATCCCGTTCGCGGTCGCGTTTTCCGTGAAGAAATCCGTGCTATCTTTGATATGATCGAAGAAATAACGTCCTCCTTGCGCCCCGGTCCAGGTGCCGCGGCTCGTGACGCACTGCTTGCGAATGGTCTTCTCCCCATCGAACGACCGCAGCCGCCGCTCGGCGTAAGCCATCTCGAGCACATGATGAATCGTATCGAACATGGTTCCGAAACGATTTTCCGCATCCCGGATCTCGCTTCGGCAATCGACCCGGAAGCGGGTTCGCTCCAGTTCGCCCCCTTGATCGTCGTGGATCGAGACAACATGCCAGCCCAGGGCGCCCGAGACGGCAAAGGTATGGCGGCCTCCCTCCCCGCGGAAATATTCGCGCCCCATCCCGTCACACACCCGCAATTGGCGCGCCTGACCGAGGGTGACGGCTTGTTCGGAGAGAGGTTGGAGAAAGGAAAATTCGAGCTGGATCATGGGAAATGTCGGGGTGTGCACAGTCAGGGTAATCGTCCCCATAAAGCGATACGCTCATCAGGCCAACCTTCAGGGGACTGAAACCGTTCATAAAC
>JGI12210J13797_10733354_pt1 | contig 11703 bp, 9 predicted proteins | sample ElkSlonscriptome_3_FD_13797 | JGI IMG/M metagenome (IMG submission 13797) | reverse complement strand
GGAAAGTCTCTCCCGAATGACAGATGGATATCCATATGGTTGATCCTTCCGGGAAATCGCCCGTGGGCGGCAGGCCTCACACAGAACCACCACCGAAGCCCACAGAGAAGGACCCGGAATATTCGGCCACGGCCCAGGCTTCGGAATTCCCCGAGCAGAACCCGTCACCGGTACTTCGGGTTTCACGAGGGGGCACCCTTCTCTACGCCAACACCGCGAGCGCGAACCTCCTGAAAGGCTGGGGCTGCCGACCGGGTCAGGCGGTGCCGGAACCGATTCGCCGGCACGTCGAAAAAGCCCTGACCGCCGGCCACCCCGTTGAGGCGGAGGTGCCGAGCGATCCCGTATGCTACTCCTTTTCAGTCACCCCGATTCCCGGGCAACCATACGCCAATCTCTACGGCCGCGACATCACCCATCAAAAACAGGTCGACCTGGAGCGCGACCAGCTTCTCAAACGCCATGTCGTTCTGGTCAGGGTGGCCCAGCAGGTGCTCGACACCACCGACCTGCCGGACCTGCTGCAAAAGGTCGTGGCCGCAGCCCGGGAACTCACGGAAGCCCGCCTGGGCATGGCCGGACACCATGAAGGTACGGTCCTGCACGTTGCCGCCACATCCTTCGACGGGGATCTCGTCGACCCGCCTTCGGCGGTTCATTTCTCCCTACCGAATGTCGATCCCTGCCTCGATTTTCTTTATCAAACCCCGTCCGTTCGGTTGACCGATGCGGCCCTTCAGGGCAGGCCGATGCTGCGGAACCGACCCGACGCGCATCCCCGACTGCGCGGACTGGCGGCCGCCCGACTGATGGACGCCGATCACAGCCCCGCGGGACTCATCGTCGTCAGTGACAAATCCGGCGGCGACAAATTTACGACTGAGGATGAGATCGCCCTTCGGCAACTGGCCAATATTGCCGCTTTGGCCATCCGGCTGATCCAGGCCCGGGACGAAGCCCGGGAAAACGTTCGTAAGTCCCGGGCCTCGGCCAAGGCCCTTCGGGAGAGTGAAGCCCGCATGCGGACCATGCTCGAACACATGCCGATCGGGGTCTGGTTCACCGAGCAAGACGGCACCATCACTTACGGCAACCAGGCGGCGAAACGGATCTGGGCCGGGGCCCGGTATGTCGGGATCGAGGGATTTCACGACTACAAAGGCTGGTGGTATCCTTCCGGCGACCCCATTCCGCCGGAAGACTGGGCCGTGGTTCGGGCTGTGCGAAAGGGCGAAACCAGCCTCAATGAGGTGGTCGAAATCGCCTGTTTCGACGGCACCCGCAAGGTCATCCACAACTCGGCCGTTCCGATTCCGGACGAGGCCGGCCGAATCGACGGCGCGGTCATCATTAATGAGGATATTTCCAAGCGGATCGCGGCGGAAGAGGCCCTTCGGGAACTCAACAACCGATTGGAAGGGAAGGTCCGGACCCGGACCGAAGAACTGAGAAACACGGTGGATCGGCTTCGCATCGAGGTGATTCACCGGCTGGAGGCCGAACAGCAGGCCCGGGATCAGGCTCGAATGCTGGAAAGCTTTTTTCGGCACACCATCACCCCGCTGGCGTTTATGGACCACCGGTTCCGGTTCATTCGGGTCAATGAAAGCTATGCCCGGGTCGGCGGCCGTAATCCCGATTTTTTTATCGGCAAAAGCCATTTCGATCTCTATCCCCATGAACAAAACCGGGCCGTTTTTGAACAGGTGGTCCGCACCAAAACCCCTTTCTACGCCCGGGCCAAGCCCTTTACCTACCCCGATGATCCGGAACAATCGGTCAGCTATTGGAACTGGCAGCTGACGCCGCTGCTGGATGAAACCGGCGCGGTTCGATTTCTGGTCTTGAATCTCGAAGACGTCACCGAGCAGGAAAACGGACGTCGGGAACTGGCCCAACGGGCGGAGCAGCTTCAGGAATTGACCCTCGAATTGTCCCAGGCGGAAAACCGAGAACGCAAACGGCTGGCCGAGGTGCTGCATGACGATCTTCAGCAGCAGCTGGCCGCGATTCGATTTCATCTCGGCCATCTCGGGGAGCAGGCCGTGGCATCGAATCCGTCGGTACAGCCGATGGTGGATCGGATCGATCGAATGCTGTCGGAAGCCGTTCACAAATCCCGAACCCTGGCCCATGAACTGAGCCCGGCTGTTTTGTACCAGCAAGATCTGAGAAAGATTTTCGAATGGCTGAGCGGTCGAATGGAGACCCAATACGGGTTGACCGTGCAGGTGGATGCGGTGGGTGAGGTCACGTTAGGCCGAGAGGCCCTTCGGGCGTTCCTGTACAAGGCGGCCCAGGAGATTCTGTTCAACATCGTCAAGCATGCCGGTGTGAATCAGGCGGTGATGCGTCTGCGCCGGTCCGACGGCCGGGTGCATCTGATCATCGCCGACCGGGGGCGGGGATTCGACCCCCGGGCCCCCCGAAAAGGCGCCGGCTTCGGCCTCATGTCCATTCGAGAGCGGATCGCGCTGCTCGGCGGAGACATGAAGATTCGAAGCATTCCCGGCAAGGGCAGCGTCATCGTCCTCACCCTGTGGGACACCGAAGCGCTGCGATCCGATACCGAATGCCGGGAATTCTGAACCTCGCCCGCCGCCGTGGGCGACCGCCCCGACATTGAGATGGACACCGGCAAAATCACCGCCGATTACCGCTCATCCCGGTCGTCTTGCCGGCGCACCACCACTCCCGCGGCCCAGTACCAGACAATCGTGACCATTTGCAGAATCAGCAGGGTGGAAAAGGCCGCCTGGTATCCGGCCGGCGCATATCCGCCCCCCGGCATGGGGGGATACCGGTCGATGATCGCCCCCATTCCCCACTGGGCCGAAAAGGCGGCCACGAAGACCAGAAGATTCAGGGCGGTATTGGCCCGGCCCGCCAGGTGGGCGGGAAAACGCTGGGACAGCACCGCATAGGGCAGGATGCCCGAGGTGCCGAAAAAGCCGAACAGAATCCAGACCGGTACCGCCCATTCCACCGGCTCTAGTAGAATGATCACCAGCAGCACCCCGGCAAAACACCCCATCCCGGCGGCCGCCACCGACATGGGCGGTATCCCGCGGCGGCTCAGTCTTTCCGCCGCCATCCCCAAAAACACGAAGCTGATCACCATGGCCCCCGACACCAGCATCAGGGCGCCGGCCACCCCGGCCCGGTCGAACCCGGCCACATCCCGCAACCAGGGGCCGGCCCAGAGCCCGTGAATGGACAGGAGCGTGGTCTGGGACAGGGTGGTCCAGGGCGCGATCCGCCAGAAGGCGAGGCTGGTGAAGACGGTGCCGATGCCCCGAACCTGGTCGGCGAACCGAAGGTCCCGGCTTTCGGTTTCCTTCTCCGGAACCACGAAGAAGATGGCCCCGGCCACCCCCAGGGTCAATACCCCCAGCACCGTAAAGACGCCGCGCCAGTCGGTCACCGACAGGGCCGCCTCCACCGGGACGGTGGCAAACAGGGCCCCGAGGCCGCCGGCAGCCATCTGAAAACCGTTGACCTGAGGCAGCTGTCCTCTCGGAAACCAGAGCACAAAGGCCTTGAACGCCGCCATCAGGCAGGCCGACACCCCGAACCCGATCAGGCCCCGGCCGATCACCAGCCCGGCCAGGCTGTGGGACCGGGCGAATACCAGGGCCCCCGCGGCCGCCACCGTCAGCAGCAGGGCCTCGATACGCCGGGGACCGAAGCGATCCAGCAGCACCCCCAGGGGCAGCTGAAAGGCGGCGAAGGTGATGAAATAGGCCCCGGTGAGCAGCCCCAGGTCCGAGGGATCGATCCCGATGTCGGCCACCAGATTCGGGGCCAGCACCGCATTGATGGTCCGGTACAGGTACGAAAGAAAATAGCCCAGGGCAAAGGGCAGGAATATCCGCAGTCGGCGGGCAAGCGGCAGGGTCATGGACGCGCCTTTCAGGAGGGTTCGGGTCCGGGCGGAGTCGGATCTATTCAAACTGCCGTTTGAATCGGGCGAAGGCCTCCCGCAGGTCGGTCAATTCCGCCGTCAATGCTTCCACCCGCTGTTCCAGCACTTCCAGCCGATCATCGGCCGGGGCTTCCATCGGTTCCTCCTGCGGCGGGACCGGAACTACCGACCCGGTGTCGGCCGCCTCCTCCGCGGGCTTTTCTTCACCGAGCAGGTGCGCATACCGGCTTTCCTTCTGCCCCGGCCGCCGGGGAAGCTGGGTCACAAACGGGCCGCCCTCTATATCGATCAATTTTTGAACCGCGGCCTCCACCGCCGAAATCGTGGGGAACTCGGCCATTCGGGCGGACCGGGTCCGGAGTTCGCCCAGGGTCTGCGGACCTCGCAGCAGCAGCAGACACAACAGGGCCTTTTCCCGGGGGTTGAAATTGAACACCTGCTCCAGGTTGTGCTTGTATTTCAGGGAGCGGCTGCCGTGAGACTTGACCTGAAACGCCAACCGCTGATTCCGCAGCGGAACCAGGGCCTCTTCCACCGTGGCGTCATTCAGTTCCATGACCGGCTCCCGGTTGGTTTTCTGGTTGCAGGCATTCACCAAGGCATTGAGGGTCAGCGGGTAGTAGTCCGGGGTGGTCATCTCTTTTTCGATCAGGGCCCCGAGGATGCGGGCTTCAATGGGGGTGAGATTGATATCCATGAGGTTCTCCGTAATGGTGAAGTCGGTTGAAGACATCCATATCGGCCATTCAGGGCCGGGTTATCCGGCGAATGATCCAAACCGCGCGATCAGCCGATCGATACCGGCGGCAAACCGGTTCGGCGACGGCAACAGGCTGACTACCACGAATCCCTCCCGGTGAAAATCATAAAAATAGCCCGGATGAATCAGGGTGTTATCCAGATCCAGAAGCCGCAGCACCCGGTCTTCGTCGGTGACCGCATCGGCGATGTCGATGACCGCATACCAGCCCCCTTCCCGGCGCAGCACCCGACAGTTCAGGGTCGATTCGGTCCGGGTTTTCAGGTATCGATGATTTTCGAACAGCCGCGACCGAATTCGGGATTGAATGTTGCCGCGAAGACCCAACAAAATCGGCGTCGCCAGTTGAATCGGGGTGCCGACGGAAAGATAGAAATCGAGCAGGGTCTCCAGTCGGGACCGGGCCGCCCGCACCCGGCCGGATTCTCCGCAGACGGCGATCCAGCCCAGTTTCATCTGGGGCAATGCCAGCAACTTGGAAAACCCGTTCAGCACGAAGGTCAGCGCCTCGGTGCGGTTCAGGGCCGTCTCCACCCGGTCCGGCAAGGCTTCTTCTGAGACAAAATCGGAAAATACCTCGTCCACGATCAGGGCCGGATGATGTCGGCTGCACACCCGATCCAAATCCGCCAGGGTTTTCCGTCGAAGGTAGGAGCCGGTCGGGTTGTTGGGGCTGACCACGACGATGGCCCGGGTTCGCGGCGTGATCAGCGCATCCAGCACATCCAGATCGATATCCCACCCCCGAACCTCGTCATACCGCAGGGGATAGGAAAAGGGCCGCAGCCCCTCGAATCGCGCCAGATAGGTGAGAAGCGGGTATCCCGGCCGGGGGATCAGGATTTCATCTTCGGGATTGCATAGAAGCTTGAACAGAACCGAGTATGCCTCGCTGGTGCTCGCGGTCAGAAACAACCGGTCGGGAGTCACCTTGCAGCCGATCTCACGGTAATAGCCCGCCACCGCCTGGCGCGCCGTTTCCAGTCCTTGGGGATGGGGGGTGTAGACCATTCCGTCGGGATGGGCCAATGCGTTCAGGATAATGTCCGCATCATAGTCGAATCCGGCCCGGGTGGGGTTGGCGGCGGTCAGATCCAGAATGGCTGTTCCGGCGGCGGTTTTTTCCTGAATCAGACGGCTCAGGGGGTTGGGCGCTTCGTCCCACTCGAAACGGTCGGAAAACACGGCCGTCTACCCGGCCCGGCGCTTGGGCCGTCGGCGCCCGCTCATGGCCGCCTTCTGTTTCAGCTTGCCGCCCACCTGCTTTTCCACGAAGATCTTTTTACCGGAAAAGGGGTCCCGTTCCGTATGATACATCAGGGTGGCATAGGTGGAGGGGGTGGGGGTGAAGATCTGAACCTGCTCGGGGAGCATCCCCAGCTTTTTGAGGGAATAGGTCCGAAGCGCCGCCATATCGGCCCGGGTGCAGCCGGGATGGGCCGCCATCAGGTAATAGGTCAAAAAGGATTTTTGAGGCGCCTTTCGGTTGAAGGCAACAAACAGCCGAAGAAAGGCCTCCAGCCGCTCCCGGCCCGGTTTTCCCATGAGATCGAGCACCGGATCGGAGATATGCTCCGGGGCGATCTTGAGCTGTCCGGAGACATGGTGGTGCAGGATTTCCGACAAATAGGCTTCACCGGCCTTCTGGTCCGCCAGGATCAGGTCATACCGAATGCCCGACCCGATGAAAACCTTGCGCACCCCGTCCAGGTTCCGCAAATCCCGCAGAAGCGCGATCTGTTCCCCATGATCTACCGGGAGTTTTTTGCAGGTCTCCGGAAAGAGACATCCTTTGTCGCGGCAGGCGCCTTTTCGGGTTTTCCGGTCGCAGTCGGCCCCGTACATGTTGGCGGTGGGCCCGCCCACATCCGGAATGATCCCCTTGAACTCGGGATGAGACGCGAACCCGGCCGCCTCCCGCAGAATGGATGGTCGGCTTCGCGACACCACCCGCCGCCCCTGGTGGACCGATATGGCGCAGAACCGGCACTCCCCGTAGCAGCCCCGATGGGTGGCCAGGGAAAACCGAATCGTATCCAGGGCCGCGACCCGGCCGGACTTTTTGTAAAAGGGATGCACATCCCGGACATAGGGGAGTTCATGGACCCGGTCGAGGGTTTCGGGCGACGGCGGAAAGGCCGGCGGGTTCTGGACCAGGTACCGGGTGTCCTGCTTCTGAATCAGCCGTGCGGCGGTGATGGGATCGGCGTGGTCGTAAAAGGTTTGGAACATTCGGGTAAAGGCGTCTTTGTCCGAAACCACCGCATCGTGGGGCGGAAGTTCGATGTCCGGGACCGGAAATTCGGTGCTCGGTTCCGGAATATCCCGGCGAATATAGCAGATGCCGCGAATCGATTCGATCGGCCTCTGATCCTTCAACCTTCGGGCGAGTTCCACAAGGGTCTCCTCGCCCATGCCGTAGACCAGAATATCGGCCTTGGCGTCGAACAGGATCGACCGGCGCACCGCATCGACCCAGGCGTCATAGTGGGAAATCCGCCGCAGGCTCGCCTCGATGCCGCCCAAAATGATGGGCCGGGTCCCTTTGAAGTACCGGCGAATCAGATTGCTGTAGTGGATCACCGCCCGGTCGGGCCGCCGGGTATTCTGGCCCCCCGGGGTCATGTCGTCGCTTTTTCGCCGTTTTCCCGAGGCGGTGAAATTGGCCACCATGGAATCGACGCATCCGCCGGTGACGCCCCAGAACAGTTCCGGTTCCCCGAGCCGGGTGATGTCGGTATCGCCTGCGGTATCCGGCTGGGCGATGATCCCCACCCGAAAGCCCGCGTCCTGAAGTACCCGGCCGATGACGGCGACCCCGATGTGGGGCGCGTCGATATAGGTGTCCCCGGTCACCAGAATGACGTCGAGCCCCGCCCACCCGAGGCGGCGCACCTCCGCCGGGGTAGCGGGGAGAAAGGTTGGGGCGGGGATATTCGTTCGATGGTCGGATGTCATGAAAATAACAGTAACGCATCTTTCGCCGAAAGAAAGGGTGGCTTTGATCCTTATTTCGGCCATGCCGGAGCGACGGGCAGACCCCCCAGGATATTCTCCGGGCCCGGCAAGAACTCGCCTTCACTCAAACAGCTTCCCGGCCCCGGAGAATACCCTGGGGGGCCTGCCCTGGGCGGCCTGAACGGTGATCACGGCCGAAAGGGTGCGATGCGTTTCCCGGGAATCGGATTACTGCCCCGCTTTCAGCTTTTCCCAGTATTTCTGGTAGACCAGAATGGCCTCGCCGACATCCACCTGGAACTCGCCCTTCTGCACCGTTTCGGCGCCCGGGTAGACGATCGGGTTGTTCCGGACCTCCGGCGCCATCAACTTCAGGGCCGCGGTATTGGGGGTGGCGTAGCCGATCTCCTCGCTGATGGTTTTGGCCACCTCGGGCCGCAGCAGGTAGTCGATAAAGGCGTGGGCGTTCTCCACATTCCGGGCGTTCTTGGGGATGACCATGCTGTCCATCCAGAGCATGGCCCCTTCTTTGGGGTAGATGTATCCGATCTTCGGATTTTCCCGGGATGCCATATAGATTTCGCCGTTCCAGATCATTCCGATGGTCACCTCCTGGTTCAGAAAGGGGAGCTTGGGGGAATCCGAGGCGAACAGCCGAACGTTGGGCAGCAGGGTGCGCAGCTTTTCATAGGCCGCCTCGATGTGGGCCGGGTCGGTGTCGTTGCCCGAGTAGCCGAGGACCTTGAGCCCCATCCCGAAAACCTCCCGCAGGTCATTGGTGAGGAGCACCCGGTTTTTATAGGCCGGATTCCAGAGATCGTTCCAGCTCTTCACCTTCTCCTTATCCACAAAGGCGCTGTTGTAGCCGATGGCGGTGGACCCCCAGAGATAGGGCACCGAATAGACATTGCCCGGGTCATAGGGTTTGTCCATCAGGGTGGGATCGAGATTTTTCAGGTTTGGGATCCGGGATTTATCGATGGGCTGAATCAGCCCCTCTTTGCCCATCCGGTCCACGAAATAGGTGGAGGGAAAGACCAGGTCGTATCCGCCGCCATCCAGCAGCTTGACCTTGGCGAACATGGCCTCGTTGCTGTCGTAGGTGGTGTAGACCACCTTGATGCCGGTCTCCTTCTGAAAATCGGACAGCACCGAATCGGGCATGTACTCGGACCAGTTGTAGACGTAGACCTCGCCGTTTTCGGCTGAAACCGGCCCCGGTGCGGCCAGACACATCACGCCCGCTACCGACAGGGCGAAAAGAACGGTTCGGGTAAACACAAAAACTTGCTTCATCATTTTCTCTCCTTTACCAAAAGCTGTGACAAAGTAACCATAATCAGGGTGAATCCAAACAGCACGGTGCTGAGGGCGTTGACTTCGGGTTTGACGCCCAGGCGCACCATGGAATAAATTTTGAGCGGCAGAATTTCAAACGACGGGCCGGTGACGAAAAAACTGACGATGACGTCGTCCAGAGACAGGGTGAAACTGAGCAGCCACCCCGAGACCACCGCCGGCATCAGCAGCGGCAACAGGATATACCGAAAGGTCTGGAACTCCCCGGCCCCCAGGTCCCGGGCCGCCTCGATGACCCTGGGGTCGAATCCGCTGATGCGGGCATAGACCGTGACCACCACGAAGGGCAGGCAGAAGGTGATGTGGGAGAGCAGCAGGGTCTGAAACCCGATGTCCAGGCCCACCAGGATGAAAAAAATCAACAGAGAGATTCCCATCACGATGTCGGGGCTCATCATCACCACATAGACCAAAGAATAGAGCACCTTTCGGCCGATGAACCGGTACCGGTAAAAGGCTACGGCGGCCAGGGTGCCGATGGCGGTGGCCACCACGCTGGAGATTCCGGCCACGATCAGGGAGTTGAGGGCGGCGTCCAACAGCAGGGTATTGTCCAGAAGACTTCGGTACCAGTCAAGGGTCCAGCCGGTCCAGTGGGTAGAGTATTTGGATTTGTTGAACGAATAGACGATCAGAATCAACAGGGGGAGATAGAGAAACAGAAAGATGAATCCCAGGTAAAACCGGGTGAAGAACCGATGCCGGGCCATGTCGCTACTCCATCACCGAGGCGTTGAACCGCTTGAGGCTGCGGTAATAGGCATACAGCATCATCCCCATGACTACCGTCAGAATAACGCTGGCCGCGGCCCCGAAGGGCCAGTTCCGGGCGGTGAGAAACTGGTCTCGAATAAAGTTGCCCAGCAGCATCGACTTGGCCCCGCCCAGCAGGTCCGGAATATAGAACAGCCCCAGGGCCGGCAGAAAGACCAGGATGCACCCGGCGATGATCCCCGGCAGGGTCAGGGGCAGAATCACCTGTGTGAAAACATGAAGCCGCCCTGCCCCCAGGTCATAGGCCGCCTCCACCAGCAGCGGGTCCAGTTTTTCGATGGCGGCGTACAGGGGCAGAATCATGAAGGGCAGCAAGGTATACACCAGGCCGCAAAAGACCGCCCCTTCGGTGTAGAGGATCTGCAGGGGCTGATGAATCACCCCGGCCGCCAGCAGCAGGGTATTCAGAATCCCGTTGCCCTTGAGCAGGATCACCAGGGCGTAGGTTCGAATCAGAGAGCTGGTCCAGAAAGGAATGATCACCAGCACCAGCAGATACCGGCGCATTCTCAGCGGTATGCGGCACAGCAGATAGGCAAACGGATAGGACATCACCAGGCAGACCAGGGTGGCGACCAGGGCGTTTTTGAAGGATTTGACGAAGATCTGAAAAAAGACCGGATCGAACAGGTGGATATAACTGTCGAGGGTAAAGGATTTTTCCACAAACCGGACCGGGTCCCGCTTCAGAAAGCTGGTGATCACTACCAGCAGGTTGGGGAAGAAGACGAAGACGGTGATCCAGAAAAAAACCACCCCGATCACCAGACGCCGAAAGCGGCTTCGGTCACGCATCGGGCAGCACCACCTCCCACCGGTCGATCCAGCGAAGCCACACCTTCTGGCCCCGTTCATAGAAAATATAGGCCGCGTTCTCGTTGAAAAACTCGGTCACATAGACCGGTTTGCCGTCGGTCAGTCGAACGATGACGTCCACGGTGGAGCCCTTGTAGATCAGTTCCTCCACCGCCCCCGCCAGAGAGGGCTTTCCATCCGCCGGTTCGGTTTTGTGGATCTGAAGGTCCTCGGGCCGAAGCAGCACCTTGACCGGGTCCCCGGACCGGAATCCCCGCTTGTTGACCAGCTGAAAAGCGGTCTCATGGATGCGCACGGTCAGCCACTTCTCGTCCGCCGCCTCCACCGACCCGTCAAAGGTGTTGATCTCCCCCACGAACCGGGCCACGAATAGATTGGCCGGCTCCTCGTAGATCTGCTTGGGGCTGCCCGACTGTTCCACCCGACCCTGGTTCATCACGATAATCCGGTCGGACATGGTGATCGCCTCCTCCTGGTCATGGGTGACGAAGATGAAGGTGATCCCCAGTTTCCGGTGGAGCCGTTTGAGTTCAAGCTGCATCTCCTTGCGCAGCCGGTAGTCGAGGGCGCTCAGCGGTTCGTCCAGCAGGAGCACCAAGGGTTCGTTGACCACCGCCCGGGCAAAAGCCACCCGCTGCTGCTGCCCGCCCGAGAGCTGGGTGACCCGGCGGGTCTCCATACCGCCCAGCTTGACCATCTCCAGCACCTCCCGCACCCGGTCGGCCAGGGCGTCCCGCTTGAGGCCCTTGAGCTTCAACCCGAAGGCGACATTGTCGAAGACGTTCATGTGGGGAAACAGGGCGTAGCTTTGAAAGACGGTGTTGACATCGCGCCGGTTGGGGGGCAGCGCATTGACCCGCGCGCCGTCGATTCGAATGTCGCCCCGGTCCGGGGTTTCGAACCCGGCGATCAGCCGCAAAATGGTGGTCTTGCCGCATCCGGACGGCCCCAGCAGGGTCAGAAACTCCCCGGCAAAGACCTCCAGATTCAGATCATCGACAGCCGCCAGGCCGTCGTACATCTTGGTGACCCCCTCCAGCTGAACCACCGCCCGCGACATCCGTTCGATATACTCCCTTTCCCTGAACTCATATCAAAATCTGCTTTTATA
>JGI12210J13797_10035428_pt1 | contig 11710 bp, 8 predicted proteins | sample ElkSlonscriptome_3_FD_13797 | JGI IMG/M metagenome (IMG submission 13797) | reverse complement strand
CTAATTAGTTTGTTCTTAACTCTAGCGGATCCAGTATTCGCAATTTGTGGTTTAACTCATGTGTTGGAGATTGCTGGGCTACCTCTGGAGGAAAGCTATTACATTGAAGTTGATATTGAGGACATTTCTCCGGACGAGGTAAAAACGAAAAACAATGCAGTTATTAAGCAAGAGATTGAGATCTTATTGGGAGATGACAGCGCGGGGTCTATCGATTTAGGTAAGAGGGTTAAGTATTGCATTCTCACAGATGATGAGATGCTATTTGCTCAAGCATACACTGAGTTTTCAAATGCAGTTACTTATGACTCATTCTTTTATGACTGCGAATATGCATATCACCTACGGCCAGATTCTGGGGAGTTGCAGCGCTGGGATAACTGCCAAGCTTTAACTAGTGCTTCAATTATTGGAACATATCTAGAGTTATTAGGGGAATCGATAAAGTTACAAAATGATATGGCCATCCAATTTCGATCCGCATTGAAACTAGGTCCAGGTATTAGTGAGGATCGAGTATATATGCTTCCAGCTTCAGGGGATCGTAGTTTATTTTCCGTGTGGTTGTCCGAAAAGGAGGATTTAAAAGCTGTTGTTCATGTGGAACGTGAAAATCTTATTAATAAAACTAAGAAGCGATATATATTTAATATTAGAAGGCAGGAGTCCGTAAAGGAAGAGATATTCATTCCTAATGGTTTTGGTGATGTGAATCTGACCTGCGAGGGTGAGAATTTTTCTTTATTTGTTCGAGACTTTTTGCCAAGCGCTGAGGAACTGGAAGTTTTAATGAGGTCTGTGGAGGCTAAACGGGAATATGAAGCTGAGGCTAGAAACCGTCCCCGTGTGGGACCAATAAATAAATATTCAAAGCCGATGGATCTGAGCCAATATAAATAGTGTGTTCCGGGGGAGCGATCGTGTCTCGCATTTCACTATTTCTGCCTTCATTCGCATTGTTCATTTCCCTATCCGCAACCTGTAATGCTGCAGAACATATATATTCCCTGACGGAGCGGTCAAAGCTGAGTGCTTCGGGAGAGATGACGTTTCTGGTTCGTTTTCCTAATGGCCGGATCTTTTATGAGGATGCGAAGGATAGAGAAGAGTATAGGGTGCGCGGTGTGTTGGCGGTTTGTATTTGGTCGACCGATGCGAAGGTGGTTGAAGGATACCTGAAGGCGAAGGGCAAATTTTCATCATTAGTACAATTTGCGGACAAGAATAATCTGGCGCTGATTTCTTGGACGAATCCGAAGGGATATAAAATCGGGGTCAGCGGTGATGAAATGGACCCTTCCGAATATCGGAAAGAACTGCGGGTCTATGACCGCCGGGCTCGGGACTGGGAGAATGGGTATAAGCGGCTTTGTAAAAAGTATAATCTTCCTGAACATAATCTGATGGCTTATGGAATGAGCGGTGGAGCGCAGACGCTACATCGGTTGGCGATGCGGTTTCCTGAATATTTCCATGCAATCCATATCCACATCAACAGCAGTTATGATCTGGTGGAGGAGGAGGGGAAATCAGCCCTTTGGTTGGTGACGACGGGAACGCGGGAGTATGGCTATCCGGCGGGTATACGTTTTTATGAGTCGGCGCGGAGTAAAGGGTATCACATGATTTTTCGGGCGGAGGAAAATCTGGGGCACAATGACAGCGCGGCCACGCGCAAGCTGTCGCGGGCTTTTTTTGACTACAGTCTTCAGTTTCTGCCGGATGCACGAAATCCGGATTGGGTTGGAAGTCCGAAGGAGCGGTTCACTTTGATGCAGCATCCCGCCTTCATTGGGGATCATATTAACAGTGAGGTGTTTAAAGCGGATGCTGCGGCCCAATATATGGATCAGGATGTGATGGTTCCTCTGCCGACAGAGGAGATTGCGAAGGCCTGGGGTACCATACTGAATTTGGAGTGAGGGTTGGTGTCTTTGCCACGAAAAGGCACAAAATACACAAAGACCATGGGGGCTTGATGTGGGCTATTAAACGCAAAGTCGCAGAGATCACTGAGTCACGCAAAGCTTTGTGTGCCTTATATGCTTGTCGTCTTTGCGTTGGATGGGTACCGGCCGGTAAAACAGGAAAATGACCGAAGTAATCCATGAATTTTTGTTCCCTGCGACTCGACTGGACTGGTTCGGGGCGGGGCCGTCGAGCCCGAATAAGACGGGAACGTTGCTGGCGATTCTATTTCTCTTGTGTTGGTGGCCGGCGCTGCGGTTTCGTTGGGGATTTTGGGTCAGCCTGCCGCTTTCATTTTTATGCGGTGTATTCCTGATCCAAACGGGATCGCGCGGCGGCATTGTGGCCTTAGCGGTTGGGATGCTTCTGATGCTTTGGTTTCAGTTTGGAGTCCGCGGGTTTCGGGCGATACGTACCGCCGACATCTTGTCGGCCTTGAGCCGAGCCAAATGCAGGAATCGCCGCAAAGAAGCGCATGGAACACAAAGATCAAATCCCCTTGGTTCTCGTGCTTTTTGTGCCTTTTCGTGGCGATTAAATCGTCCCTTATGGTCTATGTCAGCCGGCATATGGCGTCGTGGGATTTCATTACTCATTTTTATCATCGTGTTGTTTGTCTATTCAATGGAGGTTGGAACCGGTCAGCGTCTGGCCCATATGACCAGCGGCAATGATGGATCGGCAAATGTCCGTGTGAAGCTTTATACCTCCGGGATGCGGATGATTGCCGGGGCTCCATCCGGCTGGGGGCATGGCACTGCGTCCAGTGTATATCAGCAGTGGTATCAAACACCCGATGATGATCGGACCTATCTTTCGCTGGTGAATTCGCACCTGACCTGGATGTCGGAATATGGGCTGCTTTTTCAGGCAGTTTATATATGTGCGTGGATGCTGATCTTGCAGCTTTGCTTTCCGGCGCAGCAAACACCGCTGCGGATTACCGCTTTTTCATGCTGGTTTGCTTTGGGGGTAGGCGGTGTGTTCAGTTCGGTGCTGACGCTGCTGTGGTTATGGCTTGTTCCGTTGTTTCTATTAGCACTCTGCATGGTACAGCGCTTGTGTAGGGGCGAGTGGCCCGACCGGAAGCAGTTCGGCCTGTCTGGTGTGTGCGCTTTGTTTTGTTTCATTGGGCTGCATGGTGCAGCTCGTCTTATGCCGGGTAAGCCGGAGGTGGTCCATCGGCCCGGCTGCATTCAGGTTGGAGAGAAAGCTGACGGGGTTCTTTTGGTTAATCCCGATCTAGATGTGCTGGGAGAGCGGTATGGGCATACGATACGTGATCAGATCGATCTGGTTGGATGTATGACCGTTGTGACGGATACGAATGTTTTGCATGAACTCTGTTTGGATGATTATTCCTGCGTGGTGTTGTGCGGCGATATTAATGAAATCGATTTCTTAGACACCTATTCAGGCAGGGTTACACTGCTGAGCCCTTCCGGAGGTGATCTTTTAAAAGGTATTGATGAGTCGGCTTCTTATGCGTTGCGGGTTGTGATCGGTGACATGGGCGATTGGCGGCGGAGCCGGCGGTGGAAAAATATTGTCGGCACGAATCCCGACTGGGAGCTTTTAGAGATCGCGGGGGCGGCGGACTATATCCCGAACTGGATGACCTACTGCACGGGGGAAGGGATATGAAGCTGCCTGGAAAAAAGACGGGGTGGATTATTGCCGTAATCGTACTTCTGCCGTTATTGCCTGCGGTTTTGAACGTTTTATTTTCTCCCCATAAACCGGCATGGAATCCTATGCGGCTTGCAGAAGGTGAAGTGAGTGTTGGGACGGTAGAGCAGTGGGGTGAGCCGTATCTACTATTGGATGCGCGGTCTCCATCACAATATGAGCAGGAGCATATTCCCGGTGCGCTGAATCTTACGGAAGCTTATTTTGATGAGCAGATCGCCAGCGTGCTGGATCTGTGGTATCCCGGTCTGGCGCTGATTATCTACTGCGACAGCCGGCAGTGCGGATCAAGCAAAGTGATTGCTGCGCGGCTTCGGACCGAGTTTCAGATGAAGCAGGTGTTTGTGCTGAAAGGCGGTTGGGAAAGCTGGAAAAAGCAGAGGGTGTCGCAGCTGTGAAGATCCTGCTTTTTTTTATTAGGTTGATTCTCGCGGCGGTTTTTATTTATGCGGGTGTAATAAAGTTTATGACGCCTGATGTTTTTCTGGCGGATATAGAGGGGTATCGGCTGCTGCCGTACTCGTTGGCTTGGGCGCTGGCTTTTTATCTGCCTCCCTTCGAGATTGTGTGCGGTATGCTGCTGCTTTGTCCGAGCATTTGGCATCGTTCCGCGGCGGCCGCGCTCCTTCTGTTAATGACCGTTTTTCTTTTGGTTGTGTTGTCAGCATGGATGCGCGGGCTGGATATTTCGTGCGGCTGCTTTGGAAAATCCGAGGTTCAGACGAACTACCTCGGTATTATGGTTAGAGATTTAATCATATTGGGTGGTTTGGTGGGTGTGCTTCGCTTTAGGCGCCATGTCGGTCCTCTAAAAGCGATAGGGTCTATGATGGTCATGTTGTGTATGACATGCCTGATGACATTCGCTACCGAGCGCGAACTGGTTCCGGGAACGGTTGTTCAGCTGCAATTCCCTGAGCTTGGAAAGATGCATGATGGACTGGAAGCCGGTTGTGAAATCAGGATTCCTGATAATTATTCTGATACGGAGCCGGTTTCGCTCTTGGTGTGGTTCGGCGGCGGCAAGGGATCTCATCGTATTCAGCGTGTTCCTGAGATTGTGGATTTTAGAAACTTTCTAGTCGTGGCTCTGCCGTATCCGGGCGGAGATATACCGCGTTTGGCCGTTACGGATGATACGATCGATCAGTTCTGGAATTTCCAGCAGCCCATGCTGGAGAGCATCAAAGCGACCGTGCCCAACATCAGTGAAGAAGTTCGCATTGCCGGAGGTTTCAGCAGTGGTGCGCATTTGGTTGGTGCAGGCCTGGATTCCCAGTGGGCCGGTTTTGTGGATTATTTCAATATATTCATTTTACATGAGGGCGGTACTTCAAAATTTATGCGCTATGACGGTATTAATGAACAGCATACTGTGTTGATTTCCTATGGGAACGAGACTCCGCATAGAGGGTTTCAGGAGTATCTCGTGGAGCGCATGATTCAAACCAATCGGAATATCACGGTGCTGGAAATTCCGGAGACCCGCCATGAACTCAATGGGGATGTCACGCAAAATTTACGGGGATGGATCGATCAAATTCTAGGTGAATAGGTGAAAGGAACATCGAAAACGGTAGCCGAACGCCTGCTCAGGTTTTTAGGAATTTAGTAAAAAATACCCCGGTTCATCAGGCTCCTCGGGTTGACTTAAAGGGCGGGGATGATATGGTTTGCGGCCAATTTTTCAGGAGAAAAACATGAGTGAAGAACTATCCGGTAACGAATACCGCCAGCAGCGTATTGAAAATATGAAGAAGCTTGAGGCGGCCGGTTTTCCAGCCTTTGGAAAAGCATTTGACCGCACCGCGCGTCTCGATGAATTGCATAAGGATTTTGAGGCGGAGAAAACGGTTAAGGCCTGTGGTCGAATCGTAGCGATCCGTAAAATGGGAAAAATGGCGTTTGCTCATATTTCCGACGGCTCCGGAAAATTTCAGCTGATGGTGAAAAAGGATGTTTTGGGCGAGGAAAATTTCGCGGCCTTTAAGCTGCTCGATCTGGGCGATTTTGTCGGCGTTGAAGGCGAGCTCTTTATCACTCGCACCGAAGAGGAAACCATTCGTGTCAGCAGTTGGATGCTGCTTTCTAAGGCCCTGTTGCCGCTACCGGAAAAATTTCATGGCCTGACCGATGTGGAAACCCGCTATCGTCAGCGTTCGCTGGATCTGATCTCCAACGAAGAGGTGATGGATGTATTCAAGAAGCGCACGCAGATCGTAAAAGAGATCCGCAACTTCCTGGATGGGCGCGGCTATTTTGAAGTCGAAACCCCGATGATGCATCAGATTGCCGGCGGGGCATCCGCTAAGCCGTTTAAAGCGCACTACAATGCGTTGAGTATTGATGTGTTCATGCGTATTGCTCCGGAACTTTACCTGAAGCGCTTGATCGTCGGTGGCATGGACCGTGTGTATGAAATGAACCGTAACTTCCGTAACGAAGGGCTGGACCGCACGCACAACCCGGAATTTACCTGTCTTGAAATTTATGAAGCGTTTGGCGACATGCGCACGATGCAGGAGCTGATTCAGTCGATGTTTGCGCATCTGGCTGAGACCGTTTTCGGCAAGATGGAATTTGAGTGGATGGATAATACCATCAATTTGGCGGGGCCATGGCGCGAAGTGGCGTATCACGACCTTATTAAAGAGCACCTCGGTGATGACTGGTTTGAGAGGACCCTCGATGACGCCAAAGCGAAGGCTGAGGAGCTGGAAGTGCATGTTGAAGACGATATGGACTTTAAGCAGGTGACGCATGAGATTTATGACAAGACGATTGAAAGTACGCTGATTCAGCCGACGTTTATTACACGCTTGCCCAAAGAACTGGTTCCGCTGGCGAATCAGTGTGCGGATGATCCGGAGCTGGTGGATGTGTTTGAGCTGATTATCGGGGGTAAAGAAATTGCACCGGCCTATAGCGAGCTGAACAATCCGATTGAACAGCGCAAGCGTTTTGAAGAGCAGTCGGCCGGAGATGGGTCCAAGATCGATGAGGATTTCCTGGAAGCCCTGGAATACGGGATGCCTCCGACCGGCGGAATGGGCATCGGGATTGACCGTCTGGTGATGCTGCTGACCGGGTCTGATGCGATCCGCGACGTGATCCTGTTCCCGCAGCTTAAGCCACGCATGTAATCTTCCAATCATTGGAAATAAGAAAGGCTGCCCGACGGCAGCCTTTTCTTTTTCCAGACCTTGGAAAATTGCTTAACGATGGAGCTCGTTGATTATTTCCAGCGCATCAAGACCGGGACACAATTTGTCTTCCGCGAGCTCGCGCAGCGGGGTTTTGGTGGTGTGCATCGTGCTGTGAATTTCGTTCGAATCTTCATCGATAAACAGGATGCCGGTGAGCACTTTTTCCTGGGCCTTGTATTCCTGCATCATGGTAAGAGCGGATGTTCGGCTGTGTACGTCATGCTTTGATTCCATTTTGTGGAGATGGATCTTGGAGCCGTCGTGCATGGTGACGCGTTCATCGGTGCCTTCATCATAATTGGCGGTGATCTCTTCCGCTAGCGGGACATAGTCTACGGTGTTGGTGGAGGCCATATGTTGACGGATATAGTCATACGCCTTGGTCGATCCCGGCGTATTGTTGAACGTGACGCACGGCGAAATGACATTGATAAACGCAAATCCCTGATGCGCAATTGCGGACTGGATGATCGGGACCAGCTGATCTTTGTCGCCGGAAAAACTGTTGGCCACAAAGGTTGCGCCCAGTTGGAGTGCGATGGCGCAGAGGTCGATCGGTTCGAGGGCGTTGGGTTCGCCTTTTTTGGATGTGGACCCGATATCTGTGGTGGCGGAGTCCTGCCCTTTGGTGAGTCCGTATACCCCGTTGTTTTCGCAGATGTAGACCATATTCACATTACGGCGTACGGCGTGGACAAACTGACCCATGCCGATGGAGGCGGTGTCGCCATCACCGGAAACGCCGATATAGAGCAGGTCGCGATTGGCCATATTTGCTCCTGTTGCCACCGACGGCATACGACCGTGCACTGAATTGAAACCGTGCGAATTGCCCAGAAAATAAGTCGGGGTTTTGGACGAGCATCCAATGCCCGAAAGTTTAGCTACGCGATGAGGGGGGATGGACATATCGAAGCACGCTTCAATAATGGCGTTGCTGATAGAGTCATGACCACAGCCGGCGCATAGCGTTGAGACGGCGCCTTCATAGTCTTTGGAGGTATAGCCCAATTCATTTTTCGGAAGGTTGGGATGGCGGAATGCTGGAATTTTATAACTCATGAGTCAGCTCCTAGTAGAAACGGCTGCGGCGGCGCGGCGAAGTGGTGGTTTGCAGGATCCAGTCGCGAATTTCGTGACGGATAAAACGAGCGGTGATTGGGCTGCCATCATAGTGAAGCAGTGGAACGAGGCACTCCGGATCAAAATCATATTCATTGATCAACAGCGTGCGCATCTGGGCATCGCGGTTCTGCTCTACCACAAACACATATTCGTGCTCTTCAATAAACTGTCCGACTTCATCCGAAAACGGGAAGGCCTGAATGCCCATACTGTCGAGTGAGATGCCGTGCAGACTGTTGAGATGGTGCAGTGCCTCAATGGTAGACGCCTCGGATGTGCCGTAATGGATCACGCCGACGGTGCAGGGCTTATCCGTTTTCCGAATAACCGGCTTGGGTACATATTGGCTGGCCGTGCGCCATTTCCTTTGCAGGCGATCCATATTCTCAATGTACTTCTCGCCGATCTCGGTATAAATGGCGTATTCATCTTTGGAGGTGCCGCGGGTGAAAAACGCTCCTTTTGTCGGGTGGGTACCCGGATAGGTGCGGTAGGTCACGCCATCGCCGTCAACGTCGAGATATCGGCCGAAGCGCTCGGTCATATTTTCGAGGTCCTCTTCGGTATAAACCTTGCCCCGATCATACTTTTTGTTGTCATCCCATTCAAAGGGCTCGGACATATTATCATTCATTCCAAGGTCCAGGTCAGACATGACCATGACCGGCGTTTGGAAACGTTCCGCCAGATCAAACGCCTGCGCCGTATACTCAAAACATTCTTTGGGTGTGGAGGGGTAAAGGCAGATGTGTTTGGTGTCTCCGTGCGATGCATAAGCAGCGGCCAAAACATCGGATTGTTGTGTTCGCGTCGGCATGCCGGTTGATGGACCTGAGCGCTGAACATCGATCAGCACCGATGGAATTTCAGCAAAGTAGGCCAGCCCCAGAAATTCGTTCATCAACGAAAGCCCCGGTCCGCTGGTCGCCGTAAAAGCACGTGAGCCATTCCAGGACGCGCCGATGACCATACCGATTGCAGCGAGCTCATCCTCTGCCTGGACAATGGCAAAATTTTTGTCGCCGGTTTCGGGGTCCATTCTGAACTTCCGGCAATACCGTGCAAAATTATCAATCACGGAGGTGGAGGGTGTGATGGGATACCAGGCCGAAACGGTGGCTCCGCCATAGACAGCACCGAGTCCGCAGGCTTCGTTTCCATCAATAAGAATCTTATTCCCGACGTTGTCGCGCCGCTCGATACGATACGCGATGGGGCAATCGTGCAGTTCTTTAGCCAGATTGTATCCCGTCTCCACCGCCAGGACATTCGGGGCTATGAGTTTTTGTTTGCCTTTAAACTGGTCGGCGATCAATTGGCGGAACACATCGAGCTCCATATCAAACAGCGCGGCCAGTGTGCCCACATACATAATGTTTCGGAAGAGCTGGCGTTGGCGCGGATCATCATACATTTCGCGGCATTTTTCTGTGAGCGGTATACCGATAAGGTCGATATCATCGCGGAGCATTTCTTTCGGCAACGGTTTTGTGGAGTCGTAGACAAAATAGCCGCCCTTTTCCACTTCATTGATGTCCCGCGCCATACTTTGCGGGTTCATAGCCACCATGATATCGATTCCGCCGCGACGGCCAAGAAAGCCATTTTCATTTACCCGGACTTCATACCACGTGGGCAGACCCTGGATGTTGGAGGGGAAGATGTTTTTCGGACTGATCGGAATACCCATACGAAAGATGGCGCGGCTGAAGAGCTTGTTGGCGCTGGCCGATCCGGTTCCGTTTACATTGGCAAACTTGATGACGAATTTATTGGTGATGATGTCGCGTTTCATAGCTGTGGCTCGATTCCAAGGGTTGGAAGATTACGCTTCTTTATTTTCAAGGCGGTGATACGGCTTCGGCGTGATGTACAGGAACTTCTGCATGTCCCAGGCAGAGGTCGGGCAGCGCTCGGCGCATAGTCCGCAGTGGAGGCAGACGTCCTCGTCCTTGACCATAACCCGTCCGGTTTTTAGGTTTTCTGACACAAAAACGTCCTGTCCCAGGTTCAAGGCCGGTACCGTCAGGCTACGGCGGAGTTCCGCTTCTTCCTGATTTTCTGTAAAGGTGAGGCAGTCGACCGGGCAGATATCAATGCAGGCATCGCATTCGATACATTTATTGGCGGTAAAGACGGTTTCCACATCGCAGTTCAAACAGCGCTCCGCTTCTTCCAGCGCCGTGGTGGCATCAAACCCGAGTTCCACTTCCACTTTGTGGCTCTTGATGGCTTCAGACAAATCCAGGTGGGGAACCGCATGCCGTTCCTCTTCGGTGACGGCGCTGGCATAACTCCAGTCGTGTATGCCCATCTTCTGAGAGAGCAGGTTGGTGCTGGGATCCGGTCGTTCGGTCAGTTCTTTTCCATTGAGAAACATATCGATGGATAGTGCGGCCTGATGCCCCTGAGCGACGGCCGTGATAATATTTTTCGGGCCAAAGGCCGCATCGCCGCCGAAGAAAACGTTCGGGAGGGAGGATTGAAAGGTGACCTCATCCACCACCGCCAGACCGCGTTCATTAAAATCGATGCCGATATCGCGCTCAATCCACGGAAAAGCATTGGCCTGACCGATGGCCAGCAGCACGAGGCTGCAGGGTACGGTTTCGGTTTTTCCGAGCGGGGTGAACACTTCGCGGCCTTCTTCATCGATAGCATAGTCAATCAGTTCAAAGGTCATCGCCTTGAGTTCCCCGTCTTCCACGATGTATTCCAGTGGGCTGTGATTTTCAAGGATTGGAATGCCTTCCGCCTGGGTGTCTTCAATTTCCCAGGGGGAGGCGACCATGGCGGAGATCGGGGTGCGAAGGGCCACCTTTACATTTTTTGCTCCCAGGCGCAGGGCGGTACGGCAGCAGTCCATGGCGGTGTTTCCGCCGCCGATTACAATGACATCTTCCGGTGCGGTTGTGACATGATCAAAGGCCACCTGGGCCAGCCACTGCACCCCCACCTGAATATTCTTTCCGCCATCGTTTTCCCAGCCGGGCAGTTTGAGTTGGCGGCCGGTGGGTGCGCCGGAGCCGACAAACACCGCATCGTACTCTTTTTCAAGCAGTTCCTTCATGCTTTCAATGCGGGTATTAAAATGGGCATTCACGCCCATATCGAGAATGTAGCCGGTCTCTTCGTCGATCACTTCGGCCGGAAGACGGAACGAGGGAATCTGCTGGCGCATAAAGCCGCCGGCATTTTTTGTGGCTTCAAAAAGATCGATTTCATAACCCAGCGGCATGAGATCGCGACAGACGGTCAGTGCGGAAGGACCCGCTCCGATCACTGCAAGTTTTAGTCCGTTTTTCTCTTTGGGAATTTTAGGCAGGCGACTTTTAATGTCGTCCTTCATGTCGGCGCAGACGCGCTTGAGGCGGCAGATGGCCACCGGTTTATCTTCAATACGTCCCCGGCGGCAAGCTGGTTCGCAAGGTCGGTCGCAGGTGCGGCCCAGTATTCCGGGAAAAACATTCGACTCCCAATTGATCATATAGGCATCGGAATATTTACCGGCTGCAATCAGTCGGATGTATTCCGGGACGGGGGTGTGCGCGGGGCACGCATACTGACAATCGACGACTTTGTGAAAGTATTCCGGGTGGTTCGTATCTGTGGGCTTCACTCTTTTTCTCCATGCTCCTGTTAAAATATGGGGAATGTGCCCCGAGTTAACAGGCTTTGCCTTAGTTTCGGCAATATAAATCACAGAGTTGTATGCATTTCAG
>JGI12210J13797_10342975_pt1 | contig 11717 bp, 8 predicted proteins | sample ElkSlonscriptome_3_FD_13797 | JGI IMG/M metagenome (IMG submission 13797) | reverse complement strand
CCTCGCGCTCGGCCGAAGCTCGGATCCGCTCGGCCTCGGCGCGGATCTTGGCGGCCTCGGCCTCGGCCTCGACGGCGCGAGCTTTGGCCTGGGCCGCGCGGGCCTCGGCCTCGCGGGCTTGATCTTCGGCGCTGCTGGCCTTCGAGGTCGCGGCCTTGGCCTTGGCCTCGGCCTTGGCCTCGAGGGCCGCGGCCTGGCGACGCGCCTGCTCGATCTCGGCCTTGCGCTGGCCGGCGCTCTTGCGCGCGAAGTAGGCCTCGGGCGCGACCTCGCGCGGAGTGACGGTGATCGCGAGATCCCGACCCTTGGGCACGACGATGTAGCTCGACTCGCGCTTGAGGTTGACGACGACCCGGGCGATCGAGCTGTCGTGCTCCTCGACCGAGCTGATCGTCACCCGCCCGACGGCCCAGCTGTCGACCGGGACCTGGGGCACGGCCTTGCCGCGCTCGCTCTTGGCCACGTCGACGACGAGGCGATCGGGATCGGACAGGCGATAGACGTTGAAGGTCGGCTCGACGTGGCCGAGCAGGCGCAAGATCGTGGTCCCGTCGTCGAGCTCCTCGATCGTCAGGCCGTCGATCTGGTTGACGGCCTTGCGGACCGCGAGCTTGGGCGCGGACGTCGAGCTGTGCTTGGCCTTGCTCGACTTGCTCGACGACTGAGGGGGCGATCCCGCCGTCGCCGCGCCGGGGTCGATCGCCAGCAGCAGCACCGCCGGCAACGCGAGCAGCCCGATCGGGGTGCCGAGGCGCGGGCGCTTGGTCGCCGAGCGGTTGTTGGAGGAGGAGGGGGTCTTGGGCTGCGAGTTCATGGGTGATCTCCAGTCGCGGCTTCGGGGTCGAGGCGCGCAGGGGCCCGAGCTCGCCGGAACATCCGGCGAGGTGGATATCGGTTCAGTTGGTGGATGAGCGCGGTGAGAACTAGCTGGGGGTCACTCTTTGAGATAGATGACCTTCCGCTCGCCGCGCTCCATGTTCCAGCCGGGACTGAGGTCGGGATCGACAATCTCGATCTCGATGTAGTCACGGTTGACGGAGGCGAGCAAAACTTCTGCGCTGCTGAAGTACTCGCCCTGGCGGACGCTCTTGGACTTGTTGTCGCTGGCCAAGAACAGCGCGGTCGGAGACACGTTGCGGCCGGCGTTGACGATTGCGATCAGGCGCAGCTCGTCGAAGGTGTACTCGGACAGCTTGACGTCGCGCTGGGCGCGGATGATCTCGACGGGCTCGTCGGGCGTGTCGAGGGCCTGGGCGGCGATGTAGTTGTGGAAGGGGTCGCGGGCGCGGCCCGAGAAGTCTTCGCGGGTCAGGACCGGGCGCGGGCGATCGGGGCGCTCGGCCTCGGCCTCGCCGCCGTCTTCACCGCCACCGCCACCGCCGCCGCCGCCGCCGCCACCGCCGCGGCGCGAGCCGCCGGCGTTGATCGGATCTTGGTTGGGCATGCCGCGCTGCTGCGTGGTCTTGGTGTCCTCGCCGCAGCCGAGGGCCGGGAGCGAGATCATCATGGCCAAGCACGCGAGCCCATTCATCGCTGACAGCTTCATCGCCGACCTCCTTGCTTGCCGCGGCGGGTGCCTTCTTCGCTGCCCTCGCCCGCGCGCTCGTCGTCGGTCAGCAGGCGGAAGGTGCTGGCCGTGAACTCGACCTCGAGCAGGGGAAAGCCGTCGTCGTCGAACTCGCGCTCGAGCTTCATCGCGACCCGCTCGATGTTGACGATCTGCTTCATCTCGGAGACCCGGCGGAAGAACTCGCCGACGTCGTGCCAGTTGGCGACGGCGGTGACCTCGACGGGGATCTTGGCGTAGAAGTCGTGGCGCTCCTCGGACTGCGGCGACCAGGCCTTGATGTTGAGGCCGACGCCCCGGGCCTCGCGCTGGAAGGTGCTCATGAGGTGGTCGATGGTCGAGGAGTCGACGGGCACGACCTCGAGGGTCTTCTTGAGCTCCTTGTCGCGCTCGGCCTGCTCTTTGACCCGCTGCTCGTAGTTGGCGAGGTTGTCCTTGGCCTTGGTCAGGTTGGCCTCGGCGGTCGTGACCGCGGTCTGGGCCTGGGACCGCTCGTTGAGCGAGTCGGAGAAGTACAGGAAGTACCAGCCGCCGAGCACGAGGGCCGCGCCGAGCAACCAGCCGAGCGCGAGCTGCCAGGCCGGGTAGTTTTCGAGTTGGTCGAGCGCCGAATCAGCCATGACTCAATCCCAGTAGCGAACTTCGGCGGTGAGCTCGAAGGTGTAGTGGTCGTAGATCGACTCGCCCGGCTTGAGCTCCTTGAACTCGACCGGGCCCTTGGTCTTTTTGACCTCCTCGAATTCGAACTCGGGGTGGGAGATGCGGGCGAAGCGAGCCGAGGCGCGCAGGCGCTTGACGAACTCGCTGAGGTCGTCGGGATCGCGCATGCCGCCGGTGATCTCGAGGACGTCGTCGCTCTCTTCTTCCATGCTCATCAGCCAGACCGACTGGGCGTCCCAGTCGAGGTCGAGGCGGGCCTGGGCGTCGAGGTCGACGCGGCGACGCTGCTCGGCCTCGTCGATGTCGGGCTGCTTGCCCGTGGTCAGGATGTTGGCGAGCTCGTGGTAGACGTAGACCGGCGTCCGGCGCTTCTTTTGCAGGGCCTCGGCCGCAGCGGTCAGCTCTTCGTAGCGGTTGAAGCGGGCCTGGAGGTCCTCTTCGTCGATCTTCTCGTTGATGTCTTTGGTCTGCTGGGCGAGGGTCGCGGCGTTGTTCTTGAGCCGGGCGGTGTCCTCGGCGACGCTGTTTTGCAAGAGCCAGGCGATCACGCCGATGCCGACCCAGCCGAGGAGCATCAAGATCGCGTAGATGCTGCCCTTCGACACCTGGGTCGAGGGCATCGCGACGGGCAGCCCGCGGGTCGCGCGGTTGGCCTGGTTTTTGCGCTTGGTCGCGGCGGCGGGTGAGAGGTTGATGCGGATCATGGCTGGACTCGCCTACTTGTCCCCCGGGCGACGGAGCGAGAGGCCGAAGGCGACGGTCGCGACCGGCGCGTTGGCCTTGAGGTAGTCGATGTCGAAGCGCTTGGCGTCGACGCTGATGCTGGCGAAGGGATCGAACAGGGCTACGGGCACACCAGAACGATCTTGGATCGCCTTGGGCAGCTGCGGTACCAAAGAGCTGCCGCCGGTCACGAACACCCGCGCGAGGTCCGCGCCGACCGCGCTGCCGATGTAGAAGTCGATCGTACGCTGAAACTCGCTCGAGACCTGCTCGGAGACCTGGGCGAGGACGCGGTGGACCTCCTGGGGCACGACATCGGCGCCGCCAGCGTAGCCCGCGCCACCTACCTTGTAGGCCTCGGCCCCATCCACACCTACAGCGAGGCGGTGGCGGATGGCCTCGGTGAAGGTGTCGCCGCCGGTTGCGAGGTTGCGGTGGAAGACCGGCTGCCCGTCCTGGACCAGGATCAAGGTCGAAAAGTGGGCGCCGATGTTGATGATCGCGATGAGCTCGGCGGAGTTGAAGCCGACCGACGACTCGACGGCGTTTTGCATGGCGAACGCGTCGGTGTCGATGATGACCGGGTTGAGCCCGGCCGACTTCACCGCGCCGATGTACTGCTCGACGATCTCGCGCTTGGCCGCGACGAGCACGACCTCCATCTGACCGTCGGGCGTGTTCTCGACCAGCACCTCCCAGTCGACGATGACCTCGTCGCGCTTGAAGGGGACGTTTTGCTTGACCTCCCACTCCATCTGCTCGGCCAGCGCCGGGCCCTGCATCGCGGGGATCTGCAGGCGACGGATGATCACGGCGTTGGCCGAGGCCGCGACCGCGACGTCCTTGCCGCGCAGGTGGATGCGCTTGCTCAGGTTGCGGATCGCCTCGGACACGGCGGTCTGATCGACGAGCGCACCGTCGACGACCGCGCCAGCCGGCATCGGCTCGATGCCGAAGTTTTGCAAGCTCAGCGACTTGCGCGACGCCTTGAGCTGGACGAGCTTGATCGAGCTCGTTCCAATGTCGAGGCCGATGCAGTTGTTGGGCGTCAGCAGCATGGCGCTCCCTGCTCGAATTCAGCTGAATTCTTCAGAAAATGGGCAATTTGTGAGGGTCCCGCGTCAACCGTCGCGGGCCGGTGATCGCGAGCGCGAGTCCAGCGCGCGGCGCTCAACTTTGGGCGTCGATGTGCGGCCAGACCTCGGCGCGGGCCGAGGGCTTGAGCCCCAGCGCCTCGAGGATCTTGCGCTTGGTGTCCATCCGGCACGGGCAGCCCGCCTCGACCCGATCGATCGTCAGCGGTGAGACGCCCGCGCGGCGAGCGAGCTCGGCCTTGCTCATCATCGCTTCCTGACGGAGCTTGCGGACGTTGTTGGGCTCGAGCCCCGCGCGCGAGCGTGTGCTCGACTTCTTCTTGCGGCGCGAACTCCGAGTTGGCGCGGTGGCCGGGGTCGCGGCGACGGCAGCGTTGGCCGGAGGGTTGGCCGGCGCGCTCGCCTGCGCAGCCTTGGGTGCGGGGGCCGGCTCGCTGTGCGGACCGGTCGTCGCGCTGTCGGTGTCGTTCGCCGCCTCGACCTTCGCCGCCTCGTCGCTCGCCGCTTCGCTGTCGGTGTCGCTGTCGTTCGCCGCCTCGCTCGGCTCCGGAGCGGTGGGCTCCGTGCCGACCACAGCTGCGCGAGCCTTGGGCTCGGTATTGGCTGGCGACTTCATGGAATTCGGTGGCGACTGGCGCAGGAAGTGGCGAGCCCAGGCGAAAGCCCCAGTTCGCGTGCTCGAACATTGTCGGGGCCAGAGACTTGGGAGTCAACGGCCATGAGCTGCTCAAATGATACCTAATTGAATGCAAGTGATAGGGATTTGATGGGTCTTTTAAGTGGTGGCTCACACGAATCCGCGCATCATTGAACTCACGGCTCGGATCGCGCACCAGACCTCGTGGCCCCACGCCCCTGCCAGGGACGCCAGTGGCCATCGCAGCCCGGGGGGTGCGGTAAAGGCGGCCTATGGAGGAGATCCCTGACATCATCGGGGTGCTAACGGAGCAGCCGGGGGGTCGGCGTCCCATAGCTTCCCACGCGCTCGACGCCCGACCCAAAAAATCCGGCGAATGCATGGTCGAGGGGGGGTCACAGCTGCGTTGATGCGCAGGTGTGGGCAGGCTGTGCGACTATCGCCGGGTGGCTGAGGCGCCCGAGCGACGAGTCGATGCGGGGTTTTCGCGTGTGCTGGTGGTCGACGACGAGGAGCCGATGCGCCACATGCTCGACTTGCTCCTGCGCCGGGCTGGCTTCGAGGTTCTCAGCGCGGACAGCGGCAAGCGGGCCCTCGAGCTCGTCGAGACCGAGCACGTCGACGTGATCCTCTCGGACGTGCGCATGCCCGAGCTCGACGGTCTCGGCCTCGCCGAGGCCCTCAGCGCCACCCACCCCGAGATCGTCTTGGTCATGATGTCGGCCTTCGGGACCGTCGAGCTCGCGCTCGAGGCCATGCGCCGCGGCGCCTACGACTACATCTCCAAGCCCTTCAAGCAAGACGAGGTCCTGCTGACCCTGCGCAAGGCCGAGGAGCGCCTGCGCCTGCGGCGGGAGAACTCGAGCCTCCGGGCCCAGCTCGCCGAGCTCGAGCGCGGGCGCGAGAGCGCCGAGGACATCGAGACCCTCGGCCGCCTGCTGATCCACAGCGAGCCCATGCGCAAGGTCGCGCGGACGGTCCGCAAGGTCGCCCGCTTCGAGACCACGGTCTTGGTCCTCGGCGAGTCGGGCGTCGGCAAGGAGCTCGTCAGCCGGGCCCTCCACGAGCACGGCGCCCGGGCCGAGGGCCCCTTCGTCGCCGTCAACTGCGGAGCGATCCCCGAGGGCCTGCTCGAGTCCGAGCTGTTCGGCCACGTCAAAGGCGCGTTCACCGACGCCGGCGGCGACAAGACCGGCCTGTTCGAGTCCGCCGCCGGCGGGACCATGTTCCTCGACGAGATCGGCGAGCTCCCGGCCAACGTCCAGGTCAAGCTGCTGCGGGCCCTACAGGAGCGAGAGATCCGCCGCGTCGGCGACACCCGGCCGCGGGCGATCGACGTCCGGGTCGTGGCCGCGACCTCGCGGATGCTCGAGGACATGGTCGAAGACGGCGAGTTTCGCCGCGACCTCTACTACCGCCTCGCCGTCATGCCCCTGCGCATCCCTCCGCTGCGCGAGCGCCGAGAGGACATCTCGATGCTCGCCGAGCACTTCCTCTCGATCGTCAACCGCAAGCTCGGGACCAGCGTCGAGGGCCTCGACGCCGAGGCCTCGCGGATCCTCTTGGCCTACGACTGGCCCGGCAACGTCCGCGAGCTCGAGAACACCATCGAGCACGCCGCGGTCTTGTGTGAGGGGCGGCTGATCGGCCCTGACAACCTGCCCGAGCGGCTCCGTCGCCAGCGCCAGCGCAGCGCCGACGACCCGGCCGAGATCGGGTTTTCGATCCACTTTTCGAGCGATGATCTGTCCGTCAAGCGCGCTGCCCGGCGGATCGAGCGCGAGCTGATCTTGCGCGCGCTCGAGCAGACCGAGGGCAACCGAACCCACGCGGCCAAGCTCCTCGATCTCAGCCACCGCGCGCTGCTCTATAAGATCAAGGACTACCAGGTCTAACTCAGGCCGCTGAGCGGGCCGGTCCCAAATTGCGGATCGCCGAAGGTGTCGGCGTCGACGCCCATCGCGTTGAGGATCGAGACCAGCAAGCGGTTGTGGCCGACGTCGCCGCCGAAATCGAGGTAGCGACCGGTGTTGAGCGCGCCGCCGGCGCTGCCGGCGATGACATAAGGGACGTCGCGGCGATCGTGGTTGTTGCCGCGGTTTTGCTCGTTGACCCAGACGATCATCGTGTTGTCGAACACGCTGCCCTCGCCCTCGGGCGTGTTCTCGAGCCGCTCGATCAGCCCGGCCATCTGGCTCGCATACCAGGCGTTGATCTTGACGTTCTGGGCGACCTTGGCGGTGTCCTCATCGCCCTTGTGGGCGATGGTGTGGTGGCCTTCTTTGATCTCGGGGTCGACGAAGGACAGGACGTGGCCGGCGGTCGAGTTGGTCCACATCAAGGTCGCGACCCGGGTCAGGTCGCAGGCGAACGCGGCGGTGATCAGGTCCATCTGCAGGCCGCCGACGAGCGGCATGTTGTCGACGTGGTTGACGTCGATGGGGGCGCCGAGCTCGAGCGGCTGACACGAGCCATCGAAGCTCACGACCGAGCTGTCGAGGCGCTGGCGGATCGCGTTGATGCCCGCGAGGTGGTTGTCGAGCTTGTCGCGATCCTCGCCGCCGAGCTGGCCGCGCAGCGCGCTGTAGTCGTCGGCGACGACGTCGAGCACGGCGTGGCGACGCGCGGTCCGCTTGGCGATCTCGTTCGGGTCGCCGAGCGAGTCGCCAAACAGGCGGGCATAGGCTGTGTAGGGGCTGTTCTCGGGCGGCAGGGGCTGGCCGGCCGCGCGGTAGGCGATCCGCGAGCGGACGCTGGCGCCCTGGACGGCGACGCCGAGCTCGAGCGAGCGAAAGGGCGTGTCGAGGCCGACGGCCTTGGCGACCTCCTGATCGACCGAGATGCCCCCGGCCCAGCCGGCCGACAGCCCGCCGTCGCCGGTGAAGTTGCCGGGCAGCAGCGCGGTCGCGGTCAGGCAGTGGCCCGTGCCCCGTTGATGGGCGTCGCCCGGCGAGGTCTCGACGGGCGCGGTCGCGGACAGGTAGTCGAGGCCCCCGAGGATCAGCAGGTCCTGCTTGTAGGCCTCGAGCGGCGCGAGGATCGGCGAGAGCTCGAAGTCGGACTCGGAGTTGACTGCGCTCGGCCAGAAGCTGTCGGCGATCGTGCCGTTGGGCGTGTACATGATGATCAGCCGCTTGGGGCAGTCGGTCCCGGCCGCGCGCGCGCGGCCCGGCGAGCGCATCGCGTCGAGCAAGGGCAGGCCAATGGCGGCGCCTCCGAGACCTCGCAGGAGGTGGCGACGGCTGAGCGCGGGGCGACGGATATTGAAGACCATTAGTTCTCTCCCTCCATCGCGTGACGGTAGCGGAAGGCATCGGTGAGGGTCAGGGCCACGATCAGCTCCTTGATGTCGTAGTCGGCGGCCGCGAACGCGGCCTCGAGCTCGGTGATCGAGCACTCGTCGCGTTGCTCTTCGAACCGGCCGTAGCCGAAGCGAAACCACTGCGAGACCACGCAGCTCTTGACCTGCTCGCTGCTCGCAAGCTTGTCGGCGAGCTCGACGGCGCCGTTGAACTCGCCGTCGACGTCGGTCGCGGTCAGCTCACCGCTGGCGTCGATCGCCAGGCCCCACTCGGTCTCGCGGTAGCGGCCGAGACCGTCGAAGTGCTCGAAGCCGAACCCGATCGGATCCATGAGCTGGTGGCAACCAGCACACACGGGGTCGGCCGAGTGCTGCGAGAACTGCTCGCGCGTCGTCTGGCTCTCGTCGACCTCGGGCGGCTCGGGCACGTTGTCGGGCGGCGGCGGCGGGTCCTGACACAGCAGGTACTGGCGGACCCACTTGCCGCGGTGAATTGGCGACGAGCGGTCGGGCTTGGCGTTGAGCGCGAGCAGGCCCGGCTGGGTCACGAAGCCGGCGTACCTGGTCGGGTCGAGCTCGACCCGCTCGAATTCGACCCCGCTCGGTCCGCTGACACCATAAAACGCGGCGAGCTCGGCGTTCATCATGGTGTAGGGCGCCGCGAACAAGGTCGCGAGGTCGGCGTTCTCCTCGAACACCGCGTAGTCGATGAACGCCTCGGTCTCGAGCCGCCACAGCGTCGGGAGACCGTCGTAGTACTCGGGATAGATCTCTTCGTCCTTGCCGTTGGCGAGGATCCGCGGCTCGATATCGTCGAGCCCGAGCCATTGACGATGGAAATTCTTGACCGCCTCGCGCGCGCGGGGGGTCTCGAGCATGCGCCGGGCCTGGAATTCGATCTGCTCGGGATCGCGCAGTTCGTCGCGCTCGGCGGCCTCGAACAGCGCGTCATCGGGCATGGTGTTCCACAGCAGGTATGACAGCCTCGAGGCGACCTCCCACGAGCTCAGCTCGACGACATCGCCGTCGATGGGGGCGGGCATGCCAAACTCGATCCGGTAGAGGAAGTGCGGCGATTGCAGCATCGCCTGCATGACCATGCCGATGCCGGCCTCGGCCGAGTACGGCCCCTCGCCGAGGCCCGTGCCTTCGAGGAACAAGGCCTCGAAGGTCGAGAGCTCGGTCTCGCTCAGCGGTCGGCGAAATGCCCGCTTTCCAAACTCACGAATGAACTCGACTACATCAACATTACAGTTGCTCTCATCGCCCGCTGCGCAGGTCGGAATCTCGCTGACGAAGGTCGGCGCGTGGGCGTCCGCGAGCTCCTCGGCCGCCTCGAGGTAGCTCTCTGCGAGCAGCGGGCTGACGACCAGGACGTTGGCTTGGTTGTCGAAGCCGCCGGCTTCCTCGTCGGGCGGAAATGCGTCTGCGGGCGCGCTGGAGTCGCCCAGGAGCTGAAAAATCGTGTTGTTGTACTCGACTTGCGTGAGCCGGCGAAGCGGGCTGGGCCCGGGCTCGATGGTCGCGCTGCACTCACCGAGCTCATCCTCGAGCTTGGTCTCGTTGGCGCAGGCGACGCATTCCAACGCAGCGATCGTGAGGGTCAATGCTCGTAGGTCTAGCTTGGACATGAAGGCCCCGTCGAGGGTCTCGGCTGCTCGTATTCGCGCTGCAAGACTCACGAACGCGTCGAGGTTGTTTGGCCAAGGTACAGGGGCTTTGTCAGGCGCGCAACCTGGCCGCGCTCGGCGGCCGATGGTTGACTCAGTTCGGTCAATACTTCGTGCCCTGCTCGAGCAAATAGTTCGGTATATTCGCGAGTCAATGCTTGGGCAAAATTGCATGGGTGTGGTTTGGGCATCACTCGCGTCCATCGGACTGTGGGCGGTGAGCGGCTGCACGGCGCCACCGGCCGCCGACGAAGGAGAGACCGGCGGCATGCTCGAGTGCGACGTGCCGCAGATGTTCGAGCAGCGATGCGGGAGCGAGACCTGTCATGGCGGCGGCTCGGCCTCGGCCTCCGGTCTCGACCTCGTCTCGCCGGGAGTCGAAGATCGCCTGTCGGGCGCTCCCGGCACAAATTGCGCCGGTGTGTTGGCCGATCCTGCGGATCCCGAAGCCAGCATTTTGTACACCAAGGTCAGCGATCCGAGCTGCGGCGTGCTGATGCCGATCGGCGGCGAGCCGCTGAGCGAAGACGAGCTGACCTGTGTGAGCTACTGGATCTCCGGCTTGCTCCCACCGGGCGGCGAGTGTCTCGAGTGTTTGTGTGAGCCGGGCGAGGTCGCGTCGTGCTACGAAGGTCGCGAGGGCACGGCCGATGTTGGCATGTGCAAGCCGGGCACCCACATGTGCTTGACCAGCGGCATGGGCTGGACCGACTGCGAGGGCCAGATCTTGCCCCGCGGCGAAGACTGCTTCACCGCCGACGTCGACGAGAACTGCGACGGCTTCACCCCCGCGTGCTCGGAGACCTGGTCGCTGTCGTTTGGCGACGAGGAAGACGACGGCATCCGCAGCGTCGCAATCGACGCGCAGGGAAGTATTTATAGTTTTGGCGATATCGAGGGCACGGTCAGCTTCGGCGGTGAACCACTGGTGGCCGCTTTTTCGGGCGACACGCCCAAGCCAGACATCGTCATCGCCAAGCACGACCACTACGGCAACCCGGTGTGGAGCAAGAACTGGGGCGACAACAGCACCCAGATCTCCGTCAAGCTGCAGATCGACCAGGGCGGAGACCTCGTCGGTCTCTCGCGCATGTACGGTGGCATCGACATGGGCGGCGGACACCTCCAGGCCGAAGGGGGCATGGAAGTGCTGATGTTCAAGCTCGACCCCGAGGGCAACCATATCTGGAGCCTGATGGTCGGCGGACCCGACGCCGATCGGGCCGAGCGCTTCACGATCGACAGCGGCGGCGACGTCATCGTCAGCGGGACCTTCACCGACAACGCCACTTTCGGCGCCGACAACTACGCCGTGGCCGGGCTCCGCGATGCCTTTGTCATGAAGATCGACGGCGCGAGCGGCTCGATCGAGTGGGTGCGGGTGTTCGGCGGGACCGGCGACGACTACGGCTTCGGCGTCGACGTCGACAGCAACGACAACATCATCGTCGCCGGCCGGTTCAGCGACTCGCTCACGATCGGCGCCGACGAGCTGACGAGCGCCGGCGACCGCGACATCTTCCTCGCCGAGCTCGGGCCCGACGGCGCGCCGACCTGGGCCCGGTCCTTTGGCGGCCCCGGCCTCGACGAGGCCCACGACCTGCGCGTCCAGCAAGACGACAACATCGTGGTCCTCGGGACGATCAGCGAGACCGTCGACTTTGGCGGCGGACCGCAGGTTAGCGCCGGCATGCGCGACATCGCCGTCGTGACCTTCGACGGCGACGGCAATCACGTGTGGAGCAACAGCTGGGGCGACGCCCTCGATCAGCAACAGACCGACGAGGAGAACGCGTGGCTGAGCATGCGCCTCGACGAGGGCGGCAACATCTTCGTCGGCGGCTCGCTCTACGGCACGCTCGAATTCGGCAACGGCCAGCAGCTCGTCGCCGCCGGCGACGGGACCAAGCCCGACGTCTTTTACTTCGAGCTCGGACCCGACGGCAGCTACAAAGGAGGTCGCAACTGGGGCGGCATAGGCTCCGACCTCGCCTACGACCTCGAGGTCGCCGACACCGGTCAGGTCGTGCTCGTCGGCCGGTTCACGGGCACGACCCTCGACTTT
>JGI12210J13797_10463754_pt1 | contig 11719 bp, 7 predicted proteins | sample ElkSlonscriptome_3_FD_13797 | JGI IMG/M metagenome (IMG submission 13797) | reverse complement strand
GCGTTCCCTCTAGGTTGGCCACTGAGCACAGCACTAGGGTACTAACAACCGCGTCAATGCTGTTATCTTTTGCTTCTAGGGTCTCTGCCGACCCGGACTGAATCTGGAGCTGGATGCCTTGCTGCCCTGCCCGCTGCTGCAGATAGGAATGCATGAAGGAATTGGGCTCAACGCCGATCCACTGGATGGATGAGGGATAGTAGCTAAAGTTGGCTCCGGCTCCGGGGCCGATTTCCAGGATGGTGCCCTGGACGTCGGCAAACAGATCTTGTTTGCGATCGCTCATGGCGGTTTCGTAGCTGGCGGTGCCGTGGGCCATGAGCCAGGCGAATAGGTATTGGTACCAGCCGGGACGAGTGGTCATTTTGCGTTGTTTGGTCGCGGTTGTGGGGTGGTGTTATTGCAGCGTAGCGTAACTGGGGTTGTTTTGGAGTGCTGCTTGGGGGCAGGCCCCCAAACCCCCGTTGGGGGACGGGTTGCCTCCCCCAAGCCCCCTGCAAAAGGTGGTATTTGTGGGATGTTGCGTGCTCAGGTGCGGTGATCAGTCGGGCTCATGAAACGTTTTGCAGTTGTGGGGCCGTCATTCGTGCGCTGACGGTGGGGCCATTTCGACGATAACTGGCGTGTGGTCGCTGGGTTTGGGCAGTTTGCGGGGCTCTGTGTCGATGGTGCAGGCGATCGCACGCTCGTATAGCGGGGGGGAGAGATAGTGGTGGTCGATGCGCCAGCCTCGGTTGCGGTTGAATGCGCCGGTGCGGTAGTCCCACCAGCTGAAGTGATCGCCTTCAGTGGTGAATTTGCGGAAGGCGTCTTTTAGCCCCAGGTCTATCAGCCGCTGCAGCGCCTCCCGTTCGGTGGGGGAGGCCATGATGTGGTTTGGCTTTTTGGGGGCGTAGATGTCGCGGTCTTCTAGGGCGATGTTGAAGTCGCCGCAGACTAGGACGTTTTGAGTGTCGGCCAGCAGGGCTTTGAGGTAATCCTGTAGCTTAGCCAGCCAGCGCAGCTTGTAGTCGTATTTGTCGCTGCCCACTGAGGAGCCGTTGGGCACATAGAGATTGACGATGCGAACGCCGTCGAGCATTCCGGTAATCACTCGCTTTTGCTCGTCTAAATCGCCGATGTCTTTATCTCCCAGGACTCCGGCAAAGCCGGTGCTGACGTCGGTGAGGGGGCTACGGCTGATGAGGGCGACGCCGTTGTAGGATTTTTGGCCGCTGATGTAGGGGGTGTATCCGATGTCTTCAAAGGGCGATCGCGGGAAGTCGTCGTTTACTACTTTGGTTTCCTGCAGACACAGGACGTCTACGGGGTGGTTTTGCAGCCATTCTGTCACTTGTTCTAGGCGAGAGCGGACGGAGTTGACGTTCCAGGTGGCAATTTGCATGAAAAATTTGGGCGAGTCTTACAGGTTGTGGAGTGTACCACAGTGGTTGAGTTGTCTCGCGGGGTCTATCTATCATCCTTGCAGCAGGGCTCAGTTTGGCGAATTGGCCGTCTGGCTACGCTTCAATCTCACTAGGGGCGATCGCCCTACCAGGGCAGCACATCTCCCTTCGCATGCCAAAACGTCCCCGTATTCGACAGCTCCAGCTCATCCACCCGCTGCAGCAGCCCCGTCACCGACTCCTCCGTCGTAATACCGCTAAAGCCCGTCATCCGCGTCTGCACCAGTCCGGGGTGCAAAATCGCCACCGCAATACCCTGAGACTTGAGGTCCAGCGACAGAGACTTGCCCATCATCGACATCGCCACCTTCGACATCCGATAGCCGTAGGAATTTCCCGAGGTATTGTCCTCAATCGACCCCATGCGGCTCGTCATCAGCACCACCTTGGAGCCAGACGTTAGCAGGGGCAGCAGGCGGCTTGTCACCCGCAGCGGTCCCAGGGCGTTGACCTCAAACTGACGGCGAATGCTGTCAAAATCGAGGGCGTCCAGCGTCACCCGCTCAATGATGCCCGCGTTGTTGATCAACACATCAACAGTGGTGCCCTGCAGCCGTTTGGCCAGCTCATCCACATCAGCGTCAGCAGTGATATCAATCCCCGCCTCAATCTGTACCCCCAACCCCTGCAGCTCATCCGAAGGCTCTCGGCAAACGGCAATGACGCGATCGCCCCGCGAGCTGAGCTGACGGCAATATTCCAGCCCGATGCCGCGATTTGCCCCAGTCACTACATAAGTTGCCATAGGTCTTAACGTTTGTTGTGATGGTGTGAACACTTGGGTTGACGTGAAACGAAATCCTAAATTCCGTAACGAAGCCTATCATAGCGCTGGCAGGCCAAGGCAACCTGTGGAACAGTGATGGGTAGGAATTGCTTCATTGCAATGAGTGCCTGTCCGGTTGCCGACCGGACTTTTTTATGGGCATTCATAATTGGCCGGGCCTACTGCGGTCCCGTCCTCAACCCTTGAATTTGCGCGGTGAAATATTCTGTCCGGTAGCTGAGCTGCTGCGCTAAGGCTAACCCCCGCTGAAATGAGGCGATCGCCTGCCCTGTAGCCCCCCGACTGCGGTGAATCTGCCCCATCAGGTCAAACGCCTCCATCATGCCGTAGGTGTTGTAGGCCTGCCGCTCGACATCCACCAAAAAGCGATAGGCCGTCAGAGCATCCTGGGGGCGGTCTGCAGATTGGTATAGATCCCCGAGGCCGCGATAGGCGTCTGCCATATAGCCGAGATAGCCCAGCCGCTGCGCCACGCCAATGGCCTCTTGGTAGGCGCGCACGGCGGCATCCGGCTGGCCGAGCTGGCGATGGGCCTCGGCAATGGCGATTTTTAGAGCCGGAACCTGGGTCAGGTCTCCCGTCTGGCGGTAGCGCTGGATCAGCGCCTGGCGGGCCGAAATGGCGTCTCGCCCTTGCTCCGTCTCGTCATAGACAATCACAAGCTTTTCTAGGGCCATCTGCTCGCCGATGGCGTCCTGCTGGCCTTGACGTAGGGCCAGCAGCTGCTCAAATACCGGAGCCGCGTTGGCGTAGTCAAACCAGGCTAGATATACCTCCCCCAACGCCGCTAGGGCGACCCCTTCAGTGGCGCGATCGCCGCGCTGATTGGCCTGCTGAATGATGGTGCTGTAGGCAGCGATCGCCCGCTCCCGGTCTCGCAGAGTTTTGTAAGAATCGGCCACCTGCAGCAGCAAAGCATAGTTGGGCGCAGGCTGGGCGCGAATTTCCTGCTCAATTTCCCCCAGGCGATCGCCAATGATACGCACTTCTAGGGTCTGGTTTTCCTGCCAAGCAATATCCCCAACGCGGCTCAGGGCCGGCACCTCTTCTTGAATGCCCAGCACCCGCCGCAGCCGCAGCTCCCGCAGCCAGGTCTCAAAGGCGTCAGGGACGTTACCGGCGTCATACTGCCGCTCTCCCTGCCGTCTGAGCTGTTCTGTGGAGGCTCGTAGCGCCTGCTGCTCCTGCAGACTCAAGGGGCGATCGATGATCAGATTGGGCAGCAGGGGGTCAGAGGGGTCCACCTCTAGGGGACTTGTGAGGGACGGTATCTCTGCAGACTGGGCCAGGGTCATGGGCTGCCAGCTACTGGCCAGGCTCAGGGTGACAAGGGCTACCGCAGCGCGGCTTGCCCAATGACGGAGCGGGCGCTGCCGCAATAAAACAGGATTAGAGCGAAGACTGGAGTCAGGCATGGGCGTTGGGGCCTAGTAACTGGCGAAATAGAGCGAAGCCTTTTGGAACTTCTATGGGGTCATGATAACCGCCCCGGCCTATCCATCGCGCACTCTGCATCGCGCGCTCTAGGCACCGCGCTATCATGAGACTACAGAAATCTACCGTTTGACAGATCGACATCGTTTCGTCCTGATAGCGTCTACCATAGCCCGTTTATTCTTTATGAGATTAAACCGGGTCTGTTGCGATGACATATGCTTCGCAAATGTTAGGACAAAATCTGTCGTGGCCATCTGCCCGAGGTGCTGGGCAGCCGCTATTGCCTATTGAAGCCCTGGGAACCCGGACCACTACAGGGAGTGCCACAGCAGGCGACCGGCTTCACCTGATATTACGTACACAATAGCCATAGAAATAACCGCAGCGACAGCTATAACACTGCCGTAGAGCTAGTTTTGGGTAAGGGGATTTACTGTCTATGATGCAGATCAGACGCGCCACGCGTGACGACGTTCAGATTGATATGGAGCAGCGGTTGAGCGCGGCCTACGCTGGCGATACGTTGGCGATCGCGGCGCTCATTGAGCGATCGCTGCTGCCGTCACGGGTTGCTGTTGAGGCCCGCATTGATGGGCAATGCCTCTATCTCACTTTTTATGGCCAGGTGGAGCAGCAAGATAATCTGGTGCGGTTTATCAAATCTGGGCTCCAGCAAATTCGCATCGCCGGGGTCAGCGAGCTAGATCTCAGGGTGTATGACAGCAAGGCAGACCAAGCCGAGCCCCTGTGGAGCTATCGCGGTCAGCTGCTGCCGTCTCCCACGATCCCAACCCTAGTCGCATCCAAAAAAATCCCGTCATCGGCCTCCCCTCGCCGCGTGATGACAGGGGAATATAGCACCCAATGGACGGCCAACGGCATTCGCATTGACGCCACGTCCTCGAGTCCCCAGCGCTGGGTTCCCCAATCCGCAGCGCCGCCGACCGCTTCAGAGCTGTTCGACCGTCAGGCGGTTCTGCACAACGCAATCAAAGCCATCCAGTCTGGGAAACTGCTCCAGGTCTATGGCCCCTCCGGCGTCGGAAAAACCACCATATTGCGCACCCTCGCCCAGCACCATGAGGTGCAGCAGCAGTTTGGCGATGGCGTGATCTATACCGAGTCTTACAACGTCCTCAGCATCGACCTGCTCCAGCACCTGTTCGAGACCCTTTACCGCAGCGATAACGCTGTCCCGACTAAGCCGACGCTGCCGGAAATTCACCAGGCGCTGCGCAGCCGCAANGGCCTCGTCATTTTAGACCAAACTGCGGTGGTGGACAGCGCTGATGCCCTGTTGGGCACCGTACCCCTGGTGTTGGCCGCGCCAGACTGCCTGTTGCTTGACCAAGGCGAGAGCATTGCCCTAGATGCCTTTTCTGACCATGAAGCTCTCACCTTCATAGAGCAGCAGCTCGGTCGCTCTCTTGCCCCAGAGGAGCAGCGGGCCGCAATGGAGCTATGCCGCCATCTAAACGGCAATCCCGCTCTGCTGATTCAGCATACGGCGGTCGTCCGGCGGGGGCAGTCCTCGTTTGCCGAACTTGCCCAGCAGATTGAGGCTGGATTTTCCCCAGAGACCTTGGTCATGCGAGCGGCAAGCGACCTCAGCGATGAGGAGCGACGACTGCTGGCGACGCTGGCTGTTTTCGGCCCTGTGTCACTCCAAAATCACCACCTCCAAGCGATCGCTGGCGTTGACGGCACCTCCCTCGCTGACCTGCAGATGCGGGGTCTAGTTTGGGGCCTCGATGAGTCTTATCGACTGGCCAGCAACCTGCTGTCGCCGCTGCAGCAAGTGTGGGATCTCGACTCGTGGTACGAGCGGGCCATGCATTATTTCTGCAGCTGGGCCTCAGCACAGCACGAGCGCATACCGGTCTCTGGTGAAGCAGCAACGTCCGACACCATAGCTATATTGGACGCTCTCTGGCGGCTGCTAGAGCGTTCTGTAGAGCAGCAGCGGTGGGCCGAGGCGATTCGACTGTGTCACGCCCTAGACCCATTGCTCTACCAATACTGTCGCTGGGGCCGGTGGCAGCAGGTCTGGAAGCTGGGACGGCAGGCGGCCCACGAAATGGGCGATCGCACCACGGAAGCCTGGGCGCTGCATCAGCTGGGAAGCGCGGCGCTGTGCCTAGATGACGGTTTTGCAGCCCAGGCCTATCTGGCCGAGGCTCAGCAGCTGCGCCTCCAGGACGAAGACATGGTAGGGGCAGCCCTGGCCCAGCACAACCTGGGCATTGTTCAGCAGCAGCTCACCCGCGACGTCCCCCGCTCTGATATGGCAGCTGCCCCTGCGGCGGCCTTTGTGTCCATGTCCCAAAATCTTCCCTATAAGTGGATCGCCCTAGGCGGCGGCGCATTGATGGCAGGACTGGGCACCCTGTTTGGCCTTCAAGCGACCTCCTCCGATATCTCGGTCCGCCCCCGCCTCGTGAATTTCCCCCCCCAGCTGTTGTCAACCACCAGCACCTCGCGGGACATTGTCGTCCGCAACACCACTGGGGAGGCGTTGACCATCGACGCCATCGTGCTAGACAACGGAGAAGACCGCGCCCAACAGACCCCGAGCGAAGCGGATACGGACGCCGCCTCTGGGCTGCCGGAGATTTCTATTGCCGATAGCCCCGACGGTGCCGTTACTAGCCCTGGCGGTGACGCTACTGGCCCTGGCGGTGACGCTACTGGCCCTGATAGTGCCGCTGATAGTGCCGCTGATAGTGCCGCTACCCGCGGCAGCAACTTCGCCATTCAAGAGACCTGTACCGACAACGTCCTGCTGCCTGACGCCACCTGCACCATCGAAGCGCAGTTCATGCCCCAATCTGTCGGCCCCCATGCGTCAGCTATCAACATCATTGACGATGGCCAAACCCTTAAGACAGTCACGCTGCGGGGAGTCGGGGCTGTTGCAGAAGCCGGATTTAGACCCCAAGCCCTCGAGTTTGAGTCGTTTCTCTTGGGCGAAGAGCCTACCGTCCGCACCGTGACGATGAGAAATGAAGGAGCTGTCGCCTTCACTGTGGACACCGTCAGCCTTTCCCAAACTCCGGCTTTCTCCGTTGAAGATGACGCCTGTTCCGGTCAAACCTTGGATACGCGGGATACCTGCACCATTGCCGTTGAATTTTCCCCATCTGAAGTCGGCTCGTTTGACGCCACGCTGATGGTAAACAACCAGACCCGCTCCTCAGTATGGACCTTGCCCGTCTCAGGAGCTGCTCAAACCGCACCATCTTCTGGTCCCAGCCCGTCGGGTCCCCCCCGCTTAGGGCTGCCAACCCTGCGGCTGCCCCCCATTTTCTCCTCCGGGCCAGCGCCCAGCCCTAGACCTGCTCCTAGACCTAGCTCTGGCTCTGGCTCTGGCCCCACCGCCAGACCCAAGCTGGAGCCTAGCGTTGACGCCATCACCTTCACATCTCAGCCCGTGGGGCAGATGCAAACCCAGCAGATCACGCTGACCAATACCGGAACCGCCGATCTGTACTTTGACGCCATCAGCCTCAGTGAGGGAGACGGTTTTACCATCACTGGCACTACCTGCGGCTTGCTCAAGCCCAGCGAATCCTGCCGCGTAGTTGTAAACTTCGTGCCGCAGATGGCGGGAGAGTTTACGAGTGCGCTGGATATCAGCAGTAATATCGACATTGCGCCGATTCCCGTGACCGGTGTTGCAACTGCAGTCAGGCGATCGCCCCGCATTCAGGAGTTTAGTCCATCTCGGAGCACCATCGAGCCCGGCGAGGCGGTGGACCTGTGCTATGACGTTGCCGATGCTGAAACGGTGTCTTTGAGGACGGGAGAGACCACGCGATCGCTGCAAAACGCATCAGAATGCCTCTCTGTTTCGCCGCAGGTGACCACCACCTACACCCTAGTGGCTCAGTCCGGTGACGAGATCACAGAAGACTCTGTCACCATCACCGTAGATGAGGCAGCTGCGCCGCTGTCCACCCCTGTTGCCCTGTCGCCAGGAACGCCCAACGACGTTGAGCCCCTGGCCTGCAATGCCGGTCCTGTTGTGCTGCAGTGGGGCTCTGGCACCGGCGCACCCTCCAGCTATGAGGTGCGGCTGCAGCAAGAAGCGATGGTAGACGGCTCGCCTAGCTGGGTCTCGGTGCTGAACCAATCTGTAGACCAGCCGCAGCTCGATGTCTCTGCCTCGGTGAGCAATTTTGGCCTGCACCGCTGGCAAGTGCGAGCCTTAGACGGCGCGGGGAATGCCAGCGAGGCTTCGGCATGGCAGTATTTCCTCTGTGTGGTGGAGTAGTGGAGTCAGCCGTGAAGGCCTATGTCTGGGGTGACAGCACCCGAGACAAGCCCCCATACAGCGCGATCGCCACCACAATGCCGTTGATGGGCACGATGCCCCAGCCCATTTGTCCGGTGATATAGGCCACAGCAGAGGCCGCGACATAGGCAATAACACCGGCCCAGTTAAAGGCAGGCTGGGGGGCATCCACCGCCGGAAACTGGTCGCGACGATGCAGCCAGTAGTCTGCCATAATGACGCCGCCGATGGGGGGAATAAACGTCCCCAGCAAAATCAAGTAGGTCACCAGCATCTCGTAGATGCCGCCCCAGGCCAGCACCAGCGCCACCGTCGCTCCGCCGAGGACGAACAGGGTCCGCTTGCTGGTGCGAAACATGTTGGCCCCTGCGATAGAAAAGGCGTAGATGGTGTTGTCTTGGGTGGTCCACATGTTGAAGAAGAAGAGAATCAAGCCCCCCAGCAGCAGGCCCTGCTGGGCCATCACCTTGACGATGTCGGGTTCGCCATACACCTGAGCGCAGTAGGCTCCGCTAAAAATCAAAAAGCCGTTGCCAATGAAAAACGCCAGCAGCGTGGCCCAAAATCCTGTGCGGCCTGATGGGGCAAACCGGCTCCAGTTGGTGGACTGGGTCCCCCCAGAGATGAAGGTGCCGACAATGATGGTGATGGCTGCGCCCAGGGGCAGGGGGTCGGCAAGCTCGGTAGTCTGCAGCCCTGTCCAGCCCCCCACATCTCCGGTGGCGATCGCCAGACTCCACACCATCAAAATCACCATGGCGGGCACGGCAATGCGGCTCAACCAGTCCATGGCCCGATAGCCCATGTAGGCCGTTGAGCAAAAGAAATAGGTGAAAAATAAGATAATCAGCCAGTTCCAGGATTCAGGCACCCCGGCCAAGCTGTTCAAAAGCTGGGCCATCAGCGCCGAACCCCAGGCATACCAGCCGACCTGGGTAAAGCCCAAAATAAAATCGACCCAGCGCGAGCCGACGTTGCCAAAACTGACGCGGGACATCAGCACTGTAGTCAGACCGGTTTTACCCGCAATGTATCCTAAGGCTGCGGCATACAGCCCTAAGATCAGGTTGCCGACCAAGATGACCCCCACTAGGTCCGGGAAAAACCGAAATGATGGGCCAACGAGCCCCCCGGCAAATAAGGTGCCGGAATAGAGAGTGAACCCGGCTAGAATTGGCGCTAAGGATAAAAAGGAGCGCCGGGCTGAGCGGGGGACGGGCTGCAGAGGGAAGTCTTCGCTATTTTGAAGCTGCTTTGCGGGAAGGGGCTCGGTTGTTGTCTTCATCACCTTGTCGTGCTGGGTTAACGGTTAACGGTTAACGGTGTGCTGCCAACGGTGTGCTGCTACCGTGTCGGCCCATTATGTCGCCCAGCGGGACACCATACCGTAGCGCATATTACCCGTCAGCTGCGTCGGGCTGCCTCGAGATGCGAATCACATAGGGATAATAGTCGCCGGGGCGGTACGATCCCACCCAAATCTCATAGGCTCCCGGCAGCCAAGAGCCGACGATGCCAGGGTTCCGTCCATTGAGGTCATCACTGCACCAGCTGCCCCCTGGCCCTCGAATAATCAAGGTTGTATCTTCGGGGCTTTCCACCTGGAGGCTGAGATAGTCCAAGGCGTTTGTCAGCATCATGCGATGGTCGGCATCCGTATCGACGTAGCCCACGCAGGCTCCGGTACTGGTCTCCTGACGACCGGACACCTGCGCTGCGAGCTGAGGTCCGCCGCTGATGCCGCGAACGGTGACCTCTGGAGACGAAGGACTGAGGGTGACATTTTCGAACAGAGGAGCCGCCGTGGGGATGACGGTGGTTGAGGGAAAAGTGGGGACCGGGGGCAAGGGCGCTGCTGGAGACGAGGCGTCGGGCTGCTCAGGTGGCTCAGATAGCTCAGCTGGCACCTCACCTAATCCCTCGTCTGGCACCTCATCTGAGCCATCGTCTGGTGAACCGTCCGGCAATTCGTCAGCGGAGGGCAGAGGGGCGGAGAACTGCGCCCGAGCTGGAAGGCTCTGTAGCCCGAGCAGGCCACCAGCAGCCCAACCCAGCACTGTTGCGGGCCAGATCACGCGGAATGGTTTAGATTGCATTCGAGACACAGCAGCTCCTTTGGTCCTACAGGATTCGATGCGGCAAGGTCACTCAGAGATGATCGCCAGGGCTGCCTCCAGCCGCGAGGTATCCATATCCTGCTGATGCAGCAGTAGCCAGGAGTCTATCAGGTCTGGTCCCTTCATGTCGCAGGTCAGCGCCGCCCGCAGCGATCGCATCACCAGCCCTTTCTTCACGCCAGCGGTTTTGGTCGCCTGCTTCACTACTGCCTTGGCGTCATCAGCGGTCTCCATTGGCATGGTTTTCAGCGCTTCTAGGGTCGCCTCTATCACCGCGCCAACGCCCTCCTGCTTGAGCTGCTCTTGGGCCGCGTCACCATGGGGTAGCTCACGGTCAAACAGGTAGCGGCACATCTCCACCGCTTCGTCGAGCCGCACCAAGCTCTGGGACACCAGGGTTGTCACCCCTTCTAGCCACAGGCGACTGACGTCAGTGTTGAAGCCCGCCTGCTGCCAGTAGGGCAATAGCAAATCTGTCATGCGCGCCACAGGGGTCTCATGGATGACTTGGGAGTTGAGCCAGTTGAGCTTGTCCCAGTCAAATTTTGCGCCAGCTTTGTTGACCCGCTCAAAGCTGAACTGCTTGGCGGCTTCTTCTAGGGTGAAGCGCTCTTGGGTGGCATCTGGCGGCGACCAGCCCAGCAGACTCATGTAGTTGACGAGGGCCTCGGGCATGTAGCCCATGGTCTGGAAATCGGAGATGGAGGTGACGCCGTCTCGCTTGGAGAGCTTCTTGCCGGCGGGGCTGAGGATGAGGGGCGTATGGGCGAATAGGGGCACTTGGGCCTGCAGGGCTTCGTAGAGCAAAATCTGCTTGGCGGTGTTGGCCACATGGTCTTCGCCGCGAATCACATGGGTGATGGCCATGTCGATGTCGTCTACCACTACCACAAAGTTGTATAGCGGTTGGCCAATTTCGCCTGCGGGGGCGCGGCGGGCCACCACCATGTCGCCGCCCAGGTCGCTGCCGCTCCAGGTGACGGTGCCCCGCACCACGTCGGACCAAGCAATGTCGCGGCTGTCGTCGATTTTGAAGCGCACCACTGGCTCGCGGCCTTCGGCTTGAAAGGCCTGCTCTTGCTCGGGGGTTAGGTCACGGTGGCGATTGTCGTAGCGGGGAGCCTGGTTTTTGGCCTCTTGGCTGGCCCGCAGTTCGGTCAGCTCTGCTTCACTGGTATAGCAGCGGTAGGCCAGTCCCCTGTCCAGCAGCTTTTGCACCATCTGTTTGTACAGGTTGATGCGCTGGCTTTGGTAAACCGGATCCTCGTCCCAATGCAGCCCTAGCCAGCTCAGCCCGGCTAAAATATTCTGGGTGTATTCTGGACGCGATCGCTCTAGGTCGGTGTCTTCAATGCGAATGATGAAGGTGCCGCTGTGGTGACGGGCGAAGAGCCAGTTGAACACTGCCGTGCGGGCGGTGCCGATATGGAGGTTGCCGGTGGGGCTAGGGGCGATACGAACGCGGACAGACATAGGGTATTTGGGTTGGGTGAAGCGGTTGGGTAAAGCCGCATATCATTTTAGCAGCGGGTTGGGGTCGGCGTTAGGCGGCTTTTTCGGTGCTGTCTTTGAGGTCTGGGTTGGCGTTGATCTTGGTGTGGAGGTGCTGCTCAAGGAGTTGAGCTTTGGGTGGGGCGGC
>JGI12210J13797_10728294_pt1 | contig 11720 bp, 7 predicted proteins | sample ElkSlonscriptome_3_FD_13797 | JGI IMG/M metagenome (IMG submission 13797) | reverse complement strand
AAAGAAGGCTCAATATATTGCTCAGGCAAAACAAATACGTTTGAAAGACAATATGTTCGGCATAGTTAAATTTTCGCTTTAAATTAATCAACCAAGTAAAAAGAGCTATAAACGGGATAAAAGTCCAAAGAATAAGGTTGGTATAACCCTGTACTAGCTCCATCAGGTGAAATATTGATTCCAAGACCTGTTGCGATTTTTCACGATCACTATCCCTATCTTCAATAGAGGAATTGAATCCCGTTGAAAAATCAGTAGCAGCTTGCTCGGGAAGCTCAGCTGCCCCTATCATAAACAAGGCAATCGCCGTTGTAACGATCAAAATTCGAAAAGGGGGAACGTAGTGAAAGCGATTCGCGCCTAAATAGTCAAGAACGGCAGCACCCGGGTTTATAAGAAGTTGTTTAATCGTATAAATCCCTCCACGCTCGATGTTGAAGGCGTCAATGGCTGAATTCATCACCTGCTTCATGGTGATGCGCTTGACCCTTCTTACTTCGGTTACGTCCAGCGGCTCTTCTTCTGTTGGAAATTGATTCACCTTTGATTTTTTTCGTAGTGCCAAACTACAGAATAAAACAGTTTTTTTAAAAATCTGAAGACAGAACAGGACCAATAAAACAATAGTTATTGCTTGACTCGTAGAATGATTTCGATTAGATGGAGCAAACCCTCTCTCAGGCGTCAAAAAGTTCAACGAAAGCATACTGGAAATCACCATTCATACCGATGCTTAGAAGCTTCAAAAATTAATTTGATAACTGCTCTTAATTAATATACTAAGCTCGTTAGACATTTTCGTTCACCAAGTCGGTGAACAGCGTTTCAAGTTCGCCCACGGTCACCGGCTTTTGGATGTAGTGTACCCGCTCCTTTTTCAATTGAACCAAAACCAAATCATTGATATTTGAAGTACCTGATACAATTATGATCTTCGTGTCGCATCTATGGCTGAATTGATTCTCAAACCTTTCTACAAAATCCCAACCCGACATCCCGGGCATTTTCAAATCAACAAAAATGAGGCCTGGAAAACGTCGTTCTTCCGAGTTGAGTTGGTCGAAATAAAGGAGGGCATTCTCTGCTGACGTGCTGGAAAGTACCGTATCAACCAAATGCTTTTTCTGAAGCGTTTTGGTTAAGACGGCATTATTCAATGGATCGTCATCAATGATGTAAGCAAATTCAATAATTGATCTCATAGCACTTTGTTAAAAACGAATACTCTGAAAATACAAAAATTGACCCGGATTCCCTACAAACCAGTTAAAATTGAAAACGACTAACCAGAATTGGGTAAAACTGTCACAGAATTCCACACACCGTTTCAAAAAAACAACACTTTCCTCCTTACGATCAACCAAATAGCGAAAATCCAGGCGGTTAAGATCACAAAAACTTTATCAAGTTGATACATTCAGAAAATTTGAAGGCAGGCTACACTGCTGCTTCCAGTAGCTCTTCGAGCTTGGTCAACTCGATAGGTTTGATTACGTATTTTGATACAATCTCGATTTCCATTGCCTTACGAATATCGGTAGGATTGATCGAAGAACTACAGACGTAGATCCAAACTTTCTTTCCTAAATCGATCTTCTTTAAATGCTCAAGAACTTCCCAGCCCGACATCTCGGGCATGTTCAGGTCGATCAATAGCACATTAGGAGTCCGATCCATGTTTGGCGAAGACAAAAACTCCAAGAGTTGTTCTCCACTGTCAAACACCTGAAGATCCACTTGCTTTTTCAGGCCTTTAACCAAGTGTTTCACTCCAAATTGAAAAATGGGATCGTCATCTACTAAAATCAAATTTCTTCTCATGCACTTAACAGTTCTATGGTGAATTTCGTCCCTTCATTTACTTGGCTTTCTACACGTATATTACCTCCCATCGATTCCACCTGATTCTTCGTGATAAACAGACCTATTCCTCTAGCATCTGAATTTCCGTGAAAAGTCTTGTACATCCCGAAAAGACTATCCTTGTACTTTTCCAAGTCTATACCAAGACCGTTATCCTGAACCGTCAAAATGACCAGGTCCTTCTTCTTTTTGGCAGCAACGTGAATTATGCACTTACGATTATCTGCTCGGTATTTTACACTGTTGGTGATCAAGTTTAACAATACGGATTCAAGATAGGCGGGGGTGCCAATTACTTCAATGCGAGAAGAAATATTTACCGATATATCTGCATTGACGGTTTCAGAAATAGCTGACACGGTGGAAACTGCTTCATCGGCAGCTTTCTTAAGATTTAGGCGTTCATTCACCGCTTCTCCATCCGTATTTATTATCACGACGTCGTTTACATGATCAATTGTATCTGATAGCCTTTTGGACGCCTGCTCCAGCATAAACTGTACATTCTCTTCGAGTGGCTCACCCACTGCTTCCTTCAAGAATCCGGACAGCAATGAAATATTGCTGGCATGCGACCGCAGATTGTGAGAAACGATGTGAGCAAAATTCCTCAACGTGTCATTATGCCTCGATACAGACTTCACCATGGTTTCTAAGTCCCTTTGGATATCGACCATGTCTTGAATGCTCCGCCCTTCAGCAATAAGGAACTTGGATTCATTGCGACCACTCATGGATTTTAGGCTAAAGTCGATGCTAACTTCGTTTTTATCTTTATCCCAAACAACAGTATCGTATCTCACGGTTCCTCCTGCCGAAGCTGTCCTCACGGCTTTTTTGAGCTTATTCCTCTCTCTTTCAGAGTTCTGCCACCAAAATGCCTCCCAAAAATTTTGACCAACGACATCATAAAGCTGTAATCCACCAAATTTCAGCGCTTGGTCATTTACATTCAAAATCACACCATTACTGTCTAAAATGGCGCAAAACTGATAGGTTGAGTTGAAGATTTCTTCGAATTGTCGTTTGCTTTCTTCAGCAGTTTCTCGTTCCCTTTGTTTTTCCTCTGTGATATCCTGAAGGGTGCCGTAAACCTTCACACAAATCCCGTTTTTCATGATGGGTTTACCGCGGGATTTCACCCATTTCTCGTTGCCTCTATTATCGACGAATTCCAATTCAGCATCGAAGGGTATACCGCTCTCAACTGCCTCTTCAAAAAGTTTTGTAATTCTTTCTCTGGAATCTCCTTCTCGGTAAAAATTGATGGCTTCATCTATTCCAGGCGTGGGTTCATCAAGCCGCATACCGTGAACCATATACATAGATGGGGTCCAAAATATGTTCGAATGTACCATATCAATCAACCAACCTCCCGTTCGGTTCATTTGATCAAATTCTAAGTAAATCCTTTCTCTTTCGCGGGAAGCTGAAATGTCGAAACAAATGAATGCCCTCTGGCCACTGCGTTCGTTCTTGAGTTGTTTGATTTTCACCTCAAACCATATCCAATTCCCTGAATCATGTACAAAACGAATTATTTCTGAATTCATCTCAGAATAATCAGCTCCGGGGTCGAGCATCGAGTTGAATACCTCGAGATCTTCTTCAAAGACATGCTGCCTGAAGTCTCCAACAGAAACCTTTTCGGCCAGGTTATCCTTTCCGAGATGAATCCAAAAGTTTTCGCTGATTCTGAGAAATTGCTCGCTATTATTTAATAGCCAAACACCATCGGAAACTCCTTCTAGAATCTCTTTTCTTTCTTGTTCGAAAAACATAGTACATATGTACAAATTCTTCCAACCATTATAAAAAAAGGAAAGCTTTTAAAATAACTGAATACAAACAGATACGCTAGCAGGGGCATCTTGCAGAAAAACAAGAAGTTTATTCAACCACTCCCATTAGCCTCTACCCTTTTTCGGATACCCTCCGCCTTTTTTCTTGGGATAGCCCCCGCCCTTCTTCGGGTAACCACTTCCTTTCTTCTTCCCTTTGAATTTGCCACCGCCTGAGCCAAAACTCTTCTTGGCTTTAAAGGGCTTTTTATCTGGGTAAGTCGACTGAACGTGCGTATCGGTGATAACGACATCTACCTGACGTCCGCTGAAGTTCATACCGCTGAGTGACATGGCCACTTCAGTGGCGTACTTTTCTTCCACGTCAACCGTGCTGCGTTCGTCGTCAATTGATATTCGACCAAAATTCACTTTGTCATTCCCCATCACTTCGTTGATCACTCCCATCAATCGGGTAGGCTTTAATTCCTGAGTGGCTCCTACATTGATTTCCAGAGTCGTAAACCCCGTTTCGGTCTTACCTCCGCCGGACTTTCTGCGTTCCCCTCGGTCAGAGCGGTCGCGGAAATTACTTCTTTCACCTCGGTCAGAGCGATCGCCACGGTCATTCCGGTCTCGTCTTCCCGATCTGTCCCGACGACCACCTCGATCATCTCTGTCATTTCCTCTGGAAGAAGGCGATGCATTTATGTCGCCGCCTTTCTCTGTTTCCACTTCGATGGACTTCAACGCATAGCGAGTAAGCTGAGAAATGAGCTGCTCGCGATCCATTTCGGCTAATAGCACATTCATTTCTGCAACCAAATTGTCGAAATCTTTGTGCTCCGTATTGGCGTAGTGGATGTCTTCTCCCACTCCCAAAACTCTCCCGCGAACGATTTCGTCCATGGAAGGCACCTTTTTGAGCTCAAACTTTTTGCCCACCATCTTTTCAATCTCCTTCAGTCTGCGGTTTTCACGACTATGAAGAATCGAAAGGCAAATACCGCTCTTTCCCGCACGTCCCGTTCTACCACTTCGATGAACATAAACTTCAGGATCATCAGGTAAGGTATAATTGATCACATGCGTCAGGTCATCCACATCGATTCCACGCGCAGCCACGTCCGTCGCAACGAGCATACGCAGACTCTTCGAACGGAAGTTCCGCATAACGGAATCTCGCTGTGCCTGAGAAAGGTCACCATTCAATGCCTGTGCAGGATAGCCGTGTCGACTTAGCTTACTGGCCAACTCGTTCGTTTCTCTCCGCGTACGACAGAAAACCACTCCGTAAAACTCGGGATGCGCATCAGCTAGCCGTTTCAGTGCTTCATAACGGTCGGCAGCCTTTACCATGTAATATTCGTGGGTGACATTCTTCGCGCCTTCGTTTCGCTTACCAATGCTAATGCGCTTTGCCACGCCCATGTACTTTCGGGCGATGCTCTCAACTTTCGGAGGCATCGTGGCAGAAAATAACCACGTTGATTTTTGTTTCGGGGTTTGCTGGAAAATAGTTTCCAAATCATCTTTGAAGCCCATGTTCAGCATCTCGTCTGCCTCATCGAGTACGAACCAGTTGATGTTTTCCAATTTGAGAATACCGCGTTTGATCATGTCTACGACGCGACCCGGAGTACCCACGACAATTTGAGTTCCCTTATTGAGGAATCTCGCCTGGGTGCTGATCGGTGCACCACCGTAAACGGGAGTGATAAAAAGGTTGTCGATGTACTTGGCGTAATCTTGAATGTCTTTGGTAATTTGCAAGCAGAGCTCACGCGTTGGACAAAGAATCAATGCCTGTGTTTGTTTTGAAGATGTATCGACGTAATGCACCAAGGGCAGACCGAAACCAGCCGTTTTACCCGTTCCCGTTTGTGCGAGTGCTACCAAATCGCTTGCATCCTCCTCTAGTAAAGCCAGTGTTTCTACTTGGACGGGAGTAGGCTTGGTAAAGCCCATTTCGTCAATAGCCCTGAGTATTTCAGGCTTTAAGCCCGATTCCAAAAAATTTTCCATGAAAGTGTTGTGATGTGTCCCTGCGGGATTGGCTGAGGAAAGATGAAGTAATTAAGTATGTATACCCGCTATTAATCAGGCCGCAAAGATAGTTCAAAAAATTTAGTCATCCGGATTAAAGAGCGCCTCTATTTTTGACTTTGATTCTATTAGTTGATCTAGTGCTCCCTGATGAACTCGTCGAAGATTTAGATGGGCTATATACATGAAAGTCAGCCGATCCAAAAATTCATCATCGCTGTATAAAATTTCCCAGTCAGTCGGTTGGGGCTTTTTGAAATGTTCCACCTCGGGCAATGGCACCAAACTGTCGGATGAAGCTACCGCATAATCCTCCTTATTCAGCATACTCAAATTGATATCCATTGGAGAAATAGAAGAAGACAATTCCTTGAAGGCGGGTATCAACATTTCAGAAGTAATGGTTTTGCGCATGGTCTCGTAATCGGCCAATTCTCCCGAGAGAGCCGTCAATTCGATACGAATACTATCTTCTGAAATTAACTGCAGATCGCCTGAATTAATCAATGAAAGCAAGGTGCTTTGAAGGAGACTTCCCGGTTCAAAATTCATGCAACGCAAAGCGTGAATATTGAGATCCGTGGAAGATGAAATACTATCTGAATAGGCCACCTCTAAAAGTTGAGACGCGGCGTGACTCGTCGAAACTTCAAACTCAACCGCACCTTCCATAAGTTGAATCGAGCTCTCAATGTCTTGTAAAACCTGCTTTAAATAAGTCTCTTCCTTGTTTCGCTCTTTGACATCCATCCACCAGGAGTTTAAGGCGAATGCCACCAGGACTCCGGTAACGACCACTAAGAACTCGGCAAAAAACCACTTGATCCCTTTCATGGCCTAAATATGTGAATAGAAATTGAAAATGAATCTCTCTACCTAGTTTTTATGGGCAACTTGGAAGAGGTCGGTTATTACAGAACCTTCGTTTTAGAAGCAAGTAGAGATGCAGTTTTTGCACCATACGATGCAATAAGTACAAGCCGTGCAAAATGAACTAATAATCGTGCAAAGACTGAAATGCGAAGGACTTAAGCATCCGTTGATTTGTCCTCGAATCAAAAACAAAAACAATCATGATTTCAAAAACTACACTATTAGCAATTCTGATCTTGCCTGTATTTTCCGTTTTCGGCCAGGCAGGCACCTTAGATCCTACTTATGCGGACAACGCTGAAATTAAACTCCTCAATTTCCTTCCCGCTGATGAAGAGCTTCTGACTCACTCTATTACAGATAGTCAAGACCGCACGTGGATTGCGGGTGAGACTTTTCAGAATGGAGACTGGCGAATGATTTTGACACGTCTTGACGCCGATGGCAATTACGACACGAATTTTGGTGGCACCGGACACGCAGTTCTTAATCTGGGAGGCAACAATGTCGAAGAAGTGCAAGGTTTGGCCTTGCAAGGCAATGACCTGGTTGTAGCGGGAAAGATTGTAGAAAATGGAACGTCAAATCCCTACCTTATGAGATACACCGAAGAAGGATTTTTGGATACCGATTTTGGCGACAATGGGATTCATGTTTCTTCCTTGGAAATGAGTGTAACGGATATGACTACCGACAGCAATCAAAACATCTATATCACGGGTGTTGGGTCTGACGATAATATTGTTGTGGTAAAATATCTCCCAAACGGTGAGCCCGACGACTCCTTCGGTTTTTTCGGTTTCAATCAGTTTGATTTTCCGTCGACCGATCAAAGTGTGGCTATAGATTTGGATGAAGAAGGAAATGTCTACGTAATGGGCTATGGGACTTTAAATGGTACCATGCGAGGACACATCTCATGTTTAACGGCTACCGGGGCTCTCAATACCGAATTCACAGGGAACAGCCGAAAATCCATCACCTGGCCGAATGACAAGCAGTTCTACGTGAGTGACGGTCTTTTCGATGCCTCGACCTCTTCGTTCTTTTTAGTGGGAAGAGCCTACGACTCAGAAGACAATAATTTAAATACGGCTGCCGTGAAAATAGGCCTGAATTCAGAGCAAGACATGTCCTTCTCTGAAGATGGTTGGTTTGAAAATGACCTGGGAATTGGTGGCGATGACTTTGCCAATTACATTTTAAAGGGACCCGGTGGCTTTTACATAGCCGCAAATGTGCAGGAGATTCCGGAAGGCATCAACTCAACGGTGATCCATATTGACGAAGCCGGACAACGCGTTCAAAGCTTTGGAAATTCGGGTGTGGCCACGATAAATATCAATGAATTGGGTGCAGATCAGGCGCTGAGTTTAACCACGCAATCCGATGGAAAAATCATTCTTACCGGCGTTGCAGCCAGTCAAGAGTCAGGCATCTATGGGTATGCCGCAAGAATATTGACTTCAAACCCATTGAGCACAGATAGCCGTGAGGTTCTTCATCAGGCAGCCGTCTACCCGAATCCGGCGGTGAATTTTATCCGTGTATCAGTAGACGGGTTCACCGGCGAAAATCCGCTTTACAGAATTATGGATCTTGACGGGAGAATAGTCTTGGAAGGGAGATTGAATCATGCAGATCAATCAATTGATGTAAGCGCATTAACTTCAGGCGCATATATTCTTCAGCTTGACAATTGCAAACCAACAACTTGGTTGAAGGCCAAATAATAAGTGGTGACCGTGACTACAAAAAATCTCGTTACCGGTTTGACGATCGCAATCTTGTCCGCGGGTGTATTTATGTCTTGTAGCAGAGAAGACGTTAGGCCCTACGTTCCGACAGAAACTTTCCCGAACGACACAACCCTCGAATCGATAAGCGACAAAAAAGCGATGGTGGTCATTGCTCACGACGATGACATGTGTGCCATGTCGGGAACGATGTCCAAACTCAGCCGTGAAGGTTGGGAGATAGGCATCGTGAGCATGTCTGCAGGCTCCGAAAGAGATGCGGCACAACGAAAAGCGTGTGAAAGTTTTTCCGATACCGTGATCTTTATCAACTTAAGTAAGAAAGAGCTGAGAAACGATGTGGATAATCCTGAGCCGCCGTATTATGCTTTCCCAAAAGACAGCTTCGACCTCGTTTTCAACGTGGACATTGTTGCTCAAATGTATGCGCATGAAATCAACACATTTGATCCAACGGTCATATTCACTCTTGACAATAAGATGGGCGGATACGGACATCCCGAACATGTACTTGTCAGCCAAACGGTACTCGATTTAGCGGAAGACAGTGTGATTTCACCGTCTTACGTGTACCAAAGTGTGTTTACCGATCATATGGAAAAAACCATCATGGCAAGGCATTCGGAAAAAATGAAAAGCTGGGGTTTCCCCGGAAATGAATGGGACGAAGCCAAAAAAGTTTACGGCGTTCCCGACGCTATGCCCGAACCAAGTGTCCAGATCAACATTGAAGCTGAAGCAGAGCAAAAAATGTACTATTTGACATCTTACGCGGAGCGAGAGCGGAAGGTAATCGGCTTCTTCATCCCGGCCTTTGAAGAATACGAGGCCAAAGAATATTTCAAACTTTTCGACCGCGAGTTTTTTCATGTGATAGAGTTTTGACTGTGATTGCTACCGTGAACCTTCGCAAACGTAAAGCCCAAATGCATTTTGGGCTTTACGTTTATACATGATCTAAATAAAAACTTTCAATGGCCTATCTTAGTATCTCAAACCGCTTTTCATTGACCTATCTCAGCTATATCAAAACCATTCTTCCAAAGAAAATCGGAACGCGAGAACTCATTGTGCTCAATGCGATTCTAATTTCAATTTCATTGATCTCTCTCACTCAAGATAACTTTCAATGGGAAGGAGTAGTGTCGGTGAGCATTGTCTTAGGCACCTCATTGCTTTCGATGGTTGAAATAAAGTTTATCCAATCAAAAAGTTTATTGGCCTACTCAGGGTTGGTTATTGGATTATTATTTGCGCTCTATTCAAAATGGGCGCCTGCTTCCATTGTCATTTCCTATGGAGTACTGGGCCTTTTATGTCTGCTTTTTCTGGATCGCCCCTGGGGCGGATTGCTATTGGTAGGTGGCGGCGGGCTGCTTTCAATTCCCATCGCGATGACCATGACGGGCTTTTCCGCGAATATCCCGATTCGTTTTCACGATGAAGTTTTGATTATTGCCATTACGGTTCTATGTATACTCATTGATGGATTTTATGTAGCCAGGCGCCATCGAAAATTAAGCGAAAAGGTAAAAAGAGCCACATCCTTGGTAGATCAGATGCAAGACATCTATCTCAGATTCGAAGAGGCTATCATAAATGCGTCAAACGTGGAAGAGATGTTTTGGCAGGTCACGGATCTATGCATTCCATTGCTTCGACTGGAGGATTGCGTCATTTACACTCTTGACACGGATAAACAAGAACTACGACAGGTCGCTGCCTACGGGCCAAAATCAAAGTCCCGAAGAGAGATCTTGAGTCCACTACGGATTAAAGTAGGTGAGGGAATAGTCGGCAAATGTGCGGAGCTCATGACCGAAATAAAGGTGGATGATTTATCCGGAAATGTCTCCTACATAAAAGACGATGCCAGTCGATTTTCCGAACTTGCCGTTCCAATTATCTTTGAGGGAAAAGTATACGGAGTCATCGATTCCGAGCACTCTCAAAAGAGGTTTTTTTCAGAAGAAAGCGTTATTTTATTCCGATTTATTGCAACCCTGTGTGCGGGAAAAATCGGCGAATTTCAACTCATCCACTCCAAGCTTGAAAAGGCCGACACCCAAAGAGCGCTTTATCAGGCAAATCAAATGGAGGCCATGCGAAATAGCTTTCTCAACAATCTCTCTCACGATTTACGCACCCCATTGAGCCTCATCAAAGGGCCGCTTCAAGGACTCAGAGATCACGCAGACCCCGCAGTGAAAAACGTTGCAGACGTCGGCCTTCGCAATGCCGAACGCTTAAACGAAATGGTGAGCGGCCTTTTGGAAATGCACAAACTTGAGCGAGGCGGATTACAGATCAACATGGGCACGTGGGATTTATCCGTTCAAATTCACGACTGGTACGCGCTGTTTCTTCACGAGGCCGAAATGAGAAATATTGATTACACCTCAACTAAAATTGAATCCCAAGAAATTCAATGTGACGCAATAAAGATTGGACAAATAGTGCAGAACCTGCTTTCCAATGCATTTAAATTCACTCCCGATGGAGGGCAGATTTCGCTCATTCCAGCGCTGAGAAAAAAACAACTGGAAATTGAAGTGCACGATTCGGGGCCTGGAATTCCCGAAGACAAAAAAGCCAAAGTATTTGAGCGATTTTTCAAAGTTGACAGCGACAGCCATATTCAAGGTACTGGGTTAGGTTTGGCCATCGTCAAAGAATTAACCGAGCTCATGGATGGGAAGGTTGAGATAATAAAGAGCAAGTTTGACGGTGCTGCTTTTCGAGTTCGCATCCCTTTTGAGCTCAAATTGAAAGAAACTCCTCACATATCAAAACCAAATAGAGTTTCCGGTTCTGAAAAACCATTGGTGGTTTTTATTGAAGACCACCCTGAAATGAGAGAGTTTGTTTCGGGGGTGCTCACAGAACACTACGAGGTATTGGCTACTTCCAACGCAGAAACAGGTTGGGATCTAGTTCTGGAAAATATACCTGACCTGATCATCACCGATTTGATGCTTCCCGGAATGAACGGAGACGAATTGTGCAAGAAAATTAAAACCAATATTGCCACCGACCACCTTCCGGTCATCGCCTTAACGGCCAAGCAGAGCACGAAGGCCCGAGTTGAATTGTATTCTTTTGGTGCAGACAATTATATCTCAAAACCCTTTGAAACCGAAGAGCTCCTGAGCATTTCCGCGTCATTGATCGATCAAAGAGCTAAACTCAGAGAACGATTTAGTGCGGGTGCTTCTACGAATAAGGTAGGGGAAGGCATCCGCCAAATAGACCAAATAATACATCGCGAAATGGACAATAGCGATTTCGGTCCGAGAGATCTGGAGAAGGAGATTGGACTGAATCGAAACCAACTGCAAAAGAAAATTAAGGCTGTTACCGGATATACTCCCGTTGAATACTTTCGAGTTTTCCGCCTCGA
>JGI12210J13797_10264835_pt1 | contig 11720 bp, 14 predicted proteins | sample ElkSlonscriptome_3_FD_13797 | JGI IMG/M metagenome (IMG submission 13797) | reverse complement strand
CAAGAGTGCACCGGTAACCCCAGAAGAAGCCACGGATGCGGCAAATATGATCAATAGGATTTTCTTTTTCAGACCCATCTTACCCCTTCATCAATATAATCGCTGAACATAGCATCTGCCAAAAGGGGCACACGTATAAAATGTGACCAATTTATGACGAGTTTAGCTATCGTTATTGTTCTTCTGCCCAGCTCCAGAAATTGTGCAGCATCTGCAATCCCAAAGCCTGCGATTTTTCCGGGTGAAACTGGGTGGCAAAAACGTTGTCTTTCCAAGCACTGGAACAATAGTCGATGCCGTATTCGGTCTGCCCGGCCACGATGGCGGGATTTTCCGGGCATACATAGAAAGAGTGGACCAGATAGAAGAACGATTCATCTGGAATCCCGGTAAACATCGGGCATTCAGGAATCACTTCTTTCATCCGGTTCCAGCCGATTTGCGGAACCTTCAGTTCCTGCGGCAGATCAAACTTCTTTACCGACCCATTGAAAATGCCCAGGCCCGGAACGCCGGGCGATTCTTCCGAAGTTTGGAAAAGCGCCTGCAGCCCAAGACAAATGCCCATAAACGGTTTCCCCGCATCGACCCAGGAATGGATGGCGTCAACAAAATCGTGTTCCACCAGGTGCGCCATACAGTCGCCGAATGCGCCGACGCCCGGAAGCAACAAAGCCGTACAGGCATCCATCTCCTGTTTGCGGGTCACGATTTTGGCCTCAAGCTCCAGAAACCGGAACGCATTGGTTACGCTTCCGAGGTTGCCCATTCCATAGTCAATTATACCGATCATCTCTATTCCTTTTGAAGAACCGATAGTGTATCGACCCTGATTTTTAAGTGAATACAAAAAAGGAACAGAAAAGGAGCCGGAGGATGCGGGCGGCATTGCATTTTTTGCTAGTACCTTTTGTTACGATAATTAGGTAGATTCAGCACCTAAAATACGGAACAATTAGTCTGTATTTAAAGAGGAGTGAGCACCATGAAAACTGATATTGATAAAGAGCTACTGAAGAAGGCGGATAAATGTCCGCATAATTTTATTTGTCTGACCACGGGTCAAAAACCGCGGTGTGCGATCAGTGAAATCGTCAACGATAAGGTCCATTTTCTTGAGTGTCGCCCACCCTTTATCTGCAACTATCAGCACTCATTCGGCAGCTCCTTCATATGCACCTGCCCCGTGCGGAAGGAAATCTATAAAAAGCAGGGCACCTAACCCACTCCTCTTATAAACCCCGCGTGGGCTTATAATCGGCATTTAGTCCTGCTGCTGCTAAAACAACCGTCCTAATTATAGGAAAGAACGGATTATGAAAAAGCACGTCCCGATCATCGTACTCACCCTCGTCTGCGTCATCCTGAGTCTGATGTTGTTCAAAGCTAACCGAGAGATCCGTACGCTTAAAGAGAACGTTCATACACAGCACGCAACGACCGCGAATCACACCTTGCCCGTCGTAGCTGAAAATGAAACCTCAACAGTCCAACCCTTGGAAAAAACGGCCGAGTTCCAATCTCTGGAAACAACGGCGCCTGTTGAAGAAACTTCCGGAAAAGAAGAACCCGCACAGCGCGTGATGAAAGGCATGGCGGAGATGATGGAAAATCCGACCATGAACAAAGTCATGGAAGCCACACAGCGCGGCGCAGTAGGTGCCCTCTATTCCGACTTCATTGAATATCTCGGCCTGAGCACCGAAGAAACCAACTATTTCATGGATATTCTTATGTATCGCCAGATGAAGCAGGTGGACCTGAGCATGAAAATGATGAGCGGTACCCTAACGCCGGAAGAAAAAGAGCAGATGATGGCGGAGCTCAAGAAGGCTCAAAAGCTGACCCACCAAGAAATGAAGGATTTCCTAAATAACGAGGATGATTTCGAGGAATACACGTTCTACGAAAAAACCATGGGCGAGCGGATGATGCTCTCCTCGATGGACCAGAAACTGGGCGGCTCGGAGATGGGACTATCCAACGACACCTACCGCAACCTGCTCGACATGATGCATAGTGAAAAGAAGAACTATAATTTCACCTCCGATCTGCACGATGAAGAGAATACCGACCTGAGCCCTTCCCGCTTTTCCAAACAGAATGTCGAAAATTTCGGCAACGATATGGACCAGCTCTACAGCGGTATTTTTACCCAAGCCGAAACCATGCTGACGCCGGAGCAGTTTGTTGCATTTAAGGAGGCCGTTACTTCAACGCTGAATATGCAGCAGGCCCAGTTGGAACTGGCCGCCCAGATGTTCGGTGGCGGAAAATAGTTAAAATGCCTTCAAAATCAGCGTGATCGATGTGATCAGCAGTACGACATAGATCAACACCGTATAATGCTTTTGCTCCGTTCGGTGCGTCAGCCACCAGCCAAAGGCCACGCCCAGCGGAATTACGGGCAGGAGCACCGCGCCCAATTTAAGGCCTTCCGGCTGAATGCGCCCCATCATGGTGAACGGAATTAATTTAATCAGATTGAGCATCCAGAAATAGGCGCAGCTGGTTCCGGCAAATTTTTTCTTTTCCAGCTGCTGGGGCAGCAGATACATCTGCATCACGGGTCCCGCCGCATGAGCCAATGTGGAAGTCACACCCGCGCCGATGCCAAAAATCGCGCCCTTACCCCACGTCGGCTGGGCAGCATGGATATGATTAAGAATCCACTTTTTGGTCGCGAAATAGATCACAAAAATAATCCCGAGCAAACCAATCAGCAACTTCAGCGCTTTGTCGGAAACTGAAATCATCGCGGAGTCCGAAACGAACAGATAGCTCGCGACAACCACACCGAGAATCGTGGCCGGCATCAGATACACCAACCGGCCCCACAGAACATGTTTGCGGTAAAAGAATAGAGCCACAATATCCATGATGCAGAGCATCGGCAGCATAAAACCCACTGCCGCGCGCGCAGCCTGGGCCTGAGCCGGCCATACAAGAATCAGGATTGGCAAGGCAATGGCTCCCACCGGAAAACCGCCTTTGCTCATCCCGGTCAAAAAAAGACAAAGCCCGATCCAGAACAGATCGAGCATGCTATAGGCCGATAGAAAGTCCATGGCTTAGGCGCCGATGCGGCCCTTGCTCGAAGGCAGCAGGTCGAGCGCCCGCGGATCGGAATCGCACGCCACACGCAGCGCTCGGGCAACGGCCTTGAAAATGGCTTCAATGCAGTGGTGCAGATCTTCACCAAACTTCAGCTCAATATGCAGATTCATTTTGGCGGAATCGCAGAATGAGCGCCAGAAGTGCTTGATAATGATCACATCAAAGTCGCGGATATAGCTCTGCGGATGCTCCATTTTATAGACAAAAAACGGGCGTCCCCCTAGATCCAGACAGACTTCCGCCTGCGCCTGCGCCTCATCCATCGGCAACACCCAAAAGCCATAGCGGTTAATCCCCTTGCGGTCTCCAAGCGCTTCGTTAAATGCTTCGCCGAGTACAATGCCGACATCTTCAACCAAGTGGTGGTAGTCCACATCGATATCGCCCGTGGCTTTAACGTTCAGATCCAGCAGCGCGTGTTTGGCCAGTAGATCCAGCATGTGGTCGAAAAACGGAACACCGGTGGAATTTTCATAGTTCGCCTTGCCGTCAATGTTCAACGTCAGGTCGATCTGGGTTTCCTTGGTATTTCGTTCAATATGCGCGGTGCGGTTTTGATCCATTTGATTTCCTTGGGTTCGCGATAACTTACGAACGGGTGGTGCGTGCATCAAGCCGGAAAGGCGGACTTTCCAATGATTGGAAAACAAAACCCGCACCGGATCGATGCGGGTTTAATGCGGAAATGACGAATGTACTTATTCAGCCGCTTCATTCCCTGCAGGAGCCGCATTGGTGGCGGGGACCGCCGCCGGCGCCACGATTTCGATCGGCTCGTCAATATTCACCGGAGCATTGGTGCCCCCCATCCAGCCGTCATTCTTGAGGAGTTCCATCGCCTCGGTCGCGCTGTCGACAATTTTCTGGTAGTGCGCAATCATCACGCCTTCATAGAGCTTATCAATTTCCATCATGCGCTCTTTCGTCTCGGCATCGGCTTCCGAATTCACAGAAAGTTCTTCATCCAGCTCCGCAACTTTAACGGTGTTCGCTGCGCTCATCACTTTGGATGCTTCAGCAAACCCTTTATTGGTTTTGATCTGCTGATTCATTTCCACCAGTTCGGCCTGAATTTGTTCGATCAGGGCGGCGTTTTTCTTCGATTTTTCCAGACCGGTTAAGGCCGACTGGCGAAGAACATCAATGGACGCATCATGTGCATCGATACGGTCCGTATCATCCTGATTTGAAGCATCGATCATATCCTGAACTTTTGAGGCACTCATGCAACCATTCAAAAGGAGGACGGTGCCGGCAAGGGCAAATAGTGAAACTGTTTTCATAGTAGATCTCCTGATTTCTTTCTAGACGTAAAGCTATGAGCTTTGCGTGCCCCGGTCAACCTTCGAACGTGCAGGGTTTACACCCCTTGAGTTGCATTTCTCCCGCGCTTCGCTAGGCTGATATCAGTGGGTGGAAAAACTATGAAAAATGAATTTGCTGTACTGCCGAAATGGCTGATTAATCTCTTTCTATGGATCGGGCTCAGCGCGGGAATTGCCGTGCGGATGCTCATGATTCTCAACCGTTGGTATCCACCCGCCGCCGTCTTTGTCTGGCGATTTGCCATGGCCAGTTATTGTATTTTTTTCCTCTATCGCTACTTCATCGGGCGCAGGCGCCGCGGCATTGTCGTACGCCACCAACTCATTGAAAAGATCCGCGAGGCCGATGGGCTCGATGAAACCACCCGCGAAGGTACCATCTACATTCTGCGCTCCATCGTCCGCTCGAAGGAACTTTTCAACTATATGTTCATCTGCATCCTCAGTCTCATTGCGCTCGTGATTGATTTTTTTGCTGTATAACGCCCCTATTTCCTAAGAAAAAACAGCGCTCAACAAATAGTACGAATATTGTACTTGATAAATTCCGTACAGTTTTTACATTCATCTCAGTTCACACCAACAAAAAGGAACTCAAATGGCAGCAATCACTTTAAAAGGCAATTCAGTAAACACCGTCGGCGAACTTCCAGCCGTTGGAACAGACGCTCCGGCATTTTCCGCCGTCAAAACCGACCTTTCCGAATGCGCGCTCAGCGATCTCGCAGGCAAGAACGTCGTGCTCAACATTTTCCCCAGCATCGATACCGGCGTATGTGCCATGTCCACCACCAAGTTTAATGCTGAAGCAGGAAAGCTCGACAACACCGTGGTGCTTTGTGTATCGGCGGACCTCCCCTTCGCCCTTGGACGCTACTGCGGTGCTGAAGGACTCGAAGATGTGGTGCCGGTCTCTGTATTCCGTAACGCCGAATTTGGCAGCGGTTACGGCGTCACCTTCGAAGACGGTCCGCTTAAAGGTCTGCTCTCCCGCGCCGTCGTCGTGATCGACGAATCCGGCAAAGTGGTGTACACCGAACAGGTGCCCGAAATCACCCAGGAGCCAAACTACGAAGCCGCGCTTGCCGCACTTTAAAACTTTCCCCTAGAAACACCCCACCCCATAGAACGGGTCGCCTCCTCCCCCTTGGCGACCCGTTCGCTCTTTTCAGAGCATGAAAACGACGTTCCAACCCGTGGAAACTGCGTCACCTCCGCTCGCTTTCGCAGAACAGGTGGGTCAACTCGAAACAAGAGCTGGCTATATTTTTACCGGCTCGATTGAGAAAAGTTCCACTCTGGCCCATGACCTGCATTAAAATGCCCAGTGAAAGGGGCTTACAGATGAAGGCTGGAATCGGTGCACGGCTTCTAATACCCGCTCTTGTTGCGACTTCTGCTTTTGCAGATTTCGAGAACGGCAAGGTCTTTGAGAATGTAATCTGCAAAGAGAATACACACTATTCCTACCTCCTCTATCTACCAACAACCTATACCCCCGAGCGGGAAGATCCATGGCCGGTTATATTTCTAATAGGTCATAATGGTGGGCAAAAAGTCCTGTTTAACAAATTTATACCTGCTGCTGAACAGAATGGCCTAATCCTCGCCATGTCGAATGAGAGTAAAAATAATTTCCCGGAATCTGCACAGGCCATCGAGGCCATGGTTGAAGATGTATTTGCCACCTTTCCGATTGCTGAATATCAATGCCTTGCCGGAGGCATCGGCCATGGGGGATTGATGGCTTTTCAGCTAGAGGAACAACGACACAAGAATATTGCAGGGATCTTTGCTGTTAATGCCCTCTATCCGGAACAAAACATTAACATCCCCACCTATCTGCTCTGTCGTTCGAGCAGTAATGCCCGAAACAGACTCGTGCATAACCGTGGATACCTGAGGGATGAATACTCGATCAATTTTTATAATCCGGACGAAGGCGAATTCGACGAAGGACACGTCAGCTTTGCGATTCTCTGGCTTCAAGGGCAGATCCTGAACAGCAAGGGGTCCAAAGCGGCTAAAAATGAATATTCCACTCACCTGCTCGCTCAAATTCAATCCAATCTAAAATCAGATCCTTATCTGGCTTTTCGACAGACGAAATTACTCAGCACCTTAAAAAAGATGCCGAATTACAAAACCGCCAAGAACCTGCTCGATGACCTAGAGGAAGAGCCCGATATTGCGCATTATCTGAAAGCGCGGAAAGCCATGGATCGGTTTATTGATGATTACCTGAATGTCATGCCCTATGAATATGAGAACCAGTATCTGAATTCCGATGAACCGGAAAAAGAGGCATGGGAACTCTCTAAAGAATTTTCGGACACGCCGTTCGCCGAGTTGATCTATGCATTGGGGCAAAAAACTCCGGGCCAATTGAACAATAAATAACCGCCATAAATCAGCCTTCCAAACATAGGATAAAGCCCATAGTCTAGCGTGAGTTTTTGGGAGACCTTTTAATGACACGCTGTAAACACTGCAAAGCCAAGGTAGAGCTGATTAATAACCACTGCCCGTATTGTGGAATTGAAGACGGTAAAACGTCGGCCAACCTCACGAAGGTCGAAAAGAAAACGCGTTTTCATGCCCATGGAATTCGTATGGTGGCGTTAGCTCATATCTTTACAGCAGCAATCATTCTGTTTCAGATGCCCGAGTTTCCAAACCCCGCAGTAATCGCTGTTCTGGTGGTGATTAACTTTGCACTCGCGTATGGACTGATGAAATTTTCATTCATCGCCTACAGAGCTGCTGTGGTTTATTACTTTATGATCGGGATGGTGCATGTGGTTTCCATCCAACGCGGACCGGAACACCTTGGCGGACTTCTGCTCTGCCTTCTTGGGCTCTACCTCATCGGCAACCGAAACTCCAAAGCCATCTTCGAACGCCGGCCGGTGGAGGAAGTTTAAGTCGTTCCATGCGGCAGACCTACAGTATCGAGACCTAAAAAAGGGCGGTCATCGACCGCCCTCTCCAAGCATTGGAAACCTGAGGCTTAGCGTTCTGAAACAGGAACGTAATTCTGCTGGGTTTCGCCGGTGTAGATCTGACGCGGACGGCTGATGCGCAGGCTCTGCACGTGCATTTCGCGCCAGTGCGAGATCCAGCCCGGCATACGACCGATCGCGAACAGTACGGTGAACATGTCCACCGGAATGCCGATCGCGCGCAGCAGGATGCCGGAATAGAAGTCCACGTTCGGGTAGAGGTTCCGTTCGATGAAGTATTCTTCGGAACGGGCCATTTCTTCCAGTTCGTAGGCGATGTCGAGCAGCGGATCCTGAATTTCGAGCGCTTTCAGCACGTTGTCTACCTGACCCTTCAGGATCTTGGCACGCGGGTCGAAGCTCTTATAAACACGATGCCCAAAGCCCATCAGTTTTTCCGGTGAGTTTTTGTCTTTCGCTTTTTCAACAAAATCGCGCGGGCTGATACCTTCGTCATGAATACGAGTCAGCATCTTGATCACTTCGCAGTTCGCACCACCATGCAGCGGTCCCCAAAGGGCGCCAACACCGGCGGACACTGCACTGAAGAGGCTGGCGTGGGAAGAACCAACCATACGAACGGTAGAGGTGGAACAGTTCTGTTCGTGATCGGCGTGCAGGATCAGGAAGAGGTCCAGGGCGCGTTCTACATCCGGATGCACTTCATACATGTTGAAGGTTTCGGAGAACATCATGTGCAGGAAGTTTGCACTGTAGCTCAGGTCCGGGCGCGGCGGCATGAACGGCTTGCCGATGGAGGTCCGGTAGGCCCACGCGGCAATCGCACGAACCTTCGAGATGATTTTTGCTGCTGGCAGTTCAAAGGCATCACCTTCGGTCGCGGTCGTCAGCAGATCGGTATTGTAACAGGACAGCACATTCAGCATCGAAGACAGTACGGCCATCGGCGGCGCATTATCCGGAAAACCTTCAAAGTGGCTTTTCATCCCGTAGTGGAGCGAGGCTTCAGATCCGATGCCATTCTCAAACTTCGAGAGCTCTACCTGGTCAGGCAGATGGCCGTACAGCACGAGGAATGCGGTTTCCATGAAGCTGGATTTTTCAGCCAGTTCTTCAATGGCAAAGCCACGATATTTAAGAATGCCTTTTTCACCATTAATGAACGTAATGTCGGATGTACAGGAGCCCGTATTACCAAAGCCCGGGTCCAGGGTGATCATGCCGGTTTTGGCACGAAGGGAAGTAATATCGATACCGACTTCGTTTTCGGTTCCGATAATCGTATCGAGTTCAATCGATTTGCCGTCATACTCGAGGGTTGCTTTTTTATCGCTCATATCTCTCTCCATACTCTCTTATTTATTCAGGGCTTCTTTCACCGTGCGTCCAATGTCCGCCGGCGATTCCACAACATTAATACCGCATTCCGCCATCAGCTTTTTCTTAGCTGCGGCCGATTCATCCGCACCGGAAACAATTGCACCGGCGTGGCCCATACGGCGTCCCGGAGGAGCGGTCTGACCGGCAATAAATCCTATTACCGGTTTTGTGACATGCTCCTTCGCATACTGCGCCGCTTCAATTTCCATGGAACCGCCGATTTCGCCGATCATGACAATAGCCTCGGTTTCCGGATCGTTCTCAAACATTTCGAGCAGATCCTTCATCGTGGTTCCAATAATCGGATCGCCGCCGATACCAATGCAGGTGGACTGACCGAGCCCTTGTTGGCCGAGCTGGTCTGCCGCTTCATACGTCAGCGTTCCGGATTTTGAAATGAGTCCTACAGATCCCTTACTGGCAATAAAGCCTGGCATGATACCAACCTTCGCTCCGTCGGGCGTCAGAATACCCGGACAGTTCGGGCCGATGAAACGGGAATTGGTTGTATTCACGAAGGCTTTCACTTCCACCATCTGTGCCACCGGAATGCCTTCTGTGATGCAGACGATCAGCTCAATCCCTGCGGATGCCGCTTCCATAATGGCATCCGCTGCAAACGGCGGGGGCACGAAAATGAGGGAAACATTGGCACCCGTTGCTTTGCGTGCTTCCGCACAGCTGTTGAAAACCGGAACCTTACCGTCGAGCGCCGTCTGGCCGCCCTTGCCCGGTGTTACACCGCCAACCACATTATTGCCATATTCCAGACACTGCCCCGCGTGGAACGATCCTTCGGAGCCGGTAATGCCCTGCACGATGATCTTTGAATCTTTATCTACTAAAATCGCCATAATTCAGTCCTATTTAAAATCGCAAAAAAAATCGAGGTTAAATTCCAGCTGCTTCCACAACTTTTGTGGCCGCATCCTCGAAGTTATCTGCAGAGATCAGGTCAACATCGGCATTTGCCAGCAGCTCTTTTGCCACGTCGGCATTCGTTCCGGCCAAACGAACCACCACCGGAACAGTTAGATCGAGTTCCTTCAGGGCTTCAATAATGCCGTTGGCAATACGGTCGCAACGAACAATACCGCCGAAGATATTAATCAGAACCGCTTTCACGTTCGGATCGGAAAGGATAATGCGGAACCCGTTCTTTACGGTTTCAACATTTGCGCCGCCGCCAACATCCAGAAAGTTTGCCGGAGAGCCGCCGCGCTGTTTAATGATGTCCATCGTGGCCATCGCCAGCCCGGCCCCGTTCACCATGCAACCCACATTTCCGTCGAGCTTGATGTAGTTGAGGTCAAATTTACCGGCTTCAACTTCGGCTGGATCCTCTTCATCGAGGTCGCGCATTTCAGCAATATCCTGATGCATGTAGAGGGCGTTTTCATCGAATACGATTTTTGCATCAAGAGCAACAAGGCCTTCATCAGGCGTCGTTACGAGCGGGTTGATTTCCGCGATCGAACAATCCTGCTCGCGGTAGCATGTGTAGAGATTCGTGAAGATTCCCATCGCCTGCTTGGCTTCCTGCCCTTTCAGGCCGAGTCCTGCAGCTAGGTTACGTGCCTGGAATGAACGGAGTCCAAGACCGGGACGCACCACTTCGCGAACAATTTTTTCGGGCGTTTCTTTCGCAACTTCTTCGATTTCAACTCCGCCTTCGGAGGAGACCATGAAGACGTCCATACCTGTGGAACGATCAAGCGTAATTGCAACGTAGAACAGCAGCTGCATATCAAATTCCTGGGCCACCATCACTTTACGAACCAGCTGTCCTTCTTCGCCGGTTTGTTTCGTGACAAGCGTCATGCCCAGCATTCGTTCGATTTGCTCACGAGCTTCCTCGCGATTATCGCAAACCTTAACGCCGCCCCCTTTGCCTCGGCCGCCCGCGTGAATCTGGGCTTTGATGACAAATTTATCTGAACCCAGCTCTTTTTCCACATGATCCAATGCAGCTTCTGCTTCGGAGAGGTCTTCAATCATGACCCCATCCTGGATCGGAATTCCGTATTTCTTCAGGAGTTGTTTCCCCTGAAATTCATGAATCTTCATAGTACCCTTTCCTTATATGGAATAGGGGCGACCAAAGGCCGCCCCCCATCCTTTAGCTTTTACTCAGGTTGGCTTTGATGAACTCACGGTTGAGTCGCGCGATGTTTTTCACATCGATCCCTTTCGGACAGGCCACGGCACACTCGTACTCGTTCGAGCAGTTACCGAAACCAAGTTCATCCATTTTTGCCACCATGGCCTTAACGCGTTTTGTACGCTCCGGATGGCCCTGCGGAAGCAGCGCATACTGCGAAACCTTTGCCGAAGTAAAGAGCATGGCCGAACCATTCGGGCAGGCCGCCACACAGGCGCCGCAACCGATGCATTCCGCTGCGTCCATCGCAGCTTCAGCAAACTCTTTCTTAATCGGGGTCGAGGACGCTTCCGGCGCATTGCCGGTTTTGACAGCCACATAACCACCTTCGGTGATGATTTCGTCGAGTCCGGAACGGTCGACAATCAAGTCTTTCAGTACAGGGAACGCATCCGCGCGGAACGGCTCAATCACCAGCTCTTCGCCATCTTTGAAATGGCGCATGTGCAGCTGACAAAGCGTCGTGCGGTCGTGCGAACCGTGTGTTTTTCCGCCCACCAGAGCGCCGCAGCATCCGCAGATACCTTCACGGCAGTCGTGTTCAAAGGCAATCGGTTCAACGCCTTTGATGGTAAGTTCATCGTTTACAACGTCGAGCATTTCGAGAAATGAAGCATCACAATCGATGTTGTTCGCTTCGTAGGTTTCGAAGCGTCCTTCTTCGCCCTTGCCCTGACGCCATACCTTCAGTTTGAGATTAATTTGCTTAGACATTATTTGTACGACCTCTGTGTAAGTTTCACTTCTTCGAACTCAAGCGGTTCTTTATGCAGA
>JGI12210J13797_10218516_pt1 | contig 11720 bp, 8 predicted proteins | sample ElkSlonscriptome_3_FD_13797 | JGI IMG/M metagenome (IMG submission 13797) | reverse complement strand
CGACACCGTCGTTGGTCGAGGGCGGGGCCGGCTGTGGGTCGAGCGAGGTCGTCGGCTGGCCGCAGGCCGCCAGCCACGGCCCCAGCGCGGCGAGGATCGAGCGGGCGGTCGGCATGCCGGTCATCGCTCGCACTCGCATCGCTGTCGCCGGCGATCGATCCGGAGCCGGTCGTCGCTCACGGTGGCCACCAGCAGGCCGTCGTCGTCGTCGACCGCCAGCGCGATGGGGTCGTGGTGATCGGTGAGGGGGTCGAGCATGGTCAGCTGCCAGCGCAGCTCGCCCTCGGTCGTGAACCGAGCCATCGACAGCCCCACCAGCGGAGCCACGCCCTCGGCCGGGGCCTGGGCGGTGCGCAGCGCGAGGTAGGCGTCGCCGTGGGGGCCCACCGCCAGCGTGGCGCGGCCGTTCGTGACGCTGTCGAACGTGGTGGTGGCGGACCAGCGGGGCTCGAACTCCAGCGCGGCCCGATCCTGGAGCATCAGGCGAACGTGGTGGCCGTCGAAGTTGTGGCCCACCTCGAGCATGTGGCCGCCGCGGTCGGGCCCGAGATCGTCGACCGCGACGGGCACCGAGTACCCGCTCAGCGGCAGCCACAGCGGGGGGGCGAAGCTACGGACGAGGCCGAAGACGTGGCCGGGCTGGCCGCTGGGGACCGCGATCGTGATCTCGCCGTCGTGGGTGGGCCGGACCAGCAGCGGAGGGCGGGAGGGCAGGGCCTGGTCGAGCCTCACCTGCACCAGCTCGATGAGCGCGCCGTCGTCCCGGTAGATCGCCATGCTCACGTTCTGGAGCGCCCCGAACTCGATCATGCCGACCACGAAGGTCTGGGCGATCACGTGCTCGTCGCCGAGGGCGGCGATCTCTCCGCTGCGCGACGGCACCTGGGGCGTGAAGGACAGCGGCCGGGTGGTGACCCACGCGGTCTGGTGGGTGCGCGGGTCGTAGCGCGCGGCGATGAGCGCGTAGTCTCCGTCGATCAGCTGGCCGGTGGCGCTCAGCAGCAGGTCGCCCGAGGGATGGCGCGCGAGGTGGGTGACCTCGCAGACGTCGCAGGGCAGGGGGACGGGCACGTTCCACTCGAGCTGGCCGTCGCGATCGAGGTGGTGCAGCGTGGCCGTGCCGTCGCGCTGCTCGACCATGGTCAGCGAGCCGTCCAGCGGGTCGCGCAGCATCGTGGGCACGCCGTGGCCGCGGGGATCGAAGCCGCCGCTGGGTGGCACGTCGCCGGGCTCGGGAGGCTCGGACTCGCCGGGCGCGGAGGCGGATCCCTGGTAGGACCAGGTCACGGGCAGGGCCAGGGGGCACTCGGTGGGGCACAGCCTCGGATCGTCGTCGAGGGGCTCGCCGGTGGAGCTGCTGCTGCCCTCGCTCGGATCGACGTCGCCGGAATCGATGGCGGGCAGCGGAGCCCCGGTCGAAGCGGACGACGCGGACGAAGCGGACGACGCGGACGGCTCGTCGAGCTGGCCATCGCCACACGCCGCGGGGAGGGCCAGCAGCAGAGCCAGCCACGCCCGCATGGCGAGGATGCCGCTCGGACCGGCCGGCCGCACCTGGGGGATGAACGACACGGGTACGTCGATCATCGGGGCCGACGCCCGCCTCGTCCAGAGTGAAGTCGGCAACGTCGCGGCCGTGAGCCGCGTGATCATCACCAACGATCCCGCGGTCTCGCCCTGAGGGCGGGCGGTCGGGCATGCGCTCGGGTCGCGGGTCGCGGGCTTGTGCCTCGCGCGTCGACGCGCCATGCTCCCGCTTCCGATGTCGACCGCCATTGCCAGCGCGATCCTCGGCCTCGCGGAGCGCTTCGAGCCCGGCGGGGTGACGATGGGTCACATCGTCGACGCTCTGGAGGGTGAGGGCTTCCGGCCCGAGCAGGTCGAGCAGCAGCTGTGGTCGCTGCTCGCCCAGCGTCGGCTCACCCCGTGCGGCTACGTGGCCCGCAAGGTGCGGCGCCGCGACGCGCTGGGGGAGATCGAGCGGGCGCGCAGCTACGAGCTGCTGTTCATCCCCTGGTCCGAGGATCTCGATCGCCAGCTCGATCTTCAGCTGGCCGAGGGCGAAGGGTGAGCGGCTCGGCCTTCGCCACGGCGTGGGCTCAGCGACACCGGGTGGCCGCCCGCCCCGACGCGCCCGGGCTGTTCTTGGCGCTGGCTCCCATGGATGGGGTGACCGACTGGGTCTACCGGGATCTGCTCACCGACCTGGCCGGGGGCCGCAGCGGGATCAGCCACTGCGTCAGTGAATTCGTGCGGGTCACGCGAGAGCGGGTGCAGCCCCACGTGCTGCGGCGGCACTGCCCCGAGCTGGACACCGGCGGGCGCACGCGGGCCGGCGTGGAGGTGTTCGTGCAGCTGCTGGGCGGCCAGCCCGAGCCCATGGCGGCCAGCGCTGCCCTCGCGGCCGAGCTGGGCGCGCCCGGCATCGACATCAACTTCGGCTGCCCCGCCAAGACGGTCAACAACCACGACGGCGGGGCCACCATCCTCAAGACCCCGCAGCGCGTCGAGGCGATCGTGGGGGCGGTGCGCCGTGCGGTGCCGGACCCGGTGCCGGTCACGGTGAAGATCCGGCTGGGGTGGGACGGCGCCGAGGCGCTGCCCGAGATCGCGGCCGCGGCCGAGGCCGGCGGCGGGGCGTGGCTCACCGTGCACGCGCGCACCCGGCTTCAGCTGTACCGGCCGCCGGTCGACTGGCGCGCGCTCGAGCGGGCGCGCCGGGCCACGCGCTTCCCGGTCGTGGCCAACGGCGATCTGTGCACCGTGGCCGATCTCCAGCGCTGCGCCGAGCAGTCGGGGTGCCACGCGTTCATGATCGGCCGCGGCTCGATGGGGCGGCCGTGGCTGTTTCGGCAGGCGCGCGGGCACGACGAGCCCGACTTCGAGCCGCAGCGCTACCGGGCGCTGCTGCGGGACTACGCGGCGCGGCTGCTGGCCGCGGGCGCGCCCGAGCGCGCGGCGCTGGGGCGGGTGAAGCAGTGGCTGCGCCTGGGGGCGCCCGCCTTCGCCGAGGTCGATGCGCTGTTCCAGGCGGTCAAGGGGCAGCGCTCGCTGCCCGAGGCGCTGGCGTGGCTTCGCTCGGGCAGCCCGGCCCCAGCAGCCGAAGATCGTCGCCCTCGTCCTCGAAGCGCGCCCCGAACTCCTGGCTCCCCGAGCGCAGCCGCTCCTTGACCTGCCCGCCCATGTAGCCCGTGGCGGGCGCAGGGTGCTTGATGGGGATGCTCTTGATGAACACCGGGTGCACCCGTGCGTCCTGCAGGCAGCCCGCGTCGTCGTAGCGCACCCGCAGCACGCCCGAAAGCCGCGGCACGTCCTTGACGTTCTCGAACACGAAGTTGCCCAGCGAGTAGGCGACCAGCCCCCGGCCGTGGCGCTCGATCCCCTGGAGCACGTGGGGGTGGTGGCCGATCACCAGGTCGGCCCCCGCGTCGACCAGCGCGTGGGCGGCCGCGCGCTGCTCCCACTGCGGCGTGTCGGCGTACTCCTCGCCCCAGTGGGCGAGCACCACCACCAGATCGTGGGTGGCGCGGGCCTGCTCGACCAGCGGCACCAGCCGCGCCTCGATCTCGGTGACCTCCAGCAGCGGCAGGGGCGGCACGCCGGGCAGCTCCGGGATGTTGGCGTGGGTGGTGAACGCCAGGAACCCGACGCGCCAGCCCTCGCGCTCCACCGTCTGCACCACGAAGCGCGGGCCCTCGGCCCGGGGGGCGCCCACCGCCGTGATGCCCAGCTGCTCGAGGATCTCGGGGGTCTGCTGCACGCCCTCGCCCCGCAGGTCGTAGGCGTGGTTGTTGGCCAGGCTCAGCACGTCGAAGCCCGCGTAGGCCAGGTGCCGGGCCAGCTCGGCGTCGGCCCCGAAGCTGTAGCGCGTGCCCACCGGGCTGGTCGCGGGCAGCACGTGGACGAGCGGCGTCTCGAGGTTGCCCACCACCAGGTCCGAGCCCATCAGCGCGCCCACCTCTCCGAACAGCTCGTGCTCGCCCTCGGGGATCGGGTCGAAGCCGTCGTCGCGGTAGCGGCCCAGGATCACGTCGCCCACGAACGTCAGCTCGAGCGCGTCGGCGCGGGGCGGCGGCAGGGGCAGCTCGGGGCGCGGCGAGCCCGGCCGCGTGCGCCCGGGCGGGGCGATCGCCGTGGGCACCCCGGCGGAGCCGAGCGACGCCGAGCCGGGCGCGGGCGACAGGCCGGGGGACGCGGTGGGGCGGGCGACCAACTCGGCGAGATCGGCCCGAGAGCGCGACGAGCCGCGGTCGGGCGGATCATCGCACGCGGGCCCTCCGACCAGCGCCAGCGCCAGGGCCAGCGCCAGCGCGCCGGCCCTCGGGCGGCGGGCGCTCAGCCGGCCGGTGCGCGGGGGAACGCGCGGCTGCACTGATCGAGCACCCACGGGTATTCTCCTTCGCTCTGGGCCATCAATACCGCCACGCAGGCGGCGGCGGCGGGCTCCGTTCGCTCTTCGCACGCGCGCAGATCGGCCTGGCGCGTGGCCTCCATCGTCTTCACCGCCGTCGAGGCCTCGCCCTCGGTGTCCACGTAGAACTGTCGGGCCGCGTCGAGCATGGCCACGCACGCGGGCCGGGCCTCGGGCAGGGGATCGGGCAGCCGGGGCAGTACGCGGTCTCGCAGCGCCTGGGCTTCCTGGTCGTAGTCGGGGATGGCGTCGATGCCCTTCACTTGGTTGCCTACGTGGCCGATCCCCGCGAACGGGTTGGGCGCGCCCGCGTGAGCCGAGCCGGCGGGGCGGGGCGTGCCGCTGGGTGCGCCATCGCTGCGGCACGAGCATGCGGCCATCAGCACGCAGCCCAGGCCGATCCCGCGCCACCTGGACGAGCTCGAAATCTCGCCCAGGGCGCGCGCAGGAGGCGATACGAGGCCGATCGCCGGTTCGCGCCCCCGTGGCATCGACGGTACGATAGCCCATGATCCCTGCGCGGCGGAGTTTTGGCCGTTTTCGTCTTCCCCTCGGTCGCGGGCTGGCCGTGGGCGTGGTCGCGGGCCTGGTCGCCGCCCCGGCGCGGGCCGAGCCCACGCAGCCCGGCACCCTGATGAACCCGCTGGACGAGTCCGTCTCGTGCCAGCTGTGCCACACCTACGAGAACGCCTCGGGGGCGGGCGACCAGCCTCGCTACGCGCCCTACTACGGCTGGCAGGGCTCGCTGATGGCCAACGCGGCGCGTGACCCGGTCTTCTGGGCCGGGGTGGCGCTGGCCGATCAGGACCACCCCGGCGAGACGGTCGACTGCGTGCGCTGCCACTCGCCGCGCGCCTTCCTCGAGGGGCGCGGCGACGCCACCTCCATCGACGACCTGCTGCCCACCGATCTCGAGGGCGTGGGCTGCGAGACCTGCCATCGCATGACCGGCGAGGGCGAGGTGGGCAACGCCCGCTACGCCATCGACGACCAGCTCGCCGCCGATGGCCTGGTGCCTCGGCGGGGCCCCTGGGTCTACGAGGGCGACGTGGGCGACCCCGGCAACCCGCCGCACTCATGGGTGTCCGAGCCGTTCCTGGGCAGCTCCGAGGCCTGCGGCACCTGCCACGAGGTGACCACCGAGCGGCCGCGGCTGGGCGACGACGGCCAGCCGCTGGGGGTGATGTTCAACGAGCAGCGCACCTACTCGGAGTGGCTGGGCAGCGCCTATGCCCAGCCCGGCGACGACTTCCGCTCCTGCCAAGACTGCCACATGCCCGCGGTGGAGGACGTGCCGGGCTGCAACCAGTTCGTGGACATGTACGCCCATCCCACCGGCGGGCGGCGGCACGATCTGGTGGGGGCCAACCGCTTCATGGTCGAGCTGCTCCGGGCCGAGTACGGCAGCAGCCGCGGCAACGGGGAGATCAACGACTTCTTCTTCAACCTCACCCTCGAGCGCATGGACGAGTTCCTCGCCACCGCCGCCACGCTCGAGGTGGAGGCGCCGGCCGAGGTCCACCTCGGCGAGGGGTTGGAGGGCCTGGTCGCCACCGTCACCAACGAGAGCGGCCACAAGCTGCCCACCGGCTACTCCGAGGGGCGGGTGATGTGGCTGGAGGTCACCGCCTCCTACGCCGACCAGCTGGTGTGGAGCTCGGGCCTGTACGCCGAGGGCCGGGGGCCTCAGGCTGACCCGCAGCTGCGCACGTACCAAGGCGTGGCCGAGCAGCTCGCCACCGGCCAGCAGATGCACCTGCTGCTCAACGATCACTGGGTCGAGGACACGCGGATCCCCCCGCGCGGCCTGGTGCCCGACATCGAGACCGATCCGGTCGGCCCGCGCTACGCCCTGCTCGACGACGGCACCTGGCCCCACTACGACACCGTGACGTATGCGTTCGAGGGCCAGCCGGCGCTGGTCGACGCCACCCCCGACGATGCCACCGACGACGTGCTCGACGTGCGGGTGCGGCTGCTCTATCTCATCAACACCCCCGACTACGTCCAGCTGCTCGCCGACGACAACGTCACCAACGACGCGGGCAGCGAGGTGGCGATGCTCTTCGACACCATGGGCGGGGCGCCGCCCTTGGTGCTGGCCGAGCAGTCGCAGCAGGTGCCGATCGTCGCCTTTGGCGAGGTCCCGGCCGGGAGCACCGGGCCCGGCTCGACCGGCAGCCTGGACTCCACCGGCACGCCGCCTCCTCCCGACGACGGCGATCTCAGCACCGGCGGGAGCACGAGCTCCGGCAGCGAGGGGCCAGCGATGAGCGATGATTCAGGCGGGTGCGGCTGCACCTCCTCGGAGAAGCCCGGCCCTGCTGCGTGGTGGCTCGGGTTGGTGCTGATGCCGTGGCTGCGGCGACGCACGATGGCGCGGACGCAGGCGCGTTGAGCCTGGTCGCCGGTCTCGTTTACGGCCGGCGTCGACCCGGGCGCGTTGAGCCCGAGGCGCGCTGCGCTGGCGCGCCGCCGCCGGGGTGGCGGCGGCGCGGCGCGCTGGGCCGATCAGGCCCCCGGGGCGATCCGGTAGACCTTGCCGTCGAAGATCGGCCCGCCGAGGATGGCGTCGACCGTGGTCACGAACACGTCGCCGTGGGCGTTCCAGCCGTTGCCCAGCGGAAGCTCGTTCTGCTCGAGCACCAGGCCCATGTCGGTCACGGTCGAGCCGTCCCACATCAGCCCGAAGAACTCGCCGGTGCAGAAGTCGGAGTAGAAGTACACGCCGTCCCACGCCGGCACCTCGCACGAGCGGTACACGCCCCCGCCGGTGACCGAGCAGCGGCCTCCGTTGTGCTGGTACTCGACCAGCGGCGCGGTCATGCCGTCGCCGTTGGTCTGGTTGGGCCCGGCCGAGTCGTCACAGCCGCTGCCGCCGAAGCAGTGGAAGCCCTCCATGTCGCTCCAGCCCAGGTCCGCCCCGGCCTCGACCAGGGTGATCTCCTCCCAGAACTGCTGGCCCACGTCGCCCGCGTAGATGAGGCCGTTCTCCGGGTCCCGGGCGTAGCGCCAGGGGTTGCGCAGGCCCCAGGCGTAGATCTCGGGGGCGAACTCCCCGTCGCCCACGAACGGGTTGTCGGCGGGAATCGTGTAGTCGAAGGGCCCCAGCTGGTCGCACGTGGGGCACGCCTGCGGGTCGTCCATCATGCCGTCGGGCTCCACGCCGATGCGGAGCATCTTGGCCAGCAGCATCTGCGGATCGCGACCCGTGTCGTAGGCATCGCCGCCGCCGCCCCCGTCGCCCATGCCGATGTAGAGGTAACCGTCGGGGCCGAAGTCGATCATGCCCCCGTTATGGTTGTTGGCGGGCTGCTCCAGCTCGAGGATCACGCGCTCGCTGGCGGGGTCGACCTGGTCGGGGTTGCCCGCGTCGACCGTGAACTCCGAGACGATGGTGCGGTCGGTGCCGCCCCCCGGCGCGGGCGGGTTGTAGTTCACGTAGACCCGCGGATCGGCGGGGAAGTCGGGGTGGAACGCGAAGCCCAGCAGCCCGAACTCGGGGCCGATGTTGTTGTTGCCCGCGCCGGCCACGTCGACGAACAAGAACGACTCGGCCGGCGCCATGGTCTCGCCCGGCTCGAGGATCCGGACGTTGCCGCCCTGCTCCACCACGAACAGCCGGTCGGGCTCGGTGGGGTGGCCGATGGCCAGCAGCGGGCGGTCGAAGCCCTCCGCCACCAGCTCGAGCGCCACCGGGGGATTATCCTCGACCGGGGTGTAGGGGCACGCGGGCTCGCCGGTGGTCGAGCCGCTGGAATCGCCGGTGTCGTCGGTGGGGCCCTCGGTGGCCGTCGGGGAGGTGTCGGTGGCGTCGCCCGTCATGCCCTGGGTGGTGTCGGTGGCCGTGGCGGTGACGGGGCCCCCGGTGGTGGGGCCCTGGGTGCTCGAGCCCGACGTCGAGTCGTTGCTCTCGCTGGGGGGGTCGTCGCCGGGGCAGCCGGCCATCATCGTGGCGAACAGGCCGATCGAGAAGGGAAGTCGAGGTGCTCGAATGCGCATGGGTAGCTCTCTCCGCAAGAAACCCGAGCACGCTATCACGGGCCTGGGGCCCGGCTTCCCCGCGCGCTCGTGATCACGCTCCCATCCCCCATTGCGCGCGACGACCATCGCGAGCGACGACGCGATGGTGTTGCCACGCGGCCGTCGAGCGACCTCGCGCCGGTGCTACTTCGACACGCAGCGGACCCGCGCGTTGGAGATCTTGCCGCCGAGCACGGGCACGGTCTTGCCGGTCTGGTTGTTCCACACCTTGCCGTCGGACAGCCAGAACGGCGTCGGCTTGCCGGCACGGCTGCGGCGTTCGAATTTGGTCACCTCGGACGCGCTGGGCAGCCGCCAGCCGCGAGCGTTGGCGAACTTCTGCGACTTGAGCTTGCTGCACTGCGCCCGGGCCCCCGAGAGGGTGGGGCTGGGCGTGGAGGACTTGGTGGAATAGAGGTTGCCCGAAGAGGAGACCTTGCCGAGGTCGACCTTCTTGGGCTTGGAGCCGCCGCCTCCGCCGCCTCCGTTGCCTCCGTTGCCTCCGTTGCCGGACTTGCTGCCGCCGTCGTCGGACTTGCTGCCGCCGTCGTCGGCCTCGGCCGCGGCGTCGTCGGACTTGCTGCCGTCGTCGTCGGCGTTCGCTGCCGCGCCGCCGCTGCTGCCCGCGCCGTCGCTGCCCGCCTCGGCCGAGCCGCCGCCGCTGCCCGCCCCGCCGCTGCTGCCCGCGGCGTCGTCGGCCTCGGCCGCGGCGTCGTCGGCCGGGTTGCCGTCACCGGCGACCGCATTCGCGTCGTCGCCGGCCTCGGCCACGACCTCGTTGCTCGACGAGGCGGCTCCGAATTTCTGGTACGCGAACCACCCGCCGCCGCCGAGCAGGGCGAGCAGCACCACGAGCAGCACGATCGTGCCGCCCTTGCCGCCGCTCCCCAGCGAGGAGTCGGGCCGCCGCTCGATGAGCTCGTCGCTCAGCCCGAACGACGCGCCGCCGCCCAGGGTGGGGGCCGAGGCCGCCTGCCCCTGGAATTCGTTGGACCACGTGGGCGAGCCGCCGGCCCCGGTCGGGGTGCCGCCCATGAACGTGGGCGCCGCGCCGATGCCGGCCGGCGCCGGGGATTGCACCCCGGGGGGCGCCCCGAGGCCGGCCATCGTGGGGCCGGTGCCGATCGGCGCGCCCGAGGGCGAGGCCATCGTCGCGCCCGGCGGAGGGGTGGGGGAGCCGGTCGAGGCCATCGTGCGCCCGGGGCCGCTGGGCGAGCTCGCTTCCGCGCCGATCGAGTAGACCCCGTTGTTGCGGTTCTCGTACGGCGCGAGCGCGTTGGACATCTCGTCGCAGGAGTTCCACCGCTCGGTCGGGTTCTTGCGCAGGCACCGGGCGATGACCTCGATGAGGCCCGGCTCCACGTGCCCGCCCAGCGAGGTGAGCGGCGGCGGCTCCTTGGTGCTCACGTTGACCAGCGTGGCCGCCATGGTGGGCCCCAGGAACGGGTTCCGCCCCGACAGCGCCCAATAGAGGATGACCCCCATCGCCCAGATGTCGGTGCGGTGGTCGACCTGGGCCGCGCCCTCGGTCTGCTCGGGCGACATGTACTCGGGGGTGCCCATCAGCACCCCCATGCCCGTCTTGCCCGCCTCCGACCCCTCGGTGAACTTCGAGATGCCGAAGTCCATCAGCTTGACCATCAGCTGCCCGGGCTTGGACTCGTGCAGGAAGATGTTCTCCGGCTTCAGATCCCGGTGCACGATGCCCACCTGGTGGGCCGCGGCCAGGCCGCGCAGGGCCTCGCGCACGATGAGCACCGACAGCCCCGGGTCGACCTTGCCCTGCCGCTGCTGGAGGAACTGCGCGAAGTCCCGGCCGCGCAGCATCTCCATGACGATGTACGGCCCGAGATCGCTGCGCCCCAGGTCGAGGATGTCGCAGATGTGCTCGCTGCCGATCCGCCCCGCCGCCGTGGCCTCGTTGCGGAAGCGGGCCAGGACGCCCTCGTCCTTCGAGAACTGGACGTGCATCAGCTTGATGGCGACCGTCTTCTTGACCAGGACGTTCTCGGCCTTCCAGACCGCACCCATCCCGCCCTCGCCCAGCAGCCGCACGAAGCGGAACTTCCGGTCGAGGATGCGCCCCTCCAGGGGCAGCAGCTTCTCGCTGTTCGGACACAGCAGGACGCTGTCTGCGTGGGTCTGCCCGCAGAACGGGCAGGGGCCGAGGTCGTTGCCGCTTCCCGCCATGATTCGGGGGCCAGGTATAGCATGCTCGCGCCCGTGCCGCGCCGCGCAGGACGCGGGATCGCGGCGGCCTTGCAGGACCCGTCGATCTGGTCGAGAAACGAGCAGAGATCGAGCCGCGGGGCGCTGTGCGGCCCCATGGCCCCCCGCGGGAACAGCCCCCGGGGGCCAGCGGTACGTTGGTCCCACCCGACCCCGGACGAAGAAAGGAGGCGCCGGATGTCACGATCCCTCGCCGCTCGCCCTTCCCTCTCCCCCCATTCCTGCTCCCTCCCTCGCGCGCTGGCGCTGCTCGGCCTGCTGGCCTTGGGCGCGTGCGATCGCCTCTCCGGTGACCCGCCCGCGGCCGAGGTTGCCGCGGCCGATGCGAAGCCCGGCCCCGAACCCACGCCCGAGACGAAGGCCGAGGCCGAGGCCAAGGCCGAGGCCAAGGCGGCGGCCGAGGCGGTCGCCGCGGCCCAGCCGGTCTCGGTCGAGCCCGGTTCCGATGGCACCACGCCCATCGTCGATCCTCAGCCGGCCGTGGTCACCGCCGCCGTGATCGCGCCGCCCCCCGGGGCGCGGACGATGGACGAGAACAACACCATCTCCGTGTTCGAGGCGGCCGCGCCGGCCACCGTCTTCGTCACCCAGACCGCGGTGGTGCACGACCACGCCATGCGCACGGTGGAGGTGCCCGCCGGCGCGGGCACGGGCTTCATCTGGGACGCCGAGGGGCACATCGTCACCAACTGCCACGTGGCCCTGTCCGATTGCGGCAAGCTCCGGCCCGCCCGCAAGCTCTCGGTCACCCTCTACGACCAGAAGACCTACGACGCCACGCTGGTCGGGGCCGATCCCTTCAAGGACATCGCGATCCTGAAGATCGACGCTCCCGACTCGCTGGTGCCCATTCGCCGCGTGCCCGAGGCCTACGAGCTGGTGCCGGGCCAGAAGACGATCGCCATCGGCAACCCCTTCGGGCTCGATCACACCCTCACCACCGGCGTGGTCTCGGCGATGGGTCGCGAGGTGGTGGGGATCGGCGGGGTCACGATCCGCGACATGGTGCAGACCGACGCGGCGATCAACCCGGGCAACTCCGGCGGGCCGCTGCTCG